>Ga0134127_10001487_pt1 | contig 17377 bp, 15 predicted proteins | sample KB31753_FD_96459 | JGI IMG/M metagenome (GOLD analysis project Ga0134127, IMG submission 96459) | Terrestrial soil microbial communities with excess Nitrogen fertilizer from Kellogg Biological Station, Michigan, USA - KB3-175-3 | ecosystem: Environmental > Terrestrial > Soil > Unclassified ... | reverse complement strand
TTTCCCAATCAAGCACGGGACGATCCAACCAATCTCGTCCCACAAGACGGAAGCCGGGGATGGTGTCACTTGGATACGCAAGGGCACATTAGGATCGATAGGTGGCGCGGGGCTTCCGCCCACCCCTACTATCCAGGCCTTGCTGATCGCTCGCTCCAGACTTGCACGCCCCCTCTGGACATCATGGTCCAAAATGGTTGTTGCCTGAGTAAGCGAAAGCCAACTCATTGTGCTCCATCCCCAACCGGATCGCCTAGACTCGGCCGCTATCGCGAGCGGCGCGTGCTCCGTCCTTGCGATTTTGCGGGTGTTCGCCGCGAAGAGCGAGCTTTGCGGGTAGGCTTCTTTGTGGTCGCGGTCTTTCTGGCCACTCCACGGGAGCTGGCTGAGGCCTTTCGCTTTCGCGCGCCCGCAGTCTTGGCAGCAGCCATCTTCGCTTTCTTCCGCCTGGCGGGCCGCTTCTTGGTTACGCCCGAAACTGCGTCAGTCACAGCGTTGGTAGCGGTCTCGGCCAGGTCCTTAGCCCCCTCCCATCCGGCTTTAGCGGTGCCAACGACGGCATCTTGAGCCGTGCTGATAATTCCCTCCTTTTTGTCGTCCATAGTTGCCTCCTAGGCGCTTACCCCAATTCCTCGTCTGCTGATGCTATTCCAATTCTTAGACCTGAGTCATGGACGAGCCCCCATCATCGCCCGCTTGTCCTCTGGATTTTGTTTTCAAATGCACGGTCAGACCGATCCAGGGGAGCTTGCCAATCTACGGGTTCCGCAGTGCGATCCAGAATTGATGGGTCATCGTTGTCCGGCTTGTTCACGCGGGTAGAGATCGGCCAGATGGTCATGGCGTCAGCGGGGTAGCTTATCAAGAGGTCGCAGGGATCGGGTTCTAGACTGAGCCAGCGGTCGTAGCTCTTGGGCTCAAGGATCGCGGGCATTCGATTGTGGATTTTACCGACCAGCTCGTTCCAGGGCACCGTGATGACGGCAAAGGTGCGTTCCCACTCACCTGTGTTCGGATTACGCCAGTTCTCCCAGAGCCCTGCTAGACCAAAGGGCGAGCCATCCTTCATCGCGATGGCATAGGGCTGCTTTCCACCCGCCCCTCTGATGGCTCGCCACTCGAAGAAGCCATCCACAGGAACAATGCAGCGCCGCAAGGCATAGGCATCCCTGAACGTCGGGAGCCTTGAAACACTCTCAGCTTTGGCATTGATCGGCCTGCGACCACCTCGTGGGTCGATGCACCAGTGCGGGATCAAGCCCCACTTGAGTAGGTCGAGCGAGCGCTCCCCAGTCTTGTGGTTCTGCCGGATGACAAGGAGTTCCTGACTCGGCGCGGCGTTGTAGCGGCGGGGCACATTGCCTAACCGGCTGTCGCTGACATCAAGCCCCTCGACAATGGCGAGGCGAAGCGGGCCGGAACTCTGGACAATACGTCCGCACATGCGAGCTACACGTTCTCGCGCCAAAGCCCGATTGCTAACCCACCAGCTATCACCAGAGCGACTACGCTCGCCCACATTGGGATTTCAGTGCCAGCAATGTTGGCATTCCACCCAAGCACGAAACGCAGCAGATGCACGACGGCTACCATTGCAAAAATAATAACTGCCGCGATCGTGAATGGTTTGTTCATAGCTTGCATCGATCATCTGGAACGAAGAAAAAGGGGCTGGGCGGGGATTAAGCCAAGGCGCCCCCACTTCGCATTCTCAGCAGGCTAAGCCACCCGGCAAACTTGGCGGAAGCCGCGTAGCTTAGGCTCGACCCAAACCGCCCTTAAACCTGCCGGACCTGCAAGGGTGGCCTTGAGTCGTGATGATCGTATCCTTTTTGCGACCCCTTATCGACTCGCAAGCTCAGACCTCGATCAAGACATGCGCCTGTCTTCACGCTCCATTTTCTTCCGGTGCTCTTCAATCTCCTCGGGCTCTTCGCGGTCGATTTGCGCCAACTCAGTCTTCGCCTCGCCATGAGCCCGCAGCAGTTCATCAAGCTTGGCTTGAATTGCCTGTGTGTCCCGGTGCTCTGCCCTCTTGATGAAAAGGGTCATAGCCAAGGTGGCGCAGGTGGCCACGGCATGCCAGTCGAGCGAGGCCCGATCAAAAATCAGCCACAGGCAGAAGTACGCGATGAGCACGCCGAAGGCGGCGGGTGTTGCAGTTAGTTCCCCGAGACGAGTCAGGAAGCTCCGTATGGCATCCATCATTGACATTTCCTCCACACCTTTCCGATCAACCCACCACGCAACCGTTGGAGCCATTCTTTAAGCCGAGTCGCTCCAGACAGGCCTGTGAGGACTCTCCAGGCCCTTATCGGTTTTTGGAGTCTCCGCCAGCGCCTAGGCCCTTTCGAGTCTGTAGGAGTCCTCTGCGGGCTTTAGTGGGCGCGGCAAGTTCAGAGGTCACGGGCGGCCTCCTAGGGATGGTTTGGGTGGCCGCCACCGCCGGGCTGCATCTGCATTTTCATTCCCGGCATCTTTTCCATGCCGGGAGATCCGCCTGCGCTAGGTTGCTGTTGCGGTGCGCCCGCGGCCGCCACATCGACGTCGTGGGCGACGGTGCCCTTCGGGTGCTTGTACCACCCCGGATCGCGATAATCGTCGGGCTTAAGGTCCTCGCGCACCTTCATGACCGTGAACATGCCGCCCATCTCGATCGGACCGAACGGCCCGGTGCCGGTCATCATCGGAAGAGTGTTTGGCGGAAGCGGCATTTGCATCTCAGCCATCATGGCCATGCCGTCAGTTCCCATGGCCATGGCGTTCGGCGCCCCCCGGGATAACGCCTTGCCGAGATCGCGTTCCGTCACGCCGATGAAGCTCTTCACCTGATGACCCATGGCATTCATCGTGTGATGCGACTTGTGGCAGTGAAATGCCCAGTCCCCAGGTGCATTGGCGACTAGATCGACGGCGCGTATCGTGCCGACCGGCACGTCGATGGTCGTCTCGGGCCATTGCGCGCTCTCGGGCACCCACCCTCCGTCGGTGCAGCTCACCGCGAAATGATGCCCATGTAGGTGGATCGGATGATTGGTCATGGTGAGGTTGGCCATCCTGATCCGCACGCGATCGCCGAGCCGCACAGGCATAACGTCGATGCCGGGGAAGACACGGGCGTTGAAGGTCCAGATGTTGAACTCCGTCATTTCTGTGACTTGCGGAAGGGAGGTACCGGCGTCGAACCGATAGGAACTCATGATGAAGACGAAGTCGCGATTGACGCGACGAAACTGCGGATCCTTTGGGTGCACGACCAAACTGCCCATCATCCCCATCGCCATTTGCACCATCTCGTCGGAGTGCGGGTGGTACATGAAAGTGCCGCTGCCCTTGATCTCGAACTCGTAGACGAAGGTCTTCCCCGCAGGGATGTGCGGCTGCGTCACCCCGCCGACGCCATCCATGCCGTTCGGGAGCAGCATGCCGTGCCAATGGATTGTGGTGTGCTCGGGCAGCTTATTGGTGACGAAGATCCGCACCTTGTCGCCCTCGACCACCTCAATGGTCGGGCCCGGCGTTTGGCCGTTATAGCCCCAGAGCCGCGCGGTCATGCCGGGAGCGATCTCGCGCCTCACCTCCTCGGCTACGAGATGAAATTCCTTCCAGTCGCCGTTCATGCGCCAAGGCAAAGTCCAGCCGTTGAGCGTGACCACGGGTTGATAGTCCTGGCCGTCAGCAGGCAGCAATGGGGACTGCATGGTGTTCGAGGACGTCGTCGGCGCTTCGGGAATTGCGGCAGCCTGTCCTCGGCCGCTGATCATGGAGGCGCCGACCAGGGCCACCGCCGAGCCCGTGAGGAAGTTCCGTCGAGAGAGCATGGTTCTATCCTTCCAGCTAATCGCCACTTGGCCCGCTCGCGTCGGCGACGATTGCACCATCGAGCTGACTTAGGCTGTCACCGCCGAGCACGGCGACACTGAGACCTGTGTAAGCCAGCCAGAAATTGCGCTTGGCTTCGATGCTTGCCACCTTGGACGCTGCATTCTCCCGCGCCGCTTCGAGCAGCGCGAAGGCATCGACTTGCATCGCGTTATATTGCAGCTCCGTCTGCTCTGAGATCGTCTGTCGGAGCGGCAGCACTTTTTGCTCATATTGCACGGCGATTGCGCGTGTCGAGGCATACGCCCCATAAGCTTCGCGTGCCTCTGATCGAGCGTTGATAGCCATGGCGGTGAGTTTGTTCAAAGCTTCGAAATAATGCTGCTCAGCCTCCCGCACGCGCGCCATGCCGAAATCGTAGATCGGTACCTCGAACGCGATATCGAACCCGCCGCCGTCGGCAGATGGCTCGCCTTTGACTTTTTGCGTCTTTGAGATGCCGCTTGCATTAAGCACGTTGACGACCCGCGTCGAGCGGGTGAGCCCATAGGATCGTGCGAGCGCCTCGACCTCGAGCCTTGCGATCTCAAGGTCAACCCGTTTGTCCATCGCCTCCTGCTCGACGGAAGCAAGGCTGCGGGATTTGGTGGGGAGAGGAGGAAGGGTGCTCGGCAACACAGCCGCGACGTTTGGGGCCCACGATCCCATAAGCCGTGTCAGGCGTTCCTCCGCCACTGCCGCCTTGAGCTTCGCCGCCGTCACCTGGGCTTCGATCTCGGAAGCCAACACCTGACGGCGAGCCTGATCGAGCTTGTTAACAGCGCCAGTCTCGGTGAGCTTACCGGCAAGCTCGGCCGACGCCGCGGCGTTCGCCTTGGCCGAATTCAGCGCAACCAGGATTTGTCGCGCTCCCACCGCGCTGTAGTAAGCCTTCCGCGTTTCGGCCGCGATACGCAGCGTTTCCTCGGCGGCACGAAGCTGAGCCTGCTCGAAACGCACGCCAGCGATCCTGGACCGCGCAGGCCAGGTGGCGAGCTGTAGCACGCTGGCCAACACCTGGCGTTCGATGTCGAGCTCGATTGATGTCTTGACCCAATCATAGGAGAAGCTTGGCAGTGGCGGACGGCTCGCCTGTACAGCCACGGTCTCTGCGACGCCGAGCCGGTTATAGGCTGCCTGCAACTCGGCATTGTTGAGTAGTGCGATCTGTACCGCCGCATCGGCGCTAAGTGGCGCCCTAAGCAGGCGCGCTACCCTGGTTTGGGCGTGGGCAGCATCCGTGGGGGAGCTGACCCGCACCACGTCTTTGTTCAGCCCTTGGCTTGCAATGGTCGCGACCGTTCCCATCCCCCCGTCAGGCGAGAAGGTCCTGCAAGCTGAGAGCAGGGCCGCGCTCGCGATAGCGAGAACGCGCCCGCAAATGTGAGAGGACATGGTTCATCCCTCGTCTGTCGTTGACGAAGCCCGTGCGCGGGACTTCAACCCGCAGAGCAGCTCAAACGAAGAGAAGGGAGATCGGTGGTCTGTCGGGAAGCTCCGGGGTCTGACTGAGGAGGTGGGGTTCAGGCGCGGGAAAAAGGGCAGAACCCGCTCCGATCCTATCATTGACCCCGCCGATTTGGGCGGGCAGCGCACTCAAGCAAAAAAGCCCACAGCACGTCATTTGGTGTGTGCTGGCGGGAGTAGAGTGGTCGGCGTGATCGTTGACGCTTCGTCCTTTGGCCGCGCCATGGTCGACCATGTCCGCATGAGCGACGCAGTTGATCGTGTTTGAGCCGTGCCCGAAGGCCACCACGGCCGGGGGCGCTACGAAGCAGAGCGAGGCGAACGCAGCAAGCGCCGCCGCCAGCCTAAAGCTGAGCCCGGTTCTGAGCGCGATCAACATTGCCGATCCCTGTAACCCCCTGAAGGAAGCCTAAGGGGGGTTGGACACCATCGCAAGCCTTTCAATTTCACGGGCAAACAGCAGGGTGCGTGGAATGTGGGTCCACGGTCTCTGAGGCTCCCGCAGCGGCATTCTCAACAGACCGGCGAGACATGACCGAACTGCTGCTCTGTGTAGAAATGCAGGTGTGTCTTGTTGGGAGCTTCTCGTACGCGCCCAGGCGCCACCACGACCTCAAGCTACGGCTGGTCCTCGAAGCTGACCAGTGGGAGAGACGTGCCGATACAGCGTTGACCGTGTGATCCCAAGCTCCTCGCACAAAGCTCCGACGTCGGTCTCAGGCTCGCGAATAGCGGCCTGTGCAAGCCGAAGCTTGGCAGGAGTCATCTTCGGTTTGCGACCTCCCTTGTGGCCACGAGCGCGAGCAGACGCAAGTCCTGCCCATGTGCGTTCACAGATCAACTCCCGCTCGAACTCCGCCAGCGCGGCGAAGATGCCGAAGACCAGCTTCCCCGCTGGTGTGGTGGTGTCGATAGCGGCTCCCTGGCCGGTAAGGACCTTGAGGCCGACGCCACGAGAGGTGAGATATTGTGTTCGCGAGGTGGTGCGGATTGCGACAGAGGCAGTCAAGCTTCCACACGACGAGGGGTCCGCTTCATTGGCGCAATTCGAGCTTGCTATCTGCTAGCTAGAGCGGGGGTGCCAGCACCCTGTTTGGATCAAGTTATTGATTTAGTGGCGCACCCGACAGGATTCGAACCTGTGACCTCTGCCTTCGGAGGGCAACGCTCTATCCAACTGAGCTACGGGTGCTTGTCCGCGCGACCCTAGACCAAACGCGTCAAATTGCGAAACGCTGCCGCAACGGAAACGAAACATCAGAAGCCGAAAACGCGAAATCAATACTCGCCGTTCGGCCTTTATCCTTTGGCGTAAGGGAGCCTGAATTTGCCGGAAGGCGCGGCGGATGGGATTCTGGGCACGCGATCTAGACGCCAGATTAGAAGCGCTTCGAACGGGCTTTTTCCGCAGAGACGCGGTCAGGTTCGTGATGGTTGGGTCGCTCGGCTTCACAATCGAGTTCGGCATCCTTGTGGCCTTAGTGCATGGCGCAAACTGGAGTCCATTTCTTGCGCGAGCAGTCGCCATGGCGGCTGCTTTTTTCTGCACCTGGCTGCTGCACCGGTATTGGACCTTCCCAGCTGGACGGGTGAGGTCACCACTTCCGCAATCGCTTCTCTACGGCACCTTTCAGGTGATCAGTCTGTCGGTGAATTACAGCATCTTCTCGGCCCTCGTGCTCGCGGGCGGAGTGTGGCGGAGCTATCCGGTCCTCGCCACAGCGGTAGGATCGGTCAGCCCCGCGGTGATCAGTTACGTTCTCTCCAAATGGGTTGCCTTCGCCAAGCCTCGCAAACTCACAAAGCTCCCTGAGGGACGCTGATGCGCGTTGATTTGCGCCAAAGCGGTACTTGACGCACTGCAGCATTGGATTAGGTATCAGGCACAAGGAGCTTAGCTTGGATAAGCAGGTAGTTAAGAAGAAGGTGTTGGTAATCGGCGGCGGCTTCGGCGGCGTGTTCGCGGCCAAGGCGCTCGCCAGGCTTGGGCACGGCAAGCTCGACGTCGAGCTGGTCAACGCCAACAACTACTTCGTCTTCCAGCCCCTGCTCCCCGAAGTAGCCGCATCGTCCATCCATTCCGCAGATGCAGTCGTGCCGCTTCGTCAGCTGTTGCGCAAGATTCAGGTGCGGCAGGCGGAAGTTATGGGGATCGACTTTGCCGAGAAGAAGGTGATCGTCGTCCATGGCATGCAGCGCATTCCGATCGACCTGCATTACGACGAGTTGGTCATCGCGCTCGGCACTGGAGTGGACCTGAAGCGCTTCCCGGGCCTGCCAGAACACGCGCTTACCATGAAGGATCTGTCCGACGCGCACCGTTTGCGCACTCATATCATCGGCTGCCTGGAGACGGCCGACGTCACGGAAGATCCCGCGGTCAAGCAGCAGCTCCTAACGTTTGTCACCGTCGGCGCGGGCTTCTCGGGTGTGGAGACGGTTGCCGAGGTGCGGGAGCTGGTCCGGCGTGCGCTGAAATACTACACGAACATCAAGCCGGAAGAGGTGCGGTTCTACCTCATCGAGTACGCGAACCGCATCCTTCCCACTTTCCCAGCCGACCTCGCCGAATACGCAACGCGGCGCTTGCAGATCCATGGCATCGAGGTGCTGACCGGCGTGGGCACCAAGTCGGCGACAGGCACAGGCGTTGAGCTCACCGATGGCCGAATCATTCCGACCTCGACCATCGTGGCCACCATCGGGAACGGTCCGCACCCGCTTGTGGCGACTCTCGGCCTCGACATGAAGTGGGGACGCATCAAGACCGACCGCTGCATGCGCGTGCCAGGCCAGAACGGCGTGTGGGCTCTTGGCGATGCGGCGCTCATTCCGCTCGCCGACGACCCTGACGACGATCCAATGCTCTATGCGACGCAGACGGCGCAGTTCGCCGTGCGCGAGGGGCGCCAGCTAGCCGCGAACATCCTTGCCAAGCTCGACGGCAAGGAGCTCAAGCCCTTCGCCTATACCTCGAAGGGTTCGCTCGCTTCTCTCGGCATGAGCAAGGCGGTCGCCGACGTCTACGGTATCAAGTTGTCGGGCACGCTGGCCTGGCTGCTCTGGCGTGGCTTCTATCTCTCGTTCCTGCCCGGTTTTCAGCCAAAACTCAGGGTCGGCCTCAACTGGCTCGTCAATAGCGTGATGCCTCCGAACATCGTGCAGATCCAGTCGACCCCCCCGGGGACACGCTACATCCACTACCGCGAGGGCGACCGTGTGTTCGAGCCTGGCATGATCATCGACGGCTTCTACACCGTGGTCAAAGGCTCCTTCAAACTCACCATCGATAACCCCGAGACCCAGGAGCACTTCGAAAAGCTGTTCGGGCCCGGCGACCATTTCGGCGAGCGCGTGCTGCTCCGCTCCTCGCTTAGGACCGGGCTCGTGGTGGCGCTCGAGGATTCCATCGTGCTGTTCATCGCGCAGAAGGATTTCACCAGGCTCGCCCGCGCCTTCCCGATCCTCGACAGCTATTTCAAGGAATATATCGAGCGGACCTTCGGCGGCCACGACAAGGCCTTCGCGCCGGGCTCCACCAACCAAAAGCCCGAGCTCGAGACTTTGCCTTAGGGCTTCCGTTCCCTCGCTTTTGTCATCGTCCCCGAAAGCGGACATGACAGGATGGGATAGACGGGCGTCATTAGCTGACGCGCGGTCGGGCAATACCTATATTCCTTGCATCATGGCCATCACTGAGAGCAAAGCTTTCGCCACCGGGAAAGCGGTCGCGCGCGGCGACCGCGTCTATCTGATCGACGCTTCGGGCTACCTCTTCCGCGCCTATCATGCCCTGCCGCCGCTGACCCGGCCGTCCGATGGGCTGCCGGTCGGCGCGGTGCACGGCTTCTGCGGCATGCTGTGGAAGCTCTTGCGCGAGACCGGCGAGCTCGATCCACCCACCCATATCGCCGCTGTCTTCGACTATGCCGCCAAGACCTTCAGAAGCGATCTGTTCGACGGCTACAAGGCAAACCGCCAGGCGCCTCCCGACGATCTCGTGCCGCAGTTTCCGCTCGTGCGCGACGCGGTCCGCGCCTTCAATGTCGCCTGCATCGAGCAGGAGGGTTACGAGGCCGACGACATCATCGCCACCTATGCCTGCCAGGCGCTGGATGCCGGCGCCGAGGTGACCATTGTATCCTCCGACAAGGACGTGATGCAGCTCATCAGGCCCGGCATCCGTATGTACGACACCATGAAGAACAAGGTGATCGGAGAGGCGGAGGTCGAGGAGCGCTTCGGCGTGCCGCCAGCAAAGGTCGTCGAAGTGCAGGCGCTGATCGGAGATTCGTCCGACAACGTGCCCGGCGTGCCAGGCATCGGGGTCAAGACGGCGGCGCTTCTTATCAACGAGTTCGGCGACCTCGAGACGCTGCTCGACCGCGCTTCCGAGATCAAGCAGGACAAGCGGCGTGAGAATCTCATCCAGTTCGCCGACCAGGCGCGGCTCTCGAAAGCTCTGGTGATCCTCGACTGCCACGCGCCGCTCGAAGTGCCGCTTGCCGAGATTGCCGTCCGCCAGCCTGATGCCGCGGCGCTCACAGCGTTCATGCGAAAGCTCGAATTCACCGCTCTGCTCCGCCGCGTGGCTGAAGGGCTGGGGGCCGAGCTGCCTGAGGGCATGGCCCCTTCGCCCCCGCCGCAGCGACGCAAGAAAGACGATTACGATCACCCTCTGCGCCGCTCGCCGCGGGGAGAGTTTGTCGCGACCAGGACCATGGCCGAACCGGCCAAGAAGGAGGCTGGCTCGCCGGGGCAGATGGCGGTCGAGCGCGCCGGCAAGTTGGAAGCGATCGCGTTCGACCGCTCGAACTATGAGACAGTGACGGATATTGGCCGGCTCGCCGATTTGCTCAGCTCGGCGCGTTATCACGGCCGCTTCGCATTCAGGGTGAAGCTCAACTCGTTTGACCCCATGCAAGGCGAGCTGATCGGTGTGGCGCTCGCCATCACGCCGGGTCATGCGGCTTATGTGCCCGTCGCCCACGGTGCTTCGGACGGCCTCGATCTCGGCGGAACGATCAAGCAGATTTCCATGCGCGAGGCGCTCGACCTCCTGAAGCCGATCCTCGAAGACGAGGCCGTGCTCAAGATCGTGCAGAATGCCAAGTTCGACATGGTGGCGCTCGCCCGCTACGGCATCGCACTGACGACCGTCGACGATCCCTGCCTCATGTCTTACGCGCTCGACGCTGGCCGCGCCGAGCATCTGCCAGAGCAGCTGGCGAGTCGGCTGCTCGGCTATACCTGCCTCACAGAGAAGGAGGTGATGGGCTCCGGGCGCAGTGCAGTAGGCCTCGACCGCGTCGACCTCGCCAGAGCCACCGAATATGCCGGCGAGGAGACCAACATCGGTCTCAGGCTTTGGCTGATCCTGAAGCCGCGGCTTGCCGCCGAGGCCGTTACTACCGTCTACGAGACACTCGAGCGGCCGCTCGCTCCAGTGCTCGCCGAGATGCAACGCGCCGGCGTCAAGGTCGAGAAGGCGGCGCTTTCCAGTCTCTCGCTCTCCTTCGCCCAGACCATCGCCAGGCTCGAGGACGAGATCAGGGAGCTTGCCGGCGAGGACTTCAACATCGGCTCGCCGAAGCAGCTCGGCGAGATCCTGTTCGACAAGATGAGCCTTCCCGGCGGGCGGCGCACCAAGACTGGCGCCTGGAGCACCGATGCCGCGGCGCTCGAAGAGCTTGCCGCCGAAGGCCACGAGCTGCCCCGCAAGGTGCTCGACTGGCGGCTCGTCGCCAAACTCAAGAGCACCTACACCGACGCGATCCCGACTTACATCAATCCAGAAACCGGCCGCGTGCACACGACCTATGCGCTTGCCGCGAGCACCACGGGGCGGCTCGCATCGGTCGATCCGAATTTGCAGAACATCCCGGTGCGCACCGCAGAGGGCCGCGCGATCCGCAAGGCCTTCATCGCCGACAAGGGGAAGAAACTGATCTCGGCCGATTACAGCCAGATCGAGCTCCGCGTGCTTGCCCACATGGCCGATGTCGCGGCCTTGCGCCAGGCCTTCGCCGATGGGCTCGACATTCATGCCATGACGGCGAGCGAGATGTTCGGAGTGCCGATCCAAGGCATGGACCCCAATATCCGCCGCAGGGCCAAGGCCATCAATTTCGGCATCGTGTACGGCATCTCGTCGGTCGGCCTTGCTGCCCAGCTCGGCATCGGGCGAAGCGAGGCAGGCGCCTATATCAAGACCTATTTCGAGCGCTTCCCCGGCATCCGCGATTACATGGAGGCGATGAAGGAGACGGCGCGCCGCCACGGCTATGTGAAGACGCTGTTCGGGCGGAAGGTGCACTACCCCGAGATCAACACCAAGAACGCATCGCTTCGCGGCAATTACGAGCGCGCCGCCATCAACGCGCCGATCCAGGGCACCTCGGCAGACATCATCCGCCGCGCCATGATCAGGATGGCCCCTGCACTGGCGGAGGCGGGGCTATCGGCGCGCATGCTGATGCAGGTGCATGACGAGCTCGTGTTCGAGGCGCCCGAGGATGAGGTCGAGAAGACCATGGAGCTGGCGCAAGCGGTCATGGAGAAGGCGCCGGAACCAGCTTTGAAACTCAAGGTGCCGCTCAGGGTCGATGCGCGCGCCGCCGATAACTGGGAAGCCGCGCATTAGCCCGCCGTGTGAGGAACGACCATCGTTCCTTACCGATTTTATCAGCGAGGCAACCCCACTCTGGAGGCAAGCCATGGGCAAGTGCGCGCAATGCGGCAATGACTACGACAAGAGCTTCGAGGTGAAGATGGGCGGCCGCACTCTGGTCTTCGATTCATTCGAATGCGCGATTCAGGCGCTCGCACCAGTCTGCCCGCATTGCGGCGTGCGCATCGTCGGCCACGGCGTGCAGCACGGCGACGCCATCTATTGCTGCGTCCATTGCGCCAAGCATGAAGGCGTCAAAGGTCTGCGCGACCGCGACTGACCCAACTCAACGCTTCTTGGGGCGGACCACGGCGATGATATTGGTCTGTACCACGCCGTCGACCTTGGCGATCTTATTCAGGATCGCCTTATCGCCGTCGATCGAGTCGTTGCAATCGAGCTGCGCCACCAGCTTCTCGTCGGACAGAACGACGACATTGGCGAATTTGCAGTTGTCGAGCGCGAGGGCCTTCAGCGAGTCCACGGTCGTCACTGCGTTTGCGGTGTGCAGCAGCTCGATGAAGAGATAGATATTCACCATCGTTCGTTCCTCCCGGAAGCCTTATGTTGGTGCGCGGGACAATGAACTCGGAAGGTCCTAGAGGAGGTCCAATGCGTCTCGTACTGCTTAGCATGCTTTCGGCAGCGATTTCCTTTGTTGCCACGCAGGCGCTCGCGCTGCCGGCGCCGATGTCCGACGATAAGCTTCTTGCCAAAAGCGACCTTGTCGCGCTCATCCGCGTGCTCTCGGTGACGTGCACCGGCGTCGCGAAAGACGAGCGCACTGGCGAGGCCCTGCCGGGTTACAAAGCGAATGCCGAGGTGATGGAGGTCATCAAAGGCGACGTAGCCAAAGGCGATGATGTCAGCATCACCTTCCACGCAGTTCCGACCCACATGCTCGGGCCATGGACCGTCTATTATTATCCGGGCGAGATGGTGTTTACCCATCTCGTCAAGGACGGCGATGGCTACACCACGACCTGGTGGAACGGACGCGGCAAGCTCGTCAACAAGGCTGTCATCACCGATCTGCCGACCAAGGCCGGCGAGACAGTCGAGGTCCCGCGCCGCACCAGCCACCCTGGCAATTGACGATGTTCCGGCAAGCTGCCAAGGAAGTCCTATGAACAGACCCTTCAAGCTGCTCGGTCTTGCACTTCTCGCGAGCGGCATTGCCACCGCGGCGCTCGCCGTGCCTGCGCCGTTGTCCGAGCAGGAGCTGACGGACAAGAGCGACCTCGTGGCCCTGGTCCGGGTGCTGTCGGTGACCTGCACGACCATCACCAAGGATGCGCAGACCGGTGAAGATCTTCCCGGCTATCTCGCCAAGCTCGAGGTGAAGGAAGTCAAGAAAGGCGACGTCAAGCCCGGCGAGTCGGTGCTGGTCACCTGGCGCGCGGTGCCGAAGAGCATCGATGGCCCGTGGACCGTCTACTACTACCCCGGCGAGGTGGTGTGGACTCATCTCACTAAGCGGAGCAACGACGCGACCTACGCGTCAACCTGGCTGAATGCCAAGAGCGAGATCGTGACGAGCCCCGACTCTAAGGAGCTGCCGACCGAGCCAGGCGAGACGGTGACGCCGCCTCTGCAGCAAAAGCCGCAAACGCCACTATAAGATCAGGCGGCCGCCGATGAAGCGGTGATACCGTCAAGCCAGTCGTTGAACAGGCGGTGGCCTGCTTGATTGGCGGCGGGCGCGAAGCGCGCGGCGTCTGCGCGCATTTTGGCAAGATCAGCCTTGGAATTGGCAAGCTCGAGCGTGTGGCCGATCAGCCAGCGCTCCATATCCCTCTGCGGCAACTCCACGTGGAATTGCAGCGCGAGCATTTTGGGACCGTAGGCGAAGGCCTGGTTCGGCGTGATCTTGGTCGAGGCTAGTCGCGTCGTGCCAAGCGGCAGGTCGAACGTGTCACCATGCCAATTCAGCACTCTGACGCCCTCGATGGCGCCGAGCGGTGACGCCCTGCCCTCCTTGGTTAGCGTCATCTCGTCCCAGCCGAGCTCCTTTTGAAGGTTCGGATAGACGCGGGCGCCGAACACGGCAGCGAGCGCCTGAGAGCCAAGACAGATACCGATCGTCGGCACACCCTTCTTCACCGCCGTCTCGATCGTTGCGAGCTCCTGCTTCAGGAATGGGTAGCGGTCGACCTCGTAGATGCCGATCGGTCCTCCAAGCACGACGAGCAGGTCGGCGGACTTTGCCGGACTGAGATCGTCAACGCCAGCTTCGAGGTAGTTGAGCGCGAAGCCACGGTGCTCGAGCACGCCTGCAAGGGTGCCGGCATCCTCAAACGCGATGTGACGAATGGCGACGGCGTTTTTCATGATGCGTCCCTCAGAGGCTCCCCGTAGTAGCGCATTTTGTGCCTGCAGGTTGAATTCCATTTGACGATTAGCGACGTCTAATCGACAGTTTGCGACATAGGGATTGGCGTGCCTACACGGCTATTGCCACCCCCTGACGGCGTGGATCGCCCGCGCCATCCATGCCTCCCTTGGGATCTCGTCGCGCGGCATGCACGCCGCCGAAGAACAGGTTGCGCGCGGGCCAAGCGTGGGCTTTTTCGCCAAGCGCAAGCAGATCCGCTTGCATCGTCTCGGGCAGGCCCGGCTCGAAGCTCGTCTTGCCGTCACGCTCGACATGAAGGCGCGGCGCTTCCACAGCGTCTTCCAGACTCATGCGGTGATCGAGCAGGTTGACCGCGACCTGAAGGATCGCCGTCCTGATGCGGTTCGAGCCGCCGGTGCCGAGCGCCGTCACCGCTCCGTCAGGCTCGAGAATGACGGTGGGTGCCATCATCGAGGAGAGCCGTGTCCCTTCGCGCCAGCCATCGAGGCCGCCCGCCGATAAGTCCTCCTCGCCCAGCATGTTGTTCAGCATGAAGCCGAAATTGCCGACGATGTAGCCGTTGCCCTCGCCGTTGGAGAGGCTGACCGCGGCGGCATTTCCTTCTTCGTCGATGACGCTCACATGAGTCGTGCCGCGATAAGCTTGAGGATGGCGCTGCGCCTCGCGCAGCTCCCGCGCCAGCACCCCGCCGGCTAGTCTTGAGGCGAGACTTTCGCCGTGCATCATGCGCGCTTCGTTGGTCGCTTCCATGGCGCGCTTGAGCGCAAGCGCATCAACCTTGCCGCCCGCCTCTTGGAGTGCCTCAATGTAGGCGAGGCCGAACGCGATCAGCGGTCCGCTTGCCGCTGGCGGCGGATTGAGCGCCACAGTCGCGCCCCTGTGACGCCAATAAAGCGGCTCACGCAGCTCGACATGGTACTGCTTGAGATCGTCATAGGTGAGATGGCCATCAAGCGAGAGCGATTGCTCCACGATCGCTTCGCCCACGTCGCCAGCAACGAACAGGCGTGCGCCATCCTCGGCGAGCCATTCGAGCGTCTCCGCAAGCCCCTCGTTGCGAAACGTTTCGCCGGCTTTCATCAGCTTGCCGCGAGGCGCGAAGATCTTGGCGACGTCGGAGCTTGCCGTGAGGATCGGCGCGATAACGGTGAAGAGGTAGGCCTGGAACTCGGTGAGCGCAAAACCGGTGCGTGCGGCGCGCACGGCCGGTTCGACCAGCCTTCGCATCGGTAGCGTGCACAGCGCCTCGTGCCACAGGAAAATCCCTGGTACCGCTCCGGGCGTGGCGCTTGAGCCGACACCGATATGGAACTCCTGTTTAGCCGGGCCGAAATCGGCATAGACAGGAAAGAACTCGATCTCGTTCATCGGCCGGCGCTTCAGCGGCGTCTCGGTGAAGAAATCGAACAAGCGCACGGAGTCACTGTTCTCGCGGCGGCCCATGAGAAAGCCGCCTCCGCCTGGCGATGAAAAGACTGCCTCGGCGACGAAGGTCATGAAGATGGCCGCAAGCGCAGCGTCGAAGGCGTTGCCGCCGTCTTCCAGGATTTCCGAGGCGGCGCGCGCCGTCAGCTCATGCCCCGCGGCAACCACGCCCTTGGTCTTGCTCATGGAATTTGCCTAGGGCGAAGCCCGCGCCGCGGCAAGAGAGTTGCTGGCTCTCACACCGCTTGTCATCGCCCGGCTTGACCGGGCAATCCAGTAACCCCTGCACTAGCTAGAGAATGAAGGCCGGGGTTGCTGGATTCCCGGTTTCGCGGGAACGACCAGTTGAACTGAGCACACGTTCGGTCAGCCGAGGCGCTTTTCGAGCGCCGAGAGCTCATCGCTCAGAGCCTTCGGAAGCTTTGCGCCGAAGATCGCGAAATGCTCCTTGATGAGCGGAAGCTCTGCCTTCCAGCCCTCGTTGTCGACGCTCGTCATCTCCCTCATGTCGCCCGGATCGACTTTCACGCCCTTCACATCGATGGCGCCTTCCGCTGGCACCTTGCCGATAGGCGTGTCGACGGCCTTGGCGGTGCCATCGCAGCGCTCGAAGATCCATTTCAGCACGCGGCTGTTCTCGGAGTAGCCCGGCCACATGAACTTGCCGTCCTTGTTCTTGCGGAACCAGTTCACGTAGAAAATCTTCGGCATCTTGGCGCCGCCCTTCTCGCCCATCTTCAGCCAATGGGCGAAGTAGTCACCCATGTGGTAACCGCAGAACGGAAGCATGGCCATCGGGTCGCGGCGGATGTCGCCCTTTACTCCCGAGGCGGCCGCCGTCTTCTCCGACGCCATGATCGAGCCGAGGAACGTCCCGTGCTGCCAGTTGTTGGCCTCGGTAACGAGCGGCACCACGCTCGCGCGCCGGCCGCCGAACAGAATGGCGTCGATCGGCACGCCTTTGGGGTCCTCCCATTCCTTGGCGATCACCGGACATTGGCCGGCTGGCGCCGTGAAGCGCGCGTTGGGGTGTGCGGCGGTGCGACCCGACTTCGGCGTCCAATTGCGGCGCATCCAATCGATGGTGTGCTCAGGCACGTAACCCATCTGCTCCCACCACACATCGCCATCGTCGGTCAGCGCGACATTGGAATAGATGCAATTGGCGTGGAGCGTCTTCATCGCGTTCGCGTTCGACTCGTTCGAGGTGCCTGGCGCGACGCCGAAGAAGCCGGTCTCGGGATTGATGGCGTAGAGTCTTCCATCCTGCCCGAATTTCATCCAGCAGATGTCATCGCCGATGGTTTCCGCCTTCCAGCCGGGAATGGTCGGATTGACCATGGCGAGATTGGTCTTGCCGCAGGCGCTCGGAAAGGCCGCGGCGATGTACTTTACCTTGCCTTCGGGATTGGTGAGCTTGAGGATCAGCATGTGCTCGGCCATCCAACCTTCATCGCGGGCTTTCACGCTGGCGATGCGGAGCGCGTGGCACTTCTTGCCGAGCAGCGCGTTGCCGCCATAGCCCGAGCCGTAAGACCAAATCTCCCGAGTCTCGGGGAAGTGCGAGATGTATTTGGTCTCGTTGCAGGGCCATGGCA
>Ga0134127_10001486_pt1 | contig 17382 bp, 14 predicted proteins | sample KB31753_FD_96459 | JGI IMG/M metagenome (GOLD analysis project Ga0134127, IMG submission 96459) | Terrestrial soil microbial communities with excess Nitrogen fertilizer from Kellogg Biological Station, Michigan, USA - KB3-175-3 | ecosystem: Environmental > Terrestrial > Soil > Unclassified ... | reverse complement strand
GCGGACGACGGGCGTGAAGTTCGCCGCGCACAGGACGATGCCCCGCTCGTCCCGAGCAAAGCGGCAGAAAGCCAGCACGCTCTGGTCGGCGTCGGAGCAATCCATCCAGCGGAAGCCCGCGGGATCGACGTCTCCCTCGTGGAGCGCGGGCTCACCTCGGTAGAGGCGGTTGAGATCGGCGACCAGCCGCTGGAGGCCGCGATGATACGGCCCCGCCTCGAGGAGGTGCCAGTCCAGGCTGCGGTCGTGATCCCACTCCGCGGACTGCCCGAACTCGTCGCCCATGAAGAGGAGCTTCTTACCCGGATACGCCCACATGACGCCGTAGAGCAGTCGCAGACTCGCGAAGCGCTGCCACTCGTCGCCCGGCATCTTCCCGATCAGCGAGCCCTTGCCGTGGACCACCTCGTCGTGGGACAGCGGCAGGACGAAGTTCTCCGTCCATGCGTAGAGCATTCCGAAGGTGAGCTGGTTGTGGTGGAACTTCCGATGCACCGGCTCGTGGTGGAAGTAGTCGAGCACGTCGTGCATCCAGCCCATGTTCCACTTGAGCCCGAAGCCGAGCCCGCCGAGGTAGACGGGACGGGAGACCTGGGGCCAGGAGGTGGACTCCTCCGCCACCATGAGCACGTCGGGATGGGCGCCGTACACCACCTCGTTGAGCCGCTTCACGAAGGCGATGGCCTCGAGGTTCTCGCGCCCCCCGTGGACATTGGGGATCCACTCCCCCGGCTTGCGCGAGTAATCCAGGTAGAGCATGGACGCCACCGCGTCCACCCGGAGCCCGTCGAGGTGGTAGCGGTCGAGCCAGAAGAGCGCGTTACCGATGAGGAAGTTGGCGACCTCGGTGCGGCCATAGTTGAAGACGCGCGTGCCCCAGTCGGGGTGCTCGCGCATCCGCGGGTCGGCGTGCTCGTAGAGGTGGGTGCCGTCGAAGTACGCGAGCCCGTGCGGATCCTGGGGGAAGTGCGCGGGCACCCAGTCGAGGATGACGCCGATGCCACGCTGATGCAGATGATCCACGAAGGCCATGAAGTCGTCGGGCTCGCCGAAGCGTCGCGTCGGCGCATAGTAGCCGATGGTCTGATAGCCCCAGGAGCCGTAGAAGGGATGCTCCATGACCGGGAGCAGCTCCACGTGAGTGAAGCCCATGGCGGTCACGTAGTCGGCGAGGCGGGGGGCGAGCTCGCGATAGCTGAGAAAGCGGTCGCCTTCTTCGGGCACGCGCCGCCAGGAGCCCAGATGCACCTCGTACACGCTCAGCGGCTCGCCCAGCTTGTGGCGCCGGCCCCGCTCGGCCATCCAGGTCTGGTCGCCCCACACCCGGCGGTCCAGGGGAGAGGTGACGGCGGCGGTACGCGGCGTGTCGGGCTCGAAGGCGAAAGCGAAGGGATCGGCCTTGAGCGCCAGCGGGGCGCCCGAGGCGGAGAGAATCTCGAACTTGTAGCGCGCATGATCGACCACGCCGGGGACGAAGAGCTCCCAGATGCCGTTGGCGGGGTGCAGGCGCATGGGATGCCGCCGCCCGTCCCAGCCGTTCCAGTCGCCGACCACGCTCACGCGCCGCGCGTTCGGCGCCCACACCGCGAACCGGTAGCCGTCCACGCCGGACAGCCGGGCCGGATGGGCGCCCATCTTGTCGTAGAGGCGGTAGTGCGTGCCCTCGCCCAAAAGGTGAAGGTCGAGATCGGTCAGGCTGGGCGGAAAACGATAGGGATCCTCGAGCTCGATCACGCCTCCGGCGCCATCGGTGACGCGCAGCCGGTAGACGAAGGAGGCCGGGGTGGTGTCCGGCCGGGTGGGCGCCCGCCCTTCCCAGAACCCGTCCGCGTGCGCGCGCCGCATCGGGATCGGGTCGCCGCCCTCGCGCGGGAGCACCTGGACGCCCCGGGCGCCGGGCAGGAAGGCGCGGATCACCAGGCTCCCGTCCGCTTCCGCGTGGGGACCGAGCACCGCGAAGGGGTCACCGTGCTCGCCGGTGACGAGCGCGCGGACGGCGGCGGGGGGAATGCTCACGCCTCTATTGTACCGCTGTACCGCCGGGAGCCCGCCGCACGCGGTCACGCGCGCGGGGCGCCGCCTAGAAGGAGCGGATCAGCCGCTCCACCCGCTCGTCGTGGCTCTGGAACGGGTCCTTGCAGAGGATGGTCTCGCGCTCGGGGTCGTTGAGCTTGAGGTAGACCCAGTCCACGCGATAGTCCTTCCCCTTGAGGTTGGCCTGGCGGATGAACTCGCCGCGGAGCCGCGCGCGCGTGGTCTGGGGCGGCAGGTGCTTGGCGCGCTCGATCTCCTCCTCGGTGGTGATGCGGTCGATGAAGTCCCGCTGGAGGAGGCGGAAGTACAGCCCGTGGTCCGGGCGGATGTCGTGGTACTGCAGGTCCATCAGGGAGACCTTGGGATCGCGCCAGGAGAGCCGGTGCTTGCTCATGTAGGCGTCGATCATCTTGTACTTGATCACCCAGTCCACGTCCCGATCGAGCTTCATGGGATCGGTGTGCAGGGCCTCGATGACCGTGGTCCAGCGGGCGAGCACGTCGCGCGTCACCGGATCGGCGTCGATGGCGGCCACATAGCGGGTGGCGTGCTCCAGGTACTCGGTCTGGAGATCGAGGGCGGTGATGGACCGGCCGTCCTTGAGCCGCACCGTCTCGCGCAAGGTCGCATCGTGGCTGATGTCCCGGATGGCCTGGACGGGGGACTGGAGGCTGTAGTCCTTGTCGAAGTGGCCGTCCTCGATCATGTCCAGGATGAGCGCGGTGGTGCCGACCTTGAGGTAGGTGGCCACCTCGGACATGTTGGAGTCGCCCACGATGACGTGCAGGCGGCGGTACTTCTCGGCGTCCGCGTGCGGCTCGTCGCGCGTGTTGATGATGGAGCGCGAGGAGGTGGTGGCGCCGGAAATCTCCTGGCAGATGTGCTGGGCGCGCTGCGACAGGCAGTAGTGGAAGCCCCGCGGCGTCTGGAGCACCTTGCCCGCGCCGGCGAAGATCTGACGGGTCACGAAGAAGGGGATGAGCCCTTCCGCGAGCCGCTGGAACGACACGTCGCGGCTCACCAGGTAGTTCTCGTGGCAGCCGTAGGAGTTCCCCGCCGAGTCGGTGTTGTTCTTGAAGAGGAGGATATTGCCCGAGATCCCGTCCTCGCGCAGCCGCTTCTCCGCCTGATGGAGAAGGTCCTCCACGATGCGCTCGCCCGCCTTGTCGTGAGTGACGAGCTCGCGGATGTCGTCGCACTCGGGGGTGGCGTACTCGGGGTGGAAGCCGGTGTCGAGGTACAGGCGCGCGCCGTTCTCCAGGAAGACGTTGGCGTTGCGGGCGCCGGGGATGACCTTCTCGAAGAGGTAGCGGGCGACGTTGTCGGGCGAGAGCCGGCGCTGGCCGTTGAGGGTGCAGGTGAGGCCGTATTCGTTCTCCATCCCGAAGATGCGGCGCTTCATGTGGGCCTCAGGGTAACAGGCGGGGAGGCATGACGCAAGAATCGAGCGGAGGGCCGCTCACGCGCCCGGGGTGAGCATCTGGTGCAGCGCCTCGGGCGGGATGCGGCGGAACTTGCGGCGCTCCTTGGTGCGGTCGAGCACCGCGACCTCGAGGTCTCGCTCGGTGAGGGTCTTGTTCTGGGTGACCATGAGGGCCCGCACCCCGAGCTGGATGGCCTCGCCGAGATCGAGCCCTTCCTTGAAGTTCTCCTTCAGGTACCGGCGGATCTCGTCCGACTGGCCGCCCATGGCGGCGTAGTTCTTCTCGTCCTCGATGGTGCCGTCGTAGAGGATGTGGTAGATCTCGTTCTTGCCCCCGTTGCCCTCTCCCACCTCGCACACGAGCACCTCGACCTCGAAGGGCTTGATGTCCTGGGTGAAGATGTTCCCCAGCCCCTGGGAATACGCGTTGGCGAGCGCCTTCGCGCTCACGTCGCCGCGGGAGTAGGAGTAGCCCTTCACGTCGGCGTGGCGCACTCCCGCCACCCGCAGGTTCTCGAACTCGTTGTACTTGCCCACCCCGGCGAAGGCGATGCGGTCGTAGATCTCCGAGATCTTGTGGAGCAGGGTGGACGGGTTTTCGGCCACCAGGAGGATGCCGTCGCGGTACTCGATGGTGACGATGGCCCTCCCGCGGGAGATGCCCTTGCGGGCATACTCCGCCTTGTCCTTCATCATCTGCTCGGGCGAGACGTAATAAGGCAGCGGCATCAGGCCGGACCTCCCGACGCATCTCTGGATTTCGCTCGGCTCGCCTGCGGCTGCGCCTTGCCCAGCCACATCTGCTCGGGCGAGACGTAATAAGGCAGCGGCATCAGTTGCGCCCCCGGTCGCCGAGAATGGCCTCGAGATGCCGGCGCACGTCGTCGTCCACCAGATCGGTGATTCCGGAGCGGCTAATGGTCTTGACGGTGGGGAAGATGCCGCGCTGGAAGTCGGGCCCGCCGGTGCCGAGATCCTCGTCGGCGGCGTCGAGCAGAGCCTCCAGCGCCGCCCGCACCGCCTCGTCCCGGCTCATGTCGCGGCGGAACCGCTTCTTGAGCGAGTCGCGGGCATCCTTGCCCCCGGAGCCCTGGGCGAAATAGTCCGTCTCCTCGTACCGGCCGCCGGTGACGTCGTACTTGAACAGGCGGCCCACCCCCGCGCGCTCGTCGAAGCCCGCGAAGATGGGGACCACCACCAACCCCTGCATGGCCATGGGCAGGTTGGCGCGGATCATGGCGCCGAGGCGGTTGGCCTTGCCGTCGAGGGAGAGGTTCTCGCCCTCCACCTTCTCGTAGTGCTCGAGCTCGGTCTGGAACAGGCGCGCCATCTCCATGGCGGGGCCGGCGGCGCCGGCGATCCCCACCGCGGACAGGTCGTCCGACTTGAACAGCTTCTCGATCCGGCGATGGGCCACCTGGTAGCCCTCGCTGGCCTGGCGGTCGCCCGCCATGACCACGCCGTCACGGTATCGCAGCGCGAGGACGGTGGTGCCGTGAGGAATGTTCGCCATCGAGCCCTCGGACGAGGCCGGCCGGACGACGGTCTCGGCGGCGGGGAGCAGGTGGGGGGCGGCGTGCCGCAGATACTCGGAGAAGCTCGAGTTCGAGTAGTCGGAGAAGGCCGACTGCCAGCGCTCGGGCGTCATACGTCCCCGGACGGCTTGCCGAGGTTTCTCAGCAGGTCGGCGGCAGTGGGCGAATCCGCGAAGAGCTGCCGCACGTGGGCCTCCGTGCCGCGAAGCGGCTCGAGCATGAAGATCTTTTTCAATGGGCCTTCCTTGAGGTCGAAGATCACCGAGTCCCACGACGCGGAGACCACCTCGTCGGAGTACTTCTGGAGGCACATGCCGCGGAAGTAGGCCCGCGTGTCCTTGGGGGGATCGTAGATCGCCTTGGTGACCTCGTCCTCGGTGACCAGCCGGTCCACCGCGTCCGACTCCTCCAGCTTGTAGAAGAGGCCCTTGCTGGGCCGGATGTCGTGATACTGGAGGTCGATCATCGCCACCCGCGAGTCCGACCAGGAGATCGCGTGCTTCGCGCGGTAGCGCTCGATGAGCTGGTACTTGACCACCCAGTCGATCTCCCGGTCGCAGGACATGGGATCGCGGCTCAGGCGCGTGAGCAGGGACTCCCAGCGGGCGAGGATGTCCGTGGCCCAGGGCTCGGCCGCCTTGCCGTCGAAGTGGCGGCGGGCCTGCTCCAGAAACTCCCACTGGATCTCGATGGGGGTGAGCTCGCGGCCGTCCTTGAGCTTGACCGTCTCCCGGCAGGAGAGATCCCGCGAGACCTTGCGGAAGCTGAGGACGGGATTCTCGAGGGAGAGATCCTTGTCGATGACGTCGTCCTCGATGAGCCCCAGCACCAGCGCCAGCGTCCCGCACTTGAGATAGGTGGAGATCTCGCTCATGTTGGCGTCGCCCACGATGACGTGGAGCCGCCGGTACTTCTCGGGATCCGCGTGGGGCTCGTCCCGGGTGTTGATGATGGGGCGGCTGTGCATGGTCTCGAGCCCCACCTCGGTCTCGAGGAAGTCCGCCCGCTGCGAGATCTGGAAATCGCAGTGCTCGGTGTTGTTCTCGGCCCCCACCTTGCCCGCGCCGCAGTAGATCTGCCGGCTCACGAAGAAGGGGAGCAGGTGCTGCACGATGCGGGCGAAGGGCACCTTGCGGTCCATGAGGTAGTTCTCGTGCGTGCCGTAGGAATTGCCCTTGGAGTCGGAGTTGTTCTTGTAGATGAGAATGCGCTGCTCGGGCGGCGACACCGCCTCCGCCCGGGTGCGGGCGAGGTCGAGGATACGCTCGCCCGCTCGGTCCCAGATCACGCAGTCGCGCGGGTTGGTCGTCTCCGGCGAGGAGTACTCCGGATGCGCGTGGTCCACGTAGAAGCGCGCCCCGTTGGAGAGGATGAGGTTGATGAGGCGCGACTCCTCCTTGGAGGGAACGTCCTTGTCCTCGGCGTACTCGAAGCCGCGCGCGTCGCGCAGCGGGCTCTCCGCCTCGTAGTCCCAGCGGATGCGCGAGGAGCGATAGGTCTCGTAGGAGTTGATGAGCAGGAGCGAGGAGAGGATCGGGTTGAAGTCGGGCTGATTCTTGACGGTGATGCCGTACTCGGTCTCGATTCCCATCACCTTCGGAAGCGCCATGAACCCCCCGGTCGCGGACGGTGGCTCGCCCTCCGCCGACACCACCCCGGCCACGGGGCGGAGGGAGGGGGAGAGGAGCGGCGGGGGCGCGAGGCCCCCGCCGCAGTTCGATTCCTACAGATACTGGCCGGTGTTGATGATCTTCTCGACGTCGCGCTTCTTTTCCTTCGTCTCGCCCATGAGGGGCTTGACGTAGACGATCCGCTCGCCCTTCTTGCCGGCGATCTTGGCCCAGTCGTCGGGATTGGTGGTATTGGGCAGATCCTCGTTCTCCTTGAACTCCTCCCGGACGGCGTTGATCATGTCCTCGTTGCGGATGCCCTTCTCGGCGGACTGGATATAGCGCTTGAGCGCCAGCTTCTTGGCCCGCCGCACGATGGACTCGATCATGGCTCCCGACGAGAAATCCTTGAAGTAGAGAACCTCCTTGTCGCCGTTCGCGTAGGTGACCTCGAGGAAGCGATTGTCCTCGCCGAGGTTGTACATCTCCTCCACGGTGGCGGCGATCATGCGATCCACCGCCGCCTGAATGTCGCCGCCGCTCTGGCGCACCTCATCCTGGTGGATGGGGAGCTCGGCGGTCATGTACTTGTTGAAGATCTCCACCGCCGCCGGCCCATCCGGCCGCTCGATCTTGATCTTCACGTCCAGCCGGCCCGGCCGCAGGATGGCGGGGTCGATGAGGTCTTGCCGGTTCGAGGCGCCGATCACGATCACGTTCCGGAGATGCTCGACGCCGTCGATCTCGGCGAGGAGCTGGGGCACGATGGTGGTCTCGACGTCGGATGAGATCCCGGAGCCCCGGGTGCGGAACAGCGCGTCCATCTCGTCGAAGAAGACCACCACCGGCACGTCCTCGGCGGCCTTCTCGCGCGCCTTGATGAAGATCTCCCGGATCTTGCGCTCCGTCTCGCCCACGTACTTGTTCAGCAGCTCGGGGCCCTTGATGTTGAGGAAGAAGCCCTTCACCTTCTCGCCGCGCTTCTCCGAGATGCGGGCGGCGAGGTTGTTGGCCACTGCCTTGGCGATCATGGTCTTGCCGCAGCCGGGAGGGCCGTACAGCAGCACCCCCTTGGGCGGAGCGAGGTGGTGCTCCTTGTAATAGTCCGCGTAGAGGTAAGGCAGCTCCACCGCGTCCTTGATGGTCTCGAGCTGGTTGGTCAGCCCGCCGATGTTCTCGTAGCTGATGTCCGGCACTTCCTCCAGGGTGAGGTCTTCCACCTCGCTCTTGGGGAGCTTCTCCAGCAGGTAACCGCTCTTGCCGTCCATCAGAAGGTGATCGCCCACCTTCAGCTTTTCCGAGCGGAGGGGATCGGCGATGATGCCGACCTTGTCCTCGTCCGCGCGCAGGGTCACCACCGCGCGGGCCTCGTCGAGGACCTCCTTGAGAATGACGACCTCGCCCTGGATCTCGTAGCCGGCGGTCTCGACGACGTTGAGCCCCTCGTTGAGCACGAGCTCCTGACCGGGCTTGATGTCCTCGGCCTTGAGCGACGGGTGGAGGTTGACCTTCACCTTGCGGCCCTGGGAGAGGATGTTGACGGTCGCGTCTTCGTTGACGGACAGGTACACGCCGTACGTGGACGGCGGCGCGCAGAGCTTGTCGACCTCCTCGCGAAGCGAAGCGATCTGCTCGCGCGCCTCGTAGAGGGTGTTGACGAGCTTCTCGTTCTGGTTGAACGACTGAACCAGCTGGCGATTGGCCTCGCGCAGCTTGTTCTCGAGGACCATCGCCTCCTTCGGCGCATCCTCGACCTTCTTGCGCAGACGTACCGTCTCGGCCTCGAGCGACCGCACGTAGGCCTGGAGATCCTGCACCTGCACCTCGTATTCGGTGAGACGCCGGCGGTAGTTCGAATCGGTCATGGGAAGGAACTTGGAGAGCCCCTTCATGCCTTCGGACGAAGGCTCCCGGCTCGGGTTCGGTTTCTTCTCGAACTCCTTCATATCCGCCCGTTCCTTTCTCGGTGACTCAGCGGGCTCCGCGTCAGGCGCGCCCATCGGGGGCGAAAGTCCCCACGCGCGACCTCAGTATAGGGGCCGGTTTCGCAGCAAGTCAAGGGAATAGGCCCTGAACCATCGTTCACATCCATCGAATTCATTTGATGTTTCCCTTGCTCTGCCCCGCTCCGTACACCACCGCTCACCGTGTCAAACACCGCGTTGATCGACCCGGTTCCTCGGGTGTCCCGAAAGCCCATCTTGCGTCGATGGACTTCCTGTGCATCCTCACATGCCCTCCGGGGGCAAGTTCAGTGCCACCTGATGGCGAGGATAGGAGGTGAGTCTATCCGGGCAGATGGCGGCCTTCGGGCCGCGCGCCCCTTATAAAACGGCCCTTGCCGCCACAAAAAGTGCCGGGAGACGGACGAAAATTTGCCGCTTCGGCGAGCATCGCGGCGTCGCGCGTTCCGGCGTATAAATACGACATGCCTCTCACCGCCACGCGCGCTGCCCTGGCCTGCGCCCTGGCGCTGCTCCTCGAACCCGGGCTCGCCCGCGCTCAGGGAGGCACGCTGCGGGTGGCGCTCCCGGCGTTGCCGGCCTCTCTGGATCCCGCGCTGGCCGCGGAGACGTCGTCCGGACTTCTGGCGCGGCAGCTCTTCGACTCCCTGCTCCAGTACCGCGAGGGCTCGAGCGACGTCGAGCCCGCGCTCGCCGCGCAGTGGCGGGTCTCGCGCGACGGCCTCACCTGGTCGTTCCGTCTGCGCGAGGGCGTTCGGTTCCACGACGGCACCCCGATGTCGGCGACGGAGGTGGCGGCCAGTCTCGAGCGGGTGCTCTTCCCGGGCGCGGCCGGAGCTTCCAATCCCGCCGCCACCCACCTGGTCGCGGCGCGCCTGCTGCGCGGCACCCCCGGCGTGGTCAAGGCGGTGCGCGTGCCGGATCCGCGCACGGTGCAGATCGTGCTCGCGCTGCCGTACGCGCCGCTCCTGACGGTGCTCGCCCATCCCGCGCTCGCCATCGCGCGCGTGACCGCCGCGGCGGATGGCTCGACCCGGTGGGTCGGGACCGGTCCCTACCTGCTCGCCGAGAGCCTGCCCGGCCGGGTGACGCTCGAGGCCAACCCGGCCTACTGGGGCGGCGCGCCCCGGTCGAGCCGCCTGGTGCTGGTCGCGCAGCCCGACGAGGCTCGCGCGCTCGCCGACCTCGACGCGCGCGCGCTCGACGCGTACGTGCCGGTCGGTGCCCCGCCGCGCCTCGCCGGCGCGCTGGCCGTGCCCGGCTGGCGGATTGGCTATCTCGCCATGCAGACCGAGCGGGAGCCGTTCGGACGCCGCCGCATTCGCCAGGGCGTCGCCGCCGCTCTGAACCAGGCCGCGCTGGGCCCCGCGCTCGACCCGCTGGCCATCCCGTTGACGAGCCTCCTCCCGCCGGGGATGTGGGGACATGTGCCGGTGCCGGCGCCTCCCGCCGAGAGCCGCGGAGAGATCGCGCGCCGGCACCTCACCGAGGGGGGCGCCGCGCGCGCGATCTCGGTGAGCCTGCTGGTGGCGCCCCTCGCGCCCCCGCTCGACGGGGCGCGCATCGCGGAAGCCCTGCGCGGCGCGCTGGCCCCCAACGGCGTGAACATCACCGTGTCGCTGCCAGCCCCGGCCGACGCCCTCCGCCTCGCGCAGAACGGCGAGTCCCAGATGGTCCTGGCGGAAGCAGCGGGCGACGGAGGGGATCCACATCTCCTCGTCTACCCGCTGTCCACGAGCGAGGGCGTCCGCAAGGGATCGGGAGCCTTGAACCTCTCCTTCTTCCGGAACCCGCGCGTGGACGATCTCCTCATCCGCGGGAGCCAGCTGTCCGGCCGGCTCGAGCGCCAGCGCGTCTACGCCCGCGCTCAGACCATGCTCGCCGAGGAGGCGCCCTGGCTGCCGCTCTATGTGCGCCTGCACTGGATGGTGGTGCGACCCGAGTTGCGGAACCTCCGGCTGCACCCGAGCGGCTTCCACCGCCTCGACCGCGTGGTCGTCGAGGGCGGCGCGCGACCTTGAAGCGAGGGCGGCGGACATGGTAGAACCACGAGGGAGTTGCGCACGCTTCGCCGCTGACCGATGCCCTCAATCGCCGACACCGTGACCGAGATGGTCCAGTGGGTGTTCCCCGAGCACGCGGGCGCGCCCGGGCAGATACATGGCGGCCGGATGATGCAGTGGATCGCCACCGTGGGCACCATCGCCGCCTCGCGGGTGGCGAGGGGGAACGTGGTGCTCGGGGCCATGGACGACATCGACTTCCTGCACCCGGTGAAGGTGGGGGAGGTGGCCCTCCTGCGGGCCCAGGTCGAGTTCGTGGGGCGCTGCTCGCTCGAGGTGGGCGTGCGGGTCTACTCCGAGAACGTGACCACGGGGGCGCGCGCGGTGACGCTGTCCTCGCACCTCGTCTTCGTGAAGGTGGACGAGCGCATCCGGCCGGTGCCGGTGCCCGACGCCATCCATCCCCGCGGCGCGGACGAGGCCGCGCTGTTCGAGGCGGCCCAGGTGCGGCGGCGGCACCGGGTGGAGCGGCTCCAGCGGGCAGCCTCGCGGGCCCGCGATATCGCCGACGACGGCACCGAGCAGCTGCGGTGGCGGTTCGAGTCGAGCCGGTCCGTGCTGCCGGAAGACACGCTGTTCGGCAGCACGATGTTTCCGGGTAAGCTGCTCATGGACGTGGACGAGGCGGGCGGGATTCTCTCGATGCGCTACAACCGCGGCCTCGTCATGACCGCGTGCCTGGACGCGCTCGACTTCTACGCGCCCATCTCCACCCACGAGGTGGTGACGTTCAAGGCGGGGCTGAACCATGTGGGGACCTCGTCCCTCGAGGTGGGGGTGAAGGTGCTCACGGAGGTGCCGATCACGGGAGAGACACGCCACGCCTGCACCGCGTACCTGACGTTCGTGCACCTGGGGGCCGACCTTCGGCCGCAGCCGTGCCCGCCCTTCACTCCCGCCACCCCGGAAGAGCGGCGGCGCTGGGAAGAGGCGGCGGGGCGACGGGAGCGACGGCTGGCGCGCGTGAAGGCGCTCAAGGCATCCATCAACGAGGGAAGGTGAGGGGCCATGTCGGGACATTCACGGTGGTCGCAGATCAAGCGGAAGAAGGGCAAGACCGACGTCCAGCGGGGGAAGCTCTTCTCGAAGATCCTCCGGGAAATCACGGTGGCGGCCCGCAATGGGGGCGGCGATCCCAAGGGCAACCTCCGGCTCAAGGCGGCCATCGAGTCGGCCAAGGCCTCCAACATGCCCGCCGACAACATCAAGCGCGCCATCCAGAAGGGCACCGGCGAGCTTCCCGGCGAGAGCTACGAGGAGATCACCTACGAGGGCTACGGGCCCGGCGGGGTGGCGGTGCTCATCCAGGTCCTCACCGACAACAAGAACCGCACCGGCCCGGAGCTGCGGCATACCTTCGAGAAGAATAGCGGCCGCATGGGTACCATGGGCTGCGTGGCGTGGATGTTCGACCGGCGCGGCGTGGTGCAGGTGGATGCCGAGCGGATCAAGGAGGACGATCTCCTCGAGAAGGCGCTCGACGCCGGCGCGGTGGACGTGAAGCGCGTGGAAAAAGCTTTCGAGATCACGACCGCGGCTGATGAAATGGAGGCGGTGCGGAGCGCGCTGGAGGGGCAGGGCGTTCCCGTGCTCGAGGCCGCCGCGGCCATGATCCCGCAGTCCACCGTGCGCGTGGAGGGCAAGGATGCCGCGGCGCTGCTGCGGCTCATCGAGGCCCTCGAGGAGCAGGACGACGTCCAGGCCGTCTACTCGAACTACGACATTCCCGACGAGGTTCTCGACGCCATCTCCGCGGCCTAGCGCGCTGCGGGTCATGGGGGTCGATCCGGGGCTCGTGGACACGGGCTTCGGCGTGCTCGAGGCCGACGGCAGCGGCTTCACGGTGATCGACGCGGGCGTGGTCAGCACCGTGGCGGCCCAGCCGCTGGAGGCCCGCCTCAACGCCATCCACGCCGCCGTGCACCGGCTGATGGCGGACCGCGCCCCCGGCCTGGTGGTGGTCGAGGATCTCTACACCGAGTACAAGTTCCCGCGCACCGCCATTCTCATGGGGCATGCCCGCGGCGTCATCTATCTCGCCGCCCGCCAGCTCGGCGTCACCGTGCTGGCGCTCTCCGCCTCCGAGGTGAAGCGCGCCATCACCGGCAATGGCGCGGCGGGCAAGGCCCAGATGCAGCGGGGCGTGCAGACCTTGCTCGGGCTCAAGGAGCTGCCGCGACCGTCCCACGTGGCCGACGCTCTCGGCCTCGCGCTCACCGGGATGGCCCGCATCACCGGCCGCACCCCCACCGGCCGCGCGATTGCCGCCGCCCCCCCTCGCGCAGCGAGTGCGGCCGAAGTTTGGCGAGGCGCAGCCGAAGGCGAGCCGAGCGGATATGGAAATTAAAGCGCGAACGCAGCCACCTCCGACGAGTGTCCGCTCGTGATCGCCTCCCTCCGCGGGCGGGTGCGGGCGAAGTACGAGGACCGCGTCATCCTCGAGGCGGCCGGCGTGGGCTACGAGGTGTACCTGCCCCCGGTGACCCAGCGCGCGCTCGTGGACGTGGCCGGGGCCAACGGCGACGGCGGACCCGAGGTGGCCCTGGCCATCCACTATCACGCCACCCAGAACCAGCCCCGCCCCGTGCTCATCGGCTTCACCTCCGAGCTCGACAAGGAGTTCTTCGAAAAGCTCATCACGGTGAAGGACGTGGGCCCGCTGGTGGCGGCGCGGGCGCTGGCCGCGCCCGTCGGCGACATCGCCGCCGCCATCGCGCGGCAGGACGAGGCCTACCTGCGCCGCCTGCCCGGGATCGGCCCCCAGAAGGCCAAGAACATCGTGGCCCAGCTCTCGAGCAAGGTCGCGAAGTTCGCCCTGCTCGCCGAGGCGGGCGCCGCCGCGCCCGCCGGTCGGCCCGCGCCGCCGCTCGACGAGGAAGGCCTGCGCGGGATGGTCTTCGAGGTGCTGGTCAAGCAGCTCGGCCATCGCCCCAGCGAGGCGGCCGCGCTCATCGACAAGGCGCTCGGGCGCCGCCCGGACCTCACCACGCCCGAGGAGCTGTTCGAGGAGATCTACCGGGCGAGTGAGGGGCGCGCCGGCGCGGGGACCGGCCGGTGACGGACGAGGCGCGGGTGATGAGTCGGGTGGCGCTTCCCGAGGAAGTCCAGCTCGAGCGGCAGCTCCGGCCCCAGCGGCTGGACGAGTACGTGGGCCAGCGCGCGGCGGTGGAGAGCCTGCGCATCTCGGTGGAGGCGGCCCGCGGGCGCGGCGAGCCGCTCGATCACGTGCTGCTGTCCGGGCCGCCGGGGCTGGGCAAGACCACCCTGGCCTCCATCATGGCCAACGAGATGAACGCCGCCCTGGTGACCACCGCCGGCCCCTCGCTGGACCGCGGCGCCGACCTCATGGGCATCCTGACCAACCTGGGTGAGCGCGATGTCCTCTTCATCGACGAGATCCACCGGCTTCCGCGGGTGGTGGAGGAGCTGCTCTATCCCGCCATGGAAGATTTCGCCGTCAACTTCATCATGGACAAGGGGCTGAACGCGCGCACCATGCGCATCCCCCTTCGCCCGTTCACGCTGGTGGCCGCCACCACCCGGCCCGGCATGCTGAGCTCGCCGTTGCGCGAGCGCTTCGGCATCTTCCACCACCTCGACTTCTACGAGCTCGACGACCTGGTGGCGATCGTGACGCGGTCGGCGTCCATTCTGGGCGCGCCGCTCGAGGCCGGCGGCGCGGAGGCCATCGCGCGACGCGCGCGCGGCACCCCGCGCATCGTGAATCGCCTCCTGCGGCGCGTGCGCGACTATGCCCAGGTCAAGGCCCAGGGGGTGGTGACGGCGGCCATCGCGCGCGACGCGCTCGACCGCGAGGGCGTGGATGAGGCCGGGCTCGATCGGCTGGACCGGCGCTTTCTCACCGCCATCATCGAGCAGTACGGCGGCGGGCCCGCCGGCCTCGAGGCCATCGCCGCCACCATCAATGACGAGGCGGAGACGCTCGCGGAAGTCGTGGAGCCGTTCCTCCTGAAGGTGGGCTTCATCGTGCGCACGCCCAGCGGCCGCAAAGCCACCGGCGCCGCCTACGCGCATCTCGGGTATGCGCGCCCCGCGCGCGAGAGCGGGCAGGGAGAGCTCCCGCTGGCATGACCGATCTGGGCAAATTCCTCGTGGGATTCGGCGTGATCATGCTAATCCTGGGAGGCATTCTTCTGCTGGCAGGCAGTTTCTCAGGAAAGGTGCCATGGCTCGGCCGACTCCCCGGCGACATCCACGTCCAGCGCGACGGCTGGAGCATCTATATTCCCCTCGGCACCTCACTTCTCGTGTCGATCATCCTCACGCTGGTCCTCGCCCTCTTCGCCCGCCGCTGATTCTCGCGCTGGCGTGGCTCGTGGCCGCCGTCCTTGCCGCCGCGCCGGCGCTCGCCGCCGGGGACGACATCCGCGTGGCGCTCGCCGACGGAGTGCCCTCGGTCGAGCTGGGCGGGGGCCCCTTCATTCTCGAGGACCTCGCCGGCCGTCCGCTTTCCGCCGCGGCGCCCACCTGGATCCGCGTGGTGGAGCGGGGCGCGGGGCTCGAGGTGCGGGGCCTCGGCCGCGAGGGGCTGCGCGCGGAGGCGCTGCGCGTGGTGTCGGCGCGGAAGAATGGCGTGCGGGTGGGCGGTGTCGACTATCCGGGTGTCATCGAGGTCCGGCGAGCCGGCGACGGTCTCACCGTGGTGAACGAGCTCCCCCTCGAGGAATACGTGGCGGGCAGCGTGCTGGCGGAGGCGGGCGAGAGCATGCCGCTGGAGATGCTCAAGGCGCAAGCCATCGTGGCGCGCACCTACGCCGCGTATCATCGCCGTCTCAACGCGGGCAAGCCGTACGAGATCGTCGCCGCCACCGTGCACCAGCAGTACGCGGGGCGGGTGAGCGCGGACTCGCCGGTATGGCGCGCGGTGCGCGAGACGCGCGGCCAGGTGCTGCTGTGGGCCGGCGATCTGTTTCCCGCCTTCTACCATACCGACAGCGGCGGGCACACCGAGGACCCGCGGGTGGTCTTCGCCGCCAGCAATATGCCCGCCCTGCCGCCGGTGCGGGTGCTCTTCCCCTCGGACTCGCCCTATCACAACTGGACGCTCGACCTGCCGGCGGCGACGGTGGAGACGGCGCTGCAGCGCGGGGGCATGGGAGTGGGCCGGGTGCTCGGGCTGGAGGTGCTGGAGCGAAGTGTCTCGCTGCGCGTCACGCGGATCTCGGTGCAGGGCAGCACGCGAAGCCTCGTCCTGCGCGGCAATGAGTTCCGCCGCCTGGTCGGCTACGACGTGCTCAAGAGCACGCTCTTCGCGGTGGCGGTGGACGGCGACACGGTCCGCTTCGCGGGGCGCGGCTATGGCCACGGGGTGGGGCTCGACCAGGCGGCCGCCAAGTCCATGGCGCAGCTGGGGTATTCCGCGCGCCAGATTCTCCAGTTCTACTATCCCGGCGTCGAGTTCGCCGCGCTGCCCTGAGAGCGGGGCCGCGCCCTGAGTCTCACCTGGGCCGAGTTCGAGAAGGTCGACATGCGCGTGGGCGTGGTGGTGGACGCGCAGGAGTTTCCCCAGGCTCGCCGGCCCGCCTACAAGCTGTGGGTGGACTTCGGGCCGCTGGGAGTCAAGCGCTCCAGCGTCCAGATCACCCACCGCTATGCCGTCTCGGAGCTGGTGGGCCGCCGGGTGGTGGCGGTCGTGAACTTCCCGCCCAAGCAGATCGGGCCCTTCGTCTCCGAGGTCCTGGTCCTCGGAGCATACGACGAGGCGGGCGAGGTGATCCTCCTGCGCCCCGACTTCGAGGTCTCCACCGGCGCGCGCATCGGGTGATTTGCTACACTCCGAAGCCGGATGGACCTCGCGCAGTTTGACTACGAACTTCCCCCCTCGGCCATCGCGCAGGAGCCCGCCACTCCCCGTGACGCCTCGCGGCTGCTCGTTCTCGATCGGGCACGCGCCCGCTGGGCGGACCGCCGCTTCGCCGACCTCCCGGAGCTGCTGCGGCCGGACGACTGCCTCGTCGTCAACGAGAGCCGCGTGATCCCCGCGCGCCTGCTCGGCGCGCTCGCGGAGGACGGCCGCCCGGTGGAGCTCCTGCTGCTCCGCGAGCTCGAGCCCGGCCGCTGGGAGGCGCTGGCGCGCCCGGCGCGACGCTGCCGCATCGGGGCGCGGATCGCCCTCGGCGGGGGCGTGGCGCAGGCGGTGGTGGCGGCGCAGGGGGAAGAAGGCCGCCGCGTGGTGACCCTTGAGTCTCCGTGGCCCGCGCGCGAGCTGCTGGAGCGCTACGGCCTGCCGCCGCTCCCGCCCTATATCGACCGGCATGGCGCGCCCAAGCCGGACGACCGCGAGCGCTATCAGACCGTCTATGCGCGCGCGGAGGGCTCCGTGGCCGCGCCCACCGCCGGGCTTCACTTCACGCCGGAGCTGCTCGAGCGCGTGCGCGCGCGGGGAGTCGAAGTGGTCCCGCTCACGCTGCACGTGGGCCCGGGGACGTTCCGGCCGCTGAAGTCGGCGACGGTGGAGGGACACCGCATGGAAGCAGAGACGGTGGAGATCCCCGCCGCCACCGCGGACGCGGTCAATCGCGCGCGCGCGGCGAGCCGGCGGGTGATCGCGGTGGGCACCACCACCACCCGCGCGCTCGAGTGGGCGTGGGACGCGGCGAGCGGTGTCGCGCCGCGGGCGGGCCGCGCGGACCTCTTCATCCATCCCCCGCATCGATTCCGGGTGGTGGACGCCCTCATCACCAACTTCCACCTGCCGCGGTCCACCCTGCTCGTGCTCGTCTCCGCCCTCGC
>Ga0134127_10001485_pt1 | contig 17385 bp, 2 predicted proteins | sample KB31753_FD_96459 | JGI IMG/M metagenome (GOLD analysis project Ga0134127, IMG submission 96459) | Terrestrial soil microbial communities with excess Nitrogen fertilizer from Kellogg Biological Station, Michigan, USA - KB3-175-3 | ecosystem: Environmental > Terrestrial > Soil > Unclassified ... | reverse complement strand
CTCCTGTCCTTCCTCCAGCACCACATAACCCACCAGCCGCTTGTCACTCTCCTCCGCTCGCACCACGACCACCGCTTCTCTGACTCCCTCATGCCTCGTCAACTCCGCTTCGATCTCGCCCAACTCGATCCTGAACCCACGCACCTTCACCTGCTGGTCCAGCCGCCCCAGGTATTCCAACTCGCCCTCACGCCGCCACTTCACCAGATCCCCAGTGCGGTACAATCGCTCGCCACTGCGCCCGCTCAACCCGTCCGGCACAAACCGCTCCGCCGTCAACTCTGCTCGCTGCCAATACCCGCGTGCCAATCCTTCACCACCGATGTACAACTCGCCTGCTACTCCCACCGGCACCACACCGCCACCACCGTCCAGCACATAAACTCGCGTGTTCGCTACCCCGCGTCCGATCGGGATGCTGCCACCTTCCAAGCCCTCCTCTTTCTCGATCCGGTAGCTGCAGCTAAAAGTCGTCGCCTCCGTCGGTCCATACCCGTTGATTAACTCTGTTCCTGCCAGCGCTTCACTCGCTCGCCGCATGTGTTTCACCGACAGTGCTTCTCCGCCCACCAGCAATTGCCCCACGCCACGCAGCGCCTCCACCTCTTCATCCACCAGGTAATTGAACAACGACGCCGTCAGCCACATCGTCGTCACCTGATGTCGCCTGATCAGCTCCCGCACTTGCCCCGCCGTCGGCACCGTCTCTGCTAACTGCACGAGCTGCCCCCCATGCAGCAGCGCTCCCCAGATCTCGAATGTCGAGGCGTCGAACGAGAGCGGCGCCGCTTGCAGCACCACACTTTCTTCGTTCAATTCCACATAGTTCGTGTTCAGGAGCAGTCGCAGTACTGCCCGGTGCGTGATGGCCACTCCTTTCGGCTGTCCGCTCGAACCTGACGTGTAAATCAAATAAGCCAGATTCTCTGCGCCCACCACCTTCGCTAAGTTCGCTCCACTCTGCTGCGCCAGTTGCTCCCACTCGCTATCCAGCACCACCAACTCCAACTCGCCCGGCGTCCTCGCGAATGTCTCCGCTAAGCTCGCTTGCGTCAGCACCACCTGCACCTCAGCATCCGCCACCATGAAGCTGAGCCGCGCTTCGGGATACTGCGGGTCCAGCGGCACATAGGCGCCGCCTGCTTTCAGGATCCCCAGCAGCCCCACAATCATCAGTTCCGATCTTTCCAGACAGATGCCCACGCGACTCTCGGCACTCACGCCCAGGCTCCGCAGCCGGTGGGCCAACTGGTTGGCCCGCTTATTCAACTCCCCGTAGCTCAGCTCCCGCTCGTTGCTGATCAGCGCCGTGGCCTCGGGCCTGCTTGCTGCCTGCGCTTCGAACAGCTCATGGATGCACCGCTCTCGCGGGTACTCTCGCTCCGTCTCGTTCCACGTCACCAAAATTTGGTGTAGCTCTGGTTGCGTCAGTATCGAAACTGCGGAAACGAGTTGCTCGGGATTCGTGATGATGTTGTCGAGGATGATGCGAGTGCGTTCCAGCATTTGCCTGGCGCCTTCGCTATCAAAGCGGCGTGTATCGTAGGTGACTTGTAGGATCCGCTCTGCACCAGGGATCCATTGAAGAGTAAGCGGAGAATGTGTGTCGCCGATGGTCTGTAGATTGGTAACACTCAGGCTTCCTTCATGGTTGCCGAGAAACCCGTTCTTCGCTGTGTCATTCAAAATCAGCGCGCTCTCGAAATGAGACGTCTCGAGGTGAAGGTCAGTCCATTTTTCAATCTGATCGAGCGATGCATCGCTATGTTGCTGTATTCCCTCACATCTCGTCTGTATTCCCTTCAACCAGGTGACAACAGGTTCATCGCCTGACAGATTCACACTCAACGGAAGCAAATTGGAGAAAGCGCCAACCAGGTTTTCAGCGCCGGCCAGATTTCGAGGACGACCAGAAACGCCTACGCCGCAGATCAGATTTTCTTTATCGCTCATCCGACCTTGCAGCAACGCCCACGCTGCCAGAACGAGAGTCTCGAACCTTACGTGATTACTCCCCGCAAAACTCTCGATCGCGTCCACTACCGTCACAGGAAGCAGCTCTTGCTCGGTCGCTGTGTGCTCGGGCCGCACAGAAAAACCGTCAACATCTGGTGGCGCGTCCAAATCGATTGGACTAACGCGTTCACCAAGCGAGTGCTTCCAATAAGCTTCAGTTTGCGACCAATCTCTTTGCTTCAGCCAGCCAACGTAATCCTCATAACCACCACTCACGCGCGAAACAACAGCGCATCCTGCTTGCAGTTCGTCGTATATGCTCAGCGTCTCTTCGAGAAGGAGAACGGCGCTGTGATCATCGAGCGCTAACGATGAATAATTCAAAATGAACTGGTGGACATTCTCAGCGCTTCGACAGAGACTTAACCGCACCAGTGGAGCTCTCGACAGATCACAGTTACGTTCTCTTTCAGAGAAAAGCAGTTTCGCTAACTCTTCACCTTGCTGAACTGCAGACAAAGAGCGCCAGTCATGCTCTTCTACGGGTATGTTTAATTCCTTAAGGACCACCCGGTACGGTTTGTCCAAACGTTGCCACGCGAAGAAACTGCGCACACCTTGATGGCGTTCGGTTACGTGCTGCCATGTCTTGTTGAATACAGCGACATTCAGTTCGCCATGAATTTCGCAGTACAACTGCCTGGTGAGGCTCGCAGGCGGAATAGAGCTAAGAGCATGCCGGAGGGCGGCAGACTGGACGGCAGAGATTGGATAAATAGTCTCTATGTTTCTTCGGTCCATGTGTTCACCAAACCACTCACAATCCGAGTCTCGGATTGCACTCGAGGCAACAAAATTATTGAACTTGAGCTATGCGAATATTGGGCAGAACAAGGATGCGTAAAGGAGGTTTACGCGTGCCCACTTGCGGCCGCTAGGGTTGATCTGAAATCCCCGCCATCAGGTTCTCGAAATCTTTTCTACTCAGATCGGCCTCGGGAAAATCTTCGAGAAGGCACCCGCCCGTCTGCTCGTCTGAGAGCCAACGGACGTTTGATAGACGTTGCTCCGGGTTGTCGACGAAAGCTTCCAGCATGATTCTAAAATGTTCGAGCAGCTTCGTAATCGTTTCGGCGTCGAACAGGCTGGTGTTATAGGCCACTACACCTCTCAATCCGTCAGGGTCTTCAATCAGTGACACAATGAGATCGAACTGCACCGTCCCGCTGTCGACAGCTATCGGCAGGATGTTGAGCCCGGATAAGTGCAAATCCTCAAGGGGAGTGTTCTGCAGCGCGAAGACGACTTGAAAGAGTGGGGAGCGGCTGGGGTCACGTCCCTTCTGCAATTCTTTGATGAGTGCTCCGAAGGGGAAGTCCTGATGCTGGTAAGCGCTAAGCGTGACCTCGCGTACGCGTGCCAACGCCTCACGGAAAGTCGGATCGCCTGACCAATCCGTGCGCAACGTCAGCATGTTGACGAAAAATCCGACGAGATCGTCAGTGTCAGCACGATTGCGATTGGCCACGTCAGTGCCGATGATGATGTCGTCTTCTGCGGTCGACCGGGCGAGCACCGCTTTAAAAGCGGTCAGCAAGGTCATGAAGAGAGTCGCTCCTTCGCGACGGCCGAGATCATTGAGAGATGCTACTAAACTTGCCGGCAGGCGGAATGGCTCGCGGATGCCGCCATATGTTTGCACTAATGGTCGTGGATGATCGGTGGGCAGTTCCCAGGTAGAAGGAGCTTCGCCGAGTTGCCGCTTCCAATACGCCAGTTGTTTCCCCAGCACCGCCTCACCCAACCATTCGCGCTGCCAGATGGCATAATCACCATATTGAATCTTCAATTCAGGCAACATTGAAGGTTCGCCCATCGAGAACGTGTGATAAAGAGCTCCAAGCTCATTAATAAAGACTCCGAGCGACCAGCCATCAAAAACGATGTGATGAACGTTGAGAAGCAGAACATGAACATCATCAGCCAACCGCAGCAGGCTGAAGCGGAGTAGTGGTCCAAGATCCAAATTAAACGGGCTGCGCGCATCCAGCTCAGCAAGACGCACTGCCTCGTTCTCGCCCTCTGACACTGTCATTTCCCTTAAATCAATGACAGACAGCATCGAGTCCGCCGCCGCTGCGACCACCTGCACAGCATAACCGTCAACTTCTGCAAAGCTGGTCCGCAGCACTTCGTGCCTTCTGACAATCTCGTTGAGGCTCTTCATGAGCGCCGGCGGATTAAGGGAACCGACGAGCTGTAGTGCAGCGGCAACATTATAGGAGGGATTAGAAGGTTCGAGATTGTATAGAAACCAGAGGCGCTCCTGAGCAAAGGAGAGAGGTATCTGGCTGCCGTTCGCTCTCGGACTAATCGACGGCAGGGATTCAACTGCCGGTCCATCGTTGCGCGCTGCTTCAATTCTGGCGGCGAGAGCAGCGATGGTAGGCGTCTCGAAGAGGCATTGGAGCGGCAGCTCGACCTTGAAAACGTCGCAGATGCGCGCCATCGTTCTGGTGGCTAAAAGAGAGTGTCCGCCGATCTCAAAGAAGTTGTCATGCAAACCGACTGCTTCGAGAGACAGCGTCCCCAACCAGATTTCACTGAGCATCTGTTCAACCGTTGTAAGCGGCGCGGCCGTTGCTGGTTCATTTCTGAAAACTTCGGGCGCTGGAAGAGCTAGTCGATCCACTTTGCCGTTCGGCATCGAGGGTAAAGCGTCAAGCATGACGAAAGCAGCAGGCATCATGTAATCCGGTACCTGCATTTTGAGCTGATCGCGCAACTCACCGGCGGTGAGGGAGGCCCCGCTGTGTGGCACAACATACGCCACAATGCGCTTGTTGCCAGGAACGTCCTCGCGCACGATGACCACGGAGTCCCGCACCTTCGGATGCTGCTGTAACCGCGCTTCAATCTCACCGGGTTCGATACGGAAGCCACGCACCTTCACTTGCTGGTCCATCCGGCCCAAAAACTCAATCTGACCATCCGACCGATAACGCGCTGCATCTCCCGTGCGATACATGCGCACGCCCATCTCCTTCCCAAACGGAAGAGGAACGAAACGTTCGGCCGTCAGTTCCGGGCTGTTCAGATATCCGCGTGCAATCCCTGCGCCCGCAATATGAAGCTCGCCCTGCACTCCGACCGGCACAGGCCGGAGGTACTCGTCCAGGAGGTAGGTCGTCGTATTACTGATCGGGTGCCCGATGGTTGCACTCTGTGACTCAACTGTGCAGCGAGCAGTGGTCGCCCAAACGGTGGTTTCAGTTGGACCGTACGCATTGAAGAACCGTCTTCCTTCAGCCCATCGATTAATCAGCTCAACTGAACAGGCCTCACCGGCGACAGTGATCGTCCGCAAATCCGGTAGCGGCTCGACCGCGAGGGCGCTCAGCACCGAAGGAGGCAGAGTGACATTAGTGATCGCATGGTCATGCAGGTAGCGGGAAAGCCCTGGCCCAGGAAGCAATGAATTAAGGTCGCCAAGATACAAGGTCGCTCCGCTTCTGAGGGCCATCACGATCTCAAAGATCGAGGCATCGAAGCTCAAAGAAGAAAACTGGAGCGCGCGTTGACCAGCCTCGACTTTGAAAACCAGCCTCTGCGCTTCCGCCAGATTTGAAAGCCCGCGGTGCTCTACCAGAACTCCCTTCGGCCGCCCCGTTGATCCCGACGTATAAATCACGTAAGCGAGATTGCTCATCATCACGTGGCTGTCAATACTCTCGTCACTCTCGCCAGCAATCAGTTCGCCGTCTATATCGAGCCGGACTAATCTGGCCTCGTGTGCGGGCAGCAACTCGTTTAGTGAGTTCTCAGTCACCAGCACCTTGATGCCGGCATCTGCGAGGATGAAGGCGAGTCTAGCCTGCGGATAATGTGGATCGAGCGGCACATAGGCGCCGCCGGCTTTTAAGATGCCGAGTAAAGCGACGACCATCTCAATCGAGCGCTCAACGCATATTCCCACCAGTACATCCGGTCCTACTCCCAATCTTCGGAGATGATGTGCCAGCCGATTTGCTCGCACATTAAGATCGGAGTAGGTAATGCGCATCTTGTTATCAACCAACGCAATCGCAGCCGGAGTTTTCTTCGCTTGTTCTTCAAATAATTGGTGAAAGCATTTGTCGGTGCGGGTGGATGACTCGGTACGGTTCCACGCAAAGAGAAGCTGTTCGCGTTCGCCAGGGCTGGTGATCTCGAGCTCGCTGATCTTTTCATCCGATGCGGCGAGCGCATTGCCCAGCAAATTCAGCCAGTGCCCGCAAAAGCTTTCGATCGTGTCTCTCTCGTAGAGCTCGGGGCTAAATTCGACACAACCTCTCAAGCGCTCACTCTCGCGGTCAAAGGAAATGGTCAGGTCGTTCTTCGTCTCAGCGGGCGGATTGTGGATTTCGCTGAGCAATACTGTGATATCGAAGAGCGGGCAACGGTTGGGCAGGCTCTCAATGCCCAGGTCGCGCAGGACACGCGCATATGAGTAATGCTGTCGATCGTAAGCTTCTAACAGGGTTCGCCGCACGTTGAGCAGCAACTCACGGAAGGAAAGTAAACCGGTAACCTCATCGACAATCGCCAGCGCATTCCTTGTTGGCAGAACGTCGTCGGTCTCCTTAAGCGAAGGGCTGCCGACCACGATCGAAGTGCTGCCATTGTATTTATGAAGTGTGATCTTTAGCGTAACCAATAGCACCGTGTACATCAGGAACGGGCCGTCGCCAGTAAGCTTCTTCAACTTCTGATAGAGATCGCCATTAATGTCGAAACTGAATGATGAGGTGTGGCTGACAAAGTTAACCGGACGTGGATGATCCGGACGAAGCTGCGAGTCCTCTCGTTCGCACGACAGTTTCCTGATCCAGTACTCTCGTTGGTCCAGGAGGTTCTGGTCAAAAATAAGAATATCCGAATTGATTTCGGCCGGCATTAACGACATATGTTGTCTCGCAGATTTCAGAAGTTAAAAGCTTCTCCAGCATGAACGTCTACAGATGAGATTCTCGTGTCGACACTGTGAGGTGACAGCATGATTTCGCTCGCTGGAAGAAATGGCTCTTGCGCGATTGATTCGAGAGTTGATAGCAGGCACGCACGCAACCCTTCCACCGTCTCGCGCTGCAACCAATCAGTACGGTAATCGAAAGTCATGTTTGCGCCGCTTGCGTGACGACTGACTTTGAGCGCTAATTTGAGATCTTGCCTCGACGCGAACAGGTTCTCATTTGAGTCCTCAGTAAACGAATATCCGACATCAAGCACGGGACACTCGCAGCCAATTCCGTCCATTCGCAATGGATTGGTCGTGATATGCAAGCCGTACAGTCCATGCTTCTCGGCCAGCTTCCACCTCGCCGCAGTCTTCTGGACGAAACTACTACTGCTCTCATCACGCTTCAGCAATAGCCGCAATGGAAGGACTGATGGTTGTTCGCTTCCACTTCCGATAACCGAGACCACAAGTTCCCGTCGACCATTCAGGCGCGCGAGGAGAATGGCGTAGGCTGCCAGCATCAAACTCGGCAGACCCACTCCGGTCTGTGCGCAAGCGCGTTCTAACAATAAACTTTCGATGGACCATGAAACCGATGACCAGGCTGGTTCTCCTCCCGGGATCTCTTCGCTGATAGCACCAAGGTTTGAAGCAGGAACAGCGCCGCGAAATTCTTCCTCCCAGAATCTCTCCGCTGACACGTAAGCTGCGCCGGTAAAGTGCCGGTCGTGTGTCAGATCAGGTGCCTCGCTTTCATCAAAACGGCAACTGAGACGCAGTCTTTCAAGCAGTGGCTCGCTGATCGTTTTTCTACCGGGAGAAATCAACCGTTCCTTGACGGCCGTGTTGAAGCAGATCAGGAACTTCTTAACCTGCTCCAACGACATCCCTTTTCGTTGCAGGTAGAAAGTGCTCCATTGTTCAAAACCGAATTGTGGCAGCCAAATGGAGTCTTCAACGCACAGAAACATCTTGTCGACTAAGTCGCATGCCGTGGCCGAATCCATCGTGTCGTGCGACCACGCAAAAGCAGAGCCCTTGATGCCGTACTTCTCGCGCTGATCCCAAATCGGCGTGATGGGATCGGCGTACCATAGCTGCGCGCGGTAAAAGTCAGGCTTACTTGATTCGATGAGGTCGATGGTCTCTGCGACGGTTTCATAGGTCTCACCCGGGAAGCCAATAATTAACGAAGCATACGTTGAGATGCCCGCGTCCCTCAGTAACGGAACCGCATCCAGATAGTCTTGCCGCCTGGCAGACTTGTTCATTCGCTGGAGCATTTCGTCGCTGCCCGACTCCACGCCTAGAAAGACTCCTTCACAGCCGGCTTTTCCCATCAACTCGATTGCCTCCGCATCGCCGTGATCGCAGCGATAGAAGCAGTTCCACTTGAAGCCGTAGTTGTTGCTGATCATCATCCGCAACATATCTTTGAATCTTGCTTTCGGAACATTGAAGGTATCGTCGATGAAGGTCAGGGTGGTCACGGTGCCGATGTCGCGGATAGCGTCCAACTCGCGTTCGGCCAATTCAACGCCCAGGTACTTGTACTTTCCGGCCCGTTGCGGAAAACCGCAGAAGGAACAGGAGAACGGACAGGATTTCGCCGTGCGGAGGGTTACAAACTGGTCTATCTCATCGCGCGGAAACAAGGTGTAGTCTATCGGGTTGTCCTCGAGCGGGTTGGATTCGGTGGAAGACCGCGTCGTGTGGTAATCGTTGCCGCGGCGGTACGCAATGTTATCCACCTGATCGAGGCTGGTTCCGTTTTTCAACGCCTTGATTAGACTAACCAGCGCCAGCTCTCCTTCCTGACAAACGACATAGAAATCCGCTCCCAGGTATTTGAAGACCTGCTGATTGACTTCGGGCTCAGCGGTTTTTATCTGGTTCGAGATATATGGACCACCAACGATGATCTTGACCGTCGGATTGTATTGCCTGATAAATGAAATGATCTCCAGAACCGGATGGGCCGAGACATAAAGAGTCGTGGTAATGGCTATTGTCAGAATATCGGTGCTGAGCAACTCCTTGAACTTGTCTCGCTCCAGGTGTGGGAGATTGACATAGTCGAAGCTGAGCCCGTGCCTTTCCAGGTAAGAACTCAGGTAAGTGACCACCGGCCAGATGAAGTCGGCATTGTGAAAGGGCTTGTGTGGACCAGCCTTATCCTGAAAGTAGAAGTTATTCAGGATATCCATACTGCGCTGGGGCTTGTTGTCGTGCTCAACAAATGCCAGCGACAAGTCCCGATACGCGCCTGACTCAGCGCCCATGGACCGCGCCATGTCAACATAAGCGGGAAAATCCGAATCGTAGAATCCAACAATCAGGCAGTCTGTCATTTCTTTAACCCCCGTGTGCGCGGGAAGAAGAAGTTCTTCAAAACTCGAATTGTTCAACTTCGTAGCCGGCTCTGAGTAAAGCCGGGATTGGTGGTACGCTCACTTTTGTTCTATCAAGCTCCAGATCAAGCAACAATCTCTCGGGATGAGCGACGACTTCTTCGAGCAGCAGTGTGAAGTCATCGAACAATTGGGCCGCCGTCGCAGCTTCGAAGAGATCCGTGCTATAGAGTAGGACGCCGGTTAATTCCTGCCCGGTATCAACCATCCCCAGAATCAGATCAAACATCGCTGAGCCGCTATCGATTTCCATCGGACTAACCAGCAGATTAGGGAGGTTTACCTCCGGCGCCGGTGAATTCTGAAACGAGAAGACAACCTGGAAAAGTGGCGTATGGCTGAGCTTGCGTTCAATCTTCAGTTCCTCTACCAGTTTCTCGAACGGCAAGTCTTGATGAGCGTATGCGCCGAGTGTGACTTTGCGCACGCGTTTTAATAGCTCCCTGAAACTTGGATTACCCGAGAGATCCGTGCGCAATACCAGCGAGTTGGTAAAAAAACCGATGAGCCCCTCGATCTCCTGCCAACGTCGATTGGCGATCGTGGTTCCGATCACGAGGTCTGATTCGCCGCTGTAGCGATAGAGCAGTGTTTCGAACGCCGCCAGCAGCGTCATGAACAACGTCACTCCTTCGCGCCGGCTCAACCTCCGGAGCGCAGCCGATAGATTTTCCGGCAACGCGACCGTCAGCTTCCCACTTCGAAAGGTCTGAATAGCAGAACGCGAACGATCTATTGGCAAGCTCATCACGCTTGGCGCTCCATCGAGTGCTTCCTTCCAATAGTCAAGCTGTCGCTGCAACACGTCGCCGCGAAACCATTCTCGTTGCCAAACAGCAAAGTCCGCGTACTGAATCGGCAGTTCCGAAAGGTCTGGCTGCTTACCGCAGGAAAAATTCTGATAGAGTGCCGTGAGTTCCCTCACAAGCACACCGCGCGACCAACCATCCGAAACAATGTGATGGAGAACCATGAGAAGGACGTGGTCTTCACTAGTGCAGCGCAGGAGAGAGACGCGCAAGAGTGGTCCTGTCGCCAAATCGAATAGTCTCTTTGCTTCGCTTGTCGCAATGCGCTGTACTTCTGCCTCGCGTTTCGCTACCGGCAAGTCACTCAGGTCGATCACCGGCAGCACCAGTTTGCTGTCTGGAGCGATCACCTGCACCGGTGAGCCTTCAATCAGTTTAAAGGTGGTCCGCAAGACAGCGTGCCGGCGCACTACTTCGTTCAGGCTGCGGCCGAACGCTGCTACATCGAGTTCTCCCGTGAGACGCATGGCTCCGGGCACGTTGTAGAAGGCACTGTTACTTTTAAGTTGAGAGAGGAACCATAACCGCTGTTGACCGAAGGAGAGCGGCAACGCTCCCCCGTCATGCGCAATTCGTGCCGGCGTCGTGATTATCGCCTCGATTCTTCCGGCTTCGTCGAGTTGCGCGGAAAGGGCCGCTACCGTCGGGTACTCGAACAGACAGTGCAATGGCAATTCAACCTGGAAACTGCTCCGGATGCGCGAAGCAATCTGTGTCGCCTTGAGGGAATGCCCGCCGAGTTCGAGGAAGTTATCATGAATGCCGATTCGCTCGAGTCCAAGCACCTCTGACCAAATGCCCGCGATAATCTCCTCGGTCGGCGTACGCGCAGGTGCAAAGATATCCGCCGGCTCCTCGCGGCTGTGGTCCATTGCAGCCAGCGCGCGATAATCGATCTTGTTGTTTGGCGTCAACGGCAGCGACTCCAGAACGACAAAAGCAGACGGCACCATGTAACCGGGCAGTTTATTGTTCAGAAACGCCCTTAATTCCGCGACAGCAAGCGACTCCACTGACGTCGTGCCTTGCTCAGGTACAACGAAAGCGATCAAACTCTTCTCGCTGCTTTGTTCGGACGTGTGTGCGATCACGACAACCTCGCGGATGCCGGGATGTTGTCCCAACACCGCCTCAATTTCTCCCAACTCAATTCGGTAACCGCGTATCTTGATCTGGTGGTCCATGCGGCCGAGGAAGTCGATATTTCCGTCCGTCGCGTAGCGAGCATGGTCTCCTGTGCGATAGAGCCGGCTGCCGCCTTTCTCATCGAAGGGGTTTGGAACAAACTTCTCTGCTGTTAAGTCAGGACGATTGAGATAGCCTCGTGCCAGACTCGTTCCACCTATATGGAGCTCACCGAGAACGCCAACAGGAACGGGATTCAAGTAATGGTCGAGCAGGTAGATCTGTGTTGCAGAAACCGGGCGACCGATCGAGGGATGCGTTTCCCACGTTCGAGGATCACCATCGAGCTCGTATGCCGTTACAGCGTGAGTTTCTGATGGACCGTAATGATTGTGCAGGCTGCACCCGGGCAGTTTTTCGAAGAACTCAATAACTGCTTTGGTGATGTGTAACTGCTCGCCGCTGGAGATGACTTCGAGAAGATCTACCAGAGCCATGTCTTGCGTTTCGCACTCTTCAGCCAGTTCCTGAAGGAGTACAACCGGCAAAACTATTTTCTGAATCTCGTGCTTAAGCAGGTAGCGCGCGAGCCCTGGCACGTCACGGCGCAACTCTTCTCGCATCAGATAAAGTGTGCCTCCTGACAACCAGGTAACGAACATCTCATAGAAGCTGAGGTCAAAGCCGAGCGGCGCGAACTGTAACGTCCTCAAGCCTCCGGCGAGGACGCTGAGATGCCACTCAATCAGATTGGTTAGCACTCGCTGCGGTAATGCGACTCCTTTGGGTTGACCGGTCGAGCCTGAGGTGTAAGTGATATAGGCAAGATTGTCCGGTAGAACAAAAGGATTGAGATCATCGCTGGACTGAAGGGCGATACTCTGCCGCCGGGTGTCAACACATACCACCGGCGCCGACCCGAGTGGCAGCGTGTGCAGGAGACTTTGCTGCGTCAGCAGTGCTTGCAACTTTGCGTCGTCGAGGATGTAGACGATGCGTTCCCGCGGATACTCCGGGTCTATCGGGATGTACGTGCCACCGGCTTTGAGCACAGCCAGAACCGAGATTGCCATGTCAAGCGAACGCTCGAGATAAATCCCGACGTGTGATTCTGTTTCCACACCGAGTGTTTGGAGGTAGTGTGCCATTTGATTGGCGCGCTCGTTCAATTCACGATACGTAAGCTGCTCATCTTCGAAGACCAGCGCGAGTTGATCGGGAAACTGTTTCGCCTGTGCTTCAAAGAGCTGATGCAAACATTTGTCGCCGGGCGAACCGCCGCCGGTATCGTTCCAGCTTCTGAGCAACTGCTCTCGTTCACCGGCAGAGAGAGGTGAGAACATCGCATAACCAGCAGTCGGGTCGGCGCCGATGGCCTCCAGTGTGCGCGCGTAATAAGCGCCGATTGCTTTCACGAGGTCGTCTGAAAGAGCGTTGGCGTCGTAGCTCAGGTCGAGACGGAGCTTCGAGGGGAGGAGATCGGTGGTGAAGTTTGTTAGCAGCGTGAAGTTTGTTTCTTCAAAGCTTTCGACTCCCAGAAACTCTATGCCGTCTTGTGCAATCAAATCGTTGAAAACGTGAAAGTGTGAGAAGTTAAATAACGTCTCAAACAGTGGCTGTCCTCCGCATCTTCGCTGGATCTCCGCCAGTGGATAACTCTGGAACGGCTGCAATTCCTGCTCGTCGTTGAAGAGTGCCTGAGCCAATTCCAGCCAGCTACCACTTGATAGCTGTCTTCTAAACGGCACGGTATTCAGGTAAAGACCGAGGACCCGATCACCATCCGGAAGTTCCGACCGGCCGTGAGCGACAACACCCGTTAGGATGTCATCTTGTCCGGCCAGCACGCTCATTACCTTGAAGTGCGCGGCCAGCAGCACACTCTTGACCGGGACTCCGATCAGCAGAGCGACGTCTTTCAACTTCTCGGAAAGCCCGATAGAGATCGGGACATGCAGGTGACGAAGTTTGCGGCTCAGATCGATAGATGGAGATGACCAGCGCGGCAGGGTCATCACCGAACTCTCTCGCAGACGCTCTTCCCAAAAGTGACGGTGCTCGTCCGATTCGAGCGTGGCACGCTCGAGGGCCACGAAATCTCGATAGGCTGACTTCAATGGCTGTTCACTATAGGACCGTTGGTCCATCAAACAGAGGTACCTTTGCAGTAACTCGGTGGTCAATGAGGAATTACTCCAGCCATCAATGATGGCGTGGTGGTGACAAAGCGTAAGTTGAAAAGTGTCGGCCGAGCGCAAATGAATGGTTATACGCAGCAGCGGGGGGCGACTTAAATCGAATTTCCGGCACTTCGCGCGCTCCATCCACTCGGCCAACTCCCTCGCTTGTTCGGCAAGCGAGAGATGGCTCAAGTCTTCGACTTCCACCTTGACCGTTGCCTCACGATGGACCAGTTGGAGCGGCTCGCTGTAGTTGTGCTGATCAAATGAAGTGCGGAGTACGTCATGACCTTTGACGAGCTGTTCGACAGCAACCTTGAAAGCATCGAAATCGTAGCGACACCTGATGTGATAACCAATAATGTCGAGATACGCGGTTGAACCAGCGCTGTATTCGCTATGAAAGATCATGCCGGCCTGAAGCATGGCGAGCGGATAGGCATCCACGATCTCAGGTGGCAGACGGTCTCGATCCTCTGCCGAGACGAGGCTGAACGGCTCGCCTACGCCGGACACGACCGGCACGACGTCGAGTCTCGTCACCTCTGAGAGTTGCCGAATCGTCGGCGAAGCGAAAAAGTCTTTGGCGAGGAGTTCGACACCCTGTTTCTGCGCTCGGTAACGAATTTGGATACTGCGGATCGAATCACCGCCGAGCGCAAAGAAATTGTCATCGATTCCGACGCGCTCGACCCTCAGCACTTCGCACCAGACACTGGCCAGTACTCTTTCAACATGATTGCGTGGCGCAACGTATTTATTTTTCGTCACCTGTTGTTTGCTATCGGGAAGCGGTAGCGCGCGCCGGTTAATCTTTCCATTGCGTGTCAATGGCAAGCTATCCATCAGCACAAAAGTTGACGGAATCATGTAGTGCGGTAGTTGTGTTTCAAGAAAGCTGGTCAGTTCGGCGGTTGAGACAGTGTTCGTGTGGTATTGCGGAAGTGGTTGCGCAACAGCCGCTGCCGGGCCGATATCTACGGCGCCTTTTGCTAACAAACGTACAGCGTAAATATTAAAGAGGTCGGTTCCGTTGAGCAGCGTGTCCTGCTCTATGTGTACGTCGTAGGAGTGCGCTCTGAGAAAGTCACTGATGCGCTCGACGCGTCCGTCCAGATCGTGCGCTTCGATGACGAGTTGTCTGACCTTCTTCCAGTCGTCCTCTTTAATGCCTGCCAGCACGTCAAACTCGCTTTTTTCCACGTCTATCTTCAGCAAATCAATGCGCTCGATCTTTTCTTCTGCAACGATCTCGGAGAGAGTTCTCAACTGGCAGGAGAAACTCTCACTCCTGGTTCTTTCATGGACCAGTTCCTCCAGTTCATTCGCCTGTGGAACCAGTGTGCCCGCTTCGCTCGTGAACTGGCCCACCATGATCGATTTGAGAGTTGCTTGTTCATACTCATTGTCCGCATAGAAACCCGACATGCAGGATTCTTCAGGATAGAAAGTAAAAGGTACTACTTTGTTCTCAGAGGATAGACCGCACTCAAAGAGATGCGCGTTGACTCCATATCGTCCGGTATTCTGACGAAGCAAATTAAAAATGCGTGGGCTGGGTTCAAACGAGTAGATTGCAGCGTTGTGGCATTGCTGGTGAACATAAAGTGTAAAGAGCCCGATATTAGCGCCGACATCGAACACGCATGCGTCATCCGGCAACGTCATTCCATACTTGAGGTTCGATTGCTCAACAAAAATCTGCCGGTAGAAGAAGTCCGTCTCATGCTTGTTCTGCTGCGCGATCCGCATCCCGTTCGGCAACTGATAGAGTGGGCCTTCCCCATCGACGAAAGACTCTTCCGCTTGCTGTTTCACAACGACGTAAGCAGTTAAGCTCTTATCACCAATAGCATCTTCTCTTGCCACGACGGCTGCATCGCGAACATCAGGGTGACGTCCGAGCGCCGCTTCGATCTCGCCGAGTTCGACGCGGAATCCTCGAATCTTCACCTGCTGATCGATGCGCCCGAGATATTCGATGGTCCCATCAGACAGGTACCGGGCGAGATCGCCTGTTCGATACATGCGCTCTGCTAACGGGCTAAAGGGATTCGGAATGAATTTTTCGGCCGTCTCGGCGGGCTGATTGAGGTACCCCTGGGCCACACCGGCGCCCGCGATGTGCAGTTCGCCGGGAACACCGATTGGTACCGGAGCACCGAGGTCATCGAGAATGTAGATCTCAGTATTAGCGATCGGCCGCCCGATCGGTACGCTACGGGAAATGGCACTGGTCGTGTCAACGTCTTTTACTCGAAGGAGTGACGCTCCAATGGTCGCTTCGGTTGGTCCATAGTGATTGATGATTTCGCACTCGGGTTTGAGCTTTTCGAGATGCCGGAGCAAATCAAAAGAGAACGTCTCGCCGCCGAGTATTAAATAAGTGCGGGGCAAAGCTCCATGTCCCGAAGCGGACGCCGGCAACAACCCACGCAAGTGAGCCGGGACGATCTTGAGGACATCAATTCTGTGATCCGAGTTGTAACGGGCGAAGAGATTCGCGTCCGTAGCCACTTCATAGCTGATGATATGCAGGCAGCCGCCGGATGCGAGTGACGGAAAGATGCAGGTGTTTCCGAGATCAGCCGTCAGTGTCGAGACGGTCGCAAAAGTGAGTCCTGGCCTGCGTGTATTAGTCTCTAATTGACGGCAAATGAAGCTGGTGTAATTCACCAGATTCTGATTGGTAATAACCACGCCTTTCGGCACTCCAGTTGAACCTGAGGTGTAAATGACGTAGGCAGTCTCCTGGGCTGACGTCGCAGCCGGCGGGTTCGCCGATGGCTCATTCGCAAAGAGCGCTCGATCGCGATCAAGCACGAATATCTCACCCGCAGCGGGCGGCAAATGGTTCAGATATCTCTCTTCGACAACCATAATGGGCGATTGAATTTCAGTAATCTGCTGGGCCAGGCGTTCCCTTGGAAGCTCCGGGTCTATCGGTACGTAACCTCCGCCCGTTTTGAGAATTCCCAGTAGACCTAAGATCATTTCCAGCGAACGTCCGACACACAGACCGATTAGAGTGTTCGGGCCGGCTCCGCGACGACGCAGGTAAAAAGCGAGTTGATTAGCCTGCGAATTCAGGCTGGCGTATGAGAGACTTTGGTCCTCGAAAACAACGGCGGTGTCATCCGGCGTCCTTTCTACCTGTGCCTCGAATAGTTGGATAAAAGTTTGATTGTCGGGATAGGATGACGTGGTTTGGTTAAACTCTGCGAGAAGCCTGCGGCGGTCGTGATCGCCAATCAACGATAATGCTTCGATAGCGCGCTGCGGTTTCTGCGAAGCGCTTTCCAACAGGGCGCCTAAGCAACGCCCCATCTGTTCTACATACTCAACCCCCAGTAGATCAGGGTCGTACTTAAATTCAAAGCGCAACATCTCGCCTGCCGAGATAGCCCGCAGTTTGACCTTGCACCGATCGAGACAACTCTCCTGATGCTCGAGCGAAAAAGTGAGCCCGGTATCGTCAACGAGAGTCTCGGCGCGTTCCTCATAATCAAATCCCATTGAGTATGGCGACGGGATCATCGTCCCCTGCGACGGCGCAAGCGTCTCCTCGAGAGAGAAATACTCTTGCCGGCGGTGAGCGTTGCGGATTGACTCTTTTACCTGCTCGACCACATCGACGAAGGTAAGCGTGCTCTCGAGGTGTGTCTGAATGGGCAGCCGTTTTGCAAACAAGCCGAAGGCCGTCTGCAACTCATCATATTTTCGACCGTCGAATTCCAGGCCGACAGTGATTTCCGCCTCTTTGGTAAGACGCCAGAGCAATACATGCCAACATGCGAGCAGGCAAGCCGTTATGGTGGCCTCGCATCTGTACGCCAACGTCTCTAACTGTGAACGTGCCCCGGCTTCGATGGTAAAGATCGCCGAACGCAGTCCTCCGCGGGGAT
>Ga0134127_10001483_pt1 | contig 17396 bp, 11 predicted proteins | sample KB31753_FD_96459 | JGI IMG/M metagenome (GOLD analysis project Ga0134127, IMG submission 96459) | Terrestrial soil microbial communities with excess Nitrogen fertilizer from Kellogg Biological Station, Michigan, USA - KB3-175-3 | ecosystem: Environmental > Terrestrial > Soil > Unclassified ... | reverse complement strand
CAGGCAGCCATACGCTCGCGGCTGGACTGGCAGCTCCGGCACTGCTTGGCGCACCGCGGCATGGCCTGGTCTCCGTCGGCAAGCCGTTCGCAGTCCTCCGCGCATCTCCGGCTAAAATGGACCGGAAAAGCTAGCGCGGCGCCGTCCGGGTGACATGAGTCACGCTGAGCTACGCGACGTTGCCGCGGGAGCCGGGTCTTTGGGGCGGGCGAGCAGTTCGGCCGCCGCCTGGTAGAGGCGGGTACGAAGCTGATGCCGGTTCTGTGCCCGGGTGACGTACCGGATTACCACGTGCATCCCATTCGCGCCGGGTCGAACATCGATGGCCGGCGCCGCCGAGAAGCCGCTCACGCTGCGGGCTGCGCTCGCGCGCCCCCACTCCTGCTCGGCCAGGTGCGCGGTTTCGCTGGTTTCTTCGGTGACGATCTTCCGGATGGCATCGATGATCCCGGGCGCATCGGCCATCGGTACCACCAGCTCGACTTCATCCCACAGCCATTGACCTGAAGTCGAGAAGTTGAAGTAATGGCCGTCGATGGCGAAGCCGTTACTGAAGGTCACCCGTCTGCCGGTTGGATGGCCGGCGTCGGTCCAGTTACCGGTCTCGAGCAGCACGGTGTGAAACGGCGTAATCTCGACGACTTCGCCGCTCACGCCGTTGATCTCGACCCAGTCGCCCAGCCGGATCCCGTTCTTGCCCATCAGGGCGAACCAACCGAAGAAGCCGACGATGAAGTCCTTGAGTGCCACTGTGAGACCGGCGCCCGCCAGTCCGAGGATCGTCGCGAGCTGGGTAGGCGGGCCCACCAGGACCAGCGCGACGCCGATCGTGGCGAGGCCGCGCACTCCGAATTTGGTCACCGTCTGAAGTGTGTGCAGGCGACGCCGTTCGGGCGCCAGGCGAATGAACACGCGCTCGAGCCAGGCGCTCAGGCCTACCGCGCACAAGAGAATGAGCAGGAGCCACGCCAGGTCGAGGAACATCGCGTGAAGCACGGATCGCCGCTGGGTAGCTACAAGGCTGCTCCAGCGACTGTACACGTCGAGCAAGGTGACCTGGTCCTCCACCCGACGGGTCATACTCGCGAGGACTTTCTGGTCGTTGGACAGGTGCCGGGTCTTGGCTAACGGGTCTGTAGCCGGAGCCGCCTGGACCTGCGCGACGTGCTGCGCGAACGTCTGGCGCTGCATTGTCAGCGTCGCGATCCCGCCAGTCGTCTCCTCCTGGGCCCGGCCCAGGATCCGTTGCTTGCGACGAACCGTGCGCCAGCGATCGATCTCATCGAGAAGGCTGCGGTTCGGCGATGCCCGCTGCGCAGTCGAGTCACTCGCGACAGGCCGCGCCGCGGCGCCGGCGTGATCCGCGCTGTCGTGATCCGCGACCATCTGTTGGATGCGACCCTGGGGATCGCCCCCGGCGCGGAGCAGGTCGTCCCTCGCATCCTCGAGGTCGCCGCGGTGAAGATCGAGCTGGGCTTTAGTCAGCTCGACCTGAGTCTCGGCCGAGCCGGATACCTGCGAGCCGCGGCGGCTCGTCAACTGGGCCAGCCGCGCACTGTCTTCGGCGACGACCCGGGCTGCATCTTCGAGGCGGGCCCGGAACTTTCGGATTTCGGGGGTCGAGTCCGCAGGATGCTCGGCAGCCTGTAGCAGCGCGATCGTGAAGGCGAGATCGACGGAATGGTCACCGACCCGTACCGCTTCGCGAGCGAGGTCTTTCTCCTCGGCGGTGGTCGCCAGCGGCAAGAGTCGCTGGGCGATCTGGAGCGGCCGCCGATCGACCACCGTCGCAGGCTGGGCGTCGGTCTTCGCGGCGGTCTGCGTATCGGTGTCATCGGTCGCGAAATAGCCCACCACGGCCGCGAGCAGCAGGGCGCCCAATGCGACAAAGGCGAGCTTGTGCCGGAGCTTCACAGGGGTGCTCTGGCGAGGGGGCACGTCATTCGAGGTTGGTTGCACGGAGGCCGTAAGCTGGCCATAGAGGGCACCGGAAATCAATATCGCTATATAGAGGAATGACCGAGGCGTCCGCCGGCCAATCCGTGGCCCTGGCTGTCGAGCGGATCTATCGCGCGGACTCAGGCCGCATTCTGGCCAGCCTGATCGGGCTTCTGGGCGACTTCGATCTGGCCGAAGAGGCCTTGCACGACGCGTTCACGACCGCGCTGGAACGGTGGCCGGCGGACGGGGTGCCGAGGCAACCGCGCGCCTGGCTCGTGGGCACGGGCCGACACAAGGGGCTCGACCGCCTCCGCCGGGCCAAGCGTGGCTCGGAGAAGCTTGCCGAGCTGCAGCGGTCGCTCGCCGCGGACGTCGGGCCAGACCCTGGTCTCGGCGACGAGGACAGCGCCATTCCCGACGACCGGCTCCGCTTGGTATTCACCTGCTGTCATCCGGCACTGGCGGTCGAGGCCCAGGTCGCGCTCACGCTGAAGACGGTATGCGGGCTCTCGACCGAAGAGATAGCGCGAGCCTTTCTGGCGCCGGTGCCGACGATTGCGCAACGGCTGGTGCGAGCCAAGACCAAGATCCGGGATGCCGGCATCCCGTACGAAATGCCCGGGCTCGACCAGCTCCCCGCTCGGCTCGACGCGGTCCTTGCGGTGATCTACCTGGTCTTCAACGAAGGCTACACAGCCACGAGCGGTGACGAGCTGGTGCGACGGGATCTGTGCTCCGAAGCGATCCGGCTGGGCCGGCTGATTCGCGAGCTGCTCCCCGATCGGCCTGAGGTGACCGGCCTGCTTGCTCTGATGCTGCTGCATCACTCACGGCGGGAAGCGCGCGCGACGCCGAGCGGGGATCTCGTACTGCTCGACGACCAGGATCGGCGACAATGGAACCAGGCGGAGATTCGCGAGGGGCTCGAGCTGGTGAATGTCGCAATCGGGTCGAGCCGAGTGGGACCCTACACTATCCAGGCGGCGATCGCTGCCGTGCATGCTCGGGCGCCGACGCCAGCCGATACGGATTGGCGCCAGATCGTGGCCCTGTATCAGCTGTTGCTCCGACTTCAGCCCGGCCCTGTGGTGGAGCTGAACCATGCGGTGGCGGTGTCCATGACGGATGGGCCCGAACACGGACTCGTGCTGCTGGACCGGATCGAAGCAGCGGGTGGTCTGCCGCGATATCATCTCCTGCCTGCTGCCCGGGGCGAGCTGCTCCGACGATTGGGGCGTAACCCCGAAGCCGCCGATGCCTATCGCGCGGCTCTCGAACTGGTTCGACTGGAGCCCGAGCGCCGGTTTCTCGAGCGCCGGTTGGCCGAGGTAGGTTGACCGCTATGCGGACGTTGCTGCTCGCCGTGCTGGCGGCTGCCTTGCCTCTGGGCGGGCCTGCCGTCGCCCAGACTCCCGGCTATCACCTGATACGCCGGGTGCCGCTGCCCGGCGCCGTGCACTGGGACTACCTGGCGGTGGACCCGAGCCGGCGCCGGCTTTTCATCGCCCATGACACTGAAGTGCTCGTGCTCGACGCCGACTCGGGGAGGGTGGTCGGCCGCATTCCGGACACGTGGGGCGTGCACGGTGTCGCCTTGGCTCCAGAGGTGGGACGCGGCTACACCAGCAACGGGCGCGATTCCAGCGTCACCATCTTTGACCTCGAATCGCTCCAGACCGTCAACCGGATACAAGTGACCGGACAGAAGCCGGACGCGATCGTGTACGACTCCGTCACCCGCCGGGTCTTCACGATGAATGGCGGTAGCGCCAACGCGACGGCTCTCGATGCGGCGAGCGGCCGCGTGGTGGGCACCATCGATCTCGGCGGCACACCCGAGTTCGCGGTCGCAGATGGACACGGCCGGCTGTTCGTGAACCTGGAGGACCGCGACTCTGTGGCCAGCTTCGATACTCGCACACTTGCCCTGCAATCACGCTGGCCGGTGCCCTCGTGCAACGAGCCGACCGCGATGGCGTTGGCTCGGAAGCAGCGGCAACTGTTCATCGGCTGCCACAACCGCATCCTGGCGATCCTCGACGCGGATCGAGGCAACGAGGTAGCGACACTGCCAATTGGTGCCGGGGTCGATGGAGTGGTGTTCGACTCTACCTTCCAGCGAGCGCTGAGCGCCAATGGCGATGGGACCTTGACTGTCGTCGCGCCCGACCCATCCGGGTGGTACAGCGTGGTGCAGACCGTGCCGACGGCCTTCGGAGCGCGCACGCTGGCGCTCGACCCGGCGACTCACCACGTCTTCCTTGTCACCGCGCAATTTCAGCCGGCAACCGCGGGCACCCCGCCGGGCTCGAGGCCCCAGCCGGTGCCGGGTACGTTCACCTTGCTCGAATACGGCCCCTGAGGCTCGATCCGGCGATGCTGAACCGGCCGGATTGCCGCCCGTCATCCTCGTGTCATGCCCGCAGGTGTATTATCTGCGGGGCATGCGAGTACTTATCGTCGAGGATGAGCGGGAGGTCGCCGACCTCCTTGCTCGAGCGCTGCGCGAGGCTGCTTGGGCGCCCGATGTGGCCACCAGCGGACGAGGAGCTCTCGAAAGCCTGTCGGCCAACGAGTACGACCTCGCGGTTCTGGACCTCGGGCTCCCCGACATGGATGGCTTCGAGGTTTGCCGTCGCTGGCGCGCCCAGGGCGGGAGCACGCCCATCCTCATGTTGACGGCCCGGGCCGAGCTTGGCGATCGGATCGCTGGCCTGGATGCCGGCGCGGACGATTACCTGCCCAAGCCCTTCGCTGTGGAGGAGCTTCTCGCGCGGCTCCGGGCGTTGGCGCGCCGGCCGCGGGAGGGCCTGCCGGTCGCTCTCGAGTTCGGGGATCTGGTGGTCGACACCACAGCTCGGACGGCGCGTCGCGCGGGACGGGCGATTCGGCTCACCGCCCGGGAGTTTGCCCTGCTCGAGTATTTCATGCGGAATGCTCGACGGGTCCTGAGTCGCGGCCAGCTCCTCGACCACGTTTGGGATGACAACTTCGATCCGGTCGCCAATGCGGTAGACGTCCTGGTGGGTCGGGTTCGACGCAAGATCGAGCAACCGGGCGAGCGCCCGCTGTTGCACACGGTTCGCGGCATGGGTTACGTACTCACCGATCGGCCGCCTGCCGATGCACTTTAGTCGCCTTCGCCTGCGGCTGGCCGGCTCCTTCGCACTGGCGTTCCTCGCCGGTCTCACCGTGTTGAACGCGGCGCTTTTCTTCTTCCTCCGCCACCAAGTCGATCAGCGGCTCACCGGCCATGTCCGCGGACTCGCGGCGGACGTGGTGGACGCGGTTCAACGCGAGTATGCCGACGTACCCCTGCGCCCATTTGCTCACGCCGCGACGTCCGCACTCGAGGAATGGCCTCCGGGGCCGGAGGGAATCGTCGTCTACGACGCTGGCGGCAGTCCCGTCGCGCAGCGGGGAGACACGGCCCTGACGAGGCTCGCCCCGACGCAAATCGCGTGGAGCGCGCCCACTACGATTCGAGACCTGAGGCTCGGTCGGTCCACTGAGGTCCGCCTGATTACGACCGGTGTCGCCGGCGCGCCTCAATTCGCTGTGGCGGTGCTGCTCTCGACGGCGCCGGCTCACGTCGAGCTCGCCGAGCTGGCGTGGTGGCTCGCGATCAGCTCACCCATCGTGCTGTTCCTGAGCCTTGCAGGCGGGTACCTGTTGGCTCGCCGCGCCCTTGCGCCCATTGGTACGTTGGCCGACACAATGGGACACATCGCACCCGACGCGCTGGACCAGCGGGTGCCGGTCAACCAGCCGGCAGACGAAGTGGACCGGCTCGCCGAGCAGTTCAATGGGCTCCTGGCGCGCTTGCAGGCGGCGCAGGCCAGGAATCGCAGGTTCCTGCGCCAGGCGGCTCACCAGATCAAGACTCCGCTCACACTGGTGCTGGGCGAGGCGGACTTGAGCCTCGATCGACCGCGAGAGGGCGAAGCCCACCGGCAAGCGCTGAAGCGGGTACGGATTGCCGCGGAGCAGATGCGCCGACGGGTTGACGACCTGTTGCTGCTCGCGCACGCCGAGGCGGGCGACCGGCCGCCGTTAAACGAGGTCGTTGAGCTCGACGGACTCGCACTCGAGTGTGCCGACCTCATGCGGGCGCGGGCCCGAATGCTGGAGCGGCAGCTAGAGCTGGCCCGAGTCGAAGGCATCGCCGTCCGAGGAAGCGAGGATCTGTTACGGGAGGCGTTGTTGGAGCTGATCGAGAACGCAGCGCGGCACGGCAGCAACGAGGCTCCTATCCGCATCTCAGCCTACTCGATGAACAACTCCGCGGTACTCGAGGTGGCGAGCAGCGGATCGCCCGGCCCGGTGCCGCCTCCGAAACCAAGCCCCGCGGACGAACCGGCCGAGGGCCGGGGGCTTGGACTCGCGATCGTAAGCTGGATCGCTCTCGAACACGGGGGAGAGCTGAATCATCGTCACGAGGGTGGCCTCAACCGCTACTTTCTGGTTCTGCCCCTTCTGTCGTCGGGGTCTCCGCCGCCTGCATTGGCCACCGCACCGGACACCACTTCTGCCAGCGCGCGTCCGTCCACTGCCTCGGTTGGCCTGATTCCCAAGTAGGCCGCCAGCGTCGGCCCGATATCTACAGTTCGCACCGGTCGGGTGACGGTAACGGCACGGATACCCGGACCCATGAACGCGATCGGAACCTCGACGTCGTCAGGGCCCGCGGTACCGTGCTCCGCGACCTGCTTGCCGGACGACCAGACATAGCCCGGCTTCGGCACCGCGCAGAACAACCACCCCAGGCCCGCGGGCAACAGCCGCCGCCACCGCCCGGCATCTACATCTCCCCGTCGTGCCCGGCGCAGCGAGGCGGGCGTGTACACTTTCGCGATACCGACGTGATGACGGGCCTCCCGGGCGAGGCTCTCGGCAAGGCTGTCGACGCTTACCCGCCGGCTTCGAAGCGCGGCGACATCAGCCGTGAGGAGACCGGTATCGAAGTCGAATTCAAAATCAGTTCGATAGCGCTTGGCCAACGCAGCGGCCGGACCCCGCACCACGTCACCCAGCCACACCCGACCCCCTTTACGGTGTTGTACCGCGACTGTGTACTCGGGATAGGACGTGACGCCGTGATCGGAAGTGAGGGCAAGGACAATGCGGTCGCCGGGCACCAGTGCCTGGAGTGAGTCCAGGAAGCCGCCCAGCCAGCGATCGAGTCGGAGGATCTGATCGTGCAGCTCGCGGGAGTCGGGCCCGAACGCGTGGCCGATCGCGTCGGTGGTGGACAGCGACACGGCCAGCAGATCAGGTCGCTCGTGGCGCCCGAGCCCGAGCTCGCGGGTTCCGGTGAGGGCGAAATCGAGCGTGAGCGAATCCATCCAGGGGTAACTGGCCAAGCTTTGCAGGACGCCGGCTGAGTCGTCGGCTAGACGGTGCGGGAACGCGATGTCCGAGCCCCCATTCTCGAACCACATGCTGTCGCGCTCGGCATAGGCGGAGTCCGGGAGGAGAAGCTGCCAGACGGCCCCGGCGAGCCGCATCGGACCTCGGCGAGCGTTGTACTCCGTTACCTAACCGGGCAGGGTGTCCGCGTAATAGCTGCTCGTGGTGAACTTTCCGTCCGCATACCAGAACACAGAGCCCCGCGCACGCCCGACCGGAAAGATCGCACCTCGATCTTTTCGCGAGACCGAGAGCACCTGTGCGGTCGAGTCGGTCGCCAGCATCCAGTCGTACAGCGTCGTGCCCACGAAGCGCCGCGGCGACGCTCCGGTGCCACCTCCAGCGACGCCGAGAATTGGTGCCAGCGGGTCTTGCACTCCCCGGCTGTTGCTGATGACCCGGGTGTGTGCCGGATCACGCCCGGACAGCATGGTGGAGTGCCCCGGCGCGGTCTCGGTGACCGCGTGGTCCTGGAGACCATGCCGGAAGAACGCGGAGCGCTTGCGAATCCGCCCGAGACCGCCGCTCAACTGGGAAGCGAAGCGGTCGAAGTAGTCGGCCCGCATCTGGTCGATCGCAATCAATACCACGAGCTGAGGAGCGGGCCGAGCTACGTGCGGTGGCCTCGCCGCGGCGAGCAGGCCGAGGAGCAAACCCGGTAGAAGACGTGTCATGGGCCAAAGATCAGCAACGCAAAGGTGCCGGGGATCGCGGGTGGCTTCGGGCGGGGGTTCTCCGGCGTTGCGGCTGGGGTTGGACCGAACTGGGCGGTGACGAGATAGAGATGTTGCGTCTGAGGATCGAACGCCATCGTGCGAGCACCCAGCTCGGTCTGGACCGTCCCGATGACGCGGACCGTAGAGCCGCTCGCGTCCGCGACCGTGAGCGTTCCGTCTCCATTCGAGCTGAAGACCCGGTTCGTCTTGGGGTCGAACACGTTGGCGTCCACCCGCGCGCCTATAGGCACAGTGCCGAGGACTCGGCCGTCATTGGCGTCCACCACCGCCATTAGTCGGTTGGCACAGCCGCTGAACAGCCGTCGCTTGGCCCGATCGATAGCCAGCCCGCTCGGCGACTCCCCGGGCGCGAGTGGCCAAGTTGCACCGGTCGCGAGAGTGTGGGTGTCGAGCGAAGTGATAGCGCTCCGATCCTCGAGGTTTACGTAGATCCTGCCTCGCCCGTCAGCTACGGCGAACTCCGGCGACCCGCCCAGGGAGATGGTTCCCAGGACCTTGCCGGTTGCCGCATCGATTGCAGTCGCATTGGCGCTGCCGCCATTGAAGGTGAAAACCCGGCCTGACACGGAGTCGTAGACGATTGCGTCCGGCTTCCGCCCGGTAACGGTCAATCGGTTGAGGACTTTGAGCGACGCCAGATCGAAGACCGTGACCGTGGAGTCGGCGCCGTTGCTGGTGAAGCCTCGGCCGAGGCCTTGGGCGAGGGCTACGCCGTGGACGCCTGGCGTCTCGGGTATCTTGCCGACCACCGAGCCGCTGTCGGCGCTCACCACCAACACCTCGGTGCCGTGTGCGATGAAGACACGGTGTCCCACCGGGTCCATGGTGAGGTAGTCCCACTTGCCCTCCCCGCCCAACACCACGCGCCGGATCAAGTGATACGGGGGCTCGTGCGGGTGGGGCGCAGCGGCCCCGCAGACGGCGACGGCCGCGACGATCCCTAGAATGGACTCACCACGCATCAGTGCACCTCTCGGAAAGTGATAAACAGCATTCTCAGCGGGTCAGTCGTACGCCCAGCGAGGTTGACCAGCCGTAATACTCTCGCTGGATCGGAAATTGTTGGCTTCCGTTGTAGAAGCCGAAGACTTCGTTGGTGATGTTTAGCATCTGAGTGAAGAACTCGATCCCGTTCCGGAGCCGGTAACCCAACTGGGCGTCCAGCTGCGTGCGCGGGAAGAGGTAGGTATCCCCGTTCGGGCCGGTGAGGCCGCCGTCTGCGCCATCCTGAAAGTTGTAGGCAAAGATGCTGGCGCCGTTGTGCGTGGCCGCGATTCTCCCCGAAAAGCCGCCGCGGTCATAGCTGAGCCCGAGATTCCAGGTCTCCGGAGCCTGGCGTTCGAGCGGCGGCTGGTCGGCTCGGCCCGGCACCGTCGCCTTCGAGTAGGTATACGAGTAGTTCGCCAGGATCCCGATGCCGCTCAGCACTCCCGGCAGGAAGGTGAGATGCTGTTGCCACGCCAGCTCGATCCCCCAGACGTACGCGCTCGGCCCGTTGATCGGCTGCGACTGGGTAAACCCCGCGTCAGGGCCGGTGGTGATCTGGGTCTGGACCGCTTCGTAGATCGGGTGCTGCAGGTCCTTGTAGAAAAAGCCTGCCGACACGACGCCGACTGTCGCGAAATAGTGCTCGAGCATGAGATCGAAGTTGTTTGCCCTGGTGGGGCTCAGGTTTGGATTCCCCACATCGATCTCGGCCTTCTCATCGTTCTGGACTCGGAACGGGGGCAGGTCCGAATAATTGGGCCGCGAAATTCCTTGACCGAAGGCGGCCCGCAGGTTGGTGTTGTCCGCCAGCTCGTAGCGCAGCTCCATGCTGGGCAGGACGTCGGTATAGCTCTGACTTCCGCTCACCGGTGATGTGCTGACCCAGTCGCCGGCGCCATTGAAGTGCACCACATAGCCGGTGTAGTCGGCCCGAGTGGCCTCCAAACGAACCCCTGCTCGGAGGTGAAGGCGCCCAACCCGCAATGTCGCCATGCCGTACGTGGCGTAGACCCGCTCCCCCGCCGTGAAGTTGTTGGGGTCGGAGTCTGCGTGGGTGTCGTTTACGTTGAGGCCGAGTACGGTCGGGTCGGCCGCAATCATTGCGTTATTCGCACCGAAGTCGACGACCGGCCCGAGGATATAGCCGGCATGGGAGAATGCGTCGAAGTAGTAGTTCGGGTTGGTGAATGAGCTCTCGACCTGGTTCATGCCGAGCACGGGCGCGCTGGTGGCGTTGTAATCGCTATCGGCCACCTCCTGCGTCTTCCGATCGTCGCGGATCTTCCCGCCAAACTTGAGCGCGAGATCGGCGCCGTTGAGCCGGATTGGTACCGTCAGGTCAAGCCGGCCCGCGACGGAGTGAGCTGCCGTCCGTTCGTCCGCGGTGCTCGAGTTGTCCAAGGTAAATGCCGATGGGTCCTCCACGTTGACGCCGTTGACGACGTTGAACGTCGGCAGGTACGGGTCGGTTGTGTTGACGGCGTATGCGACGTCGGAGGGTCCCACGTACTCCGTGGTGCGCTGGTGAAGCCGATCCTGTCGCGAGTGGGCGTACGACCCGGTGTACTCGAGAACCACCCCGCCGACGTGGTGTCGGCCGCCGCCGACCAGGCTGTAGATCTGTTCGTTGGGCGTGCGATCCTGGACGGTTCGCGAGATGTTCCCGTTGCTGTCCGTCGTCGTGGGCGTGAGAAAGTCTCCAGCCGACGGGCTCGTCGCCCACCGGGTGCCGTAGTTCTTGAAATCGGCGAACAGCCCCCGCAGATACAGCGACGCCCCGCTGCCTAGCCGATAGTCGAGGCCGCCGGCGAACCCGTAGCGGCTCCGGTCGTAGCGGTATTCCCGGTAGTCCACCCCGCTCACCACCGGCACCGGACCGCTTCCGAAATCATTCGTACCGGGCGATGGCTCGATGTCGTCGATGCCCCGCCCATTCCAATCGTACGTGCCGCCAAGGATGGCGCCGAATCGTTTGTCGGTGCCGAACCGACCTCCGACTGTGCCCGTGAACTGGTATAAGCCCCGGCCTTGCTGGGTATTGGTGTAACCGCCCTCGCCCGTGATCGTTGCGAACGGTCGGTCACCAGGAGTCTTGGTTACCAGATTCACCGACCCCCCGATCGCGTCTGCGTCCTGGTCGGCTGAGAGGGTCTTGTAGAGCTCGATGGTACCGGCCAGGTCGGACGGAATGACGTCCAGCTTGATGTTCCGGACCCCGCCCTCGGGCGATGGAATGTGAACTCCGTCGATGGTGAGATTGCTCAGCCGCGGGTCGGTCCCGCGAATCTGGACATACTTCCCCTCGCCCTCGTCCCTCTCCAGGGTTACACCCGGAAGTCTCCCGACCGCGTCGGCGACGTTGGGGGTGGGGAGGCTGGTTATCAGTTCGGCGGGCATCACATTGACGATGTTGTCGTTGCTCTTCTGCGCGGTGAGCGCTTGCGCCTCGCCCCTGGGCCGCGCCGACATGACCGTGATCTCGGCCAGCGATGCCGGCAGCCGCTGCATCACGACCGCGACACGGACCTCGCCGCCCGCCGGCGCCGCCACGGGGAGCGTGTCAGGTCTGAAACCGATGTAGCGCACGGTGATGCGGTACTGCGCTGGGGGAAGTCCTGCGAGGATGAATCGGCCTTCTCGGTCGGAGGTCACGCTCAGCTCCCGATCGAGCACCCGGATAGTGGCGCCGGGCAACGCGTTGTGCATCGAGTCCGACACCTGCCCACTGATCAACCCCGAGCGACGCTCCTGTGCTTGCAACGACCCCGCAATGAGCACGACCAGACCAAACTGCCATCCTCCGTGCGCGACCATACGCACGATCCGCATACGCCCTCCTCGAAGAGTTGCGGCAAAAACCCGCCATAATCTCGGAGGCGCGTGTCGTGGATATCATCGAGGGGTCACTATCGAGTAACACTGAAGGGAGTCCATCCCAGTGCGGTGAGCGAGACACGAGAGGACGCTGCAAGGTCGCACGAGTGAATGACAGCAACATGACAGGACTTGTCATCCTGCGGTCACCGCTCCGGGCTAGCATCAGCGCGCGCCCCTGAGCGAAGAAAATGTGGCGTGTGCGGCGTGACACGGCGGACTAACCCATTCCCCGTCCCATATTTCCCGAGTGCATCCTGCATCGCAGGGCTACAACGCTGGGGGTCCGCGAGCCCTGACAGTTGCGGGGCGACCATGGTGATCGCGGCTGCCGTGGTGCTGTTCAGCCAAGGCCCCGGCGACTCCGTGTCGCTGAGCGACGCCCTGGCCCGGGCGCGGACGACCCGTGGCCAGGTGACGGTGGCGGCGGCGCAGGTCGCGGAGGCCCGTGGCGCCCTTCGCAGCGCCGGCGCGATCACCAATCCAACGGTCTCCTACAGCCATAGCGGGGCGGTTCCCAAAGAACACCTGCTGGTCGACCAGTCACTTGAGTATCTGCTGCGGCGGGGCCCGGACCGGTCCGGCGCGCAGGCACGCATCGTCGGCGCTCAGGCCGATTCCAGCCGAACGATGGCAGAGCTGGCTCGTGACGTCCGTGCCACCTTCTACGGCGCGCTCGCCGCGAGCATCTCCGAGCGATTGGTCGCGGCTCAGTCGGCACAGGCTGACTCGGTGGCGGGCATTGCCGCAGCGCGGCTACGGGCCGGCGACATCTCGGTGCTCGAGCAGGAGCAGGCAGCGCTGGAAGCCGCCCGCGCACACCAGGCTCTTTCGGTGGCCAGGGAGGGGGCGCGGGTCGCGCAGGCGACGCTGGGCCGGACAATTGCCTGGCCCGGGGCCGGTCTTCCGGCGCCCAGCGGGTCGCTGGAGGCCGACCTTTCACTTCCGCTGCCCGATCTGCCACCCGTAGACAGCCTGCCCGCAGTTCGCACCGCGGTCGCGGAGTCGTCGGCCACCGCCGCGCTCGCGCGGAGCGCCGCCGTGGCCCGAATCCCGATGCCAATCTTGCAAGGCGGAGCCGAATGGAATGACCCCACTCAGCCCGGTACGCTGGCGGTTCTGGGCGTCGCCGTTCCGCTTCCGCTCTGGCAAAGCGGAGGTGGACCCGCCGATGAGGCCAGAGCGCGGGCGCGAGCTGCAGCGGCCCTCTCCGGCGAGACCCGGCTCGAGGCGGTCCGCGCCCTGAGCGAAGCCCGCACCAGGCTCGCGGAGAGTGGTCAGCGGGCTCGCTTCGCTCGCGATTCGATCTTGCCCGCGGCAGCGAGCGTTCGCGCGCGCGCGGTCCGTGCGTACCAGGCAGGCGAGACCGGAATCCTTCCGGTTCTCGACGCCCTTCGCGGCGAGCGCGAAGTGACACTCGGTGCGATCCAGGACGAGCTGGCCTTTCAGGCGGCCCTCGCCGAGTGGGACGCTTTGATCGGGAGAGCCGAGTGATGTGGCGTTGGCGCGCCCTCGCGGCGGCGGCGATCCTGACCGCCGCGTGCGGGCACGCGGGATCCGAGGACGAAAGCGGTTCCCCCGATGCCACTCGGGTCCCGGTCGGCCTCGGCCGCGTAATCCGTGACTCCGTGGTCGAAGAGCTGACGGTGACCGGCAGGCTGGCCGCGCGCCCCGGAGGCGCGGCTCTTCTCGCCGCGCCGGCGGCCGGAGTCGTGCGCGCCGTACGAGCTCAGATCGGCGACCGGGTAGGGCGGGGTCAGACCATCATCGAGCTCGAAGTTCCCGAGCTCGTCGCCGAGGCGGACCAGCGCGCCTCCGCCGCCTCCCAGGCCGAGCGGGAGGCCGAACGCCAGCGAAACCTGCTGGCGGAGGGGATTACCTCGGCGCGCCAGGCAGAGGAGGCGAATGCCGCGGCCAGACAGGCCGCGACTGCGGCGGCAGCGGCGAGGAGTCTGCTGGCCCGCACGCGTGTGTCCAGTCCCATCGCGGGGCGAGTGCAGCAGATCCTGGTGCAGCGCGGTGAGCGGGTAGACGCCGGGAACCCGCTGGCTCAGGTGATTGCGGGCGACACGTTGGATCTGGTTGTCGCGGTGCCGGTCGCGAGTCTCGGAAGGCTTCACGTCGGTCAGAGTGCCACGATTGCCCAGGAAGGCGACAGCACGCGATACCGGGCGTGGGTCGCCGCCCTCGCGCCGGGCGTCGATTCCGCCACCGGGGCGGGCCAGGTCGTCCTGCGCGTGCCCAACCCGGACGGCGCATTGCGGGCCGGTGCCGGCGCCCAGGGTTGGATCCGACTTGGCGTTCGGCATGATGCGCTCGTCGTTCCCGACTCGGCCATCGTTCTCGAAGGCGACAGCAGCATGGTCTTCGTGGTAGGCCGTGATTCAGTCGCCCACGCACGTGCCGTGGCTCGTGGGGCGCACCAGGGCGGGCGCACCGAAGTTCGCGGCAACCTCGCGCCGGGCGATCAGATCGTGACCACTGGCGCCTTCGGCCTGCAGGACGGCATGCGGGTCGCTCCCTCCGGAGCCCGAAGCCGGTGAGCCTCGCCGGACTCGCGCTCCGCCACCGCGCTGCTCTCTATCTCTGCATCGGTCTCCTGGCTGCCGGCGGGGTCTGGGCTCTGGCCACCCTGCCCGCCGGGATCTATCCCGAGGTCACGTATCCGCGGATTGCCGTAGTCGCGCGGGGCGGCACGTTCGAGGCCGAGGAGATGACGATCGCGGTGACGCGCCCGCTGGAGCAGGCCGTTAGCGGAATCGTGGACCTGCGCCGAATTCGTGCCCGCACGGTGCGCGGCGGGTCCGAGCTGAGCCTCGACTTCAGCCCGCGCGCCGACATGCAGTTTGCGCTCAGCCAGGTGCAGGGTCGGCTGGATGCCGTGCGCGGCTCGCTCCCCGCCGGCGTCAACGTGACCGCCGAGAGGCTCACGCCGTCGGTCTTCCCGATGCTGCAGTACGAGTTGACGGGCGCCGACCCGCTGGTGCTTCGAGACCTCGCAGAGTTCGTCGTGCGTCCCCGCCTCACCGGGCTTCCGGACGCCGGCCAGGTGGAGGTGCAGGGCGGGCGGGTGCGGGAGATCAGCGTTCAACTGGATCCGGTTCGTCTGGTCGCGAATCGCGTCACGACTGCCGAGGTCGCGCAGGCAATCACGGCTCAGGATCAGGCGGAGACGGTGGGACGGCTCGATCGCGACTACCGCCAGTACGGGATCGTCGTATCGGGTCTCACCAACACACCGGAGGCAGTGGGGCACGTCGTGGTCCGCCAGGCGGCAGACCGTCCCCTCCGCGTCGCGGACCTTGGCAGCGTGAGCTACGGTGCTGAAGACCTGTTCCAGATCGTAGCAGGCAATGGCCGGCCGGCGGCGCTGGTAAACGTCGCCCGCCAGCCCAACGGCAACACCCTGCGACTGCAGGCAGAAGCCAGCGCCGCGATCGCCGCCATCCGGCCGCTGCTTCCGGCAGGCGTCCGGCTCGAAGCCGTCTATGACCAGGCAGCGCTGGTGCGCGATTCGATCCGGAGCGTGCGCGACGCGATGCTGGTGGGTGGTGTGCTGGCCGTGTTGGTGCTGCTCGTTTTTCTCGGCAACTGGCGCACCACGCTGGCAGCGGCCGTCGTCCTGCCACTCACGGTGGTGATTACGGTGCTCGGCCTAGCGCTATTCGGCGACTCGCTCAACCTCATGAGCCTGGGCGGCCTGGCCGTCGCGATCGGACTCGTGATCGACGACGCGGTCGTGGTGGTCGAGAATATCGAGCGGCGGCTCGAGCTTCACCCCGGCGAGCCCCCACTTCGAGTCGTCCGAGAGGCCACGGACGAGATCTTCGGCCCCGTGGCGGGCTCGACTCTCACTACGGTTGTGGTCTTCGTGCCGCTCGGGCTGCTCGAAGGCGTCGTGGGCGAATTCTTCCGTTCGTTCGCGCTCGCGCTCACCGTGGCGGTCCTGCTGTCACTGGGGCTCGCCATGACGCTGATCCCGACGCTGGTCGGGCGTCCCGGGGTCACAGGGCACGAGCGACGATCCCGCCGGCTGTCGCTCGAGCGCCTGAAGGAGCGGTACGGCCGCCTGGTCGCATGGCTGCTCGAGCATCGCGCCGTCGCGCTCGGCGCCGCCGGCGGACTCGCGGTCTGCGGATTCGCGCTGACGCGATTCGTCGGTACCGGCTTTCTGCCCGAGATGGATGAGGGCGGGTTCATTCTCGACTACTGGGCCCCCGCCGGAACGGCTCTCAGTGAGACCAATCGTCAGATCGGTGTGATCGAGCGTATCCTGCTACACGATCCGGACGTCCAGGCATTCACCAGGCGGACCGGTAGCGAGCTGGGGTTCGCCGCGACCGCCCCGAACACCGGCGACTTCACGGTGCTGCTCAAACCGCGGAGGAGCCGCTCCGCCTCGGTGTACGAGGTCATCGATCGGGTCCGGGCTTCAGCGGAGGCTGAAGCCCCCGCCGTGCGGGTGGAGTTCGTACAACTGCTCCAAGATGTTATTGGCGATCTGGCAGGCTCTCCGGAGCCGGTGGAGCTCAAGATGTTCAGCAGCGATCACGACGCCGCCGAGCGCGCGGCGGTGGCCGTTGCGAAGGCGATCGAACCGACTCCCGGGTTGGTGGACCTCTTCAACGGCGTTCAGGGTCCAAGCCCCGAGCTTCGGCTGCAGCTCGATCCGGTACGGGTCGCGCGTCTGGGCTTGAGCGCAGCAGAAGTCGAGGCTCAGGCTCGGTCGGCTCTGTTTGGGACCGAGGCTGGAACTGCTCGGGAGCCCGATCGCCTGATTCCGATTCGGGTGCGTCTGCCGGATAGCGTTCGCTACAGCCGGGATCTGATGGCCCAGGTGCCGATCGTCGGGCCGGCCGGTTGGACGCAGCTCGGCACCCTTGGCTCGGCATACGACACAGCGGGCGCGAGCGAGCTGCGTCGCGAGAACCTCCGGCCATATGTGCCGGTCACCGGCCGGACCAGCGGCCGCAGCCTGGGCGCGGTCATGGCCGATGTACGCGCCAGAGCGGCGCAGGTACCGCTCCCCGCCGGCGTGAGCATGGAGGTCGGTGGGCAATACGCGAGCCAGCGCACCGCGTTTCGCCAGTTGCTCGGTATTTTCGCCCTCGGTACCGGCGCGGTGCTCCTGGTCTTGGTCGCTCAGTTCGATGGATTTCGGGGCCCCTTGGCGATCGTGCTGGTTGCTCCGCTCGGACTGATTGGCACGCTGCTCCTGCTTCTCGCCGCCGGCGTGCCGTTCAACGTCTCGAGCTTCATGGGGGTCATCCTGCTGGTGGGACTGGTCGTGAAGAACGGCATTCTCCTGCTCGACGCCGCCCGACGCGACCGTGATTCGGGAGCCTCCGATCGTGCCGCGCTGGTCGACGCGGGGCGGGTGCGTCTACGTCCGATTCTGATGACCACCCTATGCACTTTGGCCGGGCTGGCGCCGCTCGCACTCGGCTT
>Ga0134127_10001482_pt1 | contig 17398 bp, 23 predicted proteins | sample KB31753_FD_96459 | JGI IMG/M metagenome (GOLD analysis project Ga0134127, IMG submission 96459) | Terrestrial soil microbial communities with excess Nitrogen fertilizer from Kellogg Biological Station, Michigan, USA - KB3-175-3 | ecosystem: Environmental > Terrestrial > Soil > Unclassified ... | reverse complement strand
CAGCGGCAAGTTCGAGGGTGTGGGCGAGTTTCACGCCATAGAGGGCGACGTCCTCTACGCGGCGCCGATGACGTGGCACCAGATGGGCGCCGAGGCGCCCTCGGGACCGTCGGTGCGGCTGGCGATGGGCGGCTATCCGCTCATCAACATGAACAACACGGAGGCTCAGTAGCGGCCGTACTGTTCATCGTTCACCTTCTCCATCCACTCGACAACCTTCCCGTCGAGCGCCTCCGCGATCGCAACGGTCCCTTAGCGGACGGCTGTGAACCCGCTCGCGTGATGTCCATAACGCCGATCAGATCATTGATCTGACGGGACGGCGGGGTTCCACTTGCAGTCTTCGGGAGGGTGTGCCGCACGGGATTGCCGAGCATGGCGAGTGCGGTTTTCTGTTGCTGCACGGTCACCCTTCACTGTGAGACCGTAAACTGGGGCCCCTGAACGTCGCCGGCACGATGAATCGCTTCGGCGCGCCGCCAACGAAGTAAAACGGATCGCACGTAATCAGCATGAGCTGGTTGCGATCTTGAGATGCAATGACCTGAATGTTTTTTGGTTCCACGGTCAGTGGGTGGCGCGAAGGCGATAGTTGGGGATCACGAGGATCGTCGCGTCGATCTGCGATTCGTCCTTGTTGAAGATCTGCACGACGTGACGGTCGAAAAACGAGGCGAGCAGCCTGAACACCTGGACGCCGGCACGCCGAATTTGCGCGTTCACGCCAGGAATCTACCAGGGATTCATTGAAGGTCATAGTCGTCTTCTTGCTCGCGGACTGCGCGAACGCCGTCGTGACGCCAATGCAGAGGACCGCGAGAGCAAGAAAGGCGACGACCGAGCGACTGCCACACGTCGATTGTTTGCGAATGGACATCACGACTCCTGACCGGTAAAGCGACTGCTGCGAGAAGAGGGGGCCTGATGGTTTATCGCAGCGAAATCAGGTTGAGAACATCCTAGGCGTCACGCGAAGGCGAGTCTGTTCCGATGTGAACACGTCCCGCCTGTGCGCACCGAACAGGCAAGAGACGCGTTCGTTCTATTGTTGCGATATCGAATGCGATTCAGCCCGGTCCCACTCTTCGGCAAGGACTATGTCGACCACCGTTGCGATCGTCCTGCTGGTCCTGGTGCTTGCTCGGCGGGGACAGCTCTACTGCGATTTGGATTGATCCCCGGGGAATCCATCGCCTCGCTCCGCTCACCTCGCGGCGGCGCGCAACCCGCAGCTTGGAGGAGCTCTTCGGCACGGGACGCACATCGAGAAAGGTCTCCTCAGGGTCGGCGATATCGCCTGCCGTAGTCGCCGTTGTAGAAGAATCGCTGCGCCTGTTCGAGCGTGGCAGAGTGAGCGTCGTCGTCGGCCGCCTGTCGCGCCGATGACGTCGCTCTCGCCTGCGGATTGACGGCTTGCAGAGACAACGTGATGACCATTACGGCAAGGGAAACCATTAGAGACTGTGACCCGGCATACTCCCCGAGGCGCTGTTCCAAACGGCACAGTGACATCGACGTCGCTTGAGCGATATTGCGCTTGCAGGGGGGTTCATGGGCGGAGACAAAGGCAGTCGGTCTGAAGCACGAGCCACGGAATGGGCCCACGGGCTTGGCGAAGAACGTCACACCCGCGACGAACGGGCCGCCAAGACAGCGAAGTCGGAGGAGGAAGATGCTGCGCGAATGACGGCGCTCTCGGCCGAGCGCTGGACGGCAATCGTCGCGGGCATCAGACGGCTGGTTGACGCATACAACGCAGGGGCGCGGCGCGCGATCCTCAGTGTCGCAGAAGAATCCGACGAGCCGACCGTGACGATCGCCGCAGGCGGCGAAGGGCCTTCTCTCACAGCGGCGCTCGAGGACACGCTGATTTGCGTTCACGCCCGTGAGGCCGGCGGTGTCGCCCGTGTATCGGAAGTCCGACTGCGTCCCGATCGTGGTGACGATGCCACGGCCGCGTACGTTCTACAAAATTGGATGCAGCGTCTCTGACGCTGGCGTCATCATCGGTATGCAATAGGAGTCTCGTTCGCGCGCGCCCGATTCGTGACTGCTCCGGGATTCATTCGGTGTGTTCAGTCTGGAACAGTCCGCTGAGCGCGCATTGCCTAGACTCGACGCATGGTCTTATTCCCGCAGATGGCGCCTCGGCGTTACCTCAGCTGCCCGCGGTGCGCATCGCCACACGCCTTCGTCACGCTCACGCGATGGGAGACGCAGTGCTCTTTCTGTCCCATGTGCCGGTATGTGTGGGACACACTTCGCGCGCCCTTGCGTCGTGTTGAGGTTGCCGCATGAAGATCCGCGGATTGATCGGTATGGGTGTCTTGGGATTCGTCGTGTCCGGATCCGGAGTTGCGGCCCAAGACCTCGGCCACTATCGAGCGTTCGCGCTCGGAAGCCCCGTCGCCGCCGTGTCAACTCTTGCCGGCGTCGCTACGTCGGAGCTGAAGGCGATCCACCAGCGTCCTGCTGTTATCGAGGAACTTACGTGGAGGCCGCGATACGCCGCCAGTCGGTCGCCGACCACTGATGTTGAATCCGTCGAGCAGATCGTCTTCGATTTCTATGATCATCGGCTCTTTCGCATGACCGTCGGCTACGACCGGAAGCAGACCGAAGGGCTGACAGACGCCGACGTGATCGAGGCCATCTCGATGACCTACGGCGCACCTGTCAAGCGCCTGGTGCCGAGGCGGGGGCAGGCGACCGTCACCGACGACGATGCCGGCACGCGGATCGCACAGTGGGGCAGCGAGGGCAACTCGCTGGCGTTGTACCGATTGTCATCGTATGACACGCGCTTCAGCCTCGTGATCACCGACGAATCGGTCGCGGCGCTTGCGCGCACGGCGTCTGCACGCGCGGTGGTGCTCGATGCTCGTGAGGCACCGCAGCGCGAGGCCGCTCGCGAGAAAAAAGAAACGGATGATCGCCGTGCTGCGGACGAGAAAGCCCGGTTGACCAACAAGCCTATTTTTCGGCCGTGAATACCACCGAGGTCGTTCCTGCTGTCTTCTCCCTCCTCACGAAAGGCCGGGCTTGCATGTCTCCACATCACTTACGTTTCTTTGCTGCCGGCGCGACGTCCGTCACGCTCTTGGCGTTCGTGGTCGCCGGGACATCGCCTGGTCCGAGTGCGCTTTTGCTGACAGCGATCGGTCTCGTTGCGCCAGTCATCATGCGTCTATGGATCGGCACCCCGGCGATCGCGACGGCAGCAACGGAGCGTCAGTCGTGAATCCGGGCTGGATTCTTCTGACCGTCGGCGTCGCCGGCGCTGTTGTGATGCTGGTGACATCATGGGTGCGGCGCGATCAATATCTCGCCCTCGGGACCGTCAGCCATCACTGGATCGCCGAACAGCGGCTCGGTCAGAGCCAGAATTCACAGCATTGAGAGGCGAGCCCATGTACACCCGACCTTCGGAATCATCTGAACCAACCGTCGCGCCCACAGCCTGCCCTTTCTGCACCTCACCGAATGTCACGACGACCAGCAAGGCAGTGAATATCACGACGTACTGGCGCTGCACAACGTGCGGCCAGATCTGGAACGCCGATCGACTGCAACACGGACGGCGCAGTCCGTACAGCCGCTTCGCGTAGCTGTCGTCGTTGTCCCCGCCGTTACGGAGGAGGACACGGTGGATCCTCTCCGTATTACACGACAATCACAACAAGGGGCACGATAATGGCAGCGATCGACGTAACGATCAAACGCGTGACCGCTAAAGGGTTTGGCTTCATTGCCACGGCCGAAGGCACTGAGTATTTCTTCGTCGCATTCATCGTCGGCCGGAGGCCGAAAGGTCCCCGCGCCGAGAACGTCAGCGTGCGGTGACCTGGCGATCGTGCAGGGGCCGACGGTCAGACGAGCCGAGGGCGCGCTTCTCGAGCGTGTCCTGGATGCAACGTATCCTGTCTTACAGCAAGGTCTCAGTCGTCGAGCGTTCACGACCGCGGATTCGGCCCTCCGGAAAACTGCCTGGGCGCCGGGTCATCGGCGCCGCTATGCGCTCGTCGAAGGCACCACCGTGCTGGCGAGCGCGCTCCAGTACGACCTTTCCGGGATGCTCGGCCGGCAGGCCCTGCGCATCTGCGGTATTGGCGACGTGTGCAGCGACCCAGCACAGGGCAGCGTCGATCATGCGCGCGTACTGATTGAGCGCCTGGTCGATCAGGCGAGAAGCGACGGCGCAGATCTCGCCCTCGTCTTCACATCGGCGGAAGCGATGCCTTCCGCGCTCGACGGCTTCGAAGTGATCCCGACGCGCGATGTCGAGCTGAAGGTCGCGGAATCGTCGCGGCATGGTGCGCCGATGACACTGGTACGCGGCGGTGAGGACCGGGACCTCGCCGCCATTGTGGCCATGGGTCAAGCTCGCGCCGTTCGATATCGATTTCATCTCGAACGGGACGTTGATCTCGTGAAGTACGCGATTACGCGGAAGCGGTTGCTCGCCGGGCTGGGAACCTCCGGCAGCCGCCAGCTCCAGTTCGTGATCGCCGAAGAAGGCATCACAGCCGCCGCCTACGCGGTCATCAGCATCGTCGACGGCACGTGGACGATTGAGGAATGCGGCGACCGTGACGCGTCCGGCGCGCGCGTTGGGGCCATTTTGCAGGCCCTGATCGCGCGGGAACCTGTGGAGCGCCGGCCTGTGATTCGGGGATGGCTGCCGCCCAGCTTCGTGCCGCCCCAAGTCACGATTGTGTCGACCGAACCGTCTGCCGAAATCCTGTTGGCGCGTCCCCTTACCGTAACGGTGGACAGGCTCGCACTGTCTGACGACGACGTGCTGTACTGGCGGAGCGATTCTCTCTGACGGGGATGAGGGAGCGCTTCAATCCTTCCGAGAAAGCCAGTCCCATCGATACTGTTCATAACAGAACATCGCGTGTTCTCCGATCCTCGTACAGTGGAACCGCATCGCTTTTTGAGTGCTGATCATCCCGCGTTCTCCCTCCAGCGATCAGTGTCCTCGGCGCTCACCTGGCGACATGGGCGGCTCCGCGTTCGGTTCAGTGACGGAGCCAATGGCTCACAGCTCGATGGACGCGGCGACGATTGCCGACCGGGAGCGGGAAGGCGGCGGAGCGCCGAGCCAACGACGTCGCAAGGCCCACATGCAGCCGCGAACCGGGCCGGCGCTTAGGGGCACCGAGGACAAGAGATCGTGGCTGACAAGAGGGTTTCCATGGTTCGAGATATTGCGCTCCGCCCGTCGATGAGCGTCGTCCAGCCCGTCTCGCCTTAGGAAGTCGCCGCCGCCGAGCGGTGGCATCAGTGGCAGGTGCGGAACGCCGTGTCCAGCCTACAGCTCCTCAACCCGTCGCTCTGGCTGTGAGCTGCGGCACGTCCTGAAGTTCACTCCGCGCGGAGCACCACTGGCGTTTTGGTTCGCAGCGGTCTATGCGTTCATGCAGTCAGGAGTTATCAACCATGCAGGTCAGACCACTTCACGATCGGATCCTAGTTCAGCGCCTCGAAGAGGGTGAACAGCAGGTCGGCGGGATCATCATTCCGGATTCCGCGAAGGAAAAACCGCAGCGGGGGACGGTCGTCGCCGCGGGCGCCGGCAGGGTGAACGACGAGGGCACGCGTGTCGCGATGGACGTCAAGACCGGCGACACCATTCTGTTCGGTAAGTACTCCGGTCAGGACATCAAATTCGACGGCGTCGACTACCTGATCATGAAGGAAGACGACGTGCTGGCGATCGATGCGGGCGTGGCCGCGGTTGCCGACAAGAAGCGCTGACCACATTCGCAACCAGAGGAAACAGACAATGGCCAAAGACATTACATACGGCGATGCGTCGCGCCAGGCAATTCTCCGCGGCGTTAACTCACTGGCGAACGCAGTGAAGGTGACGCTCGGGCCCAAAGGGCGCAACGTCATCATCGGCAGCACGTACGGGTCGCCCACGATCACGAAAGACGGCGTGACCGTGGCGAAGGAAATCGATCTGAAGAATCCGCTCGAGAACATGGGCGCGCAGATGGTCAAGGAAGTCGCAAGCAAGACGTCGGACGTCGCCGGAGACGGCACCACCACGGCCACCGTGCTGGCCCAGGCCATCTATCGCGAGGGCGCCAAGAACGTCACCGCCGGCGCGAATCCGATGGCGATCAAGCGCGGCATCGGCCAGGCCGTCGAGGCCATTGTGGCGTCGCTCAAGACGCAGTCCAAGCCCGTGAGCGGCCCGATGATTGCCCAGGTCGGGACCATCTCGGCCAACCATGACGAGACGATCGGCCGCATCATCGCCGAGGCCATGGAAAAGGTCGGCAAGGACGGTGTGATCACCGTCGAAGAGGCGAAGACGCTGGACACGACGCTCGACATCGTGGAGGGCATGCAGTTCGACCGCGGCTACCTTTCGCCGTATTTCGTCACTGACCCGGAGCGCATGGAAGTCGTCCTCGAGAATCCCTTCATCCTGATTCACGAGAAGAAGATCAGCTCGATGAAGGATCTCCTGCCGGTGCTCGAGCTCGTCGTGCAAGCCGGGCGGCAGCTGCTCATCGTCGCGGAAGACCTCGAGGGCGATGCCTTGGCAACGCTGGTCGTCAACAAGCTGCGCGGAACGATCAAGGTCGCGGCCGTGAAGGCGCCGGGCTTTGGCGACCGCCGTAAAGCAATGCTCGAAGACCTCGCCATCTTGACCGGCGGCAAGGCCGTGACCGAGGACCTCGGTATCAAGCTGGAGTCCATCAAGCTGGACGACCTGGGCCAGGCAAAGAAGGTCACTATCGACAAGGACAACACGACCGTCATCGAGGGGGCTGGGACCGTGACGGCCATTGAAGGGCGCGTCAAGCAGCTCCGCACCCAGGTCGAGGACACGACCTCCGACTACGACCGCGAGAAGCTGCAGGAACGTCTCGCCAAGCTCGTCGGCGGTGTCGCCATCATCAAGGTCGGCGCGGCAACCGAGACCGAGATGAAGGAAAAGAAAGCCCGCGTCGAAGACGCGATGCACGCCACCAAGGCTGCGGTCGAAGAAGGCATCGTGCCGGGAGGCGGAGTGGCGCTGCTGCGCGCCGTGACCGCGCTCGAGGCGCTGAAACTCGAGGGCGACGAACAACTCGGTGTCGCCATTGTCACGCGAGCGATCGAGGAGCCGCTGCGCTGGATCGCGACCAACGCGGGCCACGAGGGCGCGATTGTCGTTCAGCGCGTCAAGGACATGAAAGGCGAAGAGGGCTTCAATGCGCAGACCGAGCAGTATGAAAACCTCGTCACGGCAGGCGTGATCGATCCGGCGAAGGTCGTTCGGTCAGCCCTGCAGAACGCCGCATCGATCGCGTCCCTGCTGCTGACGACCGAAGCAGTCATCTCGCAGATTCCGGACGCGGACAAGGGCGCCGCGATGCCTGGCGCTGGAATGGGCGGCGGCATGTACTGACGTGGGGTCACTGGCGGAACTACTCGGGACCGGGGAGCGGCAGACGCTGGAGTTTTTCGTCCTGCGTCTGAAAGAGGTATCGGAACCCACCGTCGATCCGCAGGAACTGCTGTACAACGCCAGTGTGCTCGCGCATTTCGCTCGGGTCTCCACGCACTCGGCAGCCGATCTGGCGACGCCGGCGACGCTCGGCGGGGTATTCGACCATTTTGTGTTCGACACGAGCCTGCGCAACGACGGCGCAATGATGGAAGCCGCGGGCGCCCAATGCCTGCTGCTCGCCGGCTTCTTTCAGGACCAGATGTGCCGCCGGCACGACATCCGCTGGTACGCCAGCCTCGGCGCAGGATTTTTCAGCCAGGCGGCCGTTCTGGAAAGGTCGCCGCAGAAAGCCGGTCTGCTGACCGCCATCGCTGCGGGCTTTGAGCCGTGGCGGCAGCGGCTCGCCCGGCTACGACGGGAGCTCAGCGAGCAGCCGTACCTTCTCAAGACGGACCGTTGAGGTCCGCTCTTGCAACCAGCCGCTCAGTGAACCGCTCGAACGTAACGGTTCGGGCGGCGAGATTCGGTGTGGCCGTCCGTTCCGCTCTCACCCAACTGCGTCGCTCTCACCCAACTGCGTCGGTTGCGGCGCTGTGCAGTTCGGCACGGCGTCGCGTGCAACTCCCGAGAGGAAATTCCCCCTACCGTGAAAGAGCAGGGCCGGGGCGCTGTGCGTTCAGGATTCGTCCGGCGTCGATTCGACGACTTTGGGCTTCATGCCGATCGCGTCAATCGCAATCAGGGCGCGGAGGCGACGCTCTCGTTCCTGCTGGCGTCGTGCGAGATGCGCGCAGCCCATCGGACCGAGAGACACTCCGCGCCGGCGCTCGCGTTGCAACTCACCACATGACGTCATCCGCGCACTGACGAGCGCGAAGGCGACGTCGGCTATGTGACGTTTCCATGCGGGTACACGCTCGACGCAGACGGCGCCCGGTTACGATCACCACGCCATGCCGCCGCACCCCATCCGACAGCAAAAGAAAAGCGGACGCGTGAGAGCAACACAGAAGGTTCCAAACCGCACAGACACGCGGCGTTGCAGGTGTCACGATGCAGATGAGGGATGCGATGCTGAAGTCTGAAGTCTCACACGCCGCGCGTCGCAATCGAACATCGGCCACGCGCGCGACCCTGGAGAATGCCCTCGAGGGCCACATCGAGGAGATCTGTCGCGACATGGCGGTGCAGCTGAAGCGAATGCGGCAACTGCAGGAGCAGGCGGACGAGTTGCGCACGGTGTTCCGCCGGTGGGCGCGCCCGTCCGGCAGTTGATACGATGCGAACCGACTAATCGTGTAGGACGATACTGAGGAGGGCAGTATTGATCGTGAGGTCGCCGTTGTACTCGATGAACCCGAGGTCCCTGAACTTATTCATGAAGAAGTTCACACGCGATCGCGTCGTCCCGATCATTTCAGCAAGCGTTTCCTGGGAGATTTTCGGTATCTTCCGTTGCTGACCAGCCTGTTCGCCGTACCGCGCCAGCAGGAGGAGCGTTCGCGCCAGCCGCTTCTCACTGGAGTTGAAGAGGTGATCGACCAGATCCGCTTCGATGCGGAGGTTTCTCGTCAGCATGTACGAGATAAACCGGTCCGAGAACGTCGGCTCGTCGTGGAGGACCCTGAGCATCGCTCCTTTCTCGATGACGAGTACGGTTGTCGCCATCGTTGCGGTCGCTGTCCCGAGCCGAATGGATTGACCAGTCAGAGCGCCTTCGCCGAAGAAGTCGCCGGGGCCGAGCATCGCCACGACCGCTTCCTTCCCCGCGCGAGATAACACGGAGATCTTAACTGCGCCCTTCTGGACGTACATGACGGTGTCGCTCGGTTGGCCTTGCGAGAAAACGACCCTCCCTTTCGAGTACGTCGCCACGCGGCGGGCTGCACCTGCAGATGCGAGGAATGCCTGGGCGTCGAATTCCAGCGGTGTCTCGGGTGCCTTACCGGATCGGGCCTTCGGCCTTACCATCGGGATCGATCGAATTATCGCACGCGATCGCGGCCAGGCCCGTGCTAGGTGTGCAATACATGCGACCACCCGTTCACCCTTGGCATTCCGACGGCGCCCGACACCGGACGTGGCGCGTAGCGCTGCTTACAGCATTATCAGGGCAAGCGTTCCGCACGCTAACGCGACCAGTATTGCCGTAAACGCGATTCGCGTCCGTCGCTGGGTGAGTCGATCAGCTGCCTCGCCTTTCGACTTCCACGCGATCCAACGCGCTTCCTGGGCCGTCGGCGCATCGAGCGCTTCGGCGACTGCGGGGATTGCCATCTGCAGAGTTGTCAGGAGACACCACTCCTGACGAGACGTGTTGACGAGCGCTTTGATGAGGAAACTGCCGCCGCGAGGAGCACTCGGGCGCTCATGAAGCGTATTCATCGTAGACAACTCCACGTGTTCGACCTGTCCGCAAGTGAACATCGCGATTTACAGGATGCCTGTACATTGAACAGGCATCGCTTTTCTGAGTCCTGATCTTTCCGCGCATTCCTTCGCACCGGTCAGTCCTCACCACAGCATCTCGAAAGACACCCGGCAGAGGCCCCAGCCCGCTGAGTTGCTCTTTACGATCATGGAACTGATCGAGGCGCTGGACCACCGGATGCCGGCAGATCGAGACGGTCGGAAAGCTGAGATTAGGGCCGACGCCAACCGGTTACGAGCATGCGCCATGCAACGTCTTGCATTGATGCGTCTGCCGAGCAATAACCGTATGTCATAAACAGATACGACATGGGGAGGAGCCGCCATATGAAATCTCACCGCAACGATCGCAACCGCGATGCAGTCTCCGGATGGGAAGATGACGGTGGAGCCGGCGGTACGGATGCAGCGCGGACAACGGACAACGCGCCCGCCGCGCATGATTCGGAGCAACGACGCCTGGATACGAGCCATCACTCCGACATACGGGGGGAGCATCGCTACGACGACGTTCATCAAACCGGACCGGAGCGAGAAGCCAGGCAGGACCGAGACATTCTCAAACAGCGGCTTGCGGGCCGGTTCGCTCGACGCCACAGCTAGCCTCCAAACTGGCGAGCACGTTCGGCGCGGCCGAGGCGCTCGGCGCCGCCGGATTGCCGGCGGGACGGAAGGGGGTGACCGCATTCGTTCATCGCTTTTCAGTACACGCGGTTTGCATTCTTAGAGTCGCATGACCTCACGACGGCTCTTCAGTATTGTCGGTACCGCAGTCCTGATGACCGGCTGCGCTCACTCAAATACGGCGCGCGTGCCCCTGCAGAGGACGCCGACGACCAGCGTTGGCCGGATAGCCACGGCTCAATCGGGAACAACCTCCCAGGCTGTGCTGGACGACAAATTGGTGTCCGATTTCAGGCGGCGCGCCGGTCGGTACATGAAAGTGCACGAGAAGGCCCAGAAACTGGGGACTCGACAAAAACAAAGGGACGATATCGGCGAAAACCTGGTCTCACAACAGGCGCTGGCGATGCGCATTCGCTTCGCGCGGCACGACGCACGGCCTGGGGACCTCTTTACACCGCCGATCGCGATGGCGCTCCGTCGGGCGATTGATCCGGTGCTCCGCGGCGACGCCGCCCTCGGGGCTCGCGAATCTATCCGCGACGACGCGCCCGCGACCTTTGTGTTGGTGGTGAATGGCTCCTTCCCGGAGGGCCAACCTCGATCAACGATGCCGGGGAATGTGCTGCAGATACTTCCGGCGCTTCCGACGGGCCTCGAGTATCGAATTATCGACACGCACCTCGTCCTGATCGACCTCGATGCCAAGATCGTCGTGGATTACGTGCTCGACGTCATGTGCAAGACTTGCTGATCACCGCCAATGAAGCGACCGCGATGGCTGTTGTACGCCCTCCTGACTTCAGCCGCAGTTGTGCTCGGCCTCGTGCTGTTACGCGTCGCGTCTAGGTCGATTCCGTCCGCCGGCGTTGATTTTCTCCGCTATCGCCCCACCTACCTGTACGTGTTCGCGGCAACCGCGGTCGTGTTCCTCATTGTTGGCTTCGTGCTGGGCCGAAAGATTGAGCGATTCCGTCGCCTTTCGGCGATCGATTCGCTCACGGGACTGGCGAACAGAAGTGCGCTGGACGCACGGCTCCAAGAAGAATCGCGGCCGGCGCAGCGATACCATTCGCCGCTGTCGCTGTTGCTCATCGGCGTCGATGGATTAAAGCGTCTCAATGGTGACGTGCGCGGAGTAGCACTACGACAAGACTGATTTCAGTCGCACTGGCGCTACTCGCCGCCGTCCTGGCTGGCTGGTTGTGGGGCACATTGGGCCGATCGGCTTTCGCTCGCGAGCTCCAGGTCTCCGAGCTGCGAGGTGAACTGCTCGCTGCGCGCGCGGCGACCCTCGATGCCCGTGTGGCGTTCTACAGCGTCAATTTTGGCGAGGCGAGCAGACACTTGGAAGACGCCCGCGATCTGCTGCGCCGCGCGGGCGAACGGCTCAAAAACCTGAGCCGCGCTGACGAGATCAGACAGCTGGACACGGCTGTGGCGGGCATTGACGACGCGCGGCGCCTCGCCGGCAAGCTCGATCAGAACGCGAACTCACGCGCCGGCGAAGCGGCCAAAATCCTCTCGGACGTGCTCGCCACTGCGACGCCGTGGTAATCGTCGCCACCAACCGTTGCTGGCCGGGCATGCCTGACGAGGCCGGCAACTGACAGAGGACCGATGATCGTCATCTCGGCACGTCCTCGACGGTGGCGACGGGAAGCCACAGCACGAAGGCCGATCCTTTCCCCACATCGCTTTGCACCGTCAGCTCGCCACCCATCAAGCGCGCCAGACGGCGGCTGATCGACAAACCCAGACCGGTTCCACGATCAGCATGTGCAGCCGTGGCCTGCTCGAACGGTTCGAATATCGCCTCCAGCCGATCTGCCGGAATACCTTCGCCGTTATCCTCGACGCGTACGAAGACCCACGGTCCTAGCCCGCTGAGATGCGCGTCTGGCGCGCTGTCAGCCGTACCCGCACTGATCGTGACGGCGCCCGTGCCCTGCGTGTACTTCATCGCATTCGACAGGAGGTTAACGATGATCTGCCGGACTCGGGTTTCGTCACCCCAGCCCCGTGACACAGCGTCCGGTCCGGCGTGTGCCACCGCTGCGTCTGTCGGTGTGATCGCCAGGCGCAGCAGTTGCACCGACCCGAGCAACGCGTTGAGCGGCCTCCATACGCGAATGATCAAGAAGGTCGCCCATTACTGCCAGCAGGTGGCTCGCGTTCTGCTCGATGCAGACAGACGCGAGCAGCAGCAGACGCAAATCAGGCGCAACCATCCGACTTGGACCTGTCATCTGCCGCTTTTCGCTCAACTTTCGCAGCATGTGCGGTGATCTGCCTTCGGTGTTCGGTATGTTCTGAGGATGAGAACGGGGCCGACTGCCTGTGCTCGGCGAGGAGCTGCTCGTGCTCGATGACGAGCTGGGCGTCATGCGACTTCCTGGGACTCTCCGCGCCTCCACGCCGACGAGTTCGGCGCCGACGGCGCAGTAGGCAACCGACGTGTGATCGGCGCGTTTCGACTGTAACATCGCGCTCCGGATTCCCACTACATGTGGCTGCAATCGCCGCTTTGATCTCGACCTGTCTCAGAACGAGGACACGAGTGTGGCGTTTAGGCGGCCCTGATCAGTGACCCTCTCTCTTTTGCTCCCCCTTCAACTGTCTCAGCGTATTCCTGGCGTCTTCCAGGAATTGCATTTGCGCGAGATTCGCGCTTAGTGCGTCAGCCGTGGCGGCGACTGCGGCCATCGTGGCCTCCCGCGCCTCCTCTGCTGCGTGGCGCGCCTCCTCGGCAGCGTGCCGAAGCGCTTCCCGTTCCTGTCGGACCGACTCCAACTGTTCGCGCCATTGCTCCTGGAGCGCGCGCGCTTCTTCAGCCAGGACCCTGAACTGTTCCGCCTCCTTCCGCGCAGCTTCGGCCAAGACGCGGTGAGCTTCGGCACTGTCACGCTGCTGGTCGGCCTCTTGCCGAACATCTTCCGCGTTTTCCCGTCCTTCCTCGGCATCCACACGATTCGCCTCAGACCGGGTCGCGTCGTCAGACATATGGCTCCCTGCGCTCTCACGGGTGCATGAATTCTTACGATGGAGGATAACGTCACGTCGGCCCGGCATCGGCCACCGATCCGCGTGTTCGCCAAGGCGTGCCAGCAGCGTCCCCGCAAGGGTCGATCACATTGGGGAGTGATCGGCGTCGGCGCGGCGTCAACCATGTTCGCGAGGAAGAGCATTTGACCATCGCTCGATCTCGTTATCAACGAAAGCTCTTCGTCGTCACGCAGCACGCGAAAGCGGTGATCGCGAAACTTTTTCCTGCCACCCGTCGCTTCGAGACGTTTCTTCCAGCTCTTCCCATCAGGAGGATTGGAGAGCATGAAGTCGAATTCTTCGGCCGAAATGCGTCAAGTCGGAACAGTTGTCGCACCGACCTTCGGTGGCCAAACTCTGCCAAATCACGGCCAGTGGTCCGAGGACATTAGGAGGTCTGACACAATTTCTGACACAATTCCGGTTTACCGGCTCAGCCACCGGCCCGTGAACGACTGATTCTAGAAGACGACGGAGAGATGTCCGAGTGGTTGAAGGAGCACGCTTGGAAAGCGTGTGTAGGGGAAACTCTACCGTGGGTTCGAATCCCACTCTCTCCGCCAATCTAATCGTCTGAGTGTTCCTAAAATTATTGCGGGTTCATCGCGGAGACGATTTCTCTCTGCCTACGTCTATCGAAACCCGATTTTCGTGAGCATTTCAGGGTGCAAGTCGCAGCGGTCGCAAAGCGAGCTCCATGTCCGCGCGACATTCCGAGAGCCGCCGCCGAATTTCAAGTGCGAATGGCATTGACTCCTTCGCAATCTCCACTTAGGGTTGGCGCCGATAGCAAACAAGAGCGAGAGGACACACCCATGCCGAACCAGATTTCTCGTCGCAGCTTGCTCGCAGCCCTCGTTGCCGCCGTCCCCTCCGCCGCCCTGGCCCAGGTCGCCGGCGCTCCAGCCGCGCCCGCGACACCGCCTGCGCCGCCCCAACCGATGACCGGCCCAGTGTTCGGCGCTCCTCCCACGGACTTCAAGCCGCCCTACCCGGAGGCTGGCAAGGTTAACCGGCTTGATCCCCGCCTCGACGCGCTCATTGACGCCGACGCCAGGGTGGAAAAGATCTGCGACGGCTTCCTGCATGCAGAAGGGCCGGTTTGGGTTGGCGGCGCTAACGGCTACCTCCTGACCTCCGACACCCAGGTCAACCACATCGTCAAATGGTCGCCGACAGAGGGCCGTTCGGTCTGGCTGGAGAATTCGGGCTATGACGCCAACGGAGTAGGCTGGGCCCCCAACCTTCGCGAGCCCGGTACCAACGGCTTGATCCTGGGACGCGGCGGTCTCATCGCCGCCGGATCGGGCGCACGCTCCATTCTCCGCATCGACCTCGCCACCAAGAAGAAGACTGTGCTGGTCGACAAATACATGGGAAAGCGGTTGAATTCGCCCAACGACGTCGTGCTCGGCCCCGACGGCTCCATCTACTTCAGCGATCCTCCCGCCGCCTTGGTCAACCGCACTGGTCCCGACCGTGAGCTCGACTACGCGGGCGTCTTCCGTCTTGCACCCGACAACAGCCTGCACCTGATCGACACCATGAGTGCGCCGAACGGGATCGGCGTCTCGCCGGACGGGACAAAGCTCTATCACTCCGACGGCCCCACAGGCTGGGTGGTGTGGGACCTCGACAAGCAGGGGAACGCCACGAACCGCCGCATTTTCGTGGCCCGCAGTGTCGTGATGGGCGGCGATAGCCTGAAGATCGACACAGCCGGCAACATGTGGGCGGCAACCCGCGGAGCGGTCACGGTGTTCACGCCGGGAGGCGAGATGATCGGCTCTATCAGTACGGACGAGGGCGTATCCAATTGCGAGTTCGGCGCAGACGGTTACCTCTACCTCGCCTCGTCGACCAGAATTCTGCGGGTCAAGGCCAAGGCCAAAAAGCTGCTATTTAAAGTGGCCTGACAGTTTCGGAAACTCCTCGCTGGGGCGTTGCAGATGGACGCAGCGTCCCCGCCCTCGCAAACAACGGGTCGGTTAAGTACGCGACGTCTTGAAGGTTTCGCGCGCGAGTTCCATTTCGAGTTCCATCACGGCGGCAAAATCGGCAACGGAACGTAAGCGATGGCTAACGTCGCGCAAACGGCTTCGCCCGAACGAGGCGGTCGTTGGCTGCAGATGCAACCAGGTTGACCCATGTACTTGCCACAAGCTTTTGCAGAACACGATCGGGAACGCCTGCGCCATTTCATCCGGAGCTATCCTCTCGGAACGCTTGTTACTGCCACAACCAGTGGCTGGGATGCCAACCATATTCCCTTTCTCGTTGCCCAAACCGCGGGTGCCGCGGCAACGCTTCACGGTCACATCGCCCGCGCGAATCCGCTGTGGCGGGATGTGGCACCCGATGCGCAGACGCTCGTGATTTTCCACGGACCGAACGGCTTCATTTCGCCATCTTGGTACCCGAGCAAACTCGAAAATGCGCGGGTCGTACCTACCTGGAACTACGCCGTCGTTCACGCGCACGGAATGCTTCGGTTCATAGACGATGCAACGTGGTTGCGAGCGCATGTGGAGGCGCTCACACGCGAGCACGAAGCGAACCGCGACAGTCCGTGGGCAGTGACCGATGCACCCGCCGAGTTCGTCGACAAGATGGTGACTGCAATCGTGGGCGTCGAGATTTCCGTCACGCGGTGGTACGGCAAATGGAAGATGAGCCAGAACCGTTCGGCGGCCGACAGGGTCGGCGTCGTTGAAGGGCTGGAACGAGAGGCGTCGGCGTCGAGTGCTGCGTTGGCGGCCCTGGTTAAGGAGACCCTCAGCGAGGGCTGAGCGTCGCCATCCACCGCGCTCGCGGAAGCGCTGCGGGGGTTCTGGGGCACCGACAGGATTCCGTTCGTCCTCGACAGCCGCGTCACATCCACGGTGCGCGAGTACGCACGTTTCCGCGACGTGGCCAACGAGGTCAATCGGGCGCGTGTCCTGGCGGGGTTCCACTTCCGGAACTCGGACCAGGAAGGCTCGACGCTGGGGCGCAAAGTCGGCCGGCACGTCGTCGAGCGGTTTTTCCAACGCTCGGCTGATTAGATGCCCCTGGCGTAGTCGTGTCCTCTGACGCGTGACGCCGAAACAGAGAGCGGCTCGCCCGCGGGCCATAGCGGGCAAGCCGCCACGACTTCGCTGGTGCTGGGCGGAGGACGCGCCGTCAAGCCGAGCCACCGCGACAATTCCCGACGGGTCGCGAAAATTATTCCGAGGGGAATGCAACTCAGGCGGAGTGCGCACGTTCGTGGCCTGTGTGGCTTCGCTATGAAGTTGCGGCGTCGATGATTTGGCAGGGATTCGGCACTCTTTCGCCCGTGACCATAGGCACCGAGCTCCGGGACGCGCGCGAACGACGGGGTCTTTCGCGCGAGCAGATTTTCTCGACGACCAAGATACAGGTGGCAAAGATTGCGGCGCTGGAAGAGGGCGCGTTCGACCAGCTCCCTACGGGCATATACCTCGACGGTATTGCCGCTGCGTGCGCACGGGAGGTCGGACTGGACGTGGATGCGTTCGTCCGACGCCTGCGCGCCCAGGTCCAACCGCCGCCCTCCGAAAGCCTGGAGCAGATCGCCCGGGTTCGCGAGCAACACGAACGCGGCGCACGCGAGGCACCACTCAGCGTGGGCCGTGCGATGCTCGCGTTTGCCAGCGTCGCGTTCATGCTCGTCCTCGCAAGCCTGGGCATGCGCCTCTTTCCATTACCGTCGGCCGCGAGACCCCAGCAGGCTCTCAAGGTGGCGAAAAGCGGCAGCATCGCCACGCCGGTCTTACAGGAAATCCCCGACTCGGGCCCGCGCGGGGTGGCAACCAGCGGCTTTGAGCGTGCCGAACCGGCAGT
>Ga0134127_10001481_pt1 | contig 17401 bp, 14 predicted proteins | sample KB31753_FD_96459 | JGI IMG/M metagenome (GOLD analysis project Ga0134127, IMG submission 96459) | Terrestrial soil microbial communities with excess Nitrogen fertilizer from Kellogg Biological Station, Michigan, USA - KB3-175-3 | ecosystem: Environmental > Terrestrial > Soil > Unclassified ... | reverse complement strand
TCGCCACCGAGAGGGCTGTCGGTCTCGCCGCTGGACATCGAGGGATCGTTTACATTCGAACTAGCCGGCCAAAGACCCCGATACTCTATTCGAAGGATGAGCAATTCGAGATCGGACGCGCAAAAGTGATCCGGCAGAGCAGCGAAGACAAGGCGACCATTGTATCTTGCGGCGTAACTTTGATAGAGACGCTGGCGGCGTACGACCAGCTGAAATCTGAGGGCATATCGGTGCGGGTGATCGATCTCTTTTCTGTGAAGCCGGTAGATGAAGCGACCCTGCGAAAGGCGGGAAGCGAGACAAGCAATCTCATTCTGACGGTTGAGGATCACGCGGCGTGGGGTGGCATTGGCGACGCCGTGGCTGCGGCGGTTGCGCCGGCGGGAATTCGAGTTCATCAGCTCGCAGTTCGCGAAGTACCACGCTCGGGCAAGCCTGAGGAATTGCTTTCAGCCTATGGCATCGATCGCGCCGCTATTGTGGCGGCGATAAAGAAGCTGATCCGCGACTAACGCAAAAGTCCGACAAACTTCAGTTTGTCGAAGTTGTGTGGGTGCGCGTCAGGTTTTCGCTCATACCCACCTCGTAAGAGGTGGGTCCTTGATGCTATGGCCTACACTAGCGTCGTTGTCCCAGGCCCGGCCCAGTTCCTCTCGGGTCGCGCCCGCCTCGCGTCCGCGAGGCGGGCGCGACCCGAGAGGAACTCCAGAATATGGCCATCCGCAGTCACGTGTAGGCTGTAGCATCAAGGACCCACCTCTTACGAGGTGGGTATGAGCGAAAACCTAATGCGCACCCGACTTGTCAGTTTCTTGACAAGCAAGAAGCCGATTCGATACCTTCGTCAGTTAACCTTCGACAGCGATCGTCGACATGCATCTGTACTACTAAATGGGAGGTGATAAGGTGGCAATCAAAGTAGGCATCAATGGTTTCGGACGCATCGGGCGGAATGTGCTTAGGGCATCGCTCAAGCGCGGCGACATCGACTTCGTCGCGGTCAACGACATAACCGACACCAAGACGCTGGCGCATCTGCTCAAGTACGACTCGGTGCTCGGGAACCTGGATGCCGAGATAAAGGCAGGCGACAAAACTATTTCAGTCAACGGTGACGAGTTCCAGGTTTTCACCGAGCGTGATCCTGGAAAAATTGACTGGGCGTCGGTTGGCGCGGAGATCGTGATTGAGTCTACAGGGTTGTTCACCAAGCGTGATGATGCCGCCAAGCATCTGCATGACACAGTCAAGAAGGTAATCATAACTGCGCCGGCGAAGAACGAAGACGTGACGGTTGTTCTGGGTGTTAACGAGAAGGCATACAACGCTAAAGAACACCACGTGATTTCCAACGCGTCTTGCACTACCAACTGCCTGGGTCCGATCGCAAAGGTGTTACACGAGAACTTCACGATCGTAAAAGGGCTGATGAACACGATCCACTCCTACACCAACGATCAGAGGCTGCTCGATCTCCCTCACAGCGATCTTCGCCGGGCTCGCGCGGCTGCGCTTTCGATAATCCCGACGACCACCGGGGCGGCCAAGGCGATAGGCCTGGTGCTTCCCGAGCTGAAAGGCAAGCTTGACGGGATATCTTTGCGGGTTCCGACGCCAAACGTATCGATAGTGGACTTCGTCGCCGAAGTCGGTAGAGATACGACCAAAGAAGAAGTCAACGCGGCTATGAAGAAGGCAGCGGAAGGACCGCTTCGAGGCATTCTCCAGTACTCCGAGGAGCCTCTGGTATCGGTTGATTTTCGCGGCAACTCAAACTCGTCGATTCTCGATGCGCCGTATACCAGTGTGATCGAGGGCAACATGGTTAAGCTGCTCTCGTGGTATGACAATGAGTGGGGTTATTCCTGCCGCGTGGTCGATCTTATCAAATACATTGCCGAACAGGGGCTGTAAGTGAAGGGTGATGCGTGATGCGTGAAGCGTGATGCGTGACCGGAGAAAATGAAGTACTTAGCAGATCACGCATCACGCATCACGTTTTCACGCATCACCTTTCACGCATCACGAATTATGCCCAAGCTTTCGATCACCGATCTTGAGATGAATGGCAGGCGCGTGTTCATGCGCGTAGATTTCAACGTTCCGCTCGATGACGCAGGCAACGTAACGGATGACACTCGGATTCGCTCGGCGCTGCCGACGATTAGCTACGCTCTCGAGCACGGAGCTCGTCTGGTGCTGGCGTCTCACCTGGGCCGGCCAAAGGGTAAGCGCGATCCGAAGTACTCGCTGGCGCCCGCGGCCCGCCGGCTCTCCGAACTGCTTGGCAATGAGGTGCCTCTGGCTCCGGACTCTGTCGGCGATGAGACACGAGGAATGGTTGATGAGCTCAAACCGGGTGAAGTGTTGATGCTTGAAAACCTGCGGTTCCATTCCGGAGAAGAGGAGAACAGTCCCGAGTACGCGAGACAGCTTGCCGAGCTTGCCGATGTTTACGTCAACGATGCATTTGGCGCCGCTCATCGCGCTCACGCATCGACCGAAGGCATCACCCACCTGGTAGGACAGTCAGCTGCCGGTCTGTTGATGCAAAAAGAGCTGCAATATATGGGCAAGGCCCTGGAGAATCCGGAGCGGCCGTTTGTTGTGATCCTTGGCGGCGCCAAGGTTTCGGACAAGATCGGGGTGATCGAGAACCTTCTGAAAACCGCAGACGCTATTTTGATTGGCGGAGCGATGGCTTACACGTTCCTAAAGTCGCAGGGGGTAGCTACAGGACGCTCGCTTGTTGAGGATGACAAGCTGGACCTGGCTCTTGAGCTGCTCGGACGGGCTAGGGAGGTAGGCGTTAGTCTTATTCTTCCAGCTGACAACGCCGTGGTCGACAAGGATGCCTGGGACGCGGATCCGCGAGGGACCGTGCCTCGTATTTGTTCGATCTCGGAAATTGGTCCACGCGAAGCCGGGCTCGATATAGGACCCGCATCGATAAAAGAGTTTTCAGATATACTGGGCAGCGCAAAAACGATTGTGTGGAACGGCCCGATGGGCATGTTTGAACACCCTCCTTTCGACACGGCGACCCGGGCTATCGCTCAATCGATCGCAGCGTCGGATGCGATCAGCATTGTCGGCGGCGGCGATTCGGTGGCCGCGATTACGGAAGCTGGAGTGGCGGATCAAATTACTCATGTGTCGACAGGGGGCGGCGCCTCGCTGGAGTTTTTGGCGGGGGAGACTCTGCCCGGTGTAGCGGCGCTGACCGACAAGTAGCAGGTTAAGCAACTACGGATCAGAGGAATTGATGAAAAGAGAATTACAACTGATGTGTTTGGTGTTAGTGGCTGTTGTTATTGCAGGGTTATTCGGCTGCTCTCACAAGCCAGCTTATAGCGAGATGGACACTAACAAGTCATCCAGAAATCAGAACCAAAACCAAACTTCTGAGGGTCAGGCGGCGGCGCCGGTTCAGCCTGCGCCACAGCCGGCAGCCGACGCTGCCCAAACTGCGCCGTCGACTCCGGCCCCGTTCAAGACTCCCACATTCCTGGATCAAGCGAGCGGTGGGATAAAGGATCTGCCCACCTATCCGAACGCGGCCAGGGTGAGCGTCCAGCTTGGGCCGATCGAAGGCGTGAACACAATGTCGCTTATCTACGTTACCGGTGATCCAATGGATAAGATCGCGGCTTTCTATACCCGGGTGATCAAGGACCAAAAGTGGACCGTGAGCGACAAGATCCTCGACCCGGAACTCTCCGAATGGACGCTAAAGAAGGGCGAGGACAACAGCGCAAAGGTGCAAGTAAAGAAAGACCAGAAGACGGGCGCATTCAACATCGTGATGGTGCGGGGCGAGCAGATGCAAGCTCCCAAAAAGTAATTGCTTGAGGCTCAGTTAAGATGCGACGACCAATCATCGCCGGAAATTGGAAGATGTATAAGACGATTCCCGAAGCGCTGGAATTCGTCCGCGACTTCAAGCCGCAAGTAGTCGCTTCTACCCACTGCGAGATCGTGATAGCGCCGGTCTTCACGGCGATCAAGTCGGTGTCAGACCGGCTCGAGGGCTCAAATGTCGAGGTTGCGGCTCAGGACGCGGCGGCGGAACCCGGGCCCGGGGCGTTTACCGGAGAGGTATCGGCGGCGATGATCAAAGACTCTGGAGCTCGTTGGGTGATCATCGGACACTCGGAGAGACGCCAGTTTTACGGTGAGACCGATGAATCGGTTAATGCAAAGATTCGCGCGGCAATCGGCGCCGGGCTATTGCCCATCGTCTGCGTGGGAGAGAAACTTGATGAGAGAGACGCAGGTCGCGCCGAACAGGTAGTTGAAGCACAACTAGCCGGCGGGATGCGTAACTTGACTGCGTCAGATGCCTCTCGTATCATCGTTGCGTACGAACCCGTATGGGCAATTGGCACCGGTCGTACGGCGACGCCCGAGACAGCCCAAACAATGCATGCCTTTATCCGAACCCGATTTGGCGCGATGTTCGGAGCCGGCGTAGCAGACAACACCAGGATTCTGTATGGTGGAAGCGTGAAGCCTGACAACGTAGCAGCGTTGATGGATCAGGCTGACATAGACGGCGGGTTGGTCGGCGGAGCGAGCCTTGAAGCAGATTCGTTCGCACGGATTGTTAACTACAAAGATCGCAGTTAGGTAGGAGTTAAAGAAGTGCTCGGAATAATTTTGACGGTTCTCTACATTCTCTCTTGCTTGGTGCTGATAATGTTTGTGCTGTTGCAGCCAGGCAAATCGGACGCGTCGGCGGTGTTTGGAGGTGGTGTGAATTCCGCGGCATTCGGCCCGCGGGGCACGCAAACGGTTTTGGCAAAGATCACGATCACCGCTGCTATTTCGTTCTTTTTGATTGCGTTCCTCTTTTCGATACCTGGTTTGTTTGAGAAGAGGTCGCTTGGGGAAGAGGTTGGTCCCGCGGAACAGGCGGCGCCCGTTGTTCCGGCTGCTCCGGCAGAGACCCCCGCTACTCCAAGCGATCCTTCGAGCATCGCACCGCCTGCGACTCAACCGGCGGCGGGTGCGTCAGTGCCGGCCGATAAATCGAAGGACAATCCGGCAAAGCCTGCGGCTTCAAAAGATGCAGCGAAGCCTGATGCAAAGAAGCCGAACACCGAGAAGAAGAACTAACGAAAGCGAAACTCTGGCAAGCGGGACAGCTTGCTAGGTCACGCACTCTCGATTCAGAAAGCCGAAGTGGTGGAACTGGTAGACACGTACGTTTGAGGGGCGTATGGGGCAACCCGTGGGGGTTCGAGTCCCCCCTTCGGCACCAATCCTTTCACCATCCTGATCTAATTCACCTTAGAGCCTTTTACGGGTTGGTTTGCGCGCGGGAGAATCATGAACCGTAGACTGTCAGTCTGCGGCAATCCGCTAACATCAACATTTCGAAGTCCGCAGACTGGACAGTCTACGGTACACGTTGGACCATTCTTACGGGTTCGGTCGCCCCGCAATCGGCTGAGCTCGTTCTTCAACGCCCTTGCCGAGCCTTTCAATCCTTCGAGTTTTCATGTTGTACACATCGCCCGGTGACAGTACGTAGTAGGGTTTCTCCCAGGGTTGGTACAAACGGGTGTTGTCGTGTATGGCCACCTTCCAGGCGCCGATCACTTCGAACTGGTCGCCCTTGACGACGATAGCCGTACTTTCAGACAGGCCGATCCCGAGCAGATTCGGATACCTCTTGATGACAGGAATGAGATCATCCCATCTGCTCCTGGTATTGATATGCTGATCAATCGCCGATCTGCGCAGGAAGCTGAATCCGGCCTGATGTTCAGGTTCAGTGGCCATCACGATTTCGGAACCTGCGACTGCGCCGCGGACTAGATAGGTCCCTTGAACTGTTGCGCCTGCTGAGCTTCCGCCGATTACCCCGCCACGTTGAAGCACCTTGTGAAATTCCCGGCTGGTCAGAGTGTTTGCATATGAGTCAACGACATTCCACTGACGGCCTCCATCAAACCACACCGCATTTGCTTCTCTAAGAGGTTTGGCGAACTCATCGGTATTAGCGACCTTCGGATCGTGGGTGTGAAGCATCCTGACGTGCTTGAGGCCCCTTCTCTTCCACGGGGCGATGACCTCCGCCTCTTCATAAACGCGAAGCTTGCCTTCGTAAGTCTTGTTTCCACCCGCCGTTGGAACGATGATGAAATTGGCATCCGGTCCTCCGGCTAATTCGATAAATTTCTCAACAATTCCAGTATCGAGTAAGGGGCCGCCTCCAGCGATCAGAAGAGTTCCGTTTGATGGCCCATACTCGGGTGTTTCCGGTGTCGCCGGACCGTTACCTGGCCGTGCTCCGAAACTTGCTGCAACCACCAACATTGCAAACAACGCGGCCGACAGACCACGGACACAGATCCTCCTCATGTTTTCCTCCGCTCAGACGATAAATAGTTGATTCCCAAAGGGCCGCTACCGAGTTTCTCCGAGGGGCGCTCAGGAACTACTCAATAGCACTTCGGAACCGGGCTAATTGTATTTTTGAGTGATCCACTAATGCAAGAAAAAAATTTTCGAGTGCGAACGATGCTCTCTACCTGTCTGCGCATACGGGAAGGTGCTATTATCTCGGAACAATAACGCTGGGTCTCAAGATATTGAAGGGGAAGGGATGAACGATCGAGTCAACGCTGAAACAAAGATCGCGCGGCTCCGATATGCCGGAAATGAGGCGTTTGTGGCTGAGTCCCAGAGCGGCCATGCAATGGTTACTAGTTTCGGGCAGCGTTCCACCGCGACTTCACCGATGGAGTTGCTGCTGGTGGCGCTTGGAGGATGCACCGGTGCGGACGTGGTTTCGATTCTTGAAAAGAAGAGACAACGAGTCACCGGGTACGAAATCGAGGTGCGCGCCGTGCGGCGCGCCGAGCATCCTCGGATCTACACGAGAATCGAAGTTGTTCATCGAGTACGCGGGCACTCGATAGATCGGAAAGCAGTTCAACATGCGATCGAATTGTCTGAGACGAAATACTGCAGCGTCTCGGCTATGCTCGGCGCATCGGCTCAGCTCAGCATGAGTTACGAGGTCTCAGACGAAGAATAAGTTTGAGATCACGGTACCGTAGACTGTCCAGTCTGCGAATGCTGCGCAACGTGCTAGTGCGAGGATCCGCAGTCTACGGTACGTTGTCTGAGCTGACAGCTATTTGGCTGCTGTGACACAAGGCCAACCGTCGGGCCGCGGTTCAGGCCGGACACTAAGCTCTGTAGCAAAGTAATTCCCGATTTCCCACTTGATCAAATCACGCGCATGCCGCAGCCAGCCCGTGTAAGGTCCGCCCCAAATGTAGTAAATGTTCAGGACTTTTATCTGATGTGTGGATGGATAGTAGACTCCAGCCACATCGATCTTGTAGTACGGTTCGTAGAACGCCGAGGGCATTATCACCACATAGAGCAGGTTTGGCGACACGCGTTTTGCTCGGGTTGCAAGGGAAGCACACTTTACGAACTGTGTTTGGACCTCGTCGAACGAGTCGTCTATCCACTTACCAATCGCTTCCGGCGAGCCCGGAAAGGCCATCATTTCACTGATTGCTGATTCAGGAACGCCCTTTTTCGCCAGCTTCGCCGCCCGCTTTGTCCAATTCAGACCCGGGTCATCGAATCCCTGGGTGTTGTAGCGTATCCCATACCGCGGCGAAAACTTGTCTGGAACTGAGCGCGGAGCCCCCAGAAACTCATAGTTGCCCTGCGCGTTCGCCGAACCGCCGAGCAAGACGACTAAAAAGAATGCGAATAAGAACGCACTCCTCTTTCTCATGGTATTTACCTTTCCTATGGGGGGATTTGTCAGTGAGGGGCTCCAGTGGAGGCCGGTCGCGTGACTTCGCCATCGGCAAGGTCCGTGCCAGCGTATCCGCGGAACCGCCGCGGTTTATCAGACCGATCCGTTTAAAGAAGCAAACACATTTTTGGGGGAGTATTTAGCTATTCCTATACTCCCTATCCGGGTTAGTTGTGAGCAAAAGAGCTGGTTGTTTATTTTTGCAATTGGATTCGCGCAAGCGAGATTTTGCAGATTGCATAAACAGGTTTACCTTTCGAACGTGAGTTTAGGTGTAACTCGCCGCCACAGTTTGTGGAATCTCATCGCGTCAGGGCGCAAGCAACCAACGGAGGAGGCCTGACTCGAATCCGGTGGTTCTGGAGTTTTAGCCAGATTGATTCTTTCGAGCAGGAGGAGAGGAAGAGCGAGGTCGGGGACATCAAAAGGGCCGCTGGAAGGGTGTCAGAGAGGGGTAGACGGGAGCCGGCCAAAATACCTATCCAGGGTATTGACAATAACTTGCGGAATGAAATATTCTCTCCGCCAGCGTTTTGTGAGGGTCGGCTCTGCGGTTATACAATCAAGGCCGATCGTGAGGAAACAAGGATGTCGGGATCATAACGCAGGACGAGGAATACCTCCCCCTCCCGCTCTAATCGCCGGACTTCATTACACGGAGTAAATCATGAAAGCAGAAGGGGTTGATTTCTCAGAAGAAGCACCAGGATTTGGGCTTCGGGCTTGATTCTGAGATCCAGTTGGGTACGAGCATGAGAGAAGTGGGACTTCAGCTCACCGCACCTGCGCTGACAGCGACAACCTGTGAGGTTCGAGCGGCCAACCAGGGGCTGACACCCGTCAGCCTATCAGCATTGGCGAACTGGCTACCCACCGGCAAACGTTTGATGGCTCTCCTTGAACTGAGCGGCGCCCACAGGACTAAAAAAGCATTCTCGGGTTGAGCGTGCCTCTCTCGGGCGATTTTATCTGACTCTGGCAGTGCCAGCGTCCGCAATAGTAACCGCTGTCTCTATCGGCGGTCAGATGAGCGAAATCTAACGCGGCGCCATTGCGTCTTCCCTACGGGGTTTAGCTGTGTAGTCACAAGACTGCCCGCAAGGCAGTGATTTGAGTCTCGATCGATGACTATTGAAGTCAGAGTAAACAATCTCGCAAAAAGGGCTGGGATTGCCCTCGTTGGTTTAATTGCCTGTGCATTGCTCCTATTGGCCGCGGCGACGAACTGCACAGTAGGATTGCTAACGGATCCGCGAGTCAATGTTAGCAGAGAGTTGCTTGCTGCCGGGACAGCCTTTGTACCGCGATCGTCTCCCCTCAATGCGAGACTTGCTGAAATGGAGTTGCAGGATGAGGACCGCGACATCCTGAGCATCGAGCGCCGCGCGACCCTGGCGATGAACTCATCTCCCTGGGATTACCGATACCGGCTGCTGCTCGCGACCGTCAAGGAAGCCCAGGGGGACCGTCCCGCCGCCGAGCAAGCTCTACAGCAAGCGCTCGCGCTCGCACCGAACAATACCGAGGTGCACTGGCGTTTCGCGAATCTGCTCCTGCGTCAAGGAAGACTCACCAGGGCGGTTGTCGAGTTTCGCGCGGCGAATGCGGCGAACATTTCGCTGCTTGCCGGCACGCTTGATCTGTTATGGCGCGTGTCGTCCGGCAGTCTCCCCACGGTTCAGGCCGTCACGCCCAAGGATCCAAGATCGCAACTCATATTGGCCCAGTTCCTGTTAAAACAATCCCGTGCAGCCGACGCGATTACAGTGTGCAGCGGCATCGAACGCGACTCGCTGGTTGGCCTGCCAGAGTTCTCCCCGTTTATCGATTCCCTGGTCTCTCAAGGACGCCTCGACGAGGCACGAGGCCTCTGGTTTGGCGTCGTCGGAGGAATCTACGGGCGTCCGGGGAATCCTTTGCCAGGTATGTGGAATGGGAGCTTTGAGTCCAATATTGACAGGAATCTTGCGCAATTTGATTGGACCGTCAGCGGCAACGAATACGCGACGCCGAGCGTAGACTCGAATGCATCTCACTCGGGCAATCGTTCGCTTCGAATCGACTTTACGGGGCGCGATACGACTCGCCTCGACGGACAGGTCAAGCAGCTGCTGCTAATCAAACCGGGCGCCCGTTATCGCCTGGAATGTTACGCAAAGACAGTACGCTTCGAGTCACCGGAAGGTCCGCGCATCGTCGTTGCCGATTTCAGCAATTCGAGCGAGATCGCTGCGTCTGGTCCGATACCGAATGGATCGGAGGACTGGCGGCTGATCTCGATCGATTTCAAGGCCCCTGCTAGCGGGCGAGCCGCCGTCGTAACAATCAAACGTGTACCGAAATTCAGCTTTGACAAGCCAACTCGAGGCACTATCTGGCTGGACGATTTTGTGTTGACCGAGATAGACAAATGAGCGCACACCGAGAAACCCGCTCGAGGGATCATCTGAGCAAGACCATCGCGGTTGGCTTGCTGGTCGTGGTGGTATTTACCGCTCTTGCTTTCGGCACAGTTGAGCCGTGGTCAGTGTTCGTTTTCGAAGTCCTGGTAGCATCGTTGCTTTCGCTCTGGTTCATCAAGGCTATCGCGGACAAGCGAATCACATTGAGTATTCCGCAGATTGCCTGGCCGATTGTGGCGCTCACAGGCGTCGGACTTGCGCAGAGCGTGGCGTTCAGTGATGCCACCGGCCGGTGGATCAGCCTGTCGAAGAACGTTGGATACACACGGGCCGCGGTTACCGTCCTTATCTTTCTGCTAATCTCCTTTCTCATTGCCGCAAACTTTTTTTCAAGCCGGGGACGTCTCTCGGCCCTGGCGCATTTTTTGGTTATTTATGGTCTCGGCATGGCCCTGTTTGGCCTCGTACAGCACTTTAGCTGGAATGGCAGCTTTTACTGGCTGCGGCCAACCGAAGTGACCACTCCGTTCGGTCCGTTTGCGAATCACAACCACTTCGCGGGTTATATGGAGCTGCTGATTCCTATACCGATTGCGCTGATAATCACGCGAGCGGTAAGGACGGAGTGGCGACTGCTCTTTGGTTTTGCGGCGATTGTGATGGGAATAGCTGCAGTGATGTCCCTGTCGCGCGGCGGGATCATCAGCATTGCGGCGGGGATGCTGTTTCTGGTTGTGTCGAGTCTTCGGTTGCTGCGACGGCGGCGGAGAACCGCCGGGAAGGGAACGCTCCTGCCTCTTGCGTCGCAGTTTGCCGTTGTTATTGCAATTGTCGCGGTGATATCCGCGGGTATCATTTGGATCGGCGCTGATCCGGTCATCAACCGGGTCACTCAGGGTCAACCTTCAGCCGGGGATTCACCCAAGGAGACGTTCTACTCGAGCCGCGGGTGGGTGTGGCGCGACACCCTGACAATGATTCAAGCGAACCCACTGTTGGGAGTAGGTCTTGGCGCTTATGAAACAGCGTTTTCAATCTACACCAGGAGCGACGGGTCGCTGAAAGTTCCCCAGGCTCACAACGACTACCTGCAGGTTGTCGCCGATTGCGGCGTGGTTGGCGGAGTGATCGCGTTGTGGTTCCTCGTGCTGCTGTTTCGCGCTGTGGGCCGCGGAACGAAATCCAGCGATCCGCTCCAAGCCGGGCTGGCGTTGGGCAGCGGAGCCGGAGTCTTTGCCTTGCTTGTCCACAGCCTGTTTGACTTTAATTTACAACTACCGTCAAACGCCTTACTATTTCTGCTTCTTTCCGCCGTAGTGGCCCAAATTGGTGCCGCCGTCGTAACTCAGGAAAAGTCGGCGGCCCGAAGCGTCAAACGGAATTCTCTAGAACTCGAGGCGGAGACAGTCTCGTCTGCCAGTTTTGCGAGAGGTGCACAATGAGCATAATCCGACGAACGCGACCCGAACGCTGTATAACCACATTTACAGCGGCTGTGCTTTCAATAGCCGTTCTCTCCACGTCCTATGTCGCCGGAGCCCAGGCTGGACAGCAGGGGGGCCAGACAAGCGGCGCCCCGCCGGCGAGTTCTGCTCCGCAGCCGCCAGGTCGTGGGTCATCCGTCCTGGTCTCGCCCGATGAGGACTATCGCATCGGACCTAACGATCTGATTGATATCAGAGTCGACAATATGCCGGATTTGACTCAGGCCTTTCGCGTCACCGCCAGCGGCACGTTTCTTATGCCGTACATTGGCCGGGTGACCGCGGCAAAGAAGACGCCTGAAGAACTTGCGCTGTTGATTGCCGATAAATTGCGCGGAGATTATCTCAAGGATCCAAGGGTGACGGTCTCGGTCAAGGAATACAACAGCCGTTCGTTCTTTATACAAGGTTCAGTGCGAAGTCCCGGTGTTTTTCAGATCGAAGGCAAGCCGTCCATGCTTGAACTATTAACGCTGGCAGGCGGGTTAACGGAGACTCACGGCGCCAACGCATACATTCTTCGCCGAATAAAGGCTTCGGCGCCGAAAGACGGTGAGCCCGTGGCAAAACCAGTCGCCGCTGCAAATGACGGGAACGGCGAGCAGGATTCTGCGGCTGGAGAGACACCAAAGTACGAGATGAAGAGCGCGAACATCAATGGGCTGCTGAAGGGCCGTTTCGATCAGGACGTTTTGCTCGAGCCCGGGGATATCGTTAACATTCCGGCTTCCGATGTTTTCTTCGTCGCTGGGGAAGTAAACGCTCCCGGTTCATTCGCGCTGAAAGACGGGACGACTCTGCGACAAGCTATTTCCCTCGCGCAAGGGACGAACTACAAGGCAGCCCTGAGCCGCGGCATCATCTTTCGCGAGAACGCCAGCGGCAAACGTGAAGAGCTGCACGTGGATATCGGCGCCGTCATGAGCGGCAAGAAGGAAGACCTGGCCATTGCCGCCAACGATATTGTGATGGTGCCCAATAGCAAGACTAAATCGATCGGTGGAGCGTTTCTCAAAGCGTTCGGCATGAGTACCGTCAGCCGAGTTCCCTTTTAGAGTTAGCGATCTATCTGAGCTTCGCGATGACCGCCCCTATGTTGATATTGGAGAACAGCAATGTCAGATGAACGTTTAGAGCTTGAGAAAGTCATCACGCCCGAGGAAGCCCCCTTAGTTCGTCCGGGATATCCTCGCCTCGGAGCGTATCCCGATGGCAGCCAATACGGATACGGCTACGGTTACCCTGACGGTGACGAGCGAGCCTATGTGCTGAGGATGTGGCGCGCTATCAAAAAGCGCAAGCTGATGATCATCGTTATAGCGATGATAGTGACTTCAGTGGTGACCGTGGAGGTCTATCGTACAAAGTCGACCTACCAGGCGGCAACGACTGTGGAGATCGGAAGGGACAACCGGACGCTCAGAAGCGGCAACTTGATCTTTCAGACCGAAGAGAGCGACGACATGTTCTACGTCCAGTCGGCCATGAAGACTCGAATTCGACAGCTCCAAAGCCGGCCTCTACTCGAGGACGTTGTCGTAAACCTCAAGCTCGATCAGAACTCTCATTTCATGGACGTTAACACGCGGAAATCGATCCTGGAGTCGGTTAAGACCATCGCGGGCCGGTTCACTCCTCAAGAGAAATGGGTTCCGCCGCCTGTGCAGGAAACCACGACCGCGGCTTCAAGCGGAGAGCGCTCGCGCGAAGAGAGCGCGCATCTGGCCCCTTACGTTGACGTGCTCGCCGCCAACATGGGCGCCGAACCGCTGGCGGACACGCGGATGCTGGTGATCTCGTTCACACACACTGATCCGGCGCTAGCCGCGGATATCGTCGATAACATCGCGCAGGTCTTCATTCAACGAAGCTTCGAGAGCAAGACCGAAAGGTACAGCAACGCATCGGAATGGCTGGACAAGTCGACTCGCGAGATGAGAGCAACGGTCGAGAAAGCTGAAAGAGAGCTGGCCGATTACAGCAGCAACCACAACATCTATTCGAGTGATGGGAAAGAGAACCTCGCGATAGAAAAGCTTACAAGGCTTCACGGGGAAGTTACTCGAGCTCAGACCGAACGGCTGCTGAAGCAGTCTATCTACGAAGAGGTCAAGGCCGGTCGGGTGGCGCAACTCCCGGACGCATTCTCCGACCCACGAACCGGCGAGCTAAGGAAGCGGTTGGGCGAGCTTGCGGTATCGCTGGCGCAGCTCGAGACCACCTTTGGCCCCAAACACCCGAAGGTGGTTGAGACCAAAGAGCAGATGGCTGCGATTCAAAGGCAGATCGACGAAAGCAAATCGTCGCTTCAGGAAAAGCTGAACGCCGATTATGAGCGTGCGGTGCGAGACGAAGCCTCGCTCACAAACGCATTGGCGATCGCAAAGCAAGAGGCAGCCCAGCAGAACCAGGCTTCCATACAGTTCAATATTCTCAAAAAGAATGTTGAAACGGCCAACGTGCTCTACACCGAATTCCTGCAGAAGACCAATCAATCCAAGATCCAGGAGCACGAACAGCACAACAACACCAAGATGATTGATCCTCCGCAAGTGCCGATGTCTCCAGTAGCGCCCAACAGGCCGCGCACTATTCTCATCGGATTTCTTATCAGCCTGGTCGCCGGCGTCGGCCTGGTGTTTTTCCTGGAATACCTGGATAACACCGTCAAGACCGTGGAAGACGTTAGCCGATATACTCAGCTACCCGCGCTCAGCGTTATTCCGGCAATCGGTGGGCGCAAACGACGCGCTTTGAAGGCGGGTGCCAACGGCTCGAAGAGCGCGGGCGGGCTGGCACTCAGCACCACCCCCGGGTTCAATACCGATCGACTGCTGGCGCTGGATACGCGATCTTCAGTTGCAGAGGCCTATCGAGTGCTTCGGACATCAGTATTGCTCTCGTCAACCGAAAAGCCGCCCAAGACCATCCTGATCACCAGCGGGCAGCCGGGCGAGGGAAAGACTACGACTGCGGTCAATACCGCGATTTCGCTCGCGCAGCTCGGAGCGTCTGTTCTGATCATCGACTGCGATTTGCGCAAACCATCGGTTCATACCGTTCTGGGAGTTGACCACGTGGTTGGCCTCTCGACTTATCTGTCGCGCCGGGGCGAACTTGATGAGGTCATTCAAAGCGTCCCGATCCCAAATCTATCGGTGATGACCGCGGGCCGGATCCCGCCCAATCCTGCCGAAATGATCAGTTCAGCCAGGATGAAAGAGATGCTGCAAATCCTGAGTGAGCGTTACGATCACATAGTCATCGACTCTCCGCCGTTGTTGAAAGTGACCGATCCGGTAATTTTGTCCACAATGGTTGACGGTGTAATCCTGGTCGTGCACGGTGGGAGGAGCACGCGGGAAGTTGTTCGCCGAACTCGACAGGAATTGGCGGTCGCCGGGGCGCGGATCTTCGGGGTCGTCCTCAACAACGTGGAATCAGGTCACGACGGAGTTGGCGACTACTATGGAACGTATTCCGACTACGAACAGGAAAGCGCGAGTGCTGGCAGTTAGGTGAATCAACCGGTTGTCAGGCCGAAACAGTAATAACCAAAGGGTTGCCATAGCCTTAAAGAAGAAAGAGAGGGAGGACTCCTCCCTCTCCATTATTTTTAGTGAGCAAGTTCCTCAGTACTAATCTCTAACTTCGAGTTCAAACCCGCGCTCTCCCAAGAGACACAGAAAAATGGCAGAAGTCCGGCGCTCGCACCGGGTAATCTCAAACGCGATCTACAACCTCATCCCTCAGGTTTGGTTTCTCATACTGACGGTTTTCACGACTCCATTCGTCCTGCATCGCCTGGGTGTGGATGCGTACGGCATTCTTTCAATTGTAACGATTGTTGCCGGCTACCTGGCGTTCCTGGATCTAGGCTTTAACAGTGCGGTGATCAAATTCATCGCCGCGCACGATGCCAAAGGAGAAGTCGTCGAGATTTGCCGGGTGATCCAGACGGCGCTGTGTGTGTTCTTGCTGATGGCGCTCGCGGCCGCCGCGTTGCTGTTTGTTTTTTCCGGCAGTCTTGCACGTATCTTGCAAACACCTGAAAGTATGCAATCGGAAGCAGTCCTGGCGCTGAGGCTGAGCGCGGTGAGCTTTGGTGTAAATCTGGTGATGGGTGTGTTTTCGGCTGTGCCCCGAGCTCTACAGCGGTTCGACCTCGTCAACGCCCTCAATCTGATCCTCGGTACACTCCAGATCCTGGGCACAGTCCTGTTGCTGATCTCGGGGTTTCATCTCCAGGCGGTAATTGTGTGGGGTTGCGCACTGTCGGGCATTAGCTTGATCACCTACATCGCGATCGCCAAGCGCCTTGTTCCAATGATGAGCTTTCGCCCTCGATTCGATCCCGAGAAGTTTCGAGAACTGTTCAAGTTTAGCGGCTTTGTGATGGCCAGCAATTTCACGGGGGTCGCGTCTGCCCACTCAGAAAAACTGATACTGGGAGGGATGGCCCCAATCGCCCAGGTGACCTACTACGCCGTCCCCTTCAATCTAGCGTCGCGCGTTCTCACCCTCATCCCGAATAATCTTTTTTCTGTTCTGTTCCCGGCGTTCGCCGCGATGGGAGTTACAGATAAACAGGACACCATTCGGGAAGTCTACAAGCGCGCATTCAGATTTATCTTTCTGGCGGTTGCGCCGATTTCGGTGCTGATGGGGGCTTTCGGCTCCGATCTGTTGAGGCTGTGGATTGACGCGGAGATGAGCACGCACGGAGGCCCGGTTTTAGCCGTTCTCGCGGTCGCGATCCTCATCAATGCGCCGGCATGGGTTTCGGTGACTGCCGGCCAAAGCCTCGGCAGACCCGCGCTGGTCGCTGGTTCTCAGGCGATTCATCTTTTAGCGCTCATCGCTTCGGGCGTCATCCTGGTGCCGCGTTATGGGGCGCTTGGGGCGGCTCTGGCGTGGCTGGCGGGCAACGTGATCGGTATTCCCGTTTTGGTATTCCTGGTGAATCGACATGTACTGGCCCTGCGCACGCTGACAATGATACGGGAATCCCTGTTGCGTCCGGTATGTGCGGCGGGTCTCGCATTGGCTATCGCACTCTTGCTCAAACCAATGGTCAGCGGCTGGTTTACGCTCGTGCTGGCCTGCGCCGTGGTGACCGGATTCTATCTGGCGATCGCCTACCGCGCGTCGCTCAGCGCCGGTGACCGCGAGATGTTCAGGTCGTTTGTGTTGAGTCGCTATGAAGCCGTCGTGCGTCCCCGCCCCGGAATAGCCAAAAGTCAGATATGAGTTCACGAGGTTATACTGAGGAAAAACCAGCAGTCTTTGCACCCAGATCGAGCCAAGAATTTGTGACTACTATTAGTTCGTACGGTTCGGAACGTGAGTTAGCAGGCTCCGTACGAAGAGAGATAGTGAAAAGCTGTCCGGTCTGCGCAGCTGGCAGTCATACGAGTCTCTATGTTTCCGGCGATTGGCTTTATAGAGTACCGGGGGAATTTAAGCTCGTTCGTTGTAACGAGTGTGCTGTGGTGTATTTGCAGGATCGGCCCGATTCCCAGTCGCTTAAGCTTTACTATCCTGACGACGCTTATTATGCCTACGGACGGCGGGGCTCCCATGAATTGTTTGCGCGCACGAATCGGCTGGCTTCGATATGGTATGCAATAAAGAGAGGCATCCTGGCTCACCGCTACAACTATAAACATCTTGGGAGCTGGAAACATCTTTCGTTCTTGACCTACTTGCCATTGCTTTGGCCG
>Ga0134127_10001478_pt1 | contig 17427 bp, 18 predicted proteins | sample KB31753_FD_96459 | JGI IMG/M metagenome (GOLD analysis project Ga0134127, IMG submission 96459) | Terrestrial soil microbial communities with excess Nitrogen fertilizer from Kellogg Biological Station, Michigan, USA - KB3-175-3 | ecosystem: Environmental > Terrestrial > Soil > Unclassified ... | reverse complement strand
CTGCATCTCTTTCAAGTTTCGAGTTTCAGGTTTCGAGTTTCAGGTTCCGAGTTCCGAGTTCCGAGTTGACCGCCGTCCCCGGAGGAGTCCCCAATTGGCGAACTCGAAACCCAGAACTCGAAACTATTCCCGGGTGATATCGACAGTATCTATAACGCCCACGACTGCCGCATCGACGGGAACGTCCTTCATGCCCTGTGCCAGTCGCGCGCTCGAACCAGCTACGACGAGCACCTTTTCATGAAAGCCGGCTCCGACGGTGTCAACCGCCACGACGTAACCTGTGGTGTCTGTACCGTCCACGTTTACTGGACGCACGATTAGAAGCTTCTTGCCGAGAAGCCGCTCGTCCTTTTGTGTTGCGACAACGGTTCCCAGAATGCGCGCGATAATCATGCTAGCCGCGATTACCGATCGGGAGTGCGTCATCGACGCTGCCGTGCGGACGCGGGATTACGTGCACACTAACCAGTTCGCCAACACGACGAGCGGCGGCGGCACCGGCATCTGTGGCTGCTTTAACTGCGGCAACATCGCCACGGACTATGGCGGTAACAAAGCCCGCGCCGATTTTTTCGTAGCCCACGAGCGTAACGTTCGCGGCCTTCACCATTGCGTCGGCGGCTTCAATCATCGCCACCAGGCCTTTTGTTTCCACCATGCCGAGTGCTTCTTGTGGCATCTCTTATGCTCCTCTATTCGTGAATCGTGAATCGTAATTCGTCAATCGGAAATCGTGAATTGTGACGCCGCCACTAAAGACACTGCTCGGCGGAAGATTGAGCTTGTTTCGTATGATTTCGTCGATCGCCTCTATTGTAAGAAAAACACAATCCACGAAATAACACGAATCATATTGAATAGCTATTCAGACCAGCTCACAACTCAGATTTCAACTTTTACGACCCGCTATTAACCGCCTGAGCCAGGAGCTCCACCAGTTCTTCTCTGGTCAACGAAATCTTGCCACTACCGTTTGTTTCCGGCTCATGATAGCGCGAAACGGGCGGGCGGTCGCCGGTCGGGCAACTCAACTGTGTTTCATGCAGGTAGCCGCAGGCCTGACAACGCGCACTCTCGCCCAGGTAACCAGCCGCCTCTCGCACGTTGATCAACTTTTCAATCGCATCGACGGGCAGATTCTTTGAGCCGCCGAGAATACGCGAAAGAATCGCAATCCGCGCCGTGTGCTCGAGTGTCTCGAGCCGATCGAACGCCTGCCAGACATCAGTACCATAAGCTACCGCGCCATGGTTCGCCATGAGCAAAGCGTTGTGATGCTTCACAAGTGGTTGCATCGCTTGCGTTAATTCATCAGTTGATGGCGTTCCATATGAGGCAAGCGGAACACAGCCGAGGGTCAATATCACTTCGGAGAGAATCGGCTGATCGATCGCGAGACCCGCAACAGCGAAAGCAGTGCCGTGCGGCGGATGCGCATGACAAACGGCCTTCACGTCACGGCGTTCGTTATAGATCAAGATGTGCATCGCCAACTCGCTCGAAGCCTTTCGGTCACTAAGGGGTCTGCCGGACCCATCAGTTACCGCCAGCGAGTCTTCAGTCATTCGTCCTTTGCAGGTCATCGTCGGTGTGGCGACAATCCGGCCATCGTCAAGACGCACGCTTACATTGCCGTCAGAAGAGACGACGTAGCTGCGTTCATACATGAGTTGGCCGATGCGAACTATTTCGCGCCGAGCGGTCTGCTCATCCATCTGATCGGAGTCTCCGTCCTACAACTCCCGTTCCTGTTGTCCGACTGCTTCTTTAGTTTCGCTTCTTCGTCGCGCGTTAGTCACGACACTCGGGTGTGGCTGCGACAGGAAATAGGATAGTGATTCCAGCGAAGTTGTTAAGTCAACGGTTTTCACTTTCACGCCAAGGCGCGCGCTTAATGAGACAGGTGCGAAATTGAGAACTGCCCTAACACCTGCCGTCATTACCTGATTCAAAACTCGTTGCGCGGCACGAGCGGGAACCGCAATCACCGCAACATCAATGCCTTTCTCCTTGACCACGCGGGCAATCTGTTTGGCGTCGTGAACTGGAACTGAGCTGGCGCCGATTCGCGTGCCTATCTTCTGAACATCATTGTCGAACAACGCTACGACGGTGAAGTTAGACTTCTCAATTCCCTGATAATTCGCGAGGGCCGTTCCTAATCTACCCGCGCCAATGATACCAACGCGGTGAGCAGTGTTGAGGCCAAGAATCTTGGTGATGTGTGCGCGCAAATCGTCAACGTAGTATCCAACACCCCGCACCCCAAACTCGCCAAAGTAGCCCAGGTCTTTTCGTATCTGTGCGGAATTAAGATTGAACTGTTCAGCCAGCGCCTGCGAGGAGATCGTCTTGATCCCGGCGTTCGCGAGCGTATCCAGGCACCGAAGGTAAACGCTCAAGCGATTGGTTGTCAGTTCTGAAATTTTTTCCGACTTCATTTTGAGGGGACCTGATGCATTCAGTATAGACCCAACTATTGCCAATTGGCGATTGCCGATTGCCGATTCGTCTCAGGTAATAATTAATCGCAAGTCGGGAATCGACGATCAGCATAGAAATGATCGTGTGGTGGTACAGACCGCTGGAAATCGAGGTGCATTTCTTGTCTACCTCAGTGCTCAAGAAACACGAAGCTTGGTGTTACGGCGGCACTAAATTACAATCGCGAGCTTCAAACGCACATGATTGCACACCTGTCAGGCACACTTCTTTCCAAACAGGCGACATCTGTAATCCTCGAGGTTGCTGGTGTCGGCTACGAAGTTTCAATTCCGCTTTCAACTTTTTATGAACTGGAAGATCCAGGGTCGAATGTTCAGCTTCGTATTTATACCCACGTTCGCGAAGACGCCTTGCAGCTCTACGGATTCAAAACTGCTCGTGAACGCGAGTTGTTCATGCGACTCATTTCGGTAAGCGGTATCGGCCCCAAGCTCGGCATCACACTTCTTTCCGGCATGAGCGCCGACGAAATGATTGCCTCCATTCGCACGAACAACCTGGCAAAGCTTACGTTGATTCCCGGGGTGGGAAGGAAAACTGCCGAACGTTTGGTGATGGAGCTGCGGGACAAGGTCGCATCACTCTCATCCGCCGAACTCGAAGAAGAGTTGGGAATCAAACCTGATGCGACGGCGCCACCTACTGAAGATGCCATGCGCGCCGATGCCCTCTCGGCCCTGCTCAATCTCGGCTACCAGAGGAATGCCGCTGAGAAGGCGGTTACCTCGGCGGTCAGTGAAGCCGGCGATGTTTCGGTAGAATCGATTCTGAGGTTGAGTCTGCGTAAACTGGCAAAGGGTTAGTTATCATGAGATGTTAGTGAGCGGATAAATCATTCATGTCGAAAGAACAGCCAGTAAGAGTGCGAGACGAAGCGCCAAACGATGCCGATCGGCAGTTTGAATTGACTGTACGTCCGACTCGTTTGGCCGACTACATCGGCCAGAAACAGGTCAAAGAGAATCTGCGCGTCTATATGAAGGCCGCTTTGGGACGTCGCGAAGCCCTCGATCATGTACTGCTAACTGGTCCCCCAGGCTTAGGGAAAACCACGCTCGCCAACATTATCGCCAATGAAATGGGCGCTGAACTCCGTTCGACCGCCGGTCCCGCTATTGAGAAAGCAGGCGACATCGCCGCGCTCCTAACTAATCTCCAGGAAGGCGACGTACTCTTCATTGATGAGATTCATCGCCTCCTGCCGGCGCTTGAGGAAAAGTTGTACCCCGCGATGGAGGACTACAACCTCGACTTGCTTATCGGTCAGGGTGCGGGAGCTCGGTCTATCAAGTTGGATTTGCCAAAGTTCACACTTGTCGGCGCTACGACGCGTGCTGGCTTAATCACCGCTCCACTGCGAGGTCGCTTCGGGATTGTCTTTCATCTTGATTTCTATCCGCACGAAGACCTGGAAATCATTTGCAAACGTTCTGCTGAGATTCTGGGCGTAGAGATAGACGAAGAAGGCGCACGGGAAATCGCACGTCGCTCGCGCGGAACTCCGCGAATAGTCAATCGGCTCCTGCGCCGCGTGCGGGACTATGCAGAGGTTGACTACGAAGGTTCCATCACAAAAGACATCGCCCACGACGCGCTCAATCGGATGGAGGTCGATACGTATGGTCTCGATGAGATGGATCGCAAGATGCTTCTCACGATCATCGAAAAGTTCGATGGCGGACCAGTGGGATTGGGAACGCTCTCAGCTTCCATCCACGAAGAGAAAGACTCTATCGAAGAGATTATCGAGCCTTACCTGATTCAAATCGGATTCCTCGATCGCACCCCCCGCGGCCGCATGGCCACACGACGCGCTTACGAACACTTCGGAATTAACCCCCTAAATCCCCATAAACCGAGCCTGTTCGATTCCCAGTGAAGATTTTGGTAGGGTTGCAATTGGTTTCCCCTACAGGCTTGAACGCTTATGAGAAGACTGTCCTCGTTTACTCGTCACTCGTTTGGCGTGCGCAACCGCGGGCCCTGGCGGTCAATCTTCACTCACTCACTTCACCAGTTCCACGAAAACGACTTGTTCACCTCGGCAGCCGCCATGAGTTACTTCGGATTGATGACACTCTTTCCAGCGCTGCTTCTTATGCTTGCTCTCAGTAACAAAATTGCAGCGGCAAATGAACTCATTACCCATGCAGTCGACGTCTACCCGGGTTCTCGAGCCTTCTTGCAGGAGACGATTCGGTCATTTTCGTCGGTGGGAACGGGAGTACTCATCAGTTGTTTCATCGTTGTACTGTGGGCTGGCTCGTGGGTATTTGCTGTAATCGAACGCGCCTTGAACCGGATCTGGGGAGCAACTTCACGGACTTTTCTGCACGGCCGCGCGTTAACGATCGGCATGATTGGCGTCATTGGTTTGCTCCTGGCGCTTTCAGTAGTTGTGACTTCGTTTGTTGTCGCGCTACGTGATATGGCCGGCAATCTGTCGCCTCGTCAGATGGCGCGATATCCAATTCTCCTTTCTGCGGGCAGCGTTTTCTGGCAAGGCATTTATGCCGCCATCAGTTTCCTGGTCACTGTTTTGCTCTTTGTTATCGTTTACCGCTTGATGCCCAAAGCGGAAGTCTCTTTGCGCGACACTCTGCCGGGGGCAGTACTAGGTGGTCTGTTGTGGGAACTGGCAAAGTATCTTTTTGCCTGGAGCCTAAATTATTTTCACTACGATCAGATTTATGGATCAGTGGGCGCGGTAGTCGCCGTGCTTTCATGGAGTTATTTTTCGAGTTTGATCCTGCTGTTTGGCGCTCAACTGACTGCGGTGTTTCACCGCGAACATCCTCATTACCCGGAACCTATAGTCCCGGAGCCCGCCTAGACTGGCCTTCCTCGACAGTCATGGATATCTCCGAATTCGATTACGAGCTACCGGAAGAGCTGATTGCGCAGGAACCTCTACCCCGACGTGATGCCTCACGAATGCTGATTCTCAATCGCGAGAAGCAGACCTGGACTGACTCGAACTTCGCTGAGTTTCCTCCACAGTTGAACGCCGGCGACGCTTTGGTAATCAACAATACGAGAGTATTTCCGGCTCGAATTGTTGGGCGACGGGAACCTACCGGCGGTCGGGTTGAGGTTCTCCTGGTGCGCGAGCTCGAACCTCTTCTTTGGGAATCCCTCGTCCGGCCGGGCCGGCGTCTAAAACAAGGTGACCACCTCCACTTTGCGGAAGGGCAACTCAAGGCAGAGGTTGTCGATGCGCCGGGTGGCGGTCTCCGTCAACTGCGGCTTAGTTGTGCCGGCAGCTTAGAAGAAGTGTTGGAGGAGATCGGCGAGACGCCTTTGCCGCCTTACATCAGCAGACCTCTTGGAACGTCGGCCGCCGATCGCGACCGATACCAGACGTACTTCGCCCGCGAACGCGGTGCGATTGCCGCGCCTACGGCAGGGCTGCACTTCACTCCAGAGATCCTGAATCAGATTGCTGGGCGAGGTGTGCAACTAGCACAGATCACCCTGCATGTCGGCTATGGAACTTTTGAACCGGTCCGCGTCAACGATAGCGAGCATCACAGAGTTGCAGCGGAACGTTTTGAAATAGACGACAAGGCCGCGAGCACAATCAACGAAGCCAGAAGCCGGGGCGGTAGAGTGATAGCGGTCGGTACCACAACAACACGAGCACTTGAATCGGCTGTAACTGAGGAAGGAATCCTCAAGCCAACGCGCGGAAATGCAGAGTTGACGATTGTTCCCGGTTACCGATTCCGAATCACAGACGCCCTGCTGACAAACTTTCACTTGCCGCGCTCGTCACTGCTGATGCTGGTTAGCGCCTTCGCAGGTCACACTCTGGCGCTTGATGCTTACCGCCACGCAGTGGAGGCACGCTATCGCTTTTACAGTTACGGTGACTGCATGTTTGTGATCTAGTGATTCGGAAAACGTTGATGCTAAACTAAGGTCGACGGTCAACGTCATATCCAATGGCTGTTCTCAAAAAAATTCGCACTCGCTGGTGGTCATCTTCAGCACCTCAGGACGAGTATCCCGTCCAGCCGGAACGCACCACGTTTTCTGCGACCGGGGCTAAGTACGACCTGCGTCCGCTTACGATTTCGCAACTTGATGAATGTTGGCGTCTCGACCAACGCTGCTTCGTCGATGGCGAAGCCTACAGTCGTGAGACGTTCGAGTATCTGCTGACTGCTCCGGAGTCAGTTTCATACCGCGCCGTAACCTCAGGCGGAGTGATGGTTGGCTTTGTCATCGGACTTGTAGAGCCGGATCACACCGGACATGTAACGACGGTCGGTGTAGCACCGGAACATCGCCGTCGCCATCTGGCAAAGCGCCTAATGCTGCAGGTTGAAGAGGGGTTCAGACGACGAAACGTGAGGCTGGTTCGCCTGGAAGTGAGATCGCTGAATACAGCTGCGCAGCGTGTCTATGAAAACTTGGGATATTCGGTGACGCAGAGACTGCCAAAGTACTACTCAAATGGCGGGGATGGATTGCTGATGCTGAAGTCGCTCGACTGACCTCACGAGCGTTAGCCCTTACGGAGTTCAGTCAACACCTGCTTTGCAACTGCCTTAAGTGTGTCGAACACGCCTGGTCCGGAGGAAGCCACAGCCTCAACCACCGGTTCACCGTTTCTACGCAATTCCGCGGTCATTTCTTCAAGAGACAGAACATTCGGCAGATCGCGCTTGTTAAGTTGCAGCACGTACGGAATTTTGTGCGGGTCGTAACCCTGTGCGCGAAGGTTCTCTTCTAGATTGTAGAGCGACTCGATGTTCGCATCCATGCGCTCTTCCTGAGAGTCCGCAACAAAGACCACGCCATCGACTCCCTTAAGAATGAGCCGGCGGGAAGCATCATAGAAAACCTGGCCAGGCACCGTGTAGAGATGGAAACGTGTCTTGAAGCCGCGAACTGTTCCCAGTTCCAACGGCATAAAGTCGAAGAACAACGTCCGATCCGTTTCTGTTGCCAGGCTGATCAGCTTGCCCCGCGCCTGCGGAGCGGTCGAATCAAAGATGTATTGCAGGTTTGTCGTCTTACCACAGAGCCCAGGTCCGTAGTAGACGATTTTGCAATTGATCTCTCGAGAGGCGTAATTAATGAAAGTCATGGCACTTTGTTTCTAGCTGAAAAGACTATCGATGTCGGCGTCCGTAATCCCGGCAAAGGGAGACTCGAGATCGTTGTTGTCGGCGTTGGTGATTTCTTCCATCAACGCGGCAAGTTGTAGAGAGACTTGTTTGCTGCGTAGTTTTACGAGCCCAAGACTTGAACGCTCATCAAAAACAACTACCAACAGCATTCTCCCAACAACTGTTATGTGGATACTCTCTCGCTCACCTTCGTGAGAGAGAGTGGGAAATTCCTTCTCACCGATTAATTGAGCCATGCCGCCGGTTGCGGCAACATTGCCCGCAGCCAGTGATGCCAGGCTCGTTGTGTCAAGATTTCCCACTTCGCCCTGGACGGCGATCTCCTGACCATCCTTATCGACCAGGAAGATGACCTTAGCGGCAGCATCCATCCGAAGCCGAGCCAGGACCGCTTTGATTTGGTGATATTGCTGCTCCCGCAGCATGATAGGAGTGTCTGCCATTAATACAACTTTCTTCGGAAATGGTGGGCAAGACTAACGGGAGGCAATCGGCCGGGAAGGTAAGGCAACGTCCCGAGTCAAGATATTGATGCCTAAGAGCTTCTTCACGAGACCTGCGATGCAAACTTAGCGGAGCGGCTCGGTCTGTCGAGCCAAATGCACTCTAACATAGCCAACAATGACCTACAAGTGTTTTTCTTGGTTGGCTCTTTGCATCGTTCCTCCAGTGTCATTTCAGTTAATGATGCCCGCAACTCCTCTTTTTGCGTTGATTTACAAGGGCAGCTATGTTAAACTCTCTGCCGTTCTAGAGGCCCTGAAGGCGACGTCATGTCCTTCAGATTGAAAGCTTCCCCTTACATGAGCAGCCCCATGACAAAAGGTCTAAGACGATCCACATCGCGCACGCCAGCGCGGCGGCCTGCGGCTAAGTCGTCTGTCAAAGGACGCGCTGTAAAGGCGAAGTCAGTTCGACCAAAAGCAAAACGGGCCATGTCCACCAAGGCCCCCGTTCGCAAAGCGTCGAAGGCCTCGAAAGTCACCAGCAAGAAAGCTGCAACAAAAAGTCGTTTAGCTTCTCCTAAAAAGAAGGTAACCAAAACGGCGAAACCAGCGAAGAAAGCAGCTGCTCGTCAGTCTCCTGCTAGACGCACAGTCGCAACTCCGCAAAAGGCTTTGGTTCCTAGAGTCAAAAAGACTCAGAAGGTGGCCGCTGTGCGCGCCCAACGTCCTGCTCCCGTGGCGCCGCCTCCACGTCGTCCACCTACAGTTGATGAATCGGCAGCGTTGCTGGCATTCGAACACGCACATAAGGAGTTTACGCACGGCCGATTTGGTGAAGCTCGTAATCAGTTTCGCGGATTGCTTGAGAAGTATTCTCAGGTGTCAGAAGTCGCAGCTAGAGCGCGTACCTATCTAGCAATTGCTGAAGCGCGTCTAAGAACGGAGAACATGCTCCCGCGCGATGCTGACTCCCTTTACGACCGCGGCGTAATCGAACTCAACCGTGGAGAATATGTAGCTGCTCAGGAAATGTTTGAACGGGCCCTAAAACGTGAACCCGAGGCAGCGCACATACATTACGGCCTGGCAGCAACCCGTGCTCGTCTTGGCTCACTTGATCTGGCGCTACAATCCCTTCAACGAGCGCTCGATCTACAACCCAACTTGCGCGTCCGTGCACAGCACGACCAGGATCTAACTTCGTTGCGCAATGATCCCGACTTCGACAAGTTGATCTTCCAACCTCGCGCCTAGACTCCGGCACTCCCTCAGCCAGCGATTCCTGCTTGGATTCTCCAGTATGAAAGCGTTTTTGTTTTAGGTATCATTCCCAAGCGCACCAGCGCGCTGCAAAGGAGCCCTCTAGATTTTGCGTCTTGATTCCCAGAAAAATCGCGGCCTAAACCTCGTTGCCATGGGTGGTGGCACAGGCCTATCCACTCTCCTCGCAGGCCTCAAGCAACGAGTAGGCAAGCAGGACATTGACCAAGCCTGGATCGAGAATCTCGCGGCTATTGTGACTGTCTCCGACGATGGCGGCAGCTCGGGTCGATTGCGTGAAGAACTCCAAATGCTGCCTCCGGGCGACATTCGAAACTGCATGATTGCCCTTTCCGAGGATTCAACCTTACTTTCCCGACTCTTCAAACATCGCTTTCGCGGGGATGGGGCTCTGGGTGGCCATAGCTTTGGCAATCTCTTTCTAGCCGCCCTAACAGAGGTTACCGGGGATTTCGTGGAGGCTGTACGCCTTTCGTCGGAAGTACTCGCCAGTAAGGGTCACATTTATCCGGCAACGATTAACGACGTGAGGCTGGTGGCGGAGTTGGAAGACGGCTCGATTGCGCAAGGCGAAACACAAATTACGGCTTCGCTCTCAAAAATTCGCTCGCTGCGCCTGGAACCCGAACAATGCCTTCCCCTCCCTGACGCACTGGCCGCGATTAGAAATGCGGATGTAATAACTGTCGGACCGGGCTCCCTCTACACCAGCATTCTGCCAAACCTTTTGGTCGCGCGCGTTGCCCGCGCCATCGGGGATTCTGCGGCAACGAAGATTTTCATCTGCAATCTGATGACGCAGCCGGGCGAAACGGATGGGTACACTGCGCGGCAGCATCTGGACACCGTGAAAAGCTACGCCCCAGAAATCCATTTTGATTTCGTCGTGGTAAACAACCAGCCTGCCAGTGAAGGACAACGAGCGCGTTATGCGGCCGAAGGCGCGCATCAGATTGGACTCGAAGGGGAAACTTTTGACGATTCACTCGACGGCGAAGCACAAGTCGTCCGCGCGCCCTTGCTCGACGAAGGCGAAAAGGCGCGTCATGATTCACTGCGGCTCGCGAATGTAGTTTTCTCCTGCTGGCAGCAATCCGTTTCGCAACCGGCTGTTTCTGCGTAAACCATGGACCGATTGAAAAGAGACCCCGATTGACCTCCCACCAACAACAGCATCCTCTCGACGTACTTATCATGGCAGCCGGACTGGGAACTCGAATGAAGTCCCAGAAGGCGAAGGTGCTTCACCAACTCGATGGTCGTCCGATCATCGCGCATGTGATTCGAGCAGCACTCTCCCTGCAACCCCAAAAGATTTATGTTGTGGTTGGACATCAGGCAGTCCAAGTGGAAGCTGCGGTTCGCGCAGAAGTCAGTGAGAACGAACTGGTGGCTTTTGCGCTCCAGGCGCAACAGCGAGGGACTGGCGACGCTGTGTTGTCGGCCCGGGCTGAGCTGGAAAATTCCAACTCGACACTGCTCGTCATGTCTGGTGATGTGCCGTTGGTTCGCAATGAGACGCTGAGCAAGCTGATCGAACATCACAACTCCAGCAAAGCGGTCTGCACAATCTTGAGCGTCAAGCTCGAGAACCCGACGGGGTACGGTCGAATCGTGCGGAATGACGAGGGTCGCTTTACACGAATCGTCGAGCAGAAGGACGCCAGCGAGGATGAAAAGCAAATTCGGGAAGTTAATTCGGGGATTTATTGCTTTGATACGGTAAAGCTCTTCAAGGCCCTGGAATACGTGCAGCCTGCCAACCAGCAACAGGAATACTACCTTACCGATGCTCCGGCAATTCTTCTTGCGGACGGTGAAAAGATTGAGGTCTTTCTGGTCAACGATCCCCGCGAGGTTTCCGGAATCAACTCACGCGCGGAACTTGCCGAGTTTGAGAATTTGATGCGCCGAAGGACAGTTCGAGGCCTCATGCTTTCCGGTGTTACGTTCATCGATCCGTCACATGCCTACATCAGCAGCGAGGCCCAAATCGGTCGTGATTGCGTGATCTATCCCGATGTTGCCATTGAAGGGAAGACAGTAATCGGCGAAGGTTGCGTGATTCAGTCAGGCAGCCGAATCTCAAACTCATCGATCGGCAACAACGTAACCATCAAGGATCATTGCGTGATTCTCGACTCCACAGTCGAATCCAACTGCTCCGTCGGTCCGTTTGCGCATCTACGAATGGGAGCCTACCTTGAAGAAGGTTCAGCAGTTGGCAATTTTGTTGAAGTGAAGAAGTCTCGGCTGGGGCGAAAGTCGAAGTCGATGCATCTTACTTACCTTGGCGACGCGACAATCGGTTCACAAACAAACATCGGTGCCGGCACAGTCACATGCAATTATGACGGCAAGAACAAACACCCGACAGTCATCGGCGACAATGTAAAAATTGGCTCTGATACAATGCTGGTCGCGCCGGTTTCTGTAGGCGATGGGGCAGTGACAGCGGCGGGATCAGTAGTCACCAAAGATGTTCCGCCGAATTCGCTTGTTGCGGGAGTTCCTGCGGTCGTCAAGAAAAGAGTGAAACGCGACAAGTGATGAGTAACAGGTAATGAGTGACAAGTGATAAGTAACGAGGAAAGATTTCGTAAGATGTATTACTCATCACTAAGCCTATCACTCATCACTCGTCGCCTATCACTTAACACTCATCACTCATCACTTATCACTTATTACTTAACACTTATCACTGGGGACAACACATGTGCGGCATAGTCGGATACGTCGGTAATAAACAAGTAGTGCCATTGATCATAGATGGACTACGCAAGCTTGAATACCGGGGTTACGACTCCGCCGGTATCGCCGTGGTCAATGAAGATCACGAAATGGAGATTCGTCGCGCCAAAGGCAAGCTGCGCAATCTCGAAGAAGCGATTCGACTAACACCGCTCGACGGCACCTACGGCATCGGCCATACACGCTGGGCAACACACGGACGGCCCACCGAAGAGAACGCCCATCCGCATCGAGACTGCACCGGTCGCGTTGTCGTCGTGCACAACGGCATTATAGAAAATTATCTCCAACTCAAAGATCGGCTCAGCAAGAAAGATCATGAGTTTGTTACGGAAACTGACACCGAAATCATTGCGCACCTGATCGAAGACTACCTGAACGAAGGCAGTAGTTTTGAGAAGGCCGTCCACCAGACTGCCCTTGAGCTGCGCGGCATCTTCGCGCTTTCAATCATCAACTCAGAGGAACCTGACACAATCATAGCGGTACGTCAGGGGCCGCCAGTGGTCATCGGCCTGGGCGACGGCGAGTATTTTGTCGCCTCCGATATCCCGCCAATCCTTCAACACACGCGCGATGTCTTTTTTCTCGGAGACGGTGAAATTGCCATTCTGACGAAGGAAGCAGTAGCAGTTACTGACTTTCATGGCGCCTCAGTTCAGCCGGCCATCCAGCGGATTACGTGGGATCCAATCATGGCTGAAAAGGGCGGCTTCAAACATTTCATGCTCAAGGAAATTTACGAGCAGCCCCGCGCCGTCCGCGACACTGTGCAGGGTCGCATCTCGTTGGACTCGGGAAAAGTTTTTCTCGACGAGATGAAGAACATCACTGAGAGCGACTTCAAAAGGTTTACGTCCATCAAAATCGCCGCTTGTGGAACGTCATGGCATGCAGGACTTGCCGGGAAGTACATGATCGAACAGCTCGCGCGCATTCCGGTTGAGGTGGACTACGCTTCTGAGTTTCGCTATCGCGATCCGGTTATCGACGACGACTCACTTCTGTTGGTCATTTCCCAGTCCGGCGAAACGGCAGACACCATTGCCGCACTACGAGAGGCGAAGGAACGCAGCGCCAAAGTGCTGGCCATCTGCAATGTGCAGGGGTCCATGATCGTGCGCGAAGCGGACGGCACAATCCTGACTCATGCGGGTCCGGAAATCGGCGTGGCCTCAACCAAGGCGTTCACTTCTCAGATGATCGCGCTTTATTTGTTGGGACTCTACCTCGGCGAGGTCAGGGGCACATTGCCTGCCGACCAGGCGCAGCGCCATGCCCAACAACTCGCTGAGTTGCCGGTGAAGCTCGAGCATCTGCTGAACGAGTCTGATCAAATGGAAGAGCTTTCGAAGGAGTTTTTCCGTTCCACCGATTTTCTTTATCTCGGCCGCGGCATCAACTTTCCAGTCGCTCTGGAAGGTGCGCTGAAGTTGAAGGAGATTTCCTACATCCATGCAGAAGGTTATCCGGCAGGCGAAATGAAACACGGACCTAACGCGTTGATTGACGAGCGACTGCCCGTGCTGTTCATTAATACTCGTGAGGCTGGTAATCGTGCGTCCGAGCTGCGCTATGAGAAGACTCATTCGAACATCGTCGAAGTGAAAGCCCGCGAGGGAATCGTGATTTCGGTTTTGACTGAGGGCGATACGATGTCTTCGGAAGTGTCTGACTACGTAATCGAGATCCCGTCATCGAGCGATCTGCTCTCACCTTTGCTATCAATCATTCCGCTGCAGCTTCTCGCCTACCATATTGCCGTGCGTCGGGGATGCGACGTTGACCAGCCGCGAAACCTGGCGAAGTCGGTAACGGTGGAATAATCAAAAGTCTCAGGTCTCAAGATTGGTACTGGAGACTAGTTTTACGATCGGAGATTTGAGATCTGAGATTTGAGATTTGAGACTTGAAAATAAGAGCTACCGCTCCCTTTTCTCGTTCGCCAACAACTTCTTCTTACGCTCAATTCCCCAACGATAGCCCCCCAGACTCTTGTCTTCGCGAATCACGCGATGACAGGGAATCACTAACGCAACCGGATTTGTCGCGCACGCGCGTGCAACTGCCCGCACAGCCTTTGGCTGGCCTATCGCCTTCGCAACTTCACCGTAGGAACGCGTCGCGCCATAAGGAATCGCCTGCAGCGCTTGCCAGACTTGTCGTTGAAACGCGGTCGAGCGGATGTCGAGTGGTAATGAGAGTTTTGGTTGTTTGCCTTCGAGATGCGCAACGATCTCGCGGAGTGAGCTATCCAGAATTCCCTCACTCTTCCGGATCTCAGCAGCCGCATACTCGCTTTCTAGATCAGATTCCAGCTGTCTGATGCTGTCGCCGAGCCTGACAGCGCATATTCCTTTGCTGGTTGCTGCCACCAAAAGAAATCCGAGGGGCGACTCACTCGTAGCGTAGTCAATGGCTACTTCCTTGCCGCCACGACCGTAAGTTGCCGGCGTCATTCCCAGCTCAGAGTTAGCGCGCTCGTAGAGCCTGCTACTCGACCCGTAGCCAGCGTCGTACATCGCATTCGTCACTGACTCACCGCTCCGCACACCCGACCTGAAACGGCTCATCCGAATCGCTTCCGCATATTCTCGCGGAGAGATGCCCATCACATTCTTAAAGGTGCGTTGGAGATGAAAGGAACTCAATCCGACTTCGGCGCTAAGAGTCTCAAGGCCAGGCATTTCGTCTAAGCTCGTTTCAATCAGGCGGCAGACGCGCTGAACCATTTCCACCTGTGGATCAAGCAGGCTCGCCTGTTGTGGAAGACATCGCTTGCAGGCGCGAAACCCCGCTTGCGCTGCGGCTTCCGGTAAAGCGAAGAACGAGACTCGATCGCGACGTGGGCGGCGCGCCGGGCACGATGGACGACAGAAGATTTTCGTGGTGTGGACAGCGAAAACAAACTGGCCGTCGAAGCGGGCGTCTCGCGACAGCACCGCGTCCCAAAAAATATCGTGGTCGTTCCTGTCCATCGTTATTTGCCGATCAAGAATTGCACTCATCTTAGCACCTCCAAAATCTCCAGAGCTTGAAACGAGGCAATACTAGTACTTGGCAAAAATCGAATCTATCCGGTTCTTGCGGGCAAATTCAGGGGCAGGGGCAGACGGCAGGAGCACGACCGTAGATGCCTCGGCTTCTGACTTCTGGCATCTGAAATCTGACATCTGCCTCCTGCTCCTGCCGCCTGCTTCTGATCATCACTGTTTGATATCCACGACCAATCGCGCAGGATTCAACAACTCAACAACGCGATAGCGGTTCTTTGAAGCGAGACCGAGAACCCACTGCACATCAGCCTCAAAGTCGCACGTCAATTTCAGCTCTCTCATTACCGGAAGACTTAACGTCCGCTCACGCTCTGGATACGTGGTCACCTGACCCGCTTCGGTATGAGCATTGGCCGGCTGGATCTGAATCAACAGACGAGCATTGCCGCGCACGGAGACCATTTCTCCAGAGCCGCACTTTTGCACCGGCTTATCAGTGTATTCGATACGGTAGCCTGGCAAGCCACTCTCAGCGAATTCGAAAACTATGCGGTCGTACCCTTCATGGGTGGCGGTTCTTACTGTTCTTATAGTTGCTGGCGGCCGTTCGCTGCGCTTCTTCTCGGTTACTGCAATCGTGCCTTCAAAATTGGGGTTTGAAGTATCACCCGACTCTGACACCTCCGTACTCAGCGCCGCAGTTGGAGTTGCGATTGGAGTTGCCGTCGGAGAACTGACAGGCGTAGCGGTAGACGTCGAAACAGGAGTCGTTTTCGTATCATGCGTGCACGACAACGCTGCCACGCAGCAGGTCAGCAACAGGATGCTTTGTATTGCTTTCATGGTTCCCTTTCCGGTCAATCTGATGTTTGCAAGTAACGTTGAGAATATCATGCGGGTTGTTTGATCTGGACCAGTTTTGCCCCGATCAGTTCGTGTGCTTAAATGGAGATTCGCTGAATCCAATGACTGACTTTCTGTCTTCACTTAACGAAGAACAACGCCAAGCCGTCCTCGCAACCGAAGGTCCCTTACTGATCCTCGCAGGCGCAGGCTCGGGAAAAACACGCGTCATCGCCCATCGCATCGCTTACCTGATCGCTGAGAAACGCGTCCCGACCTGGAACATTCTCGCGGTTACGTTTACCAACAAAGCAGCGCAAGAGATGAGATCGCGCGTGCAGATGCTGCTGCGAGACCAGGAACTTCCGAGCGCGCCTCTCGTTGCGACATTTCACAGCCTCTGTGTGCGCATTCTGCGTCAGGACATCGAGAAGCTGGATGAAAGCTACACCCGGCGCTTCACGATCTACGATCAGGACGACTCGCTGCGCCTTATCAAGAACTCTATCAAGGACCTCGGATACGATGACAAGAAGCTTGGGCCGCGAGCCGTGCAGGGCGCGATCAGCGGCGCAAAAAATCGAGGCGAGGACGTTGAGGCTTACACAGCGCGCGCCGAATACGTTGATGAGCGCCGGGCCTCGATCGCGCGCGTCTACAAACTCTACGAAGAGCGGCTGCATGCGAACAATGCTCTGGACTTTGACGACCTGTTGATCAAGACCGTCAGGTTATTGCGCAAGGTCAACGAAGTGCGCGAGAAGTACAACAACAAGTTTCAGTACATTCTGGTTGATGAGTATCAGGATACAAACTCGCTTCAGTTCGCCTTAATCCGCTTCCTAACCGAAAAGCAACAGAACATCTGCGTGGTAGGCGACGAGGATCAATCAATCTACAAATGGCGCGGCGCAGACATCACTAACATCCTCAATTTCGAACAACATTTTCCCGATACGAAAATCATTCGTCTCGAACAGAACTATCGTTCAACCCAAACGATCCTGGACGTCGCCGGCGCAGTCGTAAAACATAACCTCGAGCGGAAGGGAAAAAAGCTCTGGACTTCAAACCCGTCAGGTGATCGCGTTCGTTATTACCAGGCTTTTGACGCTGAATCCGAAGCGCGCTTTGTTGCCTCCAAAATCCTGGAGCATCGGCAGGAACAGTACGACCTGCGCAGCGCGGTGCTTTACCGTACGAACTCGCAGTCGCGCGTGTTCGAAGAATCTATGCGACGCGCCGGGCTCGTCTACAACATCGTCGGTGGGTTTTCGTTTTACGAACGGATGGAGGTGCGCGACATCATTGCCTACCTCAAGCTGGCGTTGAATCCGAACGATTCGATCGCGCTCGCGCGAGTCATCAATAGCCCGCCGCGTGGTATCGGCAAGCAAACGCTCGAGGAGGTTGACCGTCGCGCACGAGAATCAGGTCGCACGCCCTGGGAAGCGATTTCGCTCG
>Ga0134127_10001477_pt1 | contig 17430 bp, 18 predicted proteins | sample KB31753_FD_96459 | JGI IMG/M metagenome (GOLD analysis project Ga0134127, IMG submission 96459) | Terrestrial soil microbial communities with excess Nitrogen fertilizer from Kellogg Biological Station, Michigan, USA - KB3-175-3 | ecosystem: Environmental > Terrestrial > Soil > Unclassified ... | reverse complement strand
CATTGGAAATCAGGGCAGGCATCCTTTTGTGGTCCAAGCCGGCCAAAAGAGCTCTCGTGAGGTTACGGGGCGCAATGCGCGCACAAAGTCCGGAGGATTCTCTCCCCTCAACGGGGAGAGGGCTGGGGTGAGGGGTGAGTGGGAACCTGTCGTCCCTTGCATACCAATGTCGCCCACTCCAATCACGCGTGCCTCCGCAGCGCCACGGCGATTTGCAGGCGCATGGCTTGCAGCGCCGGCAGGATGCCCGCCACGATGCCCAGCGCGAAGACGAGTCCCGCTCCGATGAGCACATAGTGATGAGGCAGATAAAACACCGGCAACATGGCCGGCACCGGGCTGCCCGCGGCCGCTATCAGCCAGGCCACCCCCAGGCCTGCCAGCCCCCCGACTGCCGCGAGCAGGCAGGACTCGAAGAGCACCAGGGCCAGGACACGTTCATTCGTGAAGCCCATCGCTTTGAGCACCCCCAATTCCTCGGTCCGCTCCCGTACGGCTTGGGCCATCGTATTGCCGGCGACGAGCAGGATCGTGAAGAACACGGCGCTGAGAATGGCGATGAGAATCGTGCCGATGTTGCCCATCTGCTGCACGAATCCTTGCATGAAGGCCCCTTCGGGTTCGGCCTTCGTTTCGTACGGGGAGTTGGCGAATTGGTCATCAATGGCCTTGGCCACCTCCGCCGCACGATCGGGGTCCTTGACGCGAACTCCGTACCAGCCCACCAGCCCTTCTCCGCGCGCGCGGGCTTCGTCGAAATAGTCGTAGCGAAAATAGAAGCCCGAGGTATCGGTGCCCTTCTTTGCGCCTTCGTAGACACCGACGATCTCGAACTCCCAGGCGCCGTCCCCTTTGCGCGGCCAGATGGGCGACTTCAACTGGATACGGGTGCCATTGGTCCACTTGAAACGATCCGCGAGCGAGCGCCCGACAATCGCACCGATGCGCGTCTTCAACCAGGTCTGCTTCTGTTCCTCCTTGAGCCGGTATTCCGGGTATATCGCCAGGAACGTCTCCGGGTCGGTCGGGAAGGTGCCGAAGAAATTCTTGGGCTCGTCCTGGTAAATCCCATTGAACCACGTGAAGTGAACGGCGGACGCGACGCCCGGAATCCCTTCCATGCGCGCCTTGTAAGTCACCGGGAGGTTCATGATGAGGGATACCTTGTGGCGCACGACGAGCCGGTCCGCTCCAGCCATGCTCACGCCGGCGGTGAAGGCCTCTTTGATGGTGCACAACAGTCCGTACAGGAGAAAGGCCACGAAAATCGAAAGCAACGTCAGTGAGGTACGGAGTTTCTTGCGCTTCAGGTTGCTCCAGATGAGGTAGAGGAATTTCATGAGCAGGGCAGGGGGATGGAGGCGGTGCGCATCTCAAAAAGTACCATCGCACAGATTTCCAAGTCTGCGGTGTCGCGGGTTTGAAAACCCGCCGCCGGTAGGACGTCGAGCCGCGAGCCGGCTTGGAAATCGGCGATGCAGCCGGTTTGGAAACCTGCGCCACAACAGGGTCTCGGTTTTCATTACGGTTTTCATTTCACCGGCTCGTTCGTGAGCTGGCCTTTATCCAAATACAACACGCGATTCGCGCGCGCGGAGGCATGCGGGTCATGGGTGACCATCAGAATCGTTTTGCCTTGTTCGCGATTGAGCGCCTGCAACAGGCCCAGAATCTCGTCGCCCGATTTGCGGTCCAGGTCGCCGGTCGGTTCGTCGCACAGCAGCAGGGTCGGGTCCGTGACGATGGCGCGGGCGATGCCGGTTCGCTGCTGTTCGCCGCCGGAAAGTTGCCGCGGGTAATGCCGGCTGCGATGCGACAAGCCGACGACCTTGAGGGCGGTTTCAACATGCCTCCGCCGTTCCGATTTGGACAAGTGCGTCAACAACAACGGCAGCTCGACGTTGCGCTCCGCCGTCAGCACCGGAAGCAGGTTATAAAACTGAAACACCAACCCCACGTGCCGAGCGCGCCAGGCAGCCAGCTGGCGGTCGGACATTTCATTGAGGCGCACACCGCCCACTTCGATCCATCCGTCCGTCGCCCGATCCAGACCCCCCACGAGGTTCAGCAACGTGGATTTGCCGGAACCCGATGGCCCCATGAGCGCCACGAACTCCCCTTTGGCGATCTCCAGATCCAATTTTGACAGCACGTGGATGACTTCGGAGCCGCGCTTAAATTGTTTGTTCACGTGCGCGCGGACCAGGACTTGCGTATTCATCGTTTTTCTTCGGTGACTCGGGCGCCTTCGGCCAGGTGATCCGTCCGATCGACCACAATCTTCTCGCCTCCACTCAAGCCAGCCGCGATGGCCACGTCGTCGCCCCGCGTCGTGCCCACCGTGACGGCGCGCTGTTCGGCGCGTCCATCCCGAACGACCCACACCATGTCACGCCCGTCGCGCTGGCGGATGGCCGACTTGGGGATGGTCATGTTTCCGTGCGCACCGGCCTTGGCCTGATCGGACGTGGCCGACGCGGCCTTGCGAGCGGAATCCTGGAACGCCACCTTCACACTCATGTCCGGAAGAATGCGCGAGTCAAGCTTCTCGAACCCCACGCGCACTTTCACCGTGGCTTTTTGCCGATCGGCAGTGGGGATGATGGCGATGACTTTCGAGGGAATCTGCCAGTCCGGATACGAATCGAGCGTGGCTTCCACCGGTTGCGCCGGCTGGACCCGGTTGATGTAGCTCTCGTTGACGTCTACTTCAATCTCCAGCGAACTCATGTCCACAATGGTGCAAATGCCGGTCCGCGTGAAGCCGCTGCCGGCCGAAACAGGCGAGATCATCTCTCCCGGTTGGGCGTCCTTGGTCGTGACAATTCCCGAGAATGGGGCGCGGATGATGGTGTCATCCAGTTGCTGTTTCCAAAGTGCGACTTCGCGTTCCGCGACGGCCACGTCGGCCTGCTGGCGGTCCAATCGGGCCTTCAACGCCTTGGCTTCCGTTTCGGCTCGATCCAGGTCCGAGTCGCTGGCGAACTTGCTGGCCGCCAGTTGAGTGACGCGCCGCATTTCGCGTTCGGCCTTCTCGAGGTTGGCCCGCGTTTCATCCAGCCCTTTGCGGGCTGAGTCGACCTGGGCTTCAGCCAAATGGAGGCTTTTCCCCACGTTGGAGGAATCCAGCCGCGCCAGAACCTGGCCTGCCTCCACCTTCATCCCTTCTTCCACTAAGACTTCGATTACCTTGCCGGTAACCTTTGAAGAAACGGTCGCCTTGTTCCGGGCCGTGACGTAGCCGGAGGCATTGAGCAGAATCTTGTCTCTGGCCGAGGCGGGCTCCTGCACGGTGATTGTGCGGACCACCGCCGGCTTGGTTCGGTTGAACCACAAAAACACACCGACGCCCGCCGCCGCGACGACCAGTGCGACGGCAATCCGCCCAATCGGCAGCTTGCTGTGTGACGCGCTGGGGCGATCAATGCGAAGTTCGTCCAGCGTTGACTTGTCCGGATTCATTGAATCGGAACCTGGGAGCAAATCGATTCCTTCGCCCCGGGTCAAGCCTGAGACCGTCTCCATAAAATGGTATGTCCGCGCGATCCTGAGGGACTTGCACGGCGTACGGAGTCCCGGCTTCAGCCGGCCAGTAGCACGAACTCCCCGCACGCTCTGAAGCCCGTGCGGCTTGTCCCTCACAGGCATCTCACCGGCTAAAGCCGGGACTCCATGCATGCTGTAGCCGCCGAGTGAGGAGCGGACGAGAAACGCCGCCTAAAGCGAGAGCTTGTAGCCCACGCCATGGACGGTCAGGAGATGCTTGGGGTCGTCGGCGTTGTCACCGAGCTTGCGGCGAAGCTGCACGATCACCTGGTCCAGCGTGCGCGTCGTGCCGTGGTAATTGTAACCCCAGACCTCGTTGAGCAACCGGTCTCGGGAAAACACCTCGCCGGGATGGGCGTGGAAGAGTTGAAGCAGCTTGAGTTCGCGGGCGGTGAGTTCCTCGGTCGTTTTACCGCGGCGCAACTGGAATTTCTTCGCATCGATCGTTGCGGCGCCGATCTTGAACTCGCCTTGCTCGGCGGCGGCCTTGCCGCTGCCCCCCGCGCGTCGGAGCAGGGCATGAATGCGCGCGACAAGTTCACGTACGCCGAACGGTTTGGTCACGTAGTCGTCCGCCCCCAGGTCCAGCCCAATGACTTTATCCATCTCCTGGCTCTTGGCGGTGAGCATCAGGACGAGCGCGGCGGTCTTCTTTGCGCGAAGCTGCTTGCAAACTTCGAAGCCACTCAAGCCCGGCAACATGACATCCAGCACGATGAGCGCCGGCGAGTGCTTCGCCGCCGCTTCGAGCGCCTTGTCGCCGCGCTGGCAAATAGCCACCTCGTAGCCTTCGCCCTTAAGGATTTCTTCCAGGCCCAGCAGAATGTGCGGGTCGTCTTCGACGATTAAGATCTTAGTTTTCATCCGGGAACAATGCGGGCGACGTAAAACGTAAGAGCAGTGGGAACGCCGGATGCGAAACCACCGCCCCCTTCGCTCTTACGTTTTGCGTTTACGTTTCACGTCTTCATCAACGGCAATCTCACCGCAAAACAACTCCCTCCGTCTTCCCTTGCCCGATACCCCACCTCGCCACCGTGCGCGCGGGCGATTTGGCGGGCAAGGGTCAGGCCCAGACCCGAACCCTGGATGCCGCTGCCAAGCGAATCATGCGCGCGGAAGAACTGCTCGAAGATCTGGTCCTCGCAACCCGCCGGCACGCCCAGGCCGCGGTCGAGCACGCGCAATTCGGCGTTGTCGCTGTCCGTCGCCAGTTCGACCTGGATCTCCTTGCGTTCGCCCGAGTATTTCTCGCCGTTCGAGAGGAGGTTGACGAGCACCTGGGCCAGCGCGTCGCGGTCACCGCGAATCGGAACCGGCACGGAAGGCAGCATCGTCTTGAGCGTGAAATGGGCAGCCTCAAGGTGCGGACGATAGGATTCAACCGTCTCACGGGCGAGCGCCGCAAGGTCGCACGGCACGAAGTCATACTTCTTCTCGCCCCGTTCCATGCGCGCGAAGTCGAGGACATTGTTAATCAGCCGGGTGAGGCGCGCGGCTTCGGCGGAGATGATGGCGAGGAAATGACGGCGCTTGGCATCGTCCTGCACACGGTCCTCGGCAAGCATCTCGGAGAACATACGGATGGAGGTGAGCGGTGTTTTGAGTTCGTGCGAAACGTTGCTAACGAAGTCGGTCTTCTGCCGCGCGAGCGCCAGTTGGCGGCGCAGGTCGGCGCCGATCAGCCAGCTTCCGAAGCCGATCGCCAGCACCAGCAGGCCAACAAGAAGGCCGAGTGTGAGTCGCGCGGTGGCGGCTGCTTTGCCGGCATTCCCGGGATTCAGCAAGTAAACGGCAGCTTCCCAGTGCGGGAGCACTTCGCCGATCTCGGCGGAGACGAACGGGTGTTTCCAGCCGGAGCTTTCCGGCGCGAGTGGCTCGGGATGGGATCGGTTGGTGACCGTCATCGAGATTTGCACGCGGTTGCGGACGATGACGGGATGACCACCCGATCTCAGCCGGGCTCCGGTCGGCCGGAACGCAGGCTCGGAGGAGACGACGGGCCTCCCCGTATCATCCACCACTGCGACGCAGACCTCCTGTTGCAACTGGGGATCAATCTTCACCGAGCCATCCAGGTGCCCCGCGAGCCGCTTCAAATTCACCTGGGCTCCGAACACCAGCTTTTCATCGCTCTGGGAGCGGTACCAGAAGAGCAATTTGAGTTTGTCCTGGAGGAAACGAGCCAGTGTGCCTTCGCGCGAGTCGCCCACGATGCGGCGGAATTGCGCCTCTTCTGGCGCGAGCTTGGACGAGGCGGGTTCCGGTGAACCGTCCTTCTCGGGCACCACGGTTCGTAAACCTTTGGCTTTCGTTCCCGCGGCGTCTTTGGTTGCTTCGGCCTTCGACTCGCTCGTGTCCTTCATGTCAAACTTACTCTGAGGAATGGTTCCCTTCGGAGTACTCCAATAGACCTCAATGGACTCCCGGTTGCAGAGGAAGCGATCGTTGTCCAGGCGGAACTGCCGGGCCCCAGGGCCATCAAACGGCGTTGGCGCCATCACCTGGCCGTCGACTGAAACGATGAAACCCACCTCCGCCAGCGGCCACTGCTTGAGCAATTCCGCATGGAACCGGTAAGGCAAATCCTGGGCCTTGATTTGCCCCAGCAGGAGTTCGACCTGCGAATTGAACGCCTGCTGCTGTTCGGCGACGGCGTCCGACACGGCGCGGGCGACATTGTCCGCGACGCCCTGATAGAGGAGGGTCTGTTGGCGTTCGGCGACCACCTCCTGGTCGCGCAACGAACGCAGCGCCAGCCACGCCAGCGCCAAACTCGGCGCGACGACTGCCAGCACGAAGACCAACGCGACCTTTCTCATGGGCTGAATGAAGTTTGTCCGCAACGGGCGGATAAGTCGAGGCTGTGGCCAGACGTTCGTCGCGGCTTCCCTCTCCCCTCAAAGGGGAGAGGAATTGAGGGTGAGGGGTGAGACGTTTCAAGCCCGCTTCGGATTAACTTCAGAATGAAATTAACCCTGATTGCCGTTCTTACTAGTGCGTGCGTTATAGTTCTCACCCCGACCTACTTCGCCGCGACGACTTTTTCCTTCGGCGTGGGCTTCGAGGCGGCTTCCAACAGTTCCCAGGAGAGCCGGCTGAATTCGCGCCCCGGCACTTTCGGCATTAGGCGCCGAGTGGTGGGCTCCAGGAAACGGCCGTATCCGAGGTTGCGAGTGTCCTCGATGACCCGTGCGCGTGTTGAGGCGTCGGCGTCCGCGAAACGGACCACCTGCTTCAAGAGATTCCACTCCATCTCAGGGCTGATCAATTCGGCGCGGCCGACCATCACGCGGGCCACCTCGCGCGGCGCCGGTTCAATCGTCAACGGAAGCATTCGATCCGTCCACGTGCGCGGCAGCGTGTAGAGCACCCGCGTTCCTTGCTCGCCGAACCAGGAGTCGTCCCACGTCTGCACCATGGCGGCGGCCTCGCGTTCGTAGAGGCCTTCACCGACCAACGCCTCACGCAGGCGGCCCGCCAGTTCGGTGCGAACGCCCGAGAGCGGCGCCAGCCCCTTGTCGGGCCGCAACGCAACCGTGCGCGCAGTTCCAGTCGGCAGCTGGCTCACGGCGACGAACTTGGCTTCGTCCCCGCGCACTGTGTAGATGAACAGATTTCCGAGCGGTTCCGGCGCGGTGTTCGTGAGTATCAGCGTATTGCCGTCGGCGAGTTGCGACACGGTGAGCGGGGCGCGAAAGTGTCCGACGCCGCGATAAAACAAAAACTTCTCGTGTTCGGTCCAACTTCGCGCGCCGGATACCGCGACGCGCAGATAATCGGCATCCGTCGCGCGCGCCGCGTAATAATGGCTGCCGGAGTTTTCCAGTGGCAGAGCGCCGGACAGCGAGTCGTTTTGCTTGCGTGGGAGGATTTCGACGTTCTCCCAGCGAATGACTTGCCGCCCGTTCCGCGCCGGCGACTTCCCGGTGGCGGGTGCCGATTGTTTGCCGTACGGGTACCACTCCGTCACGATGCCCTGTGGAAAGTCGACGGTCACGTCCACCTTCTGCGGAGTGTCAGAATAGAGGTAGATCACCGGAGTTTCCATGCGTTGGAGAGTTTGGTAAGCGCTCTTACCCTCCCACACAATGCGGCCGCCGACGCGGCGAACACTGTTGTAGACGAACGGGGGCAGTTCCGCCGTCACGAGCGGGTTCCATTCCAACTGGATGCCATCTGCTCCCTGCACCGAGGTGAAGGTGCCCCACTCATGGGCCACGAAGCCCTCGGCGCCGCGTGACGCGGCCACGAAAGTGAGTTGAGAAGCCAGGAGAACGAGTGAACACAGGTTTGTTTTCATAGGTCCTACTTGACTCCATTTTCCGCCGGGAGTTGTCAGTCGCGAGTCAATGGATTGTAAAAGTGTTGTGAGATGAATCCCCTGCTTAGGCGTGGATGGCGCCGAGACACCTTCTTGCCTCCTGCTCCTGCTCGCTCCTCTCGGGGGGCGCCCGCGCTTTCCATGAACTGGATTCCGTAGCAGCCGACGTCAGGGGGCTCAAACTTTCTGGAAGAACAAGATCAAAGTCTCCTTACGTCGGCTGCTCAATTCATGAGCCCAGTCACAGTCAGCCTTTCGAGTAACCATCGCGAAGAAAGTCCCGCACCAAATCGACCTCTTCCTCGCCTGCGATGGTGTGCGCCTTTGGGAACTCGCGCCACGTGATGTTGAGTCCGGCGGACTTGAGTTGTTCGACTTGCGCGTGCGCGGCGGCGCACGGGATGAGCGGGTCCAGGGTTCCGTGAGTGAAGAGCATGCGTTGCTGTTTGGCGACGGGCGACAATTCACGCAGCAATTCGTCCGGGTCGTGGACGTATCCGCTGATGCCGACCAACGCCGCCAGCAGGTGCGGATAACGAAAGCCGACGTCGATGGTCATCAGGCAGCCTTGCGAGAAACCGAAGAGCGTCGTCTGCTCCGAAGGGAATCCCGATGCACGTTGCGCGTCGAGCAACTCGAACAGGAGCTTCCGGCTCCGCTCGATGCCGCTGCGCGAGTCGCCGGTGAAGTCATACCACGCCAGGCCGCTGTAGTAAGGGTCGGGCGCATTGACCAGGAGGTAATTCAGCCAGGGCAGACCGAGGAGGGCCGGAAGAAACTCATAGCCGGCGGCGCTGTCGCCCAGTCCGTGCAGCGCAATGAGCAGGCTGCGGGAAGCCTTCTCGCGGGCGGGGATGAGTTTTGCGGAGAGCACGTATCAAATCGCCGCCAGCACCTCAGCCGCGTGCTCCGTGGGCTTGACCGTAGGCCAGATCTTTTTAATGCGCCTATCCGGTCCGATGAGGAACGTCACGCGATGTGTGCCCATGTATTTGCGGCCAAGAAAGCTCTTCTGTCCCCACACGCCGTAGGCTTCGACGATGCGCCGGTCCTCGTCGGCCAGCAGCAGGAACGGCAGTTTGAATTTGCTCACGAACTTGTCGTGGGACTTCACCGGGTCGGTGCTCACGCCGAGCACGACTGCGCCCTTGGCTTGGAACTCGGCGAAGTGATCGCGAAACGCGCACGCTTCCTTCGTGCAACCGGGCGTGTCGTCCCTCGGGTAAAAATAAAGGACGACGTGCCGCCCCTTGAAGTCCGACAGGGAGACAGAGCCGCCGCCATTCACTGCCGCAGCGAACGCTGGCGCGGCGTCGCCTTCCTTGAGTTTGAGTTCTGGCGCTTGTGCCATGGTCTGTTGTCGCGGGCGCCAAAATAAGCGGCGCGGGCCGCGAAGCAAAAGAATTTCTATCTTGCTGGGAATTCCTTCTTGAAGGCCGCCTCGTGGCGCGCTGAAATTCGGGGCATCCCGACATGCGATCCACGCCCAACCCAATCGACCCGGCCTTGCAACAGGCCGTCGATTCGCTCGGCCTGCAAAAGTACGCGCGGCACATTTTCCTGTGCGCCGACCAGACGGAGCCGCAGTGTGCGCCCCGCGAGCAGACGATCGAGGCTTGGGAGTTTCTAAAGAAGCGGCTCAAGGAACTGGGACTGGTGGGCCCGCAGCCGCTGGTTTACCGCAGCAAAGTGAACTGCTTGCGGGTCTGCACGCGCGGTCCCATCGCTGTGGTGTATCCGGACGGAGTTTGGTATCACTCCTGTTCGCCCGAAGTGCTGGAGCGGATCATCCAGAGCCATCTGATGAACGGCGAGCCGGTGCGGGAGTTTGCATTTGCGTTCAATGCAGCCGGCCAGGCCCCTCGCGGTGAAGCGCAGTTCTGACGTGTTGCGTGCTGCGCACGTTGCCTGTTGCAACACGCCCTCCCTGCTTGACGCCCCGCGCCCCACGCACCACGCTCCTTTCGTGACTTCCACCGAAGCCGCATCGCTGTTGGAGAAGCTCCTCGCCGGCCGAGTGACGCGCGAGCAAGCCTTGCGCGCGTTTCAAGCCGCGCCCGTGGTCGACCTCGGGTTCGCGAACCTCGACACCCATCGTACGCTGCGGAAGGGGTTTCCCGAAGTCGTCTACGCCGAAGGCAAGACGCAGGCGCAAGTTTTGAAGATTGCCGAGCGCCTTCGGCAGACGGAGAAGCAATTCCTCATCACGCGGGTCGACGCGGACACCGCCCGCGCCCTCTGCCGGCGTTTGAAGGGCGCGGTGCATCATTCGAGCGCCCGTTGCGTCACCTGCGAGAAGCCTCCGCTACCGAAACGTCCCGGAGTCATCGCCGTGCTCGCGGCAGGGACGAGCGACTTGCCGGTGGCTGAGGAAGCCGCTGTGACCGCCGAAGTGATGGGCAACCGGGTGGAACGCATTTTCGACGTCGGCGTAGCGGGATTGCACCGACTCCTGCGGCGCTTGGACGCCGTGCAGGCCGCGAACGTCGTGATCGCGGTCGCCGGGATGGAAGGCGCGCTTCCAGGAGTCGTCGCGGGTTTGGTCGCCCGGCCTGTCATCGCGGTGCCCACGAGCGTCGGGTACGGAGCCAATCTCGGCGGGCTGACGGCGCTGTTCGGGATGCTCAGCAGTTGCAGCAGCGGGCTGACAGTCGTGAACATCGACAACGGATTCGGCGCCGGCTACGCCGCCAGCCAGATGAACGCACTCGCGTCTGGGGCGCAATCAGAAGAGGGCGAACGAACACGAGGCGCGCGACGAAATGGAAGCGTGCGACGGAGGTGAGCTTTGCATTTCCCGCGCCGCAACCGATTGGAAGATGGTACATCCAGTCCCCAAAGAACGGATTGGCGGGAGGCGCTTCCAAACAGCCACGCCGGCTTGGCGTTCTCACCCCTCACCCCGGCCCTCTCCTCTTTGAGGGGAGAGGGAGCGCGACGGGCGCCGATTGCGATTCGCAAGTGGATCCCCGCGTCCGTTAACACTCCGCTCCGGAGCGTCACGGAGTGGAAGAAGGCGCTCGAGTTTGGACTGGCGTCGCTGGCTTCTCCCTCTCCCCTCAAAGAGGAGAGGGCCGGGGTGAGGGGTGAGGCGGTTCGTTCGGCGACCCCACGCAGAGAATCCAGGTGCGCAGAATTGCAGGCGCCAAGATCGGCATGAAAACTCTCTACCTCGACCTGTTTAGCGGCATCAGCGGCGACATGTTCCTGGGCGCGATGCTCGACCTCGGTGTGGACCTGCACGCGTTGGAGCACGAGTTGGAGAAGCTCGGGCTCGACGAGTACCACCTGCACGCTTCGCGCCAGCAACGCGGCGCCATCGCTGGCACCAAGTTCGATGTGCATCTTGAAGACGAATGCGACCCTGGAGGCCATGAGAAGCACGATCACGGTCATCACCGTGAACATCATGACGAACATTCGCATGCCCACGGGCACAAGCACGGCCATCATGACTCCGGTCACGGCCATCACGACCATGACCACGACCACGGTCGCAACTTCACGGACATCAAAGACCTCCTCTCTCGCAGCAAACTCTCGGAATGGGTCAAGTCACGGAGCATCGCGGTGTTCCAACGCGTCGCCAATGCGGAAGGGAAGATCCACGGAAGGCCTGCCGCCGAGGTCCATTTTCACGAAGTCGGCGCGGTGGATTCGATTGTGGATATCGTTGGGGCCTGCATCGCTCTTGAGCTTTTGGGCAAACCCCGCGTGCTGGCGTCGCCCGTGGTCGACGGGACCGGCTGGGTGAAGTGCGCGCATGGGAAGTTCCCCGTGCCCGCCCCGGCGACGCTGGAGATCCTGGGCGCCCGCGGGGTGAGCGTTTCGCAATGTGAAGAGCCGTACGAACTGGTGACGCCCACCGGCGCGGCGCTTCTCGCGGAACTGGTGGAACACTTCGGACCGATGCGGGGGCTGACTCCGCACAAAATTGGGTACGGCCTCGGCACGCGCGAAAACCGGACGCGGCCGAATGTCCTGCGAGCCGTCTTGGGCGAATCCACCGACGCGGCGGCGCACGATTGGGAGACCGACTTCGTCTGTGTGTTGCAAACCAACCTCGATGATACAAACGCTGAACTACTCGGCGCGTTCGTCGAGAAGGCCATGGCGCTCGGCGCGCTCGACGTTTTCCATACCTCGATCCAGATGAAAAAGAGCCGGCCCGGCGTGCTGCTCAGCGTGTTGTGCGCCGAGACGGACGGGGACAAGTTCGCCGCGCTCATGTTGCGTGAGACGACGGCGTTCGGTGTGCGCCGCCACTCGGCGGAGCGACGCAAGCTGCGCCGCGAATTCGCCTCGGCGCCGACCCCGTTCGGGGAGGTGCGGGTGAAGCTGGGCAAGCTCGATGGACAGATCATCCAGGCCGCGCCCGAGTTTGAATCCTGCCGCCAGGTCGCGGAGCGCGCCGGGGTGCCCGTGAAGCAGGTTTACGATGCGGCGTTGCGCTCGCTTAAGCTGTGAGCCGGCAGATGGACCCTGAATGGCTCAGCATCCTGCGGTGTCCGGAGACCCATCAGCCACTCGTGCCGGCGCCGGCGGAGCTGCTCGCATCCCTCAACGAGCGCATTCGTCAGGGCAACGTGTGCAACCATTCCGGCGTCGCGGTCACCGAGCCTTGCGAAGCCGGGTTGCTGCGCGAGGATGGCAAGGCGCTTTACCCGGTGCGGGGCGGCCAGCCGATTCTGCTCGTTGCCGAGGCGATTCCGCTCGGCTAGCGTCGAAGGAGTAATAGAAACCACGGATGGACACCGCAACCGGGCCGCGGTTTTGGTGAACCGCAGATGAACGCAGATATGACCAAAGCCTTTTCAGCGAGCACGTAGCGATGGTCGGCGTTCCTCAGCAGTGCAAACTTATCCCGAGAACCGCCAATCGCTAAAAAGCTCGATGAACCACGAGTCAACATGAACATCTGCGATTGTTCGCGTTCATCTGCGGTTGTATGGGTCCGTCCGTGGTTTCATTTTCCGTAAGACACAGCGCCGAATTCGGTCCTAATCTCCCTTCATGAAACGATTGCTCATCGGCTACGACGGTTCGCCCTGTGCGGATGCGGTGATGGACGACCTGCCCAGTGCCGGGCTGTCAAAGAAATTGGAGGCGCTGGTCCTCTCCGTGGCCGACGTCTGGTTACCGACCGATCCCGCTTCGCCGCCGGCGGACATTCCACCTGCACTTTCCAACGTGGGACGCAACGCCCGCCAACACGCCCTTGAGGCTCTCGAAGCCAGCCGGCGCCTGTCGGCCCACGGCGGGGAGCGACTTCGGGCGCTCCTGCCGGACTGGAAAGTGACTTCGGACGCTGTCGCGGATTCTCCCGCGTGGGCGCTGATTCGAAAAGCGGAACTGTGGCATGCCGAACTTGTCGTGCTAGGTTCACATGGCCGGTCCGCCCTCGAACGAATCTTTCTCGGAAGCGTCTCCCAAAAGGTCGCCGCCGAAGCGCCTTGCTCGGTGCGAATCACCCGGCGGCGCCGGTCGGCGGTTGGCGAACCGCAACGGGTCGTCGTGGCAGTGGATGGCTCGCCCGATTCGCTCGCGACCCTCACTGCCGTCATGGCACGAAGCTGGGCTGCGGCAGAGTTCCACATCCTGGCAGTGCTCGATGAACGCCTGGAAACCGCGTTGGGCTGGCCGGGCCTTTTCGCGGAGCAATGGATCCTTCCGCGCGACGACGAACCACGGCAGGCCGTCCAGCGCATGCTGGAGAGCGCAGCCAAGACTCTCGGCAATGCGGGGCTTAAGTCTGAAACGTTCCTGCTGCGCGGTGAGGCGAAACACGAATTACTCACGCACGCGAAGAACTGGGACTCCGACGTCATCTTCCTCGGCGCGCGGGGCGTTCATCACGGCGGCCGGCTCACGCTTGGGACGACTGCTTCGGCAGTCGCGTCGCGCGCCCATTGTTCGGTGGAGATCGTTCGGCCAGGCTGACCGGCCTTCTTTCATGGCGACCGTTGAGACAGGTCTGCGCCTGGCCAAGTTCGCGCTGCTCGTCAATGCGCTGCTCGCCGTCGGGAAGATCGCGACGGGCCTTCTTGGCAACTCCTATGTTCTCGTGGCCGATGGGATCGAATCGACAGCGGACATTTTCAGTTCCCTGATCGTCTGGGGCGGTTTGCGGGTTTCAGTCCTGCCCGCGGACGAGAATCATCCCTTCGGCCACGGCAAAGCCGAACCGGTTGCAGGCATCATCGTCTCGATGGTCCTTCTCGCGGCCGCGCTGCTCATTGCGGTGCAGAGCGTGCGTGAGATTCTCACGCCGCACCATCTGCCGGCCTGGTACACGCTGCCGGTGCTGGTGGTCGTTGTGCTCGTCAAGGAGATGATGTTCCGTGCCGCGTTTCGAACCGGCCGCTCACTGGCCAGCACGGCGCTCAAGAGCGACGCGTGGCACCATCGTTCGGATGCTCTCACCTCGGCCGCGGCCTTCGTGGGCATCAGCATCGCGCTCATTGGCGGGAAGGGTTACGAAAGCGCCGACGACTGGGCGGCGTTGCTGGCGTGCGGGGTCATCGCCTGGAACGGTCTTCGGCTGCTGCGTTCGGCGCTGGACGAGTTGATGGACGCCTCTGTCTCGCCCGAAGTCGTCGCGCATGTCCGTGAACTCGCCGCGGCCGTCGAAGGCGTCGCGGCCATCGACAAATGCCGCATCCGCAAATCGGGTCTGCACCTGGCGGTGGACATCCATGTCGTTGTGGATGGCGACCTCACCGTGCGATGCGGACACGAAATCGCGCACCGGGTCAAGGATCGCCTCCTGGCATCGCAGCACCGCATCAACGACGTGACCGTTCACGTCGAACCCTCGAACTGACAAGCTTTGAGCAGCGGAGATGTCCGCGCTCCAACGCATGCTCAATGCATTTCCACCGCGCACGTTCCGATGCCCGGGCGGTAGAAGTTAAACTGCACGTTGGGATGGTCCGCGAGCAGCGACATCGGCACGGCGGAATCCGGGAGACGCTGCGAAATCATGAACGTCGTGAGCCGCTGGCCAAACGGGTTGTCGTGCTGGCCGGCGTGCCAGATGGAAACCTTCCCGGCCTGCCACGTCTCCACCGGTCCGACGCTGATTGCCTTGGTGGGCACGAGCGAAATGTTGCCGCCGCCCGACGTGCGCGCGTTCTGCGCGATGGTGAGGGGATGCAAGTCCACGACGCGTGTCGCCAGTTTTCGATACTCGGCGGGTGAAGGGGGAGCTTGCTTGAAGTGACCGCGGCGGGGCAGGGGATCGTTGAACGCCCAATGCTTCACGTCGCCCTGACCCCCTTGCATGACGGCACACCGCGCTCCTGCGTTCCATGATTTGCGGTAGGCGTCGGTGTTGCCTTTCGGGAAATGCAGATGCGCATCGGGCATCCGCAGTTCCTTGCGAATCCGGCTGAAGCACCGTTCGCGGTCGCAGCGCTCGAAGGAGAGCGGATGCGACACAGGCACTTCGCGGCCTGTCGCCGTGTCAAACCACTCGTCCATGCCCCAGAAATGACCGGAGCGCACGTCCAGGCCCAGTTCATTGACCAGTCGGGCGACCAGCGGCAATTGTTCCGTCGGCCCGATGGGGCCGCAGATGCCGACCGGGTTGTCGTCGGTCGACTGTTTCCACGCGCTGATGTACTCGAGCGCCTCGGCAAGATAGAACTCTTCGAGTGTCTCGTAGAGGACCACCCTGAAGCCGGGACGCGACAGCTTGACCATTTTTTCGGGCGTCAGTTGGGCGGCGGCGCGAAGGATGTCGTCGTCGAGCGTCGTGTAATCCCACCAGTCGGGAGCGATGGAGCTAAGCTTGCGCGGCATAAGAGTCGCCGGTGATTTACACGGAGAGGCTCGCCATGGGAAGCGTGTGCTTGGGGCGCGGGGCGAGCGATTGCTCCTTCCTCACCCCTTGGGGCGAAGTCAGAGGTTGTCCCTAGCAACAACTGGATCTGCATTGAAACGGACAAATAGTTCTTGCCATCAAGGATCCGCCTGTTACTTTCACCGCTCTTTAAAATCAGGCACGTTATGGCGAGAATCTGTGAACTGACCGGCAAGCGCCCGATGAAGGGCAGCATCATCTGGCGCAGCGGCAAGTCCAAGAAATCAGGCGGCATCGGCACTCACGTGACCGCCATTACCAAGCGCCGTTTCCTGCCGAACCTCCAGCGGGTCAAGGCAATCCTGCCCAACGGCGAGGTGCGCTACGTGCGCGTCTCGGCCAGCGCCATCAAGAAGGGCATCGTCATCAAGGCTCCCCGGCGCACCTGGAAGAAGGAAGAAGCCAAGCCGCAATAGTGGGCACTCTCCGCGTCGACTTGGAAGGTTAAGACATTCGTATGCTGAAGCGGCGTGAACGCCGCGCCCCGATTCAGCGGTTGCCCTTTGATTTCCCTTTGAGGCGGTGCATGGCCGCGCGGCGCTTCTCGAGGTCGGCCTCGCGCTTCTTGAGCGCTTCGCGTTTGTCATACTGCACCCTTCCTTTCCCGACGCCGAGCAGCACCTTCACCCGTCCGTCCTTCCAATAAAAGGAAAGCGGCACCAGCGCATTGCCTTTGGTGGAGACCAGGCTGTTGAGCTTGTGAATCTGTGAGCGGTGCAAGAGCAGCTTTCGGACGGCTTTGGGCTGGTGATTCTGGAGATTGCCGAACGTGTACTCGTCGATGTGCGCGTTGTGAAGAAAGGCTTCGCCCTGCTCGATGCGCGCGAAAGCATCCGAGATTTGTCCCTTGCCGGCGCGCAGGGCCTTGACCTCAGTGCCGTGGAGGACGATGCCAGCCTCGATCGTTTCGAGGATCTCGTAGTCCCGGCGGGCCTTCGGGTTGGTGAGGATGTCGGCCATAACAGAAAACCGCCGCGCGGGCTGGCTTCCGGCTGCGAATTATCCAGAGCCCGAAGGACGATTCCAGCCGTATCCCTTCAGCTTGACCACGAACGAATGCAGGACCAATGCGTGGTCAAGACCCCAGTGGGAACATCCTGCACATGGGAGGGTTGCGGCGGAACTGCGCCACCAAGAGGCCAGCCGGCAGAAGCGATTCCAGCTAGCTGGACTTGCGGCGCTTCTTGCGGGCAGGTTCGATGAGTTCAATCTGCTCGGGCATCTCCCAGCCCATCTTCTCATCGATGAGTTCGCGCAGGGCAATGTCCGCCGCGCCCAGGCCGGCGGTTTCACGGAACAGCGGGCGGCTGCCGGCGCCGCCGGCAGAGTTGAGCTGGCGCACTCGGCGCGAGATCAGGTTCACCAACACGTTGGGGTTCCCGACTTTCATCAGGGCTTGTCTGCACAATTCGCTATTCACAATTCAGTTCGACAGTTCGATTTCGATTCGAGCGCGCCAAAATACCGGTCCGCACCGCCGAAGCAACAGAAAAATGGGGCTTTTTCGCAATGCTTGGGGCGCACCCAGTTTCTCGCAAGGGGCCAACAATGGTGTTTCTCACCCCTCACCCCTGGCCCTCTCCCCGTTGAGGGGAGAGAATCCTCCGGACTTTGTGCGCGCATTGCGCCCCGTAACCTCACGAGAGCTCTTTTGGCCGGCTTGGACCACAAAAGGATGCCTGCCCTGATTTCCAAT
>Ga0134127_10001476_pt1 | contig 17431 bp, 22 predicted proteins | sample KB31753_FD_96459 | JGI IMG/M metagenome (GOLD analysis project Ga0134127, IMG submission 96459) | Terrestrial soil microbial communities with excess Nitrogen fertilizer from Kellogg Biological Station, Michigan, USA - KB3-175-3 | ecosystem: Environmental > Terrestrial > Soil > Unclassified ... | reverse complement strand
TATCTTCGTCTCTCTCTATCCCGAATGTTGGGACGGATCATGGATCGTGCCACTGAGTTGGGCAAGCACCTGGAGTGGTTGAAGGCGAGCATCGAGGTCGCTGAACCGAACGCTGTTGCGGGCCTGATTCGTGAGCGTCGGGCAACTTTGAGCGAATTGGCATCATTGCCGAGCTCGTTGGAGGGGTCGAAGGCTGATGACCTGCGTGCAAGACGTGAAGCCCGTAAGCGGCGTACCAACAATTCATCTGGTGCCACCCGACGTGCACAGCCTCGACGCAGCAACGGAAGCCATCGAGCTGGGTGAGTGCTACGGCCTGACCCTTGACCCCGACCAGCAGACAACGATCCGCGGTGCACTCGGTGAGCGTCGCGACGGATCATGGGCTGCCGGTGAGGTTGTTGACCATGAAGGCCGACAGGCCGGTAAGAACGACACGGCATTGCTCCGCAAGTTGGCTGGTGTGGAGCTGTTCGGTGAGCGACTGATCCTTCATACGGCACATGAGTTTCAGACGGCCAATGAGGACTTCCTGCGACTGGTCGCGATCTTCGAGGCCTTCGATGACCTGCGTAAGAAGGTTGCCCGTATCCGCTACGCCAACGGCGAGCAGGGCATCGAGTATGTCAACGGGGCACGGATCAAGTACAAGGCTCGTACTGGTGGCGCCGGTCGCGGCTACGCCGAGGCCGACGTCGTGTTCTACGACGAGGACCAGCACCTGCAGGCTGAGCATCTTGGTGCATCGCTACCGACGATGCTGGTCAACCCTAACTTTCAGGCATGGTTCTGCGGATCTGGTGCCTTGTCGACGTCGACGCAATCACATGCGTTACGCCGTCGGGCGATCCTGGGCATAGCTGGCGTAGCTGACCCGGGCCGGTTGGCGTACACAGAGAACACCGCTCAGAGCGTGAACGTCGTCAACGGCGAGATCGTGTTGCTGTCGCCCGCGATCGAGCAGATGCTTGACGAGGACGTGCTGTGGAGCCACCCCGGGTATCGCAATGGTCGTGTGTCGCGCGAAGCGATGGAGACCATGTTCCGCTCGTTGGGTCCAGATCTGTTCGGCCGGGAAATCTTGAACATCCCCGACCCAGAGCCCGGCGAGTACGGCGGTGTCATCGACCTTGCTCTCTGGTTGTCGCTGATCGAGTCGACCTCGAGCATCGCCTTCAACAAGTCGTGGGCATTGGCGGTTAGCCCCGATCGCCAGTGGGCAACGTTCGGTGTCGCCGGTCGTCGCGCTGACGGTCGCCTGCATGTCGAATGGTTGGAACGCAAGGCTGGCACATCGTGGGTGGTCGACACGGGAGTCGACTTGTATGAGCGATCCTGGATCCCGTTGCGGATTCACAAGTCTGGGCCTGAGGGCAGCTTCATTGTCCCGCTGCGCGAGCGTGGTGTCGAGGTGGTTGAGGTCTCATCTGCTGAGGTGACTGCCGCTACCGGACAGTTCATTGATGCTTGCAACGGCGGCCAATTAAGGCACCTCGGCCAGGCGTCGTTGGATATCGCGCTGAAGGGTGCAGTGCTGCGAACGTCGTCAGATGGTGCCGCCCTGTGGTCACAACGGAACTCGTCGACCGAGATCACGGCGCTAATGGCCTGCACGGTGGCGGCTGGTGGTGTGCCGAGCGAAGACATCGACCCACAGGTTTTTTAGGGAGGAGACGTACATGCAATTCACTCAGAAGCAGGAACGCAACGGCGCGACCGGTGCGACGTCCGAGCAGGATACGCCCGTGTCGGGCCCGGATGCCACGGCGCAGATCGCTTCGGCGATCAGTTCGGCGATGGCCACCGATCGCTACACCCCACCCGCACCTAGGGAGGCATGATGTCTGGTTCATATATCGATGCAGCTGGGCCGACGATCGCAGCGGATGCCGCTGAGGCCCAAGCTGGTGTTGCTCAGGCGACAGCATGGACTGAACAAAGTCAGGCCGATACGGCCCAGTTCATCAACGCTCACGGTCCTGCTGTCACTCACGGGCATCCTTCGGTCGGTGTGCTGCCGCCGTCTATCGCCGGCAACGAGTGACCCGTCCTGTTGTCGAGCTCGCTGCCGCTGTGGCCGTGATGCTCGTCGGGGCGTGGCTGATCGGCTGGTGGGCGGTCGGCATCGTCCTTGTTGTCGTCGGCGGCCTGATCGCCGTCGATGCTGTACTCCGCGACGCCCCTGGGCGCCAGTCGAAAAACAGGCCTTCGAATGAAGTGTTGGAACGGTGGAGGCGGGCACGATGAGACTTCTCGACCGTGTGACTTCCCGCTACCGGGCCCAGGGCTATTGGGAGGGGATGGCTTCCGGGGCGTCGGTGCTGACCAGCTACCCGTTGAATCCGAAACGCGAGCAGGCCGTCCAGAACATTGTCGCTGCCGCCCAGCAGGCCTACGAGACGAACGGTGTCGTGTTCGCCTGCACGTTGGTACGAATGATGATGCTCGCCGAGGCTGCCTTCAAGTTCCGCTCGTTGAAAGACAAGCACCTGTTCGGTAACCCGGATCTGCGCATCCTCGAGTACCCCTGGCCGGGGGCCACCGCTGGCGAACTATGGGCGCGGATGGAGCAGGCCAACTCGTTGAGTGGCAACGCCTTCGTCGCCAAGATCGAAGACGACGAACTGCTGATGCTCCCAGCGAACGAGGTTGTCATCGTCTCCGAGGTGGTGACCAGCTCGAGCGGGGTGAAGTACAAGCGGCCGATCGGTTACGACTGGGATCCGAACCGTCTGCCGGGTGTGACCCGCAACGCTGACGCGCAGTTCTTCACTGCTGACGAGGTGGCTCACTGGTCTCCGATCCCTGATCCGGCTGCCCGGTTCCGGGGGATGTCGTGGTTGTCGCCGGTGCTGCGTGAGGTGGGCGCCGACAGTGCGATGACGTCTTACAAGACGCTGTATATGGATCACGGTTCTCCGATCACGGCTGTCAAGTATGCGCGGCCGTTGAAGCCGGAGACGATCGACTACCTGATGGATCGCATCCAGGCCAAGTTCGGCGGTGCCGCTAATGCATGGAAGCCGTTGATCTTCGATCAGGGTGCTGACCCGGTGCTGTCCGCCGGCCTCGAGTCCCTTGACTTCCGCAACGTCCAGGCCGGTGGTGAACTGCGGATCTGTGCTGCCGCTGGTGTGTCGCCGAACCTGATCGGGTTGCGCGGTGGGAGTGTCGCTGATCCGGGTGAAACGTACCCGCAAGCGATGCGTCAGCTGGCCGACATGCACATGCGTCCGTCGTGGCGGTCGGCGTGTGCCTCGTTGCAGAAGCTCGTCCCTAATGTTCCCGACGGAGCGCATCTCTGGTTCGACACTTCCGACATTGCTGCGTTGCAGGCGGCGGAGACGGAACGGGCACAGGTCACCCAGGTGTCGGCGGCAGCGATGCTGACGTTCGTTCAGGCTGGCATGACTCGTGAGTCGGTGATCTCGGCGGTCACCTCCGGCGATCTTTCGCTGCTCGTGGCCGATCCGAACGCTGGTTTGCCAGCGGGTGCCGGGGCTACGACGACTGCGCCTCCAAAGGCTGGGCAGGCGCCGGGTGTGCAGACCGTGTTGACGAAGCCGCAAACCCCGGCGTCGAAGATGCCGATGCCGGCGTCGATGGCGATGATGCCGTCCGCCACCGGACGCCCCCGCGCTCCCAGCGTCAACGGGAAAGGAAGATGATGGAATACACCCGCTCGTTCGCCCTCGAAGACATCTCCGTGCGCTCCGGTGGCGACGGCCGCACCGTCGATGCCTATGCGACGGTGTTCAACACCCCGGCCGAGGTGCGTGACGCCGACGGCGAGTACATCGAAGAGATCGACCCGGCCGCGTTCAACCGTGCCATCGAACATTCGCGTCGTGCCAAAGGCGGGTGGAATATCCCGGTCATCTTCAATCACGGCATGACGATCTTCCACACCCCGAGCGAAATTGATTCGGTGCCGATCGGGGTGCCGGAAGAGATCCGTGCCGACAAGCGTGGGCTGTTCACCCGTACCCGCTACCACGATTCGCCACGGGCACGCGAGGTGCTGGAGGCGATCCGTGAGGGTTCGATCACCGCCTATTCGTTCTCCGGTGCGTTTCGTCGTAGTGACCCGCCGGTGCCACGGGGCGGGTTCCGTTCCGACGCTGCCGGCAACTTGAAAACGGTGCGTCGCACCGAGTCGACATTGCGCGAGTTCGGCCCGGCCACGTTCCCGGTGTACGCCGGCGCCGAAGTCGTCGGGGTCCGTGCCGAGCAGGCTGCATATCTTCTGTCCCGTATGGCACCCGGTGAAGCAAACCGGCTCGCCACTTTCCTTACTTCTGGCACTCAACTCGACCAGCTAGAAGCCGACACCCCCGATGAGGGGCCCGTCACCGAGGACTCGCCCGATGGGCACTCCGTTCGGTCACCGAAAGAACAACTACTGGCTCGGTACGCCGAGTTCATCCGAACAAGGAGCGCCTAATGGCACAAACACTGCAAGAGATGGAAGAGAGGATGCGGTCGATCCAGACCGACCTCCGTTCCATTGCCGAGATCCAAGAACCCGGGGATGACGACGTCATCCTTCAGGATTCACTCATCCAAGAGCACGCCAAGCTCGAGGCCGACGTCGCCCCACTGCGCAAGCGGATGGCCGAACTGGACCGGATTCGTCAGGTGTCCGGCAACGAGGACAATCGGGAAGAGCCGCGCACCGGCCCGACTCTCGTTGTCCGCTCGAACCGTGATCCGCTCGAGGACCTTGACTCCGTTCGGTCGAACCTCGTCCGGCCGGATGAGCTGCGCGCACGGGCGATGAACTTGATCGAAGACGATCACAAGCGTCAGCGCTTTGAGTTCTCCGACAGCGCCGCCGAGGCCGCGACAATGCGGGCACAGACCCCGCAGATCGGTCGTCACATCCTGCTCACCGGCGGTCAGGAATACCGCGACGCCTTCCGCACCTACCTGCAGACCGGCCACGCTCCCGAGGGGTCGTTCCGTGCGATCAACCTGACCAACGCCTCCGGCGGCTACCTGCTCCCGTACGTGTTGGACCCGACGATCGTGCTCACCAACAGCGGAAGCTCCAACCCGTTCCGCCGCGTGTCCCGCATCGTGCAGACCACATCGAACGCATGGCAGGGTGTCTCCTCGGCCGGTGTCAACGCCGCACTCGTTGCTGAGGCAGCGACCGCGGCCGATGCTGCACCGTCGGACTTCGCCCAGATCCAGGTGGTTCCCAAGAAGTTCGCTGCATGGGTGCTTGGCACCTACGAGGCGTTGGACGACACCGACTTCGGTGTCCAACTCCCCGGCCTGCTGTCGGACGCCAAGGACCGCATCGAGTCGTCCTACTTCGCCACCGGTTCAGGCACCAACGCCCCGCAGGGTGTCGCCTCGGCGATGGGCACCGGCTCCCGCGTCGCCCCCGCTGCGACCGGTACGGCGTTCAACGGCACCGCATCCAACATCGATGTCTACAACCTGCAGGCAGCATTGCCGCCCAGGTTCCGCAAGGCGCCCGGTGCGGCGTTCATGGGCAACATCGTCGTCCTCAACAAGGTCCGGGCGATCGACCAGTACGGCGGCGGCAGCTTCTGGGCGAACTTCACCAGCGATACTCCGGCGGCGTTGCTCGGTCAGCCCATCTACGAGGCCAGCGACTTCTCGTCGACCACGACCGGCACCTCGGGAGCGTCCGGCACGGCGTCGATCACGTTGATGTACGGCGATTTCGGCCAGTTCATCATCGCCGACCGTGTTGGCGTGTCGATGCTGTACGACCCGCTCATCAAGGGCACCGGTGCCTCGGCGCAACTGCCTCAGGGTGAGGCCGGCTGGTACATGTTCTGGCGGGTCGGAAGCCAGATCAGTACGACGGCGGGGTTTAGATACCTGACGATCAGCTGACGATTCGAGGGGCCAGGGTGGAGCACCGCCCCCCTGGTCCCTCGTCCCACCCACGGTGCGACAGACAGGGAGTCACGGTGCATCCTTTGACCATTGCGCGCTCGGCGATATACGAGCACGCCGCCATTCAAAAAGACCAGGAGCTCGCCAGCTTCCTCGCCTTGGTCATGGACCTCGAACCGTTGCGGACGATCGTCGAGGTCGGTGCCTTCGCCGGCGGAACGCTGTGGGCCTGGCATCAGTTGGGCGTCCGGGTGATCGGGGTCGACCTGCCACCACCCGGTTACCCGGACGGCCCGCAAGTCAACGACCTCGGGATGACCGTGATTTGCGGCGACAGCCACGACCCGGCAACCCGTGACCAGCTGTTGGCCGAGCTCGACGGCTTGCCGATCGACATGTTGTTCATCGACGGCGACCATACCTACGAGGGCGTGAAGGCCGACTACGAGTTGTACGCCCCACTGGTCCGCTCCGGCGGGATCATCGGGTTCCACGACATCCGCGACCACGCCCAACAGCCATACATCGAAGTCAAACGGTTCTGGCTCACGCTGCACGGCGAGAAGGAAGAGATCGTCTGTCCCCTCGGCGGCGACTGGGGTGGCATCGGTGTCATCCGTGCCGAAGACCCGGCCGTCGTCGCCGACCAGCGAGCTGAACAACTCGCACGTTACCTCCGGGCGCAGAACGGCGCCTATCACCACCCCGGCAAGACCTTTCAGAAAGTGAGATGATGAAAACCCTTACGATCGGTGCGGTCCCTCATTCGTTTGACGGATCTTCGTATTACAGGATCTGGTTGCCCTTCAAGCACCTCGACGCCAAGTCTCACCACATCGTTGGTGTCGCCCGCCCGGGTGGGCCGATGGTGACGATGCAGGAAGCCGAGGCGATGGACGCGCTGGTGTTCCAACGTCCCGCCGGCAAGGAGGGGGCGCGGATGCTCGAGCAGCTTGTCGGCCGTACCCGTCTGGTGTACGAGGTCGACGACGACATGCTCAACGCCACGTCGAACGGGCTGCCCCATCTCGTCAACGAGCGGTTCCGCGAGTCGTTCAAACGGTGCCTGCGCCTGTGCGACATGGTGACCACCACGAACGAGTACCTGGCGGAGACGATCCGCCCGTACAACGACAACATCAGGATCCTGCCCAATCACGTCAAGGCTGGTCTGCTCGACGTGGTTCGTCCGCAGCGGGAGCAGGTGACGATCGGCTGGGCCGGTGGCACCTCGCACATGTGGGACATGATGACGGTCGCTGAACCTTTGCGCCGAGTGCTCGACGACAACCCCGATGTCGACATGCATTTCATGGGCTACGACTTCTCGCCGCTGGTTGGCCGCCAGTGCCGCTGGTCGGTGTGGGAGCCGGATGTCGGCGACTACTACAAGGGCATTGATTTCGATATCGCTATCGCCCCGTCGGCGGATCAGCTGTTCAACCGTTCCAAGACGTGGATCAGGGCGTTGGAGATGGGCGCTCTCGGTATCCCGATCGTCGCCCAGAACCTGCTGCCGTACTCCGACTATGTGATCGATGGTAAGACCGGGTTCCTGGTCAACACCGAGGCCGAGTGGCGGGACCGTCTCACCGATCTGATCCACGACCCGGACATGCGTGCCGAGATGGGTGCGGCGGCTCGTGAGCAGGCGTCGGGGTGGACGATCGAAGAGGGTTGGCGCCTGTGGCACGACGCCTACGAGCACGCCGCCAGTTGATGTACCGCAAACACGAAGGAGTTGAACATGGGTGACCACGACGAACTACAAGGCCACGACCCGGTCGCCGAAGAGGCGATCAAGGCAGGTCCGAAGCCGAAGGCCGAGAAGACGCCATCGGCAAAGAAACCAGCGAAGAAGGCGGCAAAGAAGATCGCGCCGGCCAAGGCGACGCCAGCGCCCGAGCCAGTCGCCCCTTCGCATCCGTTCACGTTGGGATCATCAGCGGGTGAGCCGCGCTAGTTCAGTGCTCGAGGCGTGACGAAACTCTGATCGGAGTTGTAGGCCGATGACCCGCTACCTGTCTGTCAGTGAACTGAAGGCCTACGTCCGCTCCGAGATCTCCGTCGACGATGCGTTCTATGAGGATGCGATCCTCGCCGCGGAGACGATCATCGACAACGCGACGGCCCGCAAGTTCGTCGTCGCCGACCCGGCGGTGTCGACGGCGCGGACCTACAGGCCGTCGGGCGGTTGCATCCAGCTGATTGACGACGCTGTAGCGATCGTCTCCATCGTCGACAACGGGGCGACGCTGACCTCCGGTACGGACTATCAGGCTGAGCCGTTGAACGGGTTGTCGGATGCCGGTGAGTCGGTGCCGTTCTATGCGTTGCGGCGTCTCGGCTTCTACTACTCCCACTGGTACAACTGGTATGGCGTCCCTAATGCGGCGACGATCACGGTGACGGCCCGGTGGGGTTGGCCGGCGATCCCTGCGCAGGTCAAAGAGTCGTGCAAGATTATCGCCAAGGACGTGTTCAACATGCGCAACACGACCGGCTTCGGTCTTGTTGGCATCACCGAAGCGGGTGGTATCGGCACGCGTGAGAACGCCATCGTCCAGAAGACGGTCACCGACTACATGCACCCGCGTGCGATCGCGACGCCCTGATGGCCATCGACTTGCAGGCGGTCCACCGGGCTCTCGCCGGCCAGATCTCCGAGCACATCACCCGTGACACTAACGTCGCCGCTTTCCCCGACGGGTCGTACAGCCCGCCGCAGATCACCGTCCACTCCGACCCGGGCGGCTACCTGAACTATGCGATGACCTTCAACGACGAGGCCGACTTGATGTTGCGCCTGAAACTCGAGGTCGAAGCTGGTGACGATCTGGAGTCGGTGTGCATCAAGGTCACTGACTATCTCTCGTCGGGCACAGGCAACACGTCGTCGATCATCGATGCCGTGAACTTCGACCGGACCCTGGGTGGGGCGGTCGAGAATTGTCGGATCCTCACCGCCGAATGGGACACCGACACCAACCCTGCCGTCGCCTGGTTGCCCGTGGTGATCTACCTCAACAGGGAGTAGCGATGCATCCAGAGGCTTACGCCTACGTCGCTGACGTCATCGCCGAGCACGGCTTGAAGGGCGACGTGTTGGATCTGGGTGGCCGGTTCATCAACGGTTCGACCCGTGACCTGTTCCCCGACGGCGACCTGTACGTGGTGGTCGACATCGAGGCCGACCCGTCGGTCGACGTGGTCGCCGACGCCGGCGATCTCGATCTGGGGATCACGTTTGATGTGGTGCTGTCGACGGAGTTGTTGGAGCACACGCCGCGGGGTGCCGACATCGTCAAGGCCGCCTACCGCCATCTGCGTGAGGGTGGGATGTTCGTGGCGACGATGGCCGGGCCCGGTCGGCCGCCGCATGGTGCGGCGGGGTCGCCGTGGCCGTTGGAGGGTGAGTTCTACCGCAATGTGTGGCCTGACGAGTTGGCGGGGTGGCTGACTGCGGCGGGGTTCAAGGTGTATCAGACCGATATCGCCGGGACTGATCTGCGTTGCTGGGCGATGCGGTGAAAGTCCTCCTCGTCCACCCGGGAGCTCACTACTCGGTTGCCGATGTGTACAACGGGTTGCACGACGGTCTGGTTGCTAACGGTGCCGAGGTTGGGGTCGTCAACCTCAGCGACAGGCTTGAGTTCTACAGCGGGGCGCACATCAGCAAGGACGGCGAGTGGATCAAAGCGTTCTCTCGCGAGGATGGGATCAAGCTCGCTGCCAAGGGCATTGAGGTCGTCTGCTACGAGTGGTGGCCCGACATCGTCTTGATTATCACCGGGATCTTCATCCCGCCGGAGGTGTGGGGTGTGCTGGCTCGCCGCCCGCACCACGTCGTGCTGTGGAACACCGAGTCGCCGTACGAGGATGACCTGCAGATGCAACCGGCCCGCTATGTCGATACGGTGATCGTCAACGACCCGGTCGGCCTCAACGGCTTCCACAACGTCAACCCGCGGTCGTGGTATCTGCCCCACTCCTACGACCCGGCCATCCACAAGCCGGGGAAGGCGACGAAGTCGCTGGCCTGCGATTTCTGTTTCGTCGGTACCGGGTTTCCGTCGAGGATCGAGTTCTTCGAGAAGGTCGACTGGACCGGGATCAATGCGAAGTTCGCCGGCAACTGGGCGATGGTTGACGACGACTCGCCGCTGTTCCCACTGTTGATGTCGAACCGTGAGGACTGTCTCGACAACGCCGACACGGTGAAGCTGTACCGCTCGGCAAAGGTCTCGGCAAACCTGTACCGCAAGGAGACATCACCGCAGGGTCACGCTGAGGGGTGGGCGATGGGCCCGCGTGAGGTGGAGCTCGCCGCGACGGGGACGTTCTTCCTGCGTGAGGCGCGTGGTGAGGGTGACGAGGTGTTGCCGATGTTGCCGACGTTCACGACGCCGGCTGAGTTCGAAGATCTGCTCCGCTGGTGGCTGGCCCACCCCAAGGAGCGCAACCGCGCCGCTGCCCAAGCTCGGGCGGCGATCGCCGACCGCACGTTCCAGAACACGGCCCAACGGCTGCTCGGTCTGGTTGACGGCGTGATCAAGATCCCCCGCTAGGGGCTAACGCAAGGAGAAAATCATGGCCCGAATTGCCGGGAGGAATGGTGCTTTGTATGCCGGGATCACGTCGGCCGGCACTGCCGAACCGATCGCGTTCCTCAGTACATGGGCGCTCAATTTTGCGACGGACAAAATCGAGGTGACCGCGTTCGGTGACGTGACCAAGGTGTACGTCGCCGGTCTGCCCGATTGCCAGGGCACCTATGCCGGGTTCTACGACACGGCGACCGCACAGCTGCTGACCGCTGCGACCGACGGCGTGGCTAGGAAGTGGTACCTCTACCCGACGACGGCGACGGCGACGCAGTACTGGTACGGCACAGCGATCTTCGACATGAACATCGACGCCAGCGTTGATGGTCCGGTGGCGATCAACGGCGGGTTTGCTGCGGCGACGCAGACCACCAAGATCGGCTGATCGTTGGCGACGTTCAAGTCGTTCGCCGAGTTCGCTGCCGAGCTCGAGAAGATGAACAAGGCGATCGACAAGGCGACAAAGCCGATCGCCAAGACGATGGGCGATCGGGCCCGTGGCATTGCTCACTCCGAGGCGGTCGCAGATCTCGGTGGTGATCTGAAGTTCACACATTGGGCACCGAAGGCGGAGACGCATCTCAAGTCGATCCCCAATGGTGTTGTGCTATTGCCGACCAAGTCGGGCGCGGGTGTGTGGACGGTAGCCAACCAAGGCCGACACAGCACCTCGGGCGGATTCTCCGGGCCTGGCATCAACACCAAGACGGGGCTGACGAAGAAAACGAAGTCGGGCAAGGTCGGCAAGGTCAAGTCGTTCAAGAGCAAGAAGTGGAACGGCACGACCAGCGGCATGCATACAGCGGATAGGGCTGTCACCAAGATGGAAGCTGAGTTGATACCGATCGCCCGACTTGGCATCCGTGCCGTGATGGTGCAGCACTTCGACGTCGACTAGGAGCGTGTGACCGTGGCCAACAAGATCAGCACGGTCATCGACTTCGCGACCGAGTCAGCCAAGTCCAGCCTCAAGTCATTGCAGACGTCGGTCATGGAGGCCGAGGGTGCAGGTGGCAAACTCAAGGCTGGGTGGGGTTCCCTCAAGCAAGGCATTACCGAGAATGCGGCAGGTATCGCGACGGTTGCCGGGGGCGCTTTGCTGGCGTTCGGCGTCAAGGCCGTTGGAGCGTTCACCGACACTGCCAAGGCAGCTATTGACCTGAGCACCAGCACCGGCTTGGCAGTAGAAGATGCCTCACGCTGGATTGCCGTCGGTGACGATTACAAGGTCGGGGCCGATGCGCTGGCGACTGGGCTTGGCAAGATCGCTAAGACACTCGATGACACGAAGTGGTCGAAATACGGTATTGCGACGCGTGATGCCGGTGGACAGGCCCGTTCGACCAACGACATCTTGCTCGACACGTTCGACATGCTCTCCAAGGTCACGAACAAGACCGAGCAGGCACGCATCGGACAGCAGTTGTTCGGCAAGGGTTATCAGTCGATCACGCCGATTCTCGGTCACACCCGCGCCGAGTACGAAAAGATGCTTGGCACGGTCGAGAAGGGTCAGGTCATCACCGAGGCCGAGGCCAAGAAGGCGGAGAAGTTCCGCCTCGCCGAGGACCAGCTTGGCGACGCGTTGCGCGACGTCACGATCCAGATCGGTGAGCAAGTCGCCGGGATGGCACCACTGTTGGTGGCGATGGCGAAACTCGTAGCGATGCTGAGTGGCGGCGTCGGTGATTTCCTGGACTTCAACACGGGTGCCGGCGACGTGATCAACACCCTCTACGAACTGCGCGGCGAAGCCGACCGTGGTGGTAAGTCGTGGGAGTCGTGGCGCAAGGACGTCCTTGAAGGCAAGGTGTCTCTCGAAGAGGCGGTCAAGCAGATCCATGAGGCTGCTGCCGCTCACAAAGAGATCAACGACACCCTCGACGGTGGCGAGAAGTCGTGGGAGCAGGCCACTGCATTGTCGGACGATCTGACGGACAGTTTCGAGCACATGGGCATAGTCGGCCAGGATTCTGCCTCTGCGCTTGTCAAAGCCACGCAGAGGTACGCCGATCAGGTTGACAAGACGTCGCGTGAAGTGCAGTCCGACATCGACGCGATGCAGCACAAGTGGGACACACTGTTCAACAACCTCGACGCTGAACAGTCGTTGATCCACTTGAAGCAGCAGGCCGAGGACGTCAAGAAGGCCAACGAGGACGCCGGTAAGGCGATCAAGGAACATGGCCCTGGTTCGCCGGAGGCCATTGCCGCGATTGCCGATGCCCGCGACAAGCAGATCGAGCTCGAGAAGGCGACAGCCTTGTACGCCAAGGACATCGCCGGGTTGCCCCCGGAGGTGGCAACGAGGATCGCCGCCGAGATCGGTGCAGGTGACATCGACAAGGCGATCGCCGAGGTCGAGCAGGGCTTCCAGAATCACGCATTCCGGATCAACGCCCACCTCGACACGATCGTCATCGACGGCGAGACGCATGCGGCCGGGTCGACGAGCATCAACGGGATCAACGTCAAGCCCTCGGTAGGCAAGAGCGCCAGTGGTCGTGACATCCCAAGCGGGGAGGGTCTGACGCTCGTCGGTGAGAAGGGCCCGGAGTTGATCAGTTCGCCGGGGTCGCAGGTGTGGAACGCCGACCAGACGGCGGCGATGCTTAACGGCGGTTCGAGCACGACGGTTCAGGCGGTCAACATCTACGTGACGTCGATGCCGACCCCTGATGATGTGATGCGTCTCGTCAAGAAGTTCGAGCAGCGCAACGGGCCCGGCTGGCGATCCTGATGCTGACCGAGACGGTCGCCGCCTATTTCACCGTCACGAGTTCGTCGACTGTGTTCGTGCTCGACGACCCGGTCAAAGGCGTCCTCGACGGCGCCACCTACGTCCTCGCCGGCGACGTTGCCACCACCCTCCCGGCGGTCCGTCAGGTGACGATCAACCGGGGCCGCGACCGCCAGCTGGACGAGTTCGTGGTCGGCACCGCCAACGTTGAGGCCAGCAACCGCGACCGCCTCTACGACCCGTCGTACGCCGCCGGGTTGTACTACGGCAACCTCGTCCCCGGCAAACGGGTGACGATCACCACCAACGGGGTGACGATCTTCGACGGTCTGATCGAGGACTACAACTACACCTACGATCAGGTGTCGACCGATTCAACGGTGCAGTTCAGTGTCGTCGACTGCCTGGCCACGCTCGGGTCGGCGGAGTTCGACGAGTGGACGTCGTCGGCCGGTCAGCTGGTCGGGGCCCGCCTGACGTCGATCCTCGACCGCGCGGAGGTGGCGTTCCCAGCGTCACGGTCGATCGACACCGGAACCTCAACCCTGCAAGCAGATCTGGTGTCGTGGGGGTCGAACGTCCTCAACTATGCGCAACTGGTTGTGCGTGCCGACCTTGGGCAGCTGTTCGCCTCCAAGGATGGGGTGCTGACCTTCTACGGCCGCAACCGTTCGGTGACCGGTGTCGGTGCCCCGGTGCTGGCCGATGACGGGACGGGGATCAAGTACGTCGGCATCGAGGTCGACTACGGCACCGAGCTCCTGTTCAACCGGGTCAGCGTCGACGCGACCGGGTTCACGAAGCAGACGGTGACCGATGCGGCGTCGTTCGCCCAGTTCGGTAAGTGGTATTCGCTGTCGATCTCCGGGCTGCCGCTCGACTCCCAGCAGCAGGCGCTTGACCTGGCCAACTACCTGCTCAGCCTGTACAAGACCCCGACGTCACGGTTCAAGTCGGTCACCGTCGCATTGCACGCCCTCTCCGACACGGATCAGGCGTCGATGCTCGCCCTCGACATCGGGTCGGTGATTCGCCTGATCTACACCCCCAACGATGTCGCCCCGGCGATCGACAAGTTCTGCATGGTCGAACGGGTGTCGCACTTGATCGACGCCAGCCAACTGGTCCACACGATCACCTACGGCCTGTCGAACCTCGCCGACGGCTTCTCCGGGCATCCGTTCATCCTCGACGACCCGGTCGCCGGCGTGCTCGATTCGACCTACGTCCTCGCGTTCTGACCCCCTCACTGAAGGCGGCTTCATGCTCAAGCTCTACACAGTCGTGCATCCCGTCGCGGCAGACAACCAGTGGAAGGCGCCAGAGGGTTGGCGTTGGGCGATCCAGACCGACGACCGCTACGACCGCTGCTCGATGCACTACGAGGACCCGGCCGCGGACGCCAACTGCATCATCGCCGGATGGCAACCATCGAGACAGGACGCGGAGAACGAGATGTCGCTAGTGCTCGCCGCATGCCGACGCACCCTGCTCGCCTACGGCGGGGTAGCAGCCCTCCCGGAGATCGCCCAGCAGGTGTTGGCTGACTGCCCTTTAGGCCCTGAGGTCGTCGGCGAATTGGCGATGCTCGGATGACCACCTACCAGGTGTTCGTTCCGGGAGCTGTTTTGACTGCAGCCCAGTTGAACACGAACTGCTCGGCTGATATCCAGGTGTTCACCGGGTCGGGTACGTGGACGAAGCCGACCAACCCGTCCTCGACGGCGACAACGTTCGGGGTCGTGGTCGGCCCCGGCGGCGGTGGTGGATCGGGGCGTCGTGGCGCGGCCGGATCCGAACGCGACGGTGGTGGCGGTGGTGGCGGCGGCGAGCGGGTGACCTTCACGATGGCTACCTCGGTGCTGTCTGCGACAGAGACGGTCACTATCGGTACGGTCGGCGGCGGCGCATCAGGGATCGCCGTTGACAATACGAACGGCGGCGGTGGCGGCACTGGGACCAACTCCTCGATCGGCACCACGAAGATTGTCGCTCGTGGCGGCGGCGGTGGCGCCGGTGGCGGGGCTGCTGGAACCTTCGGTGGAAACAGCGGAATCGGTTATATCGGAACCAACTCGTCGACGGGCATTCTAGGTGCCGGTGGTGGCTGTCCAGCTTCTAGTTCGATTGGGCTGGACGGTGGACCCGGTAATCACAGCGTTGCGGGCGGCGGTGGTGGTGGTGGCGGTGTCACGACAGGCAACGCCGCTCAGAACGGCGGTGTGGGTGGTGCCAATGGTGGCGTTGCCGGTGGCGCGGCTGGCGCGGCGTCTGGCGGTAACGGCGGCGTGCCCGGTGCTCAGACCGCGAACTCAGGAATGCCTGGCGCAGGCGGCGGTGGTGGTGCTGGGGGAACTGGTGCCGCCGGCAACGGTGCCGTCGGTGGTATCTATGGTGCTGGCGGCGGCGGTGGGGGTGGCTCGACTAACACGTTCGCCTCCGGGGCCGGTGGCGCTGGTGGCGCTGGAATCATTATCATCGTCACGACTCGTTAGCCGAGTGAGTGCTCGATCTCGGCGGCGAGGATCTTCCCGGCGACCGTCACCGGATCGCGAACGTCCTCGGGGTCGAGGATCACTGGTTCCGGCAGCGGGTCGGTAGCACTGAACGTCTCACGCAGCATCCGTAGCCGTGCTTCGGTTTCCGGGGTCACGGCGGCACGTTAGTTGACGAGAGGTGACCCCAGCAGCTCGCAATGCTGAACGGGGTACTCGTTGGGGTACGTTCCTTCGTTGACCCACGGGCATGATCCCTGGAACGGGATGGTCGTGGTTGTCGGCGTCGGTCGAACTGCTGGTGCAGGCGTGACGATGTTCGTCACGACCTGTGGCACTGGGTTGCAGGCGGTGAGCCCGGCGAGGGCGAGCGTGGTGGCGATGATGATGGCTTTGCGGTTCATGGTTTGTTCTCCTTGAGGATCTTGCGGACACCGGCTTCGGACATTCCGACGACTGCGGCGATTTGACGATTGCTCGCCCCTTCGTTGTGGGCGTCGATGATCGCCTGGCGCCGAGCTGCGGGGGATGCGGCTCGGAGTCGGGCTTCTGTCTCTGGTGTCACTCACCCACTATGCGCACAAAGTACGCACCCTGTCAAGGGGGTAAACCGATGGTCGTTCGTGGATCGCTCGCCAAGGCAATCATTCAGCGCCAAGCCGAAGAGATCGAATCGCTCAAAGACGAGGTGTCCACCCTCAAGCAGGAGCGCCAGATCGCGGTCGCCGGTGAGGCCCCGGAGGAGATGATCCTGCCATGAGACGGTGGTTCCGCAACTGGTTAATCGGCATCGTCCTCGAGGCGTTGAAGCGTCGTGACGAGTTGATCGACGCCGAGCTGGCCAACCTGCGCGGGATGGGCGGCGAGGCCGCGAGGGAGAGGTACACCCAGTTGAAAGACGGCCGGTACTGGTGACCTCTACCGTCCGCAAGGGTCAGACCGGGGTCGACTTCAGCTTCGCCAAACCACCACCCGCCCGCCTCCGCGAGCTCGGCTACACCTTCATCGTCGGCTACATCAGCGTCCCGCCGGCGGCCCCGGCCAAGAACATCTCCAGGGTCGAGTGCGAGGCATACATCGCCGCCGGGCTGAAGGTCCTCCTGGTGTGGGAGATGTCGGCGACCCGCGCCAGCCTCGGTGCCCCCTACGGCAAGCTCGACGGCAACAACGCCAAGAACATGGCCCTCGCTCGCGGCTATCCGGGCAACGTCCCCATCCTCGTCGCCGACGACACCAACACCGTGGCCACCAACATCGACGCCCACGAGGCCTACCTGCGGGCGTTCGCCGTGGAGTGCGACCCGTACCCGATCGGGATCTACGGCGACACCGACATCCTCGCCCGCTGTGTGGGCCTGTGGCGTATCGGGTGGGTTCCTAACGCCTGGTCGTGGTCGGGGACGTCTCGTGCCAATGCAGAGGCCAAAGCGGGGGCGATAGGTGCCCATGTGCTGCAACACACCGGGTTCTACATCGACGGTACCTGGGCGGTGGATCCGAACGTGGCGATCCGCGACTTCCCGGCCTGGGGGATACCCGACCCGTTACCGTACGTGGAGGATGATGTGAAGTTCTTCGACAACCTGGAGACCCGCACCATGCCCTACGGTGAGGCGCCCCCGACGACCGCGGTGTTCATCGCCGACGTCGCCAAACGCAACATCGGCGCCGAGGAGTACGCCGCCTACGGCAACCCGGCCCGGGTGTCGCTGACC
>Ga0134127_10001474_pt1 | contig 17451 bp, 15 predicted proteins | sample KB31753_FD_96459 | JGI IMG/M metagenome (GOLD analysis project Ga0134127, IMG submission 96459) | Terrestrial soil microbial communities with excess Nitrogen fertilizer from Kellogg Biological Station, Michigan, USA - KB3-175-3 | ecosystem: Environmental > Terrestrial > Soil > Unclassified ... | reverse complement strand
CGCGGGCTACATGCCCAAGGTCATCGCCACCAGCAACGGCGCCTACTCCGACCAGACCTGGCTGACCGCGCAGAAGGCGACCGCGGGCGCGGCGGGCCGAAGGATCTCAAGACCATCGCGCTCTTCACGTGTGACAACCTCTTCTGCCAGGACAACCGCAAGGTCGCGACCGACCTGGCGCCCAAGGCCGGCTTCAACATCGTGCTCGACCTGACCACCAAGACCGGCGCCACCACGCTCGCCTCCGAGGTCCAGCGGTTGCAGGCGGCCAACGCCGACGTGCTCTTCTCCGTGCAGTACCCGGCCGAGACGGTGGTGTTCGAGAACGACGCCAAGCGCGCGGGCTACATGCCCAAGGTCATCGCCACCAGCAACGGCGCCTACTCCGACCAGACCTGGCTGACCGCGCAGAAGGCGACCGCGGGCGCGGCGGGCTGGCTCGGCCGCGATCCGACCGCGATCGACCTGGCCAGCAAGAAGGCGTCGTGGAAGAAGGTCAACGAGATCTACAAGAAGTACAGCCGCGGGCAGGACATGGGCGAGCTGGCGATGCGCGAGATCACCGGCATGCTCTGGATGGCCGACGTCATCAACCGCGCCAAGTCGGTGGACCCGGCCGCGCTGGCCAAGGCGGCCAACGAGACCGACATGAAGCCCGACATGATGATCATCGACTACAAGGGCATCAAGTTCGACAAGAACCGCCAGAACGAGCTGGCCACCGGGGTGGTCACCCAGGTCGGCTGGGACGACGAGAAGCACACCATCTGGCCGTGGGATCTCGCGGCCCAGGCGGGCTTCAAGCCGATCTTCCCGTCCCCGTCCTGGCAGGAGCGGGAGACCCGCAGCAAGAAGTAACCGCCGATCGTGACCATCTTCCTGCAGGCGGTGGCGGACGGGCTCCAGATGGGGCTGCTCTACGCGCTCGTCGCGGTGGGGCTCGCCATCATCTGGGGCCTGATGGAGATGATCAACTTCGCGCACGGCGAGTTCATGATGCTCGGCATGTTCGGGGCGTGGGGGCTGAGCGTGTCGCTCGGCTGGGATCCGCTCGTTTCCATGGTCCCGATCGCGGTGGTCATGTACGGCCTGGGGGTGCTCGTGTACCGGCTCCTCATGCAGCGGGTCCAGCGCGGCGAGATGTTCACCCAGATCTTCGCCACCGTCGGGCTCTTCTTCTTCATCCAGAACGGGGTGGTCGCCCTCTTCACCAGCGACTACCGCTTCGTCGAGGGCAGCCTGCTCACCCGGCTGAGCGGCGCCAACCTCTCCCTGGGCGGCGTACGCATCGGGGTGCCGCTGCTGGTCGGCGGGCTGATCGCGCTGGGCCTCTTCCTCCTGCTCTACCTGCTGATCGACCGGACCGACTTCGGCCTGGCGATGCAGGCCACCGCGGAGGACCGCGACGCGGCCATGCTGGTCGGCATCCGGCCCCAGCGGATGTACGCGGTGGCCTGGGGCCTCGGCACCGCGCTGGTCGCGGTGGCCGGCGTCATCCTCGCCAACTTCTTCTCGGTGTACCCGCAGGCGGGCCTCTCCTTCACCGTGCTCGCCTACGCGATCGTCGCCCTGGGCGGCTTCGGCTCGGTCCTGGGCACGCTGCTCGCCGCGCTCGTGGTGGGCGTCGTGCAGAGCGTCACCGCGGCCTACCTGCCGCCCGCGTTCAAGGACGCCTTCGTCTTCGGCTCCTACATCCTGATCGGCCTGTTCCGGCCCCAGGGACTGTTTGGCCGCTTCTAGTCCGCCGGCCCGCGCCGGGCGAGCCCAGCCGGTGGTCTGGGCGATCGCCACCCTCGTGGCCCTGCTCTACCCGATCCCCTTCGAGCGCAGCGGCCAGATCTACTACGAGACGGTGGGGTTCCTGGTGCTGCTCAACGCCATGCTCGGCATCGGCTGGAACATCATCGGCGGCTGGGCGGGCCAGTTCGACTTCGGTCCGAGCATCTTCTTCGCGATCGGCGCCTACACCGCCGCGCTCCTGTCGATCCACTGGGGCTTCAACGCCTGGCTCGCCCTGCTGGGGGCGGTCGCGGTGTCGGTGGTCATCTGCGCCGCCCTCACCTACCCGGTGACCCGGCTGCGCGGGCACTACTTCGCGATCGCCACCGTGGCGATGTGGATGATCGCGCAGCCCATCGGCGCGACCTGGCCGCTCATCAACGGCAGCCAGGGCCTCTTCATCCCGGTGGCCGCGGGCGGGGGCTTCGTGCACGGCATGCTCACGATGGAGTTCCCCGGGCGCGGCAAGGGCCTCGGCTTCTACTACCTCTCGCTCCTGCTCTTCGCGGTCACCCTCCTGGGGGCCCGCGCGGTCGAGCGCTCGAAGTGGGGCTTCTACTTCCGCGCGGTGCGCGACGACCAGGACGGCGCGGAGGCCATCGGCATCGACAGCCGGCTCTACAAGGTGATCGCCCGCTGCCTCATGGCCGCGGTCTTCGCGGCGGGCGGCACCCTCTACGGCTTCTGGGCGCTCGCGGTCTTCCCGGACCAGGTCCTCGAGGTGAACTGGAACATCCTGCCCATGATGGCCGCGGTGGTGGGCGGCCTCGGGCGGCTCTGGGGGCCGGTGCTGGGAGCGATCGTCCTGATCCCGATCTCGCAGCTCATGACCGCGACCCTCGGCGCAGGTCCGCTCGCTGGCCGCGGCATCGACCTGATCATCTACGGCGCGGTCATCATGCTGATCGCGGGCTGGCGGCCCAACGGGCTGCTGTCGCTGCCCTGGGCCGCGTGGGCCGCGCGCGTCCGCGGCCGCGCGCCCGCGCCGGCGGCGCCCACGTCGCCGGAGCGGAGCTGACCGCGGTGGCCCCGCTGCTGCAGGTCGAGCGGTGCACCAAGCGCTTCGGCGGGCTGGTCGCCAATCGCGACGTCTCGCTCACCATAGAGCCGCGCGAGATCGTGGGCCTCATCGGGCCCAACGGCGCGGGCAAGACCACGCTCTTCAACTGCATCGGCGGCTCGCTCCACCCGGACGAGGGGCGGATCGTGCTCGATGGCACCGACATCTCCGCCGCCCGGCCGGAGCGGATCTGCCGCCTCGGCATCGCGCGCACCTGGCAGGTGGTGCGGAGCTTCGGGCGCATGACGGCGCTGGAGAACGTGATCTGCGGCGCCCTCCGGCGGACCAGCCGGGTCGGCCCCGCGCGGGCCCGCGCGCTCGACCTGCTCGCCTTCACCGGCCTCGCGGGCAAGGAGGACGTGGTCGCGGCCGCCCTCACCCTGGCCGACAAGAAGCGGCTCGAGATCACCCGCGCGCTCGCCACGAGCCCGCGCCTGCTGCTGCTCGACGAGGCCATGTCCGGGCTCACCCCGTTCGAGACCGCCGCCGCGGTGGAGCTGGTGCGCCGCATCCACTCCGAGCTGGGCCTCGCCATCTGCGTGGTCGAGCACGTGATGGAGGTGGTGATGCCGCTCTCGCACCGGGTGGTCGTGCTGGACCACGGCGAGAAGCTCACCGAAGGCCCGCCCGCCGAGGTCGCGCGTGACGAGCGGGTGATCACCGCCTACCTGGGAGACCGCTACCGTGGCCGCGCCTAGCCCGGCCCCGCCGGCGGGCGCCCCGCTCCTCTCGGTCCGGGACGCCCACGTGGCCTACCCGGGCGGCGTGGTCGCGCTCCACGGCGTGTCGCTCGAGGTCCGCGCCGGTGAAGCCGTCGCGCTGGTGGGAGCCAACGGGGCGGGCAAGACCACCCTGCTCAAGACGATCGCGGGCCTGCTGACGCCGCGGAGCGGAGAGATCTGGTTCGACGGCCGTCGCATCGACGACGTGGAAGCGCCGGACCGGGTGGAGCTGGGCATCGCGCTGGTGCCCGAGGGCCGGCGGCTCTTCAGCCGCCTCTCGGTCGCCGAGAACCTGCGCCTCGGCACCTTCCGCGACCGCGATCCGAAGCGCCGCCAGGAGATGCTCGAGCGCGTGTTCGGCCTCTTCCCGGTGCTGCGCCAGCGGGTGGCCCAGCGGGCGGGCACGCTCTCCGGCGGCGAGGGCCAGATGCTCTCGATCGCGCGCGCGCTGATGTCGCGGCCGCGCTTCCTCATGCTCGACGAGCCGAGCCTCGGCATCATGCCGCGCATCGTGGACTCGATCCTGGACGTGCTGCAGATGCTCCACCGCCAGGAGGGACTCACCGTGCTGCTGGTGGAGCAGAACGTGCCGGCCGCCCTCGCCGCCGCCGAGCGGGGCTACGTGCTCCAGACCGGCCGGATCGTCGCCGAAGGGGCGAGCCAGACCCTCCTCGACAGCGACCTGGTGCGGCGGGCCTACCTGGGGATGTGACCGCGGAGCACCAGGTTGGCGTGCTCGTCCACCGAGGCCGTCCAGCCCGGGTGCACCAGAGTGCTCGCGTCGGGCTCCTCGATGATCGCGGGCCCGTCGATCACGTTGCCGCGCAGGAGCTTGCCGCGATCGAACACGCCGGTCGGGCGGAAGCCCTCCGCCTCCGCGAACCAGATGTCCCGGCGACCCTTCAGGGCCGGCGCGGCGCTGGGCCCGCCCTCGGGTAACGCTGCGCGCCGCGGCTTCGGGGTCACGCCCACCGCGGCAAGCCGGACGTTCACCAGCTCCACCGGATCCTCGGCCGCGGCGTACCCGTAGGCCCGCTCGTGCATCGCGTCGAACTGCTCGCGCAGCCGGGCCAGGTCGGCGGACGACAGCGGGCCGGGCGGGACGGGCACCGGCAGCTCGAACGACTGGCCGTGGTAGCGGAGGTCGACGCTCCGCAGCATCCGTCGCTCCGCCGCGGGCACGCCGTCGCGCGTCAGGCGCGCCTCGCCCTCGCGCACGAACTCGGCGAAGAGCGCCTCCAGCGCCGCGGGCGCGAGGCCGTCCAGCCGGAGCCGCCGCGTGGCGACGAACTCGTGGCGGATGTCGGTCACGAGCAGGCCCACCGCGGAGGCGATGCCCGGGCTCGGAGGCACCAGCACGGTGGGGATGCCGAGCTCGCGGGCCAGCGCGTTGGCGTGGAGCGGCCCGGCGCCGCCGAAGGCCACCAGCACGAAGTCCCGCGGATCGTAGCCGCGCTGCACCGAGACCAGGCGCATGGCGCCGATCATGTGGGCGTTGGCGATCTCCACGATGCCGCTCGCCGCTGCGAGCGGATCGAGGCCGAGGGGCGCGGCCACCCGCAGGGCGATGGCGCGGCGGGCCGCGTCGGCGTCGAGCGTCATCTCGCCCCCCAGGAAAAACGCCGGGTCGAGCCGCCCCAGAACCAGGTTCGCGTCCGTGATGGTCGGCGTCGCGCCGCCCAGGCCGTAGCACGCCGGCCCCGGCCGGGCTCCCGCGCTGCGCGGGCCGACGCGGAGCGCGCCGCCCGCGTCGATCCAGGCCTCGCTGCCGCCGCCCGCGCCCACCTCCACCAGGTCGATCACCGGGGTTCGCACCGGATAGCCGCCGCCCCGGCCCTCCCCGAGCGGCGTCACCGCCTGCGCGCCCACCTCCATCTCGGTGGAAAGCCGCAGGCGCCCGTCCTGGATGAGACCGACCTTGGCGGTGGTGCCGCCCATGTCGAAGGACAGGACGTTGGGATAGCGGTACGGCGCGGCCACCGCCCCTGCCGCGATGACCCCCGCGGCGGGGCCCGACTCGACCATGTAGACGGGCCGCTCCTTCGCCGACGCGGCGGTCATGACCCCGCCGTTGGATTGCATCACGTAGAACGGCGCGGTCGCGCCGAGCGCGGCGAGGCGCGACTCGAGCGCGTCCACGTAGCGCGAGACGATCGGCATGACCGCCGCGTTGACCGCGGCGGTGCTCCCGCGCAGGTACTCGCGGAACTCCGGGCACACGTCCGAGGAGACGGAGAGCCAGGTCCCGGGCATCTCCTCGCGCACCACCGCGGCGGCGGCCCGCTCGTGAGTGGGGTTCAGATAGGAATGCAGAAAGCAGATCACCACCGCCTCGACCTCTTCCTCCCGCAGGCGGCGCACCGCCGCGCGCACCTCGCCGATGTCGAGCGGCTCGAGCACCGCGCCCTCGGCGTCGAGCCGCTCGCCGACCTCGAGGCTCCACCGGCGAGGCACCAGGGGCGCCGGTTTCTGGAGATGGACGTCGTAGAGCCGGGAGCGGATCTGGCGTCCGATCTCCAGGATGTCGCGGAAGCCTCGCGTCACGAGCATGCCCACCCGCGCGGTCTTGCCCTCGATGATGGCGTTGGTCGCCACCGTGGTCGCGTGGACGACCGCGGCCACGTCGCGTCCCTCCGCCCCGCACTCCGCGAGGCCGCGCTCCAGCGCCCCCATGAAGCCCTTGGCCGGGTCCTCCGGGGTGGTGAGCACCTTGACCACCCGGACCCGGCCGGTCCCTTCGTCCACGAGCGCCGCGTCGGTGAAGGTGCCGCCGATGTCGATACCGACGCGCCACCGGGTCATCAGGCCATCTCCGCGCGCGCCGCCGCGGTGGCGGCGGGATCGAGCGCCTGCGTAACGGGATCCACGACCACCCCGTAGATCGTCCGCGCGCGCTCCGGAGAGATCTTGCCCTGCGACACGTCGGCGGCCACTCGCGCCGCGTCGCGCTCCCACGGGGCCTCGGTCCCACCCCCGCCCGGGGTCTGCACGCTCACCACGTCGCCCGGGCCGAGCTGGAAGGTGATCTTCGACGGCAGCTCGCGCGCTTCGGCGGTCTCCGGGTTCAGGATGTACTTCGCGGGCCGCGCGGCCCCGCCCCCGAAGAGCCCCCACGGCGCGTAGCGCGCCTTGTCGGAGAGGATCGAGAAGCTCGGCTCGTGGCCGGGGAAGGTGTAGTCGCGCCGCACGCCGAGGCCGCCCCGGTGCCGCCCGCCGCCCTCCGAGTCCTCGATGAGGGCGTAGCGCAGGATGCGCACCGGGTAGTTGGCCTCGGTCTCCTCGATCGGCGCGTTCTCGGTGTTCTGGAAGTGCGCCTGTACCGCGTCCATGCCGTCGGTGGTCAGGGTGGCCCCGTAGCCGCCCGCGATGGTCTCGTAGTACGTGAAGTACTCGCCGGTGCCCGGGTTCATGCCCCCGAACGCGATGTTGCACACGCAGCCCTTCGTGCCCGCGACCACGCGGTCGGGCAGTGCGCCGGCCAGCGCCTTGAACAGGAGGTCGCAGAGCTGCATGGCGATCTCCCAGCCCGCGGCCACCGCGGCGGGATGCTGCGCGTGCACCACCGAGCCGGTCCGGCTCCGGATGTCGATCAGGCGGTAGAAGCCGTCGTTGACCGGGATGTCCGGATCGATCAGGCACTTGAGCACGTACACCACGCCCGAGTAGGTCTGCGACGACGTCGCGTTGGTCGGCGACTTGCGCTGCTCGTCGCAGCCGGTGAGATCGACGGACAGGCGGCCCCGCTCGATCGTCACGGTCGCCGCGAGCTTGACCGGCTGGTCGGTGACGCCGTCGCCGTCCATGAGCATGTCCGCCGCGAAGCGGCCGTCCGGGAACTCCGCGAAGGCCGCCCGCGTCCGCCGCTCGGTGTAACGGAGGAGCTCCTCGAGGTACTTGGTCAAGACGGCCCCGCCGTGCTGCGTGGCCAGGGCTTCGATCCGCTGCGCCCCCAGACGGTTCGCGGCGGTCTGGGCGCGGAAGTCGCCGGAGATCTCGCGGGTGCCGCGGAAGTTCGACCGGATCATCGCGAAGAGGTCGCGGTCGATCCGGCCGTCCTTCACGAACCGGACCGGCGGGATGACCAGCCCTTCCTGGTAGATCTCGCTCGACACCCCGATGCTGCCCGGGGCGCCGCCCCCCACGTCCACGTGGTGGGCGATGTTCGCCACGTAGCCGAAGAGGGCTCCCTCGTGGAACACGGGCGTGATGAGCGTGATGTCGTTGAGATGCACCCCGCCCAGGTAGGGGTCGTTGATGAGGATGCCGTCGCCCGGGGCGAGGCGCTCGGCCCCGTAGCTGGCGATGGCCCGGGGCACGATGTGGGCGAGCGAGCCCAGGTGCGAAGGCTGGGCGAAGGCCTGGGCGATGGTCCGCAGGTCGCGGTCGAAGAACGCGCACGAGAAGTCGCCGCGGGTCTTGATGTTGGTCGAGTAGGCGGCGCGCCGGAGCGTCGCCCCCATCTCCTCGGTGATCGCGAGGAGCGCGTTGCGGATGACCTCGAAGCGAACCGGATCGACGTCGGACGCGAGGACGCGGGTCGGCGGAGTCGTCATGGCCCGGTCATGGTACCGCTACCCGCCCGCCGGGGGCGCCGCGATCTCGCGCGTGACGCGGCACGGCGGGTAGCCCCACGACGGGCAGTAGACGTGCTGGGGAATCGGCAGATCGGCGCCGGCCACGATCAGGGTGAGATCGTCGGGCTCGCGCACCGCCGGGATCGAGCCGGTCTCCGCGGCGGCCGTCGCCCACTCCGGCCAGTCGGTCGCCCGCACCGCGGCGCGAATCCACGAGCCGCGCCACACCTCCGCGGGAAGACGGCCGCGGGTGTACAGCTCGCGGCGCACGTCGGCGCGCGTGCGCCCTTCGCCCGCGAGCCGCCGCGCGGTGAAGGGCGAGAGGATCACCGCCGCCTTGCCGCTGTGCAGGATGCCGAACAGCGAGGCGGCCGAGCCGATCACGCTGGCCAGCTCGCCGAGGCCGCCGGTGACGTTGATCACGGTCTCGGCCCGCAGCACCGTGACCGTGCTCTGCTCGGGTCGGTAGCCCAGCTCCACGTGCAATGCCGGCCACGGCGTGTCCTCCCGCTCGGCCAGGCAGAGGCCGTAGCGCGCGGGCTGGCCGAGTCCCGCGAACGACACCGCGCCCGGCCACCCGCCGCCCAGGTTGGTCATGACGAGGCGCACCGCGCGACCGATGGCCGCGTTGGCCGGCCAGCCCGGGCCGAGGGCGCCCCACCCCGCGTTGATGCCGAGCCGCCGGGCCGCCGGCCCGTTCACGATCAGGAGCGGCGCCACGTTCTCGTCGGTGGTCTGCACGCCGCGCAGGTTGAACGCCGGGTCGAGGATGGCCTGCACCGCGGCCAGCACCACCGGGAAGTACTCCGGCCGGCATCCGGCCATCACCGCGTTGGCCGCCACCTTCTCGACGGTGGCGACGCCGCCGAGCGGCTCCATCTCGCCGAGCGAGACGTGGCGCTCGAGCGGGCTCTGCGCGAGCGTCTCCTCCACCCGGCCGAGGGTCGGCGGCACGATCGGCAGCCCGTCGGTCCAGCCGCGGTACCGGTACAGGCGATTCACCTCGGCGGTGGGATCGGCGCCGCGGACCAGCTCCACGCGCTGGCGCGGGAACTCGCCGGCCAGCGGCGTCCGCGCGAGCAGCCCCTTCTCCTCCGCGCGGGCGCGCAGGATGTCGTCGATCCATTCGCCCGAGGCGCGCTGTCCCGCCGGCAGCAGCACCCAGAGCGAGTCCACGCGGACGCGTGCGCCCTAGCGGGCTCTGGCTTCGCGGAGCAATCGCGCCCAGTCCGCGGGCAGACGGATCGCCTTCGTCGTCGGATAGCCGAGGATGCCGTTGTGGGCGAAGGCGTAGGCGTTGGTGCGCAGCGGGTCGCCGCTCACCGCCACCATCAGGTCCTCGGGCCGGCACACGATCGGCACGAGCCGCTTCGGATCCTCCGACTCCGCGAAGACGGCCGGGATCTGGCCCGTCTTGACCAGCGAGTGGAGCGTCGGCTGGCCCGGAACGAGATTGGTCCACTCGCCGATGTAGCGCTCGAGCTTCTCGGCGGGGACCCGGGCGAGCTCGAACAGCCGCCGCTTGAGCGCCGGCTTGTCGAGACCGCCGCGGGCCAGGGTCTCGGCCAGGATCGGGCTCAGGATGAGCAGCGGGCGCTGGCTCCCCGCCCCCATGCCCACCGTGAAGAGCAGCTCCCAGCCGACCTTGCCGACGATCGCGTCGGCCAGGTAGGACAGCATCCGGTCGGGCGCGTTCCCGAACACGGAGGCGATGACGCCGCCGCCGGTGTAGCGGGAGATCGTCACCGCGCTGCCACCCGTCACCCCTTCGTCCTCCGCGATGGTCGTCCACCCGATGCGGCGCAGCGCGTCCTCGTTCTCGGCGAGGACGACCCGCCAGGTGTTGCCGAAGGTTCCCTTGTCGGTGCGGTGATGGAGGAACCCCGCGACGTTGCGCAGGTACAGGCGCCAGAAGCGGCCGATGGTGGTATTGGCCTGGATGCCGTCACGCAGCGCGCCCTGCTCGTAGTTGAAGGCGAGCTCCTTGATGATCGGCCCGTTCAGGATGATCAGGGTCTCGGCGCCCGGGGTGTTGCCGCTGTGCTCGACGCCGTAGCGCGGATCGGCCATGGCCTCCACCAGCGCCACCAGGATCGGCATGTACTCGGGCCGACACCCGGCCAGGACCCCGTTGACCGCCACGTTCCACACGGTGGCCCGTCGCTTGTCGGGCAGCAGCACGCCGAGCTCGGTCTCGGCGGGCCGGTCCGCGAAGCGCAGGAACTCCCGCACCCGGTCCGGAGTCGGCGGCACGATGGGCAGGCCGTCGCTCCAGTCGTTCTCGTAGAAGAAGCGGTTGACCTCGTCGAGATCGCCCTCGAAGACGATGTCGCCCGGCGCGGGCTCGACCACCGCGGCGCCCGCGCGCGGCGGCGCCTCGGTGAGGTTCCGGATGACCGCGTCCACCGTGACCGTGGTCACGTTGCGCCGCAGCTCCTCCGCGCTCTGCACGTCGACGTGGCCGGGCACGAGGGCGGTCGGGAGACCCGGCAGCCCGAGACCCGCGGCGGTGGTCGCGGCCTGGCCCCGGAAGCCCTCGCACACGAGCGACGCGGTCGGCACCCCCGCCCGCTCCGCCACCGCACTGGCCCGCAACACGGCGGGCGTGCAGCTCCCTCAGCAGGCCATCCCCGAGATGACCGCGTCGACCTCGTGCCGGCTCAGCAGGTCCGGCAGGTCGGCGAGCACCCGCTGCTCGTTGCGGCCGTGGGTGGAGCCGAAGGTGTCGTAGCGCACGAAGCGGACGCCCGGGAAGCGGCGGGTCAGCTCCTCCTCGAGGATCGGGAAGATCTCGTCGCCCCGGAAGAGATCGTCCCAGAGCTGGCCGATGGTCTTGCCCTCGAGCGTCGACAGGCGCGGGGCGACGTCGGCCGCCTGCACCGTGCGGGCCCCGCGCGGCCACACTACCCGGTAGATCTCGCGTCCTTCGGATCGGCTCATGCGTCCACCTCGAATACCGATGGCAGAGAGAGCGGCGGCGGGGTCAGAGGTCGATCCCGAAGTAGCGCTTGAAGCGGGCGTTGTACTCCTCGTCGGTCAGCCCGCCGCCCATCGCGACCCACTCCTCGTCGCTGATGCGCGCGCGCCCGGCCGCGAGGCCCTCCGCGTCCACGCCGACCAGGTAGCGCAGCCGCGGCCGGTCGGTGGTGATCGCCTCGAGGATCGTGGCCGCCACCGTCTCTGGCTGGCCCGGGTTGCGGAAGCCGGCCGCGAAGAGCTTGCCGTTGCGGCGCATGACCTGCCGGTACGGCGAGGTCTTGTCGAAGCGGGTGGCGCCCGCCGAGTTCTCGAAGATCGCGGTCTGGATCACGCCGGGCTCGATGATGGCGACCCGGACCCCGAAGGCGGCCACCTCGTGGGCCAGCGCCTCACTCGCCGCGGCCAGCGCGTGCTTGGACGCGGAGTAGGCGATCTGGTTCGGGGTGGCCACCCGCCCCGCGATCGACGTCACGTTGACGATGCACCCGGCGCGCCGCTCGCGCATGGACGGCAGCACCGCCCGGATCATCCGGATCGGGCCCCAGTAGTTGGCCTCGAACATCGCCCGGTGCTCGGGCTCCGGCGTGAGCTCGAGGGGGGTGGCCCCGCCGATGCCCGCGTTGTTGACGAGCACATCGATGGGCCCCTCGGCGTCCCGCGTCGCGGCCACCGCGCGATCGATCGAGTCCTCGCGCGTGACGTCGAGCTCGCGCACCGTGAGCGGCAGGCTCTCCGCGCGCGCGGCCTCCTCGAGCGGGCCGGCCTTCGCGAGGTTGCGCATGGTCGCCACCACGCGGTGGCCGTGGCGCGCGAGGTGCAGCGCGGTGGCGAAGCCGATGCCGGTGCTGGTACCGGTGACGAGGGCGACCGGCACGGCCCGGCCTAGGCCGCGCCGTCGAGGGCGGTCCGCACCGCCTCGACCACGCGCTCCAGATCATAGGGCTTCCCGATGATCTCGATCGCCTCCGTTGCTCCGACGAGCTTGTCGAGGGCGGGCTTGTTGGTCGTGGTCAGGACGAAGCGGCAGGTCTGGACGGGCTGCGAGCTGCGGACGAGCTTCAGGAAGGTCCAGTTCGTGTCGTAGGGCGGCGAGATGTCGTAGACGATCACGGCCGGCTGGTGGTGCTCGATGAACGAGACGAAGTCGAGCTCGCCCTTCTTGAGGTCCGCGATGTGCCCCGGCACGGTGTGCAGGCCCTCGGCCTCCAGCACGGTGCGCAAGAGCTCGACCGTGTCCGAGCTGGAGTTGAACACCGCGATGATGGGCTTGGCGGCGTCGCCGGCCGGGCGGGCCATGTCCGGTTTCGTCACGCGAGCAGGATGCCCCCGCGGTGGCGTGGCGTCAAGCGCGGAAGCGGGATCGCCCCCGTCGCCCCGCGCTTCGGCCCGGCGCTAGCGGAAGGGCTCGGCGGTGGTGCCGCGGTAGAGCAGCTCGGCCTGCCGCTTCATGATCGCGGCGTGCCGCGCCCGGGCCGCGGGCTCGAGGTCGGCCGCGGGCGGCTCCTCGAGGTCGAAGTGGTGGTACGCGTCCAGCCCGCGCACCAGCGTGGCGGTGTCCCGCGGCCCCGCCGCGATCTGCCGAACGTGGGTCGGGACGTAGCGGATGGAGTAGCCGATGCGGCGATCGGCGGAGCGATTGGGCGGCGAGCCGTGGAACATGCGCACGTGGTGCAGCGACATCTCCCCGGGGTGGAGCACCACGTCCACCGCACGCGCCTCGTCCACCTCCACCATGACCTCCTGCCCGCGCGAGAGCAGGTTGTCCGGCGCGAGGGTCTCACGATGCGGGACCTGCTCGGTGTGGGTGCCCGGGATCATGCGCATCGCGCCGCTCTCGACGGAGCTCTCCGAGAAGGCCACCCACGCGGTCACCACGTCCGGCTCGCTGAGCCCCCAGTAGGTCGAGTCCTGGTGCCAGGACACGAAGGCCGGATCGCGCGCCTCCTTGATGAAGAAGCTCGAGCTCCAGCAGAGGAGGTTCGGGTCCAGCACGTCCTCGACCGCGTCGAGGATGCGCGGGTGACGGATCAGCGCGTCGAGCCAGGTGAAGAGGAGATGGCCCTTGTGCCGGAGCTCGCCGCCCAGCGGGCCGCCCCGCTCCCGCTCCACCGCCTCCAGCCGCGCGCGATATCCGGCCGCTTCCTCGGCGGAGAGGACGCGCATCGGGAAGTAGAAGCCGTCCCGGCGATACCGGGCCACCGCGGCCGGGGAAAGGGCTCGCATGGACCCAAGATTCAGCGCGCGGCCGGACCCTGTCAAGGACCACGATGTCCCTTGACGGCGCCGGACGGGGTCCGTAGATTCCATGGGCCATGAGCGCGTCCGTACCGCCCCGGCTTCCGGTCCGCGCCCCGCTGCCCAGGGTCTGGCCGGGCTACCTGATCGGGCTCGCCTTCATCCTGATCGCCAGCGGCGAGATGATCGTCGATCGGACCGCCGCGCAGCAGGAGACCCTGCTGACCTACTTGACCTGGCTCATCGGGCTCGCCTACTGGCTCTTCTGCGTCCATCGCTTTCACCGGGTTCTGAGGGAGTCCGCCGGCGGGGCGTATCCGATCTCGCCGGCCCGCGCGGCCGGCTTCCACCTCATTCCCTTCTACAACCTCTACTGGCTCTTCCGCTGGACCAATGCGGCCGCCGGGTTCGTGAATGGCCGGATCTCCGGCGCGTTCATGCGCCGGGGCTGGACGGGTGGCCTCCTCCTCGCCGGCTTCGTGCTCGCCCGGTTCGACGCGGGGCTCGGCCTGATCGCCCTCTTCGCGATGGCCCAGCTCATCCGCCGGGACATCCGTCGGGCGACCGAGGCGCCCGCGTGAGCAGTTCCCCGCCGGTGGACCGGCCCCGCTGGGACGGCGCGGTGTCGGCCGGCCTCGGCGCCGGCTTCGGCTACGTCCTCTTCCGCGCCGCGGTCAACTTCTGGACCGCGCACTGGGAGGAGCGCATCGAGGAAGCGCTCGCGATCGCCCTGGTCGGCCTCGGGATCGTCCGGTTCCTGGAGCCCCTCATCGGCCGGCTCCGCCATTTCCTCGGGATCCCCGAGGAGCACATGCTCACCCCGATGCCCGAGCGCGGCCGTCGCGTCATCCGGCTCGCGATCTTCGCGATCCTCGTGCTCGCCAGCGTCTCGCACGCGCTGCTCCACGACATGATCAAGCGCAACGTGGCCGGCACGGTCGGACTCCTCGTGGTGGCGCTGCTGATCCCCGGCGGCATCACCTACGCGTGGCTGGTGGGCGCCCGCAAGGACCCACCGCGGGCCGTGCGCTACGGCACCGCCACCGCCCTGGTGCTGGGCGCGCTCCATCTCTTCGTCGCCCTGGTGGTGATCACGCTCATGAACCGCGCGACCGAAGGCGCCTCGCCGGTCTCTCTCGCGGACCTCGAGCGCGCGGTGATCTTCAACGGCCTGGCCTGGGGCGCGCTGGGCGCGGCGGGCGGCCTCGTGATCGATCGCCTCAAAGGTCCGCGGCCGGCCTGGAGCGTCGCGATCGCCCTGATGGCGATCGCGCTGGTGCTGGATCTGCCCGCCCTCCACTACCCGTCGGTCCTCGTGTACGGGCTGGACGACTTCGCGAAGATCATCGGCTGGGGCCTGGGGCTGATCGCCTACCCGCGGGCGAACCGCCTGTTCATGACCGCGCGCCGGGCGACGCCGGCGCCTCAGGCCTGACGCGCGGCCCGCACCATCGCGTACACGTCCGCGCGCGTCACCGGCACCCGCTCGATGCGCGCGCAGCCGAAGGGCGCGACCGCGTCCTCGATGGCCTGGGCGATGAGGGGATGCACCGGCATGATGCCGCCCTCGCCCGCGCCCTTGGCGCCGAGGGGGTTGAGCGGCGTCGGCGTCTCGAGGTGGCGCAGCTCGAAGACGGGCGGCGCGTCGGCCGCGGTGGCGAGCGTGTAGTCCATCAAGGTCGCGGTGAGGCGCTGGCCGCCGTCGTCGTACGCGAGCTGGACGTTCAGCGCGTCCGGCAGGCCCTGCACCACCGCGCCGTGGATCTGGCCCTCCACGATCCCCGGCTCGAGCACATGGCCGCAGTCGTGCGCCACGATCCAGCGCAGGATGGTGACCGCGCCGGTCTCCGGATCCACCTCCAGCACCACCGCGTGGGTGCCGTTGGCGTAGCTCGACTGCTCGACGCTGAAGACCTGGGTGTCCTCGAGCCCGGCGGCCTCCCCGGGCACCCGGCCGGCGTGCGCGGCCGCCGCGACCTCGCGCCACCCCAGCGCGCGGCTCGGCAACCCACGCACCGAGAAGCGGCCGTCCTCGACCACCAGGTCAGCGGGCGCCGCCTCCAGCAGGTGCGCGGCCACCCGGCGCGCCTTCGCGAGCACCGCGCGCGAGGCCAGCAGCGCCGCGCTGCCGCCGATCGCGGCGGTGCGGCTGCCGTAGGTGCCGCCGCCGGTATGCACGAGCGCGGTGTCGCCGGTCAGCACCTCGATGGCGTCGGCGTCCACCCCGAGCTGCCGGCCGACCAGCCGCGAGAACATCGTGACGTGCCCCTGCCCCTGGGGCGCGGCGCCGCTGACCACCGTGACCGCACCGTCGGGATGCACGCGCACCACCGCGCTCTCGTTCGGCACCGTCGCGGTGGCCTCCACGTAGTTGACGACGCCGATGCCGAGATAGCGCCCCTGCTCGCGGAGCCGCGCCTGCTCCCTCCGGGCCGCGGGCAGGTCGAGCGCCTCCAGCGCCAGGTCCATGCAGCGCGGGTAGTCGCCGCTGTCGTAGTCCACCGGCCCGCGCCCCGCGGTGTTGAGCCCGGTGGCGTACGGGTGCCGGTCGGCGGGGATGAGATTGCGCCGGCGCAGCGCGACCGGATCCATGCCGAGCTCGCGGGCCAGCGCGTCCATGGCCCGCTCGATGAGGGCGGTCCCGTAGGGCCGCCCGGCGCCGCGGTAGGCGCCCGCCGGCGTGGTGCAGGTCATCACCCCGCGGAAGCGCAGGTCGAGCGCGGGGATCACGTAGGAGCCCACCGAGTGGATCATCGCGTTCTGGAGCAGGTTGAGGCCGGAGATGGTGTAGGCGCCCATCTCGTGGAGGAAGTCGTCGCGCAGCCCGAGCAGGCGCCCGTCCCGGGTGGCCGCGATCTCCACGTCGTGCACCTGGTCGCGCTCCACGCAGGCCACCAGGGTGTGCTCGCGGCGCGTCTCGATCCACTTCACCGGCCGGGCGAGCTGCCGGGCCAGCTCCGCCACCGCGACGTACTCGGGGTAGTACATGCCCTTGGTGCCGAACCCGCCGCCCACGTCGGGCGGGGCGATGACCCGCACGTGCTCCTCGGGCAGGCCGAGCTGATCCGCGAGCACCCCGCGATGGCGATGGACCATCTGCACCGCGCCCCACACGGTGAGGCGCGCGTCCTTCCACTGGGCGACCAGGGAGCGCGGCTCGAGCGGGTGCGCGCCGCCGCGGGCCAGGCGGACGCGCGCGCGCACGGTCACCGGGGCGGCGCGCAGGACCGCGTCGACGTCGCCGACGCGCTGCCGCCACTCGGCGACCAGGTTGCTGCCGATCTCCTCGTGGAGGATCGGCGCGCCGGGAGCCAGCGCGGCCTCCACGTCCACCACCGCGGGCAGGGGGTCGTACTCCACCCGGACGAGGTCGAGCGCGTCCCAGGCGCGGTACACGTCGTCCGCGATCACCACCGCCACCGGCTCGCCCACGAAGCGCACCCGGTCCCGCGCCAGCGGCATGATCTTGCAGGGCACCGGCAGCGCCGGATGCGGCGCGTAGATCGGCATCGGCGCGCCCGCAGGCCCCAGGTCCGCCGCCACGTAGACGCCCACCACGCCGGGCGACCGGCGCGCCGCCGCCACGTCGATCGCGCGGATGCGCGCGTGGGCGTGGGGGGAGCGCAGCATCGCCGCGTGCAGGCACCCCGGCACGCGCAGATCGTCCACGAACTCCCCCGCCCCGGTGATCAGCCGCGGGTCCTCCCGCCTCCTCACCGCGCCAGCATGCTCAGCCATATCCCTCCGATGGGGTCAGGTGTCCGCGGGGAGGCGGGCGCGCCAGTCGAGGGTGCGCGAGATGAGGGGGCGCAGGGCCAGGATCACGAGGACGAGGCCGATCGCGAGCAGGGCCGCCGAGATGGGCCGGGTGACGAAGATCGTGTAGTTGCCGGCCGACATGGCGAGCGATTGGCGGAGCGAGAGCTCCATCATCGGCGCGAGCACCAGCCCCAGCACGATCGGCGCGGTCTCGAAGTCGAGCTTGCGCAGCACGTAGCCCGCCACGCCCATGCCCAGCATGATCCACACGTCCACCACGCTGCTGTTGACCGCGTACACCCCCAGGATCGAGCACACGAGCACGATGGGGTACAGCACCGGG
>Ga0134127_10001472_pt1 | contig 17468 bp, 15 predicted proteins | sample KB31753_FD_96459 | JGI IMG/M metagenome (GOLD analysis project Ga0134127, IMG submission 96459) | Terrestrial soil microbial communities with excess Nitrogen fertilizer from Kellogg Biological Station, Michigan, USA - KB3-175-3 | ecosystem: Environmental > Terrestrial > Soil > Unclassified ... | reverse complement strand
TCTTAAAGCCGCTGAAGAAAGCGATGCCGGGAATCTGATTGTCGCACTGCGACAATCAGATGGTCTTTGGACTTGGTACTTTGGTCTTTGTTTGTGTTTGGCGCGTTGATGCGCTTCCTTGAAGTTGACCTTCAAGAAGTGTCACAAGAACAAAGACCAAAGTACAAAGACCCAAGACCAAAACCAACTTCTTACGAAACCTTTCTAGCTTTAATTTAATTACAACTGGAGAAATAAAAGTGAATCTACGTCAATCCCTATCAGCCCTCATTCTTGTGATCCTTACGCTGGGATCAGCAGTTGTTGCGCAACAGAAGCAACTAACCATCGACGACCTTTACGACCCGGTCAAGAAAGTTAATTTCAACGGTTCAGTCCCGAACATTCGCTGGCTGAAAGACGGAACGCATTACTTGCTCGCGAACGATCCGAGTAAAAAGACAGTTCCGCGTCTGCAAAAGGTCAACGCCAGAACGGGCGAGGCAACGCCATTCCTGGATGCAGCGAAGATGGAAGCGGCCTTCAACGCGCTCGGAGGTATTACGACCGCCGAGGCCAAGCAACTCGCCAATCGTGGTACCTACGACTTCAACTCAAACGAAACAGCAGTTCTCATCAACTTCGCTAACGATCTGTTCTACTACGAACTGGGTAGCAGCAGGGCTCTGCGCGTGACCAACAGCGCCGAAGAAGAGGTCGGCGAAACGTTCAGCCCCGACGGTCGGATGATTGGTTTCGTCCGCGGCGGGAATATGTTTGTGTACGACCTTGGCACGGAACGCGAGCGCCGTCTCACTACAGACGGCGGTGCGAAGATTCTGAATGGACGACTTGATTGGGATTATCAGGAAGAACTCTACGGCCGCGGCAACTTCGAGGCTTACTGGTGGAGTCCTGATTCGTCAATGCTGGCCTATCTGCGAATCGATGAAAATCCGGTTCATGAGTTCACGGTTGTTGACCATATACCTTACCGCCAGACGGTCGAAGTCACGCCGTATCCGAAGGCCGGTGATCCAAATCCAACCGTCCAGCTTGGCGTTATTAACGCCTCGGGCGGCGCCACGCGTTGGGTTGATACGTTCAAATATCACCCGAGTGATTTCTTAATCGTCCGCGTGGACTGGACACCCGACAGCAAGAAGGTTGTCTATCAGGCGCAGAACCGCGAACAGACTTATCTGGATCTTAACTTTGCTGACGCCAAGGACGGGAAGTCGACCACTGCATTTCGCGAGACGACGAAGGCCTGGGTGCAAGTGTTAGGCAACCCACATTGGTTGAAAGATGGATCGTTTGTCTGGCAGAGCGAACGGAGCGGCTTCGAGCACCTTTACCTTTACAACGCCAACGGGAAGTTGGTCAGACAACTCACCGACGGCAACTGGGAGCTCCGCGGGTTCGAAGGAATCGATGAGAACAAGGGTTTGGTTTATTTTAACGCCACTGAAAACAGCGCTATCGCTCCCCATGCTTACCGAGTGAAGTTGGATGGAACGGGCTTTTCCCTATTGACCAAAGAAGCCGGTAGCCATTCGGTTGATTTCAATCCCACGTTCACCGCCTATGTCGATCGTTGGAGCGACATAAACACTCCGACTCAAACACGTCTCTACGACGCGGATGGAAAACTCATTAGGGTTATCGAAGAAAACAAGATTGACGCGTTGAAGCAGTACAAGCTTGGGACCGTGGAGTTCATGCAGGTAAAAACGCGCGATGGATTTCCTATGGAGGCGATGATGATCAAGCCTCCTGATTTTGATCCGACAAAGAAGTACCCGGTGATGTCGTTCACGTATAGCGGTCCGCAAGCTCCAAGCGTGCGAAACGCCTGGGGCGGCGCCGGCAACCTGTGGAATCAAATGCTGGCGCAGAAGGGTTACATCTTTTGGATTTGTGATAACCGTACTGCCTCCGGCAAAGGTGTGACGTACGCATGGCCGGCTTACGGAAACCTGGGTGAACTTGAACTGCGAGATCTTGAAGATGGACTAAGCTGGCTGAAGAGTCAGCCTTACGTTGATGGTTCGCGAATTGGACTCTGGGGCTGGAGCTATGGTGGCTACATGACCAGTTATGCCCTTACGCACAGCAAGAGTTTCAAGATGGGCATTGCGGGCGGCACGGTTTCCGACTGGCGCGACTACGACACAATCTACACCGAACGCTACATGAAAACGCCGCAGAACAATCCCGAGGGGTACGAGAAGAGCGCACCGCGTGCGGCGGCAAAAGACCTACATGGCAAACTGCTGCTGATCCACGGCGCCATTGACGACAACGTGCATATGCAGAACACAATTCAGTTTATCTACGAGCTGCAGAAGGCGGGGAAGCAGTTTGAGTTTATGGTCTATCCGAAATCACGACATGGTGTGAATGATCCGGTGCTGGTGAAGCACATGAGGATCATGATGACGGACTTCATACTGGCAAACTTATAACCCCGAGGTTTCGAGTTTTCGCGTTCCCTGTTTCCCGTGTTTCTAGCGAACTCGAAACTCGGAACGCGAAACTCGAAACTATTGCCGTTGGCACTTTGGGCAGTAGTAAGTCGATCGCCCACCCTGAACTACTCGTCGAATCCGAGTTCCACATTTAACACAAGGCTCATCTTCGCGTTCGTAGACACGCCAGAACCTTTCGGAGCTTCCGATATAACTACCCGCCTCATCCTGCAAATCAATCCGCAACGTTGAACCCTCGGCAATTGCCTCCTCCAAGATTTGCTGGATCGCCTCGTGCAATCTAATCGCGCGCTGCTTTGATATCCGTGCCGCAATCGCGAATGGGCTGATGCGCGCAAGGAAGAGCGCTTCCGAAGCATAGATGTTTCCCAGACCCAAAACCTTAGTCTGATCCAGCAGTAGTTGCTTGAGGCTGCGGCGAGAACGCGAAAGCGTTTCCCGAAACTGATCAATGCTGAAGCTTTCCGAAAAAGGCTCAGGTGCAAGGATGCTTAGCTCGCGGCTGTCGTGCACAGTGTCCGCCGAAAGAAGGTTCATCCGGCCAAACTGCCGCATGTCGCAGAAAGCGAGGATCGATTCGTCGTCGAGATAGAAGATCGCGTGGGCGTAAGGTGGCAGCTTCTGCTCGGCCGAGACGCGGACGAACTTCCCGGTCATGCGCAGGTGAACGAGAAGGACGCGACCGTGATCCATCTCAATGAGGATGTACTTGCCTCGCCGCGTGACACCTTCGATGCGCGCACCTTTCAGTTTGCGCGCGAAGCTTCTGGCCGAGATGGTTGGGGCTGTTCGAGCCAGTTTGAGTTGTGCCGCTTCGATCGTTCGGCCTGTGACAGAACGGAGTGCGCGGACAACATGTTCGACTTCAGGAAGTTCTGGCATGGAAGTAGGATCGCTGAGTCCAGCCCGGAAATAGGCGGAGCGGGAACAAGGTCTCAGATCTCCCGCTATGAATTTTTTCGTGTGTCGTTCGTGTAGTTTCGTGGATCGTACTCTGCGACTCCACGATTACGATCCACGAATTCACACGAAACAACACTAAGAGGAGTTCGCGGCTAGCTCCACACCTGCGTTGAGGAGAGCATTCATCTTCGCGACTGAAGTGGCTTCTGCGTAGATTCGCAGCATAGGCTCAGTACCTGATTGTCGGAAGAGCAACCACGACTCGTCCTGAAACAAGAGCTTGGTTCCATCGGTTGTTTGCACGTCAATGACTTTGTCACCACCAATCGCGGCAGGTGGCGCGGTCGCAAGACTCGCAACCAGTTGCATGCCTGATGCGACGTCAAGTTTCCGATCCCGCCTTCCAAAATGAAATTCTCCAAACTCACAATGGAGATCACGGATCATCTCCGAAGGAGTCTTGCCTGCAGTGGCAATAGCTTCCAGGAAGAGCAGGGAATTCAGAATGCCATCCCGCTCCGGAATGTGGTTCTTGACGCCGATGCCGCCCGATTCCTCTGCGCCGATCAAGATGTCGTCGTTCAGCATCAGCTCAGCAATGTACTTGAACCCAATCGCAGTTTCGTAGAGTTTAAGACCGTGTGCTGCTGCAATCCGTTTGAGTAAAACCGACTGCGAAAAGGTCCGGACCACTCCGCCGCTCATTCCCCGATTGCGCGCGAGATGCAACAGGACAAGCGGGACGACGTCGTGCATGGTCATCGTATCGCCTAGTTCGTTAACCGCACCGACTCGATCAGCGTCGCCATCCGTCGCCAGCCCGACAAGAGCATCGCGTTCCAGCACCCGTTGTTTCAGAGCTCCAAGATTACTGTCAATCGGTTCGGGATTGACCCCGCCGAAAAGCGGATCGCGGTCGCCCCGAATGGTCTCAACCTGGAGTTTGCCTCCCAAGAGAAAACTCTCAACCCACCTGCCACCTGAACCGTGCATCGGATCGACGACGACCGCAGCATTCAGACTTCGCAAACGATCGAGATCGAAGTAAGAACTAATCTGCTTCTTGTAACTGCTGATTGCGCCATCAAGAACGCCCGTCTGAGTAGCGATTGACATCCGTTTGGGCTGATTAACGTCGACAAGTTTTTCAACCTGGGCGGTTGTTTCAGGCGCGGCGCTGCCGCCCCACGGCGCTTTAATCTTGAACCCGTTGAAGTCGGGGGGATTGTGAGAAGCGGTAATGACCACTCCGCCGTTCGCCTGCAGATACTTGACTGCCCAGGAGATGAGCGGCGTGGGCATTGCTTCGGAGAAGAGCATTGTGCGGCAGGCGTTGGCGGCGAGGACTTCAACAACACGGGCAGCGAAGCGCTCCGATAGGAATCTGCGATCGTAGCCAACAACAACCAGGGGAGTGGCGGTGCCGGCGGAGCTCAGGAGGAAATCAGCATACGCCTGAGCCACCCGCTCGAGATTAGCGAAAGTGAACTCCTGCGCGATGAGTGCGCGCCAGCCGTCGGTTCCAAACTTGATCTCAGGAAGGTTCGTCAATTGATGTGGTTCGTACTTGGCGAGGTCTCCAAGAGCGGGGACAGCGTCCCCTTCCTATCCTGCAAATTTGTTTGATTGAGTTCTGATCCGTGTCATCCGTGGAAACCAGTGGTTAAGAACCCGCCCGATATCCCGACACGTCGGGACTGACAAGACATGCGCGCCGGCGGACGGGGTCGCGTTGTTCATGCCTCGACCTGGCCGGTAATTGTGTAATCCGTCACTGAAGTCTTGTCGCCGAGCACGGATCCCCTTCCGACTACAGCGGAACGACCAATGTGACAGCCGCGACCGACGATTGCTCCGAAGACATTGGCTGCCGACCCGACACGAGTGTGTGGCCAGAGCACTGAATTCTCGACGCGTGCGCGTTCCTCGACGAAACAACCGGCGCCCAGCACCGAATTGACAATCTGGGCGCCAGGTTTGATTTGGCAATCGTCTCCTATAATCGAACGGTCGTCGATTTCGGAGACAGTTGCGGCATCGAAGGTTCCGCGTCGTTCTTTGATGTGGATTCGTGCTACGCGATTCGCAAGAAGATCCTGATGTGCGTCCAGATAACGATCAGGAGTGCCAATGTCGATCCAGTAAGTGCGGGGCGGAATGTGCGCAAAGAAGGCTTCCTTGCGGTTCAGAAGATCTGGAAATAGTCCGTACTCGAAGGAATAGTTCTCGCCCGCCGGAATGAAATCGAGCACGCGCGGTTCGAGAATGTAAGTACCCGCGTTGATATTGTTGCAGGTGATCTCGTCCTCTTTCGGCTTCTCCAAAAAGCGATGCACGCGGCCGTCACTTTCAGTCTCAACCAGGCCGTATGCACGCGGGTTCTCGACCGGTTGCAACACGATCGTCGCGGCGGCCTTGCGTTCATTGTGTTCGCGGATCACGGCCTTCAGATCAAGATCGGTAAGAATGTCGCCGTTGAAGACGACTGTCTGTTCGCGAATCAGATCCTCGGCAAACTTATACGCTCCGGCTGTTCCCATCGGCTGTGGCTCAACGGCGTATTTGAGTTTCACGCCGAAGTCCGAACCGTCACCGAGCAACTGTTCGATCTTGTTCGGCTGATAGGAAAGGGAAAGAGTGATGTCTGTAATGCCGGCACGGCGCAGCGTGTCGATCTGATAAAGAAGGAAAGGCCGGTTGCAAATGGGAACGATTGGTTTGGGTGTATAGACTGTCAACGGGCGCAGGCGTGTGCCTTTACCACCTGCCAGAATGAGAGCTTGCATGCTTGGATACCGGATGCCACACGATGTTGAATAACAAAACGAGTCTAGCAATGCGGGTCATAACTAACAAGTGACATCGAGAACAAGTTTAGCTGTCGCCAGTCACTTGTCACCTGTCGCTGGTCGCTAGTAGAGTGTTCTTAAGCTGGATCATAATCGTAGCAGGAGAACGAATGTCCGTTATTAGAGAAGCAGTAATCATTGGTGCGGTAAGAACTCCCGTCGGAAAGTTTCTTGGCAGCCTCAAGGGGTTCAAAGCGACCGAGCTCGGGGCGATAGTTGTTCGCGAGAGTGTCAAACGCGCGGGCCTCAATCCAGAAGAGGTTGACGAAGTGATTATGGGTTGTGTGATCCAGGCAGGACTGGGCCAAAATCCGGCGCGGCAGGCGGCGTTATACGGTGGGCTTCCTAACACAGTCTCGGCAGTGACAATCAACAAGGTCTGCGGCTCAGGTCTGAAGGCCGTAATGATGGCGGCCCAGGGCATTCAACTGGGTGATACAGACATGGTGATCGCTGGTGGCATGGAGTCGATGAGTAACGCACCGTACCTGCTTCCAAAAGCGCGCGAAGGGTATCGACTCGGAAATGGCGCACTGGTCGACTCGATGATTAACGACGGCCTTTGGTGCGCCTTTGATGATCAGCACATGGGATGCACAGGCGAAGTAGTTTCAGAACGTTTTCATGTGAGTCGCGCCGAGCAGGACGAGTACGCGCTGCAATCGCATCAGAAAGCAGCCGCCGCAATCAAAGCCGGAAGGTTCAAGGACGAGATCGTTCCCGTGGAGATTACGCAAAAAAAGGGTGCGGCTATTATTTTTGATACCGACGAGACGGTCCGTGAAGACACGTCGCTCGAGGTGTTGGGAAAACTAAAGCCGGCATTCAAAGAGGGTGGAACTGTAACTGCAGGTAATGCTCCAGGAGTTAACGATGGCGCTTCCGCGGTCGTAGTCACTTCTGCTGAGCGAGCGAAGAGTCTGGGAGTCGAACCAATGGCACGAATCGTGGCCCAGGCGACGTCAGGTACTGAACCGAAATTGGTGATGATGGCTCCAGTCGAAGCGATTCGCAGGGTTCTTAAGAAGGCGGGCTGGTCGACCGGCGATGTCGATCTGATTGAACTGAATGAAGCCTTCGCGGTCCAGGCTGTGGCGATCACCAGAGAACTCAGCCTCGATGCAGAGCGGGTTAACGTTAACGGCGGCGCAGTGGCACTGGGTCACGCAATCGGGCAATCCGGTTCTCGCCTGCTAACAACGATGCTTTATGAAATGAGGCGACGAGATGCCCATCGAGGTGTCGTAAGTTTGTGTCTGGGTGGTGGCAACGCCGTGGCGCTTGCAGTAGAGAGATAACGGCGTAAAGCAATGACACCGATAGCTCACAATAGAACACTAGGACTGTTGCACCTCCTTTACGGCGTGTTTTGTATCGCGCTGATGATACTGGTAATCGGCTTCGTCTCGGGCACGATCGATGCCCTCGCGGTACGGGGCGCGACCGGCGAGGCGATACCCGTGGCTACTTTTGCGTTCATCATAGTTGGCAGTGTGGCTACCACCCTGATCTTGATCACTCCATCGTTTGTGACGGGATATGCATTGCTGAAGCGAAAGCGATGGGCGCGAAGGATTGGCATCATCGCCGGCGTGCTCGCGGGCCTGACCTTTCCGTTCGGCACCGCCCTGTGCGTTTACACGCTCTGGTTCATGTTTGGCGAGAAAGGGAAATTCCTTTATCACAGAGCCGCGTATGCATTACCGGAGCCACCTAGGCCACGTCGCAAACTCAGGAAACTAATCAAAGCCGCAGAACCTTATGTTCCGCCCGAAACGCCACCGGACTGGCGTTGATCATCCTCGTGAGGGTTGAAGCGCAGTGAGTGAAATTATTGGTGTAATCGGAGCAGGCACTATGGGCAATGGCATTGCCCAGGTAGCGGCGCGCGCAGGTTATGACGTGGTCATGCGTGACGTCAGCGATGAATTCCTGCAGCGCGGAATGAATGCGATCGACAAGAGCCTTCAACGCGACGTCGATAAGGAGCGGTTGGCTGTTGAAGACAAGGCAAGCGTCATCAGTCGCATCAGCACGGCAACTTCTTTGGATGCGCTGAAAGAGGCCGCAATTGTGATCGAAGCTGTCACCGAGGATTTGAAAGTAAAGAGCGAAGTCTTTCAAACTCTCGACGCAATGCTTCCGGCCGACGCGATTCTTGCCTCGAACACTTCATCAATCTCGATTACTAAGCTTGCCGCCGCGACGAAACGTCCCGATAGGGTGATCGGAATGCACTTCATGAATCCGGTTCCGATCATGAAGTTGGTAGAAGTGATTCGCGGCATGGCGACATCGGACCAAACCTACAACAAGGTGCGGGCGTTGACTGAGAAGCTCGGCAAAGTTTCACTCGATTGCCAGGACTCGCCCGGCTTCGTATCGAATAGAGTTTTGATGCCCATGATCAACGAAGCCATTTTTACGCTTTACGAGGGTGTGGCGACCCGCGAGAGCATCGACGGCATCATGAAGCTTGGAATGAACCACCCGATGGGCCCGCTCACGCTTGCCGATTTCATCGGTCTCGACGTATGCCTGGCGATCATGAACGTATTGCACGACGGCTTGGGTGATCCGAAGTATCGCCCGTGTCCATTGCTGAAACGCTACGTTGATGCCGGCTGGTTGGGGAAAAAATCCGGCCGGGGGTTTTATGAATACGCGTAGCGGTGACACGGAGACGCCGAGACACGGAGATGGGGTGACGCGGAGATGGGGAGAGAAGTAAGTGGCTGCTGTCCCGAATCCAAACTCCGAACTCGGAACTCGAAACTCTATGTTACTCACCACTAACTACTGACTGCTGAACTCCGGATCTGAAATCTGAGATCTGAGATCTAACATCTTTCACAATGTCCCAGGTAGCGCACTATTGCCAGAAATGTCTCGCAGCAAATCCGCTGGGGCAGGATTTCTGCACGCGCTGTGGAACGAGGTTGATGATCATCGTCGAGCCTCCCGCTTCTCGTTACGAGGTCGCTGAGACAGGAGTTTCCAGCGATGAACACCTCCTCGAACGGATTTCCGCACTCGAAAATCGTCTCGCCCGTCTCACTGAAAGACTTGAGCGTGGTCTCGACCTGCTCCTGCGGCAGGCGCAAAACTCTTATTTCGACCGTTCCTTAGTCAAAGCGTTGATCGCGCTCCTGACAGAAGACGAAATTGTCGAGGGCACTCGACTTGAGAAACTCTGGAACGACCGCTGCGCCAAGGATGCTGAAGAGCAAGAGGAGAGCGCGCGTCGTGAAGAGCTACGGATAAAGATTCTCTCCTGCTGTCGAGGCAATCAGCGCCGCACGTTTGAGCAATTTGTGAATGAAGGCTTCCTGCTGATCGAAGATGAACAGATCAGTCGCGGAATTAGATCGTTGCGGCGTGCGGCGGATTTGGAGCGTGACAATGCACCCCTCCTTTCGTTTGTGGGCGAGCATTTCTTCCGCACCGGCAAAACCAGACTAGCGCGCGATTATCTTGCCCGTGCTTATGAGTTTTCGCCGGGTGATATTCGGGTCTCTCTCCTTTTGGGTTTGACGTGTGCTGATGAAGGCGAGACTGAACGCGCGAAAGAGCTCCTGAATACCGCTACACGACGAGGCGGGTCTTCGTTCGCAGCGCATTACGGGCTGGGTCGACTCTTCATTGCCGAAGAGAACTGGCAGAAAGCATTGCGTGAGTTCAAACGGGCGCTCGCGAGAAAGCCCTCTCCGGAGGCCCATTACGCCCTTGGCTGTTTGTACTACCAGCTCACGCGCGATGCGCTCGCCGCCCGTCATCTGCGCAAAGCCACTGAAATGGACGCGGAATACGATGAGGCGTTTTATGTCCTGGGTCTTATCTACCAGCGCACGGGCCAGGAGAAGTTGGCCGCTGAGACGCTGGCCAGGACCCAAAATCGCGAGTCTGTTCAAGGATCGAAGAGTGTCACACGCGGGAAATCACGAAACGCAGCCGACTCCCCGATTCTCTTTTCAAGGGGATCTAATTCCAATCTGCGCTTGGTGACAGGTGGGGATCAACGCCTCGCCAAAGCCCTCCGCCAGGATGCCTTAAACGTTTTCGTCTCAGCAGATGCTGAGACTACTTAGCTTTCCGCGCGTTGACAGTGCGTTTCCCGCCGCTATAATGAATCCTTTTGCGCAACACGGCCAAAAACGATATTTGCAATAGGGTAGTGGGTCATGCTGGTTGAGCTTGGAAGTCTGGAGCCTCGGGGTGGGAAGTTCGCCCATTCCTACCAGCCAGGCGAGCTGACGCTCGACGACGAGCGCGTCAATCTGGCGGCGCCTCCGCGCATTTCTGGCCAAATTCAACGTTCGGATACCCGAGTGACGGTCGAAGGCGAGGTTGAAGCCGAACTGAAGCTGGAATGTGACCGCTGTTTGAAGCCTATCCAACTGCCGGTAGCGAGCGTCTTCAGAGTTGAGTATGTAACGCCCGAGACTTATCAGACACAGGCGGCCGCAGAACTTCTTGAGGACGACTTAGCGCTGTCTGTTTTTGGCGGCGAAGTCATTGATATTGACGAGATTGTTCGGGAGCAATTGTTGTTGGCCCTACCGGCCCAGATGCTGTGCAGTGAAGACTGTAAAGGGCTGTGTGCAACGTGTGGTGCTGATCGAAACCTTAATGAGTGTAACTGCGGAGAAGTTGACATCGATCCGCGCTGGGCAGGACTAAAAGAAATCGTGAATCGTAAATAGTGAATCGTGAATCGTTGCGGAGTCGAACAACTTCTGTAGGAAATCGATAAACACTATTCACTTCTTACTATTCACGATTTACGATTTACGATTCACGATTTACGAACGGAGTAATTATGCCAAATCCAAAACGAAGACATTCAAAAGCTCGCCGCGGAAAACGCCGAGCGCATGATGCGCTGCGTGCGCCACAAACCACCCTCTGTCCGAACTGTCAGGAGCCTCGCTTGCAACATCGCGTTTGCCCGAAGTGTGGATACTACCGGGGGCGCGAAGTTGTACAAGTGGAACAAACCTAATCACACAGACAGTTGTCCCCTGTGCGAAACCAGTCGAAGAATGGAAGCCGACTGACCGGAAAGGTCGTTCTCGACGCGATGGGCAGCGATCATGCACCCCACGTTGAGATTGATGGCGCGCTGGCTGCCGCTCGGGATTTTGGCATCGGGGTCATCCTCGTCGGCCAAACCGAGAAGGTTGAACCAGAATTGCGACGTTGTGGCTGGCGGCGTGACGGAGATAAAGGGATCGAGTTGGTTGAAGCTGCCGAAGTGATCGGCATGGACGACCCGGTCATGATTTCGGTTCGCCGCAAGAAGAAAAGTTCTTTGAGGATTGGAACGAAGATCGTGACGGAAGGTCGCGCGGATGGTTTTGTTTCGGCTGGAAACACTGGCGCGGCAATGGCTACAGCCAAGATGGTTATTGGGATGTTGCCGGGCGTGGATCGACCGGCGCTTGCAGCGTTGATCCCGACGAAATCTCACAAGCCAACTTTGCTGCTGGATGTGGGCGCCAACTCCGAGTGCAAGGCACACCATCTCGTTCAGTTCGCGATCATGGGTGATGCTTATTCCCGCGCTGTGCTTGGCACAATCAAGCCCGCCGTCGGGCTGATGAGCATTGGCGAGGAAGAAGCGAAGGGAAACGATCTAACGAAAGAGGCGTTTCCATTGCTCCGCGATAGCAGTTTGAATTTTGTCGGAAACGTCGAAGGCCGTGATTTGTTTTCCGGTTCCGTTGACGTGATCGTCACTGACGGATTCACCGGCAATGTAATGCTTAAGCTTTCCGAGGGATTGACCGATGCAATGCTCTCGATGATCAAGCGCGAGCTTACGGCTTCTGCGGTAACCAAAGCAGGCGCGATGTTGGCGAAACCTGCATTTAAAAATATTAAGAAGCGTCTGGACTATTCTGAGTACGGTGGCGCTCCCTTGTTGGGAGTGCGGCAGATCGTCGTCATCGGTCACGGAAGTTCAAACGCACGCGCGATTAGAAACGCGATTAGAAACGTCAAAGAGTTTTCCGAGAATCGCGCGAGCGAACGAATTGAAAAGGGAATTGCGGAGACGAACGCGTCGCAGATGCTTACGGAAGCGGCGGCAGGCGGGGGTGTCGCAGTTTAGTGGAACTTGTACGCGACATGTATCGCCAACCTTAAGTTGGCATTTCGTTTCTTACTCGCTACTATGACGCTTCCCTTAAGCAACTGAGGAAATTGATGGCAACTCAACGCGCCGGTATTCTGGGCACCGGTCACGCATATCCGGAAGGCATCTTAACGAATGCCGACCTGACAAAAATGGTAGACACTTCCGATGAGTGGATTACCACCCGCACCGGTATCAAGCAGCGGCGCAAAGCAGGTCCAGGAGAGTACACCTCGCTTTTTGCCGTCCGCGCTGCCCGCAATGCGATCGAACGAGCCGGCCTCGACGTTTCCGACATCGACTTGATCCTCTGCGCTACGGTAAGTCCCGATCAAATCCTGCCTTCCACCGGCTGCATCATTCAAGCTGAATTGGGCGCTAACAAGGCCGCGGCAATGGATGTTGTCGCTGCTTGTTCGGGATTTCTCTATGGCATCACCCTCGCTAATACGATGATTCAGACTGGTCAGTCCAAGTACGCGCTCGTAATCGGCGCGGAAGTTCTGACGCAGTATGTGGACTACTCGGATCGCCACACATGCGTTTTGTTTGGTGACGGCGCCGGTGCCGCCGTTTTGGGGCCTGTGAACGGAGATCGGGGAATACTTGCCACGCGCATCAGGTCGGACGGCAGATACCAGGAGCAGTTGTTTTCACCTGGTGGTGGCACCCGTCGTCCTCCCACTGCAGACACATTGGCTGCAGGCGATCACTTTTTCAAGATGAAGGGCAATGAACTCTTCAAAGTTGCGGTACGGTCAATGGCCGAAGTATCTCGCGAGGTGTTAGAGGAAGCGGGAGAGAAAGCGGAAGACGTAAAGCTTTTTATTCCGCACCAGGCCAACCAACGCATTACGGATGCGGTCGCCAGCAAGCTAGATGTGGATGATTCGCGAGTCTATTCAAACATTAGTATGCATGGAAACACTTCTTCCGCGTCGATTCCAATCGCTCTTGACGAGTGCGTCGAGGCAGGGCGAGTCAGCGAAGGCGACCTGGTTCTCCTGGCGTCATTCGGCGGTGGCGTTACCTGGGGCGGCGTGCTGATGAGATGGTAGGGCGCTTGCTGATTTCCGATTGCCAATTGCCAGGTGCCGATTGGACGGTTTTCGATCGTTGATTGATATCGGGAATCTACCTTTTGATACCGCAAGTATTACCGGCAGAACCTGAAGAGGTTGAAAGAAAAGAATCAATTGGCAATTGGCAATCCGCAATCGAAAATTGCATTTCTGTTTCCCGGTCAGGGTTCGCAGTATCCGGGAATGGGCAAAGATTTGGCGGAGAATTTTCCCGCCGCTCGTAAGGTCTTTGAAGAAGTTGACGACGCGCTCGGGTTTTCGATTTCGGAGCTTTGTTTTGACGGGCCGGCGGAAACGCTGCAGCTTACCGAAAACACTCAGCCTGCGATATTGAGTGTGTCTGTTGCGGCCTTGCGCGCGCTGGAAGCTGAAGGAGTTCCGAAGCCGGATTATGTAGCTGGTCACAGTCTCGGCGAATATTCGGCTCTGGTTGCCGCAGGCGCCTTGTCACTTACTGACGCAGCGCGAACCGTGCGGGCTCGTGGACGTTACATGCAGGAAGCAGTTCCTGCCGGGCAAGGTGCGATGGCGGCAGTGTTGGGCGCTTCACTTGAGACGATTGAGCAAGCATGCTCCGAAGCCAGAGAGAATCAGGTATGCGCCCCAGCGAATATCAATTCTCCCGGTCAAGTGGTCATTGCAGGCGATGTTGCCGCAGTCGATCGAGCGATTGACAAATTGAAGCAGGCAGGCGCGAAGCGAGTCGTAAAGTTGAATGTGAGTGCTCCGTTCCACTGTGCGCTGATGATGCCAGCACAGGAACGTTTGGCGGCTGATCTAAGTGAGTTGCGTCTTGACGAGCTGAGCATACCGCTGATAAGTAATGTTGACGCAATTGCGATTAGCAAAGCCGCAGACGCCCGGAACTCGCTGATCCGGCAAGTTTCGTCGCCTGTGCGCTGGCTTGAGTCGGTGGCGTTATTACTGGAATCAGGTGTGGAGGGTTTTGTTGAAGTTGGGCCAGGGAAAGTTTTGAGCGGCCTGCTCCGCCAGATCAATCGGGAAGCCAGATGTCTTAATGTTGAAGATTCCGCGGGAGTTGCGGCAGCGCGTGCGGAATCTATAGTTTCATAACCGAAGAGTTTGTTTTTACAAAATCGAAAGAGGAGCAAAACGAAATGCCCGATCAAGAGATCGAGAATAAGGTCAAACAGATCATCGTTGACGAACTAGGTGTCGATGAGAATGAGGTAACTCCAAACGCCCGCTTTATCGACGACCTGGGCGCTGACTCACTGGATACAGTCGAACTCGTCATGCGCTTTGAGGAAGAGTTTGGCATCGAGATTCCAGACGAAGACGCCGAAAAGATCCAGAGCGTTCGCGACGCGTACAATTACATTGATCAGCACAAGAAATAGTGAAGTAGTGATAAGTGACAGGTAACAAGGGACAATGTAAGGGCAGTCTCAGGTTCTTATCACCTGTCACTTGTTCCTCGTCACTGTTGTTTCAAGGAGCGTTGATTTGACACGTCGGGTTGTGGTCACAGGCCTCGGCTTGGTTACGCCGATTGGCAATTCAGTCGAGGCTACATGGGCCGCGTTGATGAGTGGTCAGACGGGTGTCGACTACATCAAGAGGTTTGATACTGAGAGGTTTTCGGTAAAGTTCGCGGCCGAGGTCAAAGACTTCGATCCGCTCAAATTCATTCCCAAGAAAGAGGCGCGCAAGATGGGCGCCTTTATTCATTACGCCATCGCGGCTTCGGTGGAGGCGATGGAGGGTGCGGGCTTTGAATTGACGGAAGCGGGAAAATTTCGACCAGAGCTTGCTGAGAATGCCGGCACCTATATCAGCAGCGGCATCGGCGACTTCTGGGCGATTGAGCGCGAGCACTCCAAGTTACTTGATGAAGGACCTGACCGGGTTTCGCCATTCTTTATTGTGTCGGCGATCGTGAATCTGGCTGCAGGACAGGTTTCGATTCGCTTCGGCGCTAAAGGCCCCAATTCCGCCACGGCAACAGCCTGTTCCGCCGGAGCTCACGCAATCGGCGACAGTTTCAGAATAATTCAGCGTGGCGATGCGGACGTAATGATCTGCGGTGGCGCTGAGTCTGCAATTACGCCGATGAGTGTTGCCGGGTTTGCTTCGATGAGAGCGCTCTCAACACGTAATGATGATCCAATGCATGCGTCGAGACCATTCGACGCGGAACGAGATGGATTCGTAATCGGTGAAGGCGCGGGCATCATGATTCTGGAGGAGCTGGAGCACGCAAAACAGCGCGGAGCAACGATCTATGCCGAGATAGTCGGCTATGGAATGGCCGCCGATGCATTTCACCTAACGATGCCGGACGAAACCGGATCCGGTGCGCGACGGGTTATGCAGAAGACACTGAAAGATGCGGGGATCAAACCGGAGCAAGTGGGCTATATCAACGCGCACGGAACCTCAACTCCTTACAACGACAAGTTTGAGACACTCGCGATCAAAGACACGTTTGGCGAACACGCTTACAAGCTTGCGGTCAGCTCAACGAAATCAATGACCGGTCACTTGTTGGGCGCGGCAGGAGGTATCGAGGGAGTATTTTCGGTGCTGTCCCTGCATCGCAATATCCTGCCCCCGACCATCAACTACGTAACCCCCGATCCCGATTGCGACCTGGACTATGTACCGAATGCGCCCCGTGAAGCGACAGTGGAGTACGCACTCTCAAACAGTTTTGGTTTTGGCGGCACAAATGCGGCGTTGCTATTCAAGCGATATGGGGAATAGAGCTTTGGCTTTTTGGTCTTAGGCTTTTGGTCTTCGGCCTTTGAATTGAACGTTACCCGAAGCAGAACACGACCGAACTGATTCAACTTCCAAGACCAAAGACCAAAACCCAAAATAGCTAACTTTCCGAATTAATCATTCACCAATGAAAATAATAGTCTTAATGAAACAGGTTGCGAGTAAGGACGCGATTCTGAGAATCAACAAAGACGAAAACTGGATCGAAGAATCCGATCTGTCTTTTGAAGTGAACGAGTCGGACGGGTATGCCCTCGAAGAAGCCTTACGGGTGCGCGAAAAGATTGGTGGCGATGTCATTGTTTGCACGATGGGCCCGCAGCGCGCGAAGAGCGTGATCAAGGACGCGCTCGCGCGGGGAGCCGACCGGGCAATCCATGTTGTCGGCGACAACCTCGGCCACCTCTCGCCCTATGCAGCCGCAGGCGCCCTCGCTGGAGCTATTCGTGATGAAGCTCCGGATCTGATCATGACGGGGCTGCAGTCGGACGATTACGGCTACGCGCAAACTGGAGTGATCATGGCTGAACTGCTCGGGATGCCGCACGCGACGATTGTGATCGAGGTTGATGCCTCTGCCGAGAAGCTGCGAGTGAAACGCGAACTCGAGAGCGGCTGGTATCAGTGGTACTCGATGTCGACCCCGGCGTTACTGACGATTCAATCCGGCATCAGTCAGATTCGTTACGCGACCTTGAAGGGAATCATGGCGGCCAAAAAGAAAGAGATAAAGGATGTAACGCCGGCCGCCGAGATTGTAGACCGTCCTTCACATCAGAAAATTCAGAAGGTTTACTTTCCACAGAAAACAAAGCAAACGCAGTTCCTTGGTGACGGTGACGCCAAGGCCGGAGCCGTGGCGCTCGCGCAGAAACTGCACACTGAGGCAAGGGTAGTTTAATGAGCAACGGCATTCTGGTTTTCGTCGAACATCGTGGCGGCGTTTTCAGCAAGCATTCGTTTGAGGCAATCGCTGCGGCGCAGGATCTCGCTGGACAGCTACAGCAGCAGGTCACCGCAGTCGTTCTGGGCTCCGATAACGTTGCCCTTGCGAATGAGGTTGCGGCTTATGACGTTGCCAAGGTTGTGTATGCAAACAACGCTAAGCTGGCTGATTACACTCCCGATGGTTACACGGATGCTATGGAGAAGGTTGTCCGTCAACTTGATCCGGCGCTGGTTGTGATGCCCCACACTTACCTGGTTCGAGATTACGCTCCCAAGCTTGCCGCTCGATTTGAGAAGGCGCTCATCAGCGACTGCATCCGAGCAAAGGTGGCTG
>Ga0134127_10001471_pt1 | contig 17472 bp, 25 predicted proteins | sample KB31753_FD_96459 | JGI IMG/M metagenome (GOLD analysis project Ga0134127, IMG submission 96459) | Terrestrial soil microbial communities with excess Nitrogen fertilizer from Kellogg Biological Station, Michigan, USA - KB3-175-3 | ecosystem: Environmental > Terrestrial > Soil > Unclassified ... | reverse complement strand
GAGCTTAAACGCATAGGTTTTAAGCGCATTTCAAAGAAAATTAATGGCTGTCCTAAGTATGTTTATGAGCTTGTTGAAGTAACGAATTTAACACCTAAAAATCCATTTTAGTAGTAAGGCGTAGTATGTTAAATAAATTTTTAATATACTACCTATAAAGTGCTGATATACAGTAATTTATAGTAATAGTAGTAGGGTAGTAAGGTAATAATGAACATTTATATAGTAAAAGACAGTAGCAGTGTATTAGTGCTTATTTACGGTGTGTATGGAGTGTTTTAAAAAATAGAAACTACATGGAATTTTCGTTACTACCTTACTATTATACTACTTTTTAAATTGTTAATAAATAAATAAGATGATAAAAATGGCACTCAAAATCAGCTTAATTTTGTTCATTAATTTTGCTTATACTTTTGTGTAATAATATTAATTATCAAAATAATTATACCTTTGTAATTGAATATGCCATATACTGAAGAAATAGGGAATAAAATATGCACTATAATAGCTACTTCAAATAGGTCTATAAGAAGTATCGCTATAGAAATAGGTGTAGATATGTCCACTATAATGTTTTGGCTACGCGAAAATGATTCTTTCGCTAATCAATACGCGCGCGCGAAAGAGATGCAGGCAGATTATTTGGCAGAGGAAATGTTAGAAATAGCAGATGATGCTTCGCAAGACATTGAACGGATAGATGATTTCGGCAATAAGATAGAAAATAAAGAATTTGTCAATCGTTCCCGGCTGCGTGTGGATACCCGTAAATGGATAGCTTCAAAGCTAAAGCCCAAGAAATACGGCGATAAAATTGAGGCGACTATAAACCCCGTAAATGCTGACATAATCATAAAAGGGTCTAAGTTTGCTGAGAACGACGCCGATACCAAAGAGCCTGATAATGCATGAGTATAACTTTAGACCCCTCCGCTTACAGTCGCAAATTCTACGATGTAATTCATTCGTGGGATAGGTATGTAATCGCATATGGAGGGCGTGGCAGCGGGAAAACAGACAGCTTCTTCATAAAATATCTACTTGAGTTATTCGAGCCATTCTATTTCAAACTGGCCTACATCAACAAAGAAGCGTCGGGCATCAGGGATAAACAGTATGCAGGATTTAAGCGTGTGGCCAAGCGTATAGGTGTATTCGATAAACTAAAATTCTATGATGGTGACTATAGAATTGTAAACTTAGCGAACGATAATTGCCTTGTTCCGAAGGGTATGGATGACCCCGAAAAAACAAAAGGACTTGATGAGCTTACTGCTATTTGGTGGGATGAAATAAATAAAGGCGAGAAAGAAGACTTCAGTGCATTGAATGAATTGCTACGCTCCCCTGCTGCCACTTACTTACAATTTGCTATGAGCTTCAACCCTGTGCATATTGAACATTGGCTGCGTAATACATTCTTTCATCCCGATGACCCACATAAAGTTCATCCTGATTTTAAAGGAGATTTACTGTTAAACCGTTCAATCTATCTTGATAATGAGTTTCAGGATAACAAAAAATACTTAAAAACACTCATTATGTCGGCTGCGGGTAATGCTAATTCCATTCGTGTGAATGTTGAAGGTGATTGGGGATTAGCTGAGAATAATCTGCCTTGGCTCTATAACTTCGATACGAAGAAACATACAAAGCCACTTGTGTTCTTGCCGGGATATCCTATATACATAGCATTTGACTTCAACGTTGACCCCTTTGGCTGCACTATATGGCAGAAGTCGCCACAGATGGGAACTAAGGATTCATTCGTGCATTGTATAGACGAAATTACCAGCACCAACGATGAAAATATTATTCAGCTTGATGGTATGTGCGATATAATCAATCAGCGTTACCCCGGCAGCATCAAGTATGTAACAGGCGATAGGAGTGGACAGAACGAGGATATAGGGCGCAATCAATCGCTATACCAGATGATAGCGGGACGGTTGGGGATAAGCGAAAGGAATCTGAACCTTAATACGCATAATCTTGAGCATCCTGATAGCAGGGAGTTATGTAATGCGATGTTTTTCCACTATCCTAACTTGTTCATTGATTCTGTGAAATGTAAGGGTCTGATAAGCGATTGCCTCAAGGCAACTGTTGATGAAGAAAGCAAGAAGCCTTCACAACTTAAGAAAAACCGTAAGGATTATAAAATGGATTTATTCGACTCGAAGCGTTACTTCTTTCAGACTTATTTCCTGAAATACGTGAAAGACACCTACATGAAGTTTGTGAAATAGTAGTATATTTGCGCTCAAACGGGGGGCAGCGTAAGCTGAACAGGTAATAAAATGAATATAAAAAGACAAAAATATCCATGGGAATCTGGTAAATTATATGAATTAAAAAAACAGATTTCGCAAAGTAGCAATTCAGATGATTATAAAATAGGAGCAGCCGAAGCGGTTGATAAAATATCCGAACTACGGATATTGCCAAGCAGTAAACAAATAGGTGAAAATGTTTCTTGTTATTTTATTTCAGAGAATATTTCACAGAGAGTTATTAGGGTACACTTCACGGAAAGTAAAGTGTTCTATGACTTAGAGCTTAATTATATAAATAAATGGGGAACAGAATGCAACACTCGAATATATAATGTAGATAGCGCATATTTGGAATCATTAAATAATGAAATTTATGGTAACGCTTCATTGGCACACAATCCTGCTCATGGCAATATGCGCCCTTCTCGTTTCTAAAATGAGAAAGACCTCTACTGCGAGCGATTATTCGTTTGATTTTGTCCCTATTTTAAGTTTAATGGCTTTGATAGCAGTGATACTTATTTACGGTGGTATATTTTGGTGGTAGGCAACCTCCACTCTTCTCTCAAGAGTAGTTCTTTCAAGCCCGTTTAGCAATATTCGGGCTTTTGTTTTGTAAATAAATAAGTATATTTGTTCTATCGCTGACCAATTCAGGCGCGAATAAAACAAATATTTATGAAAAGTAAAATCACCATTGACTTAAATGAGCAATCAAAGCCAGTTGTCCTAATCAATTACCAACCTTCCGAAGACGTGAGGGATAAAATGGTAAAGATGTTCTTAGAATCGTTAACAGAAAACGGCAAACTAAAGTTAACCTATTCTTCAGCAGGAGAACATAATCAATACTCTACAATCGAACCAATATAATTAAGTAGTTTTTTTTACAATTTGAAACTTTGACATTCGCAGGGGTTTTTTCTAATTTCCCTGTTTTGTTTTTATATTTGAGGTAAATAAACACCTATGGATGTTATAGATACTCGACAACAGAAGAATGGGAGATGGCGGTGTAATGGAACTATCGACGGTTATGATTATTCATTTGAAGGCGTCTATATTGATGATGCACAAAATCAAATGCACCAACTTATTTATAGAATGGGTTGGGATTTTAGAGAATTCAAATGGACTGAGCCTGAATATCATCAAAACTACAAGGGCATCTCAGATATGCTTTTGAAAGCGCAAACTACAAGGCTAATTAAATAGATTATATTTGAGGCATGGTAGAGATAATGTTGATTTATCTAATCGGGTATATATCTGCATTTAGTTTAGGGAAAGCTAACCTTATTGTATCTTTTGGAGAATGGAATAAACATCATATGGTTTTCTTGCTATTTAATTCCTTGCTTTCATGGATTGCGGTAATCGGTGAGATTTTTATTTTTATGATCTTTTATGATGACGAATAAATATTTCCCCTAACCCTTTGTAATTCCAAAATAAGTTTTTACATTTACGGCATATTCACGTTTTGAAGTACACTTAGCCGCCATTGGGCAAAGCGGATGTTACCTAAAGCTGTGCACGAGCGATAGATTAACAGTAAGTCCCAAAAAGAGAAAAAGACAAGCCCCGCTATAATCGGCGGGGCTAATTATTTTACAAAACTCTTGGTTTTTTCAATTCTTCTTTTTACCTTGCCTTCGGTATGGCCTTAGAACACAAATACAAATCATTTAAAAATAGGGCATCATCTCGCTGGTTCCAAGCCGTCAGGCAAGGTCATACCACAGCGTGTTTGATGCCCGAAGTTATTTTATGGAGAATAGCGTAAAAACAATAGAGGTACTTACATTCCGGCCATCTGCCCCAGCGACCACCACATCAGGAAGTATGTGGTATGAATTAGAGCTGAATGAATCTCTTTCCGGCTACCCCAAAGCCAAGCTAATCGCCCACCTCGAAAAATCCCTCAACCAATTCATTAACAAGACTAAAAAAGAGGAGGTGTTATGAGCAATACCGAAAGGCTGATAAAGAGCATGCGTAATCAACATGGCGGTAAGGCAATCCTGCTAATCAAAGAAGATGATGTGCGCGCTTACACAACCAACTGTTACGGCGCAAAATCTTTAGGCAGTTGGCTTGCTTGTGGCTTTAAGTTAGAAGGCCAATACAGGCGCGATATAGCCAAACGCAGACAACGCCTTAACTCAACAACCAATATTGCTTATCGTTCATTAAATCTGTAATTTCTAACCCATGACACCAATCAAATCAAACGGTATAACCCATGACTAACCCCGGACAAATAAAACAGGCTCGCTTCAATGAACTTATGATTAAGTTCCAGCGGGAAACCCCATTCACAGGCACAATACATGAGAAGCTATACGAATGGAAGTGGATAGCTATGCAATTCATCTGCATTAAGAAGTCAGGCATACAGCCACATGAGCTAAAGACGATGCTGTCTAAGGCTGATCATTACACGTTGTTAGAAATGGCGCATATAGTGTCGGCTATCGAACTGCGCCCTGCTAAAGACATGGAGTTGGAGCTTGATGAGTTTGTAGAATGTCAAGAGGCTATAATGCTGCTACGTGAAGAACTGAATACTGTTATCTTACCCAAACAGAAAGAGCTTGAGGAATTTGTGTTAAAGGAATTTGATGACCAAGAGAAGGCGCGTCAGGCTGCGAGCGAGAGCTTCAGCAAGAAGTTGGGCAAAGAGTTTGCGAAGAAGAATAAAGAGAAAATGAAGGACGTTAAGCGCATTGAGAAAGAGTTTAATGAAGCTGCCGAAAGCCTATCAGAACTCAAAGGCAAAACAATTGCATTAAGTAACGAAATTGGAGAGGCATGATTTGTCAATTTGTCATAGATTATGACCATAATGGATCAGAGCTTAATGGTGAATTTGAATATAGTGGAGCTATGCCCCGCATAGGAGAAATGATTTTTGACGGTAATAAATATTTTACCGTTAACAATGTTGTTTGGAGCTTGTTCGGTACTAAACCTGTTTTTATTCATGTCACCCCTGTAGCTTACGAAAATCCATATGGAACTACGTAACAACCCAAAATATCAAATAGCCTTTCATAGCGAAGTGCATAACATGGACTTCTATGTTCCTGCGCAGGATAGCGACTATCATCTGAGCCGTTACATCGCTGCTCAGGCACAGAATATCTATTCGGCCTGTGGCATTACAAAAGACTTGTTAGACAGCTTCCTGCGTAAGATGATTGAAATGTGTAACGACCAAACACAAGTGAAGACACTGCGCACCGATATTGCTATATTGGCTAACAACTTGTTGTATCGCACTAAGTACCCTGTTGACGAAGATTGTGCTATACGCATGGGGGCAACCTATGTTATGATTGAGGGGGAACATGATGAGATAAGTGATGTATGGACACAGAAGAAGATGGATATGGCGAAGGGTTCAAGTGTAGTGATTGGGGCTGTGGGGATAATGCCCGACCCTGCGCTATATAGTTTTTTTTTGACCGAGGGTATCAAACTCACACAAAGCTGGACAGGATTAGACAGTCCTTTGACCAATATGGATTATTTCAAAAACAGGAGCGAAGAACTGCGGATACTTATGCCTCAGTAGGGCAGCTTATATTTGAATTGTATGATAGCTTTAGCTCGATTGCATATAAATACGCTAAGGATGGCTCACATGTTGAGGCAGAACACTTCATGGACTGTTCAGTGTACGAGTTCTATTGGCGTATGGTTCAGAAGGCTAATTGGGTTGACTGGCAAAACAATAATATAAAGAAACAGAGTGAAAAATAAATAACTATGACAGAAGAAGAAAAAATACATCAGTACGCAACTAAAATATTACTTCAATTAGAACCGCTATTCAAGGAGTGGGGCGATAATTTCATTAATACACAAGAGTTATCGGAAGGCAATAATGGAACTTTATTTTTTCATGCATTAGCGAATACGGTTCCTACCTATATCTATAATAATTTCTCAGAAGAAAAGGTAGATATTTTGGAGTTCAACCATATTGCCAATAATTTCTGTTTTCAATTCTCTAAAGCGGAAGATAATGGCTAACTTAACACTCCCCGACAATATGCCAGCAAGCGGTAAAATAGCAATCTGTATTAAAGGCAGAAAATACACTGAGTATAGATATGGAACTAAGTACAGTAAGAATAATTTGTCTAATCCACGCAAGATTGTTCAAGCATGGAACGCGCTATTCCTCGATAGTCCTGAACTTTCAATTCGTATAACGCAATGATACCAATCTCAATAATCCACGCGAGCAGAAAGCGCCCTCAAATGGCTGCTGATACGGCTATGAAGTGGCTATCATCGGCAAAGAATCCGAACAATATAGAGTATGTGCTGAGTTTGGATAGTGATGAAGATGGTGATGCTTATGATAATGCATTCGGTTTGCTTATGAACGGGGCTGTTAAGAATATAGTTTTCCCCAATCAAAATGCAGTCCAAGCATTTAACGCAGGTGCAGCACATTCAACAGGCAATCTCTTAGTTTGCATAGGCGACGACTTCAATCAACCACCATTTCATTGGGATGAGGCATTGCTCACGCAATTAGAGGGCAAAGAAGATTATATCGTAAAGACAGGCGATAAGTGTTCTAAGGTTAGTTATTCGCAGCCATGGATTATAACATTGCCCATAATGGATAGAAAGTATTATGAGCGGTTTGGTTATGTTTATTATCCTGAATATCAGCATATGTTCTGCGATACTGAACTCACCCATGTTGCTGACCTGCTTGACCGTAAGATTACGCTTGATATAAAATTCCCACACAACCACTATAGCTTAATGAAAACCGCACCCGATGAAATCAGCAGGAAAGCCGACAAGACTTGGGCGCAGGGCGAAGCATTGTACTTGAAGCGCATTAGTGAAAACTTCGGCCTATCCCCTGAGCAAATAGTCGGCTCGCTACAATGCGATGCAGGACATAAACAATGGTTAATGAGTAAGGGGGTGTATGTATCATAGCCAAAATAACGAAGCTGAAGCTGTAGTCAATTACTTCAATGGGCGCATAGGTCATTTACTCGACTTGGGTGCTAATGACGGCAAGTACTGCTCTAATTCATACGATTTAATACAGTCGGGGTGGTCAGCAGATTTATTTGAACCACTCATAGGCTGTTACGACAAGATAAAAATATTGTACTTTGATGACCCGAAAGTAACCATTCACCATCATGGCATAGCTACAAAGACAGGCATCGTTCCATTCTATGCATCTAACGGCAGTGTTATAAATGTAGTGGACAAGCAACTACTTAACGAATGGGGGTATAAAGTTGAATATGAAACAACAGCTTCCTTACTTACATGGGTAGACGCGCAAGCAATACTGAGCAGTAAGATTTTCAATTTCATAACCATAGACTGTGAAGGACTTGACTGGGATATTTTGCAGCAAATGAACCTACGCGAGTTGGGCTGTGAATGTATTTGTATTGAACAAGGCAACAGCCCTGAGAACTGCAAGCGCATGAAACAATACTGCGCTTCATATGGGTTGACAAGGGAGCTATTGTATAACTTTGAGAATGTAATATTTGCGATATGAATTACAGAGTAAGGTATGAAATGCCAATAAGCGAAATTGGTAGATACGCATATATAGATTGTTTTGATTTTAGAATTTCGCAACTGGGAATAGAAGTATTTGTGGATGAAGCGCATTTCATAGAAAATGATGCACAATCGTTTATCCCAATGAAATTATTAATAGACATTTTACCTATTAAGAATGGCTAACGGTATTATCCTCAGCATCTGCATTCCCACAATAATCGGTCGTGAAATACCATTCACTAACCTATGCAATAAGCTCAACACCCAATTAGAAGAGCAAGGCGTTTGGAATGAAGTTGAAATAGTTACTGAATGCGATGATAGAACCATGAGCATAGGTAATAAGAGGCAACTACTGCTAACCCGTACATATGGAGATTTCGTTAGCTTTATAGACGACGACGATAATATTTCTGACGACTATTGCTATACCATTTGGCGAGCCATTAAAGATAACCCTGATACCGATTGCATAGGATTCTTACAGAAGTGTATTATCAATGGCGGCGCACCTAAACTGGCATCCCTTTCTAACCGTTGGGATAATTGGAGCGAGAAGGTAGGTGTTTATGATTATGTCCGCACACCGTTCTTCCCGAACGCTATACGTCGTGAACATTGCATGGCTATTGGGTATGAGGATTTACGCTTCGGGGAAGACTTCGATTTCAGCATGCGGTTAAAGGCTGCGGGGCTAATAAAAAACGAAGTATTTATCGACAAGATTTTGTATAATTATGAGTATGTTTATGTTCCTAACAAGTATAAAGCACCTGTAAAATGACATCATACGAGGAACATATAATCAAGATCATAAATAGTGCCAATAAACCAGTCGCTATTGACATTATTGATGCAAATGATATGTTTCGCACAGGCAGCCCCTATGAATCATTATGTGTAAGAGTTGACAGGAATATAAAAAAGTTCTGCGAAGAACATAAATTTAAGTATTCACTTGATTTATCTAATAACCGTTATCTTTTCATTAAATCATGACCATACAAGACTACTTAGCACAAAACGCATTAGGGTTTGAAGGAGATACATTCCTCCGTCAACATTTTCAAGACTTGGTAAATAAGCACAGCATAGATACTGTAATCGAATGTGGCACGTATTTAGGGAGTACTACCAAGCAGCTTTCAGGAATGGTTAAGCAGGTTTATACAATCGAAATAAACAAGGAGTTTTATAATGAGGCTAAAATAAACTTGGGTGCATGTGAAAATGTAGTACAGTTTTTAGGGAATACAATTCATGTGTTGCCTAAGGTGCTTGAGATTATTCCCAATAAGAAAAACCTGCTCATCTTTGTTGATAGTCACTGGTTGGCGCATAACCCACTCTTAGAAGAGCTTGCTATTATCGCTCTCGCTAACATTCAGCCATGCATCATTGTTCATGACTTCAAAGTACCTGACCATCCCGAATTAGGATTTGATAGTTACAATGGGCAAGACTACGATTATGCATGGATAGAATATTCACTCAGCAAGATTTATCCTGAGGGGTATAATTACTATTACAATTCAGAAGCTATAGGGGCAAGGCGTGGGGTGATATTTATTGAACCGATACAATGAAGAAAAGCCTATGATTTCTCACAGACTTTTCATATCTTTATCATGCTTAAATAACAAAGACATGGCAAAGGTAAAAGAAATTTTCCTACCTATAAAAGATTACGAAGGATATTATGAAGTATCAAATTTAGGTACAATACGGGGTGTGGAAAGAAAAATATACCAGTTAGGGTATTACCGTATCATAAGCGGCAAGACGATGAGTAGGCGTATTTGTAATCAAACGGGATATTTCAAAGTAGCATTAACTAAAAATGGGAAATGCAATAAAATGTGGCTTCATAGACTAATTGCAACAGCTTTCATCCCTAACCCAAATAATCTTCCATATATAAATCATCTAAACGGCATCAAGACAGACAATCGGATTGAGAATTTGGAATGGTGTAATAATAGCAGAAACATTACTCACGCATATGATAGTGGACTAATGAAGAAAAAATTGAACAGGGAGCTTGCAATGGAGATATTCCATGCAATTGGTACTCAAACAGAAATAGGCAATAAGTATAATGTTTCACATACAGAAGTAAGCTACATAAAGAATAAAAAACATTGGGCACGCATACATGATAGCTAATGCATTCAGAAATAAAAATAGTGCAAATAACAGTAACTACATTCTGCAATATGAAATGCAAAGAGTGCTGCTGCGCTATGCAAATAATTCCAAAGCACGATAAACATTTCGTAACATGGGATTACATGGTCAATGCTGCTAAATATTTCTACGGCGTACCCACTATTGACATCACAGGCGGCGAGCCTTCAATCCACCCTGAATTAGAAGAGTGGTCGCCAAAGCTCAAGCAACTATTCGGCTGCGAGCTACTTACAATGGACACGAATGGCAGCATGTTTAAGAAGAAGCCTGAGCTATTCCGCAGCTATGATAAAATATATGTTACCCACTACACCGAAGAAACATTCGAGGGCTGTAAGGATAACATCGAGAATATTGAGTATCTTAAGGGCTATTATTTCGACCGCCCTGAGCTACTGCATGTTAGCGGGGAAATGAAGCATGTCGACAGGTCGAGGCGCGGGACAGGTAGCTGCTTTAGGGGTTCGTCAGGAACAGTGCATTATGCTAATGGGAGGTTGTACCCATGCTGTGTTGCGCCGGGGTTAGATACTAAGGTAAGCATTGTGCTAACCGACAGTTGGCGTGAAGAAATTATGAATACTGCACCCCCTTGTTATGATTGTTTTTTAGCTGAATAGTATGGAACAAAAAACACTTTTTATTTCGCACAATGCCGGTTTCTTTAGCTGCTGCACCATAGCACTAATAGAAATTATAAAATACTTCAACCGCAATAAGCGATTGCCAGATGTGGTTGACCGCTCACAGCAATTCGCGTTCTTCAAAGCTGATTTGCGAGAAAAAATAATCGACAAGCTATTTGAGGAAACCTATGCTGTTATAGAGCATGAGCGGGAATTAGTCGTAACCCATGAGGCGGGTGAAATATCATTCGGCGAGTATAGCAAGATACACTTCGATGATGTTAAGCCATTTATTGATAAATACTTTGCCCCCTCAAAGACTGTGCGCTGCATAATGAATGATTATGTAGAGAAGTATGCGCTCGATTTTGATAACCTTTGCGCTGTATTCTATCGCGGCAATGATAAGCAGAAGGAATGTTTGGTTACTAATTATCAGGATTTCATAGAGCAAGCGCGGCATATGCCTGAGCATGTGAAGTTCTTGGTATTGCCAGATGAAACTGAGTTCTGGGAAGCATTTCATGCTGAGTTTGGCGATAGGTGTATTCTAATCAAAGAAACACCACACATGCGCCGCAAGAATAGTTCCATATTCTATGAATTGCCACTAAATAAGAAAACCGCTCATGCGCAATACTTCTTAGCGGCAGTTATGACTTTGGCGAAGTGTAAGTATGTAATTAATCACAGTGGGAATGGCGGAATGTGGCTAACTTTATATCGTGGCAATACCGAAAATGTACATCAATTCTTTAATGAACATATTTATCAATGAAATACCACATTTACATCCTGCGCTCCATAAACAACGGCAAAGTTATCGACTGCATAGAATGTATAAAATACACCATTAAAGACGGCATGATTTACTTTACCGATGCTAAAGGCGAAGGCTGCATTCCTATTCATAATGTTAAAGCGATTATAGCGATATGATACCAAGTATAACTATAATCACGCCAATAACGAATGACAGATTACGCATTCACAGGGATAGAATGATAGAAATGGTGCGAAATCAAAAATGTAAGCTAATAATGCAGCACCTTTTTGAGGTCGACGATGGTGAACGCTCCATAGGCGAGAAACTAAACGCTATGATAGATAGGGGACATGGACAAATTATCATTCGCATGGACTCAGACGACCATTATTCCACTTTCTATATTCAACATGCTGTCGACACACTCCTAAAGCACGATAAGCAAACCATAGTTGGACTATCGTCATGCTTTTTCTATGACCAATTAACCAACAAGGCTTGGGAATATACATGGAACGACATTTCACAGCGGTTGGTATTGGGAGCTACTCAGGCATTTTACAAAGACAGCGGATTTCGTTACCCCGAAACCATAAATCACCCAAAGACAGGCGAAGTGCTTAATCATGGCGAGGATAATGTATTTTGCTCCCAATTCCCAAAGGTCGTCTATGGCGACTACAAGGAGCATTTCGTGGCTATAAAGCATGGGCGCAATACTTCGCCTTATAACTTCCGTGATAGCTGCTATGAGCCTGCAAATGTGGAATATGTAAAGAGTTTAATGAAATGAACCAGTATCCAATAGAGTTTATTTTATTGTATATGCTCGTGGTTATTGTAGTGTTTAAAACAGATTTTTTAATTAAAAAAATATTCGATAAATAAACGGGAGACAGCGGATCTGAATAAATAATAAAATGAGTTGGTCAATAACATTAATCGGTACTCCCGATAAATTAGTCGAAAAATTAGAAAGAGAATCCGACAAATTGTCAGGGCAAAGCAAAATAGAATACGATGCTGCGCTTGGCTTTATATGCGGCCTCATTCAGCAGAATTATGAAAAAGATACGCCGCCTATTTTGAAAATAGAGGCTGCGGGGCATGGGGAAGCAAGCATAAGGAATCAATGCGCTGTTTCCATCCAACGCGTTTACGGTGAATTCGTAGGTTAACAATCTTTCTCTCTCCCTTGTAACAGCCCCTTATTCCTGAGGGGCTTTATTATTAATAATATTTAGTATTTTAGCGGAAATTACTGCTAATGGGTCAGGACATCATCGACATTGTGGCCAAACTAAGCTATGAACTACAAGGACAAGGATTGACTGATGCTGCAAACGCTTTAGGCAAGCAGATAAAAGCGTTATCAGATTTAAAAGCAGAAGAAAAGTCACTTCAACGAGAGCGCACCCAAAACCATTCGCTGACAGTCAGAGAAATGGACGCCATTAGGGATGCCATAATGAGGAACAAAGCAGCCCAAATTCAACTAACAAAGCAAATACAGGAATCAGCTTTAGCGAACAAGAAACTGCTTGATACAATTAATCAAGAGGTTGGGTATTTAGGCAAATTAGAGGCCAAAATAAACGCATTGAGAACTTTGCGCCGAAACGCTGACAAGGAAGCTATAGCAGGAATTACAGCACAAATCAAGGCATTGGAGCAACAGCAAGCAAAAGTTCTTGGCGGTGGCGCAGCAGGCGGCTTGCTGGGTGGCTTATTTGGCTCAGGGAGTGTAAAACAGCAAATTGGACAGGGATTATTATTCGGATTGGGCATAGGGGGTGGTTTTGGAATAATAACCAAACTTATTTCAGGCATTACAGAAGCCGCCGCCGAAAGTGTTAAACTATATCGAGAGGCTGAGGGCATTCGTATAGCCTATGAGCGGCTCAACAAGCCTGATTTGTTAGACAATCTTCGCAAAGCCACACAAGGCACAGTCAGCGATTTAACGCTCATGAAATATGCTGTACAGGCGAGCAATTTTGATGTGCCATTGAGCAAAATTGCAGGATTGTTTGCTTTTGCACGACAAAGGGCGCGTGAAACAGGTGTTAGTGTTGATTATTTAGTAAACTCTATTATTGTCGGTATAGGCCGCGAAAGTCCGAAGATATTGGACAACTTGGGCATAAATGTCCGTAAGGTGCGGGAAGAGTTTAACCGTACAGGCGATTATGCGACGGCTGTATTTAATATCATAAATGAACAAGGCATTGAAGGAGCGCAAAGCATTGATACGCTCGCTGATAGCTTAGATAGACTAAACGCAAAGTTTGAAAATCAACAGGCTATAGTAGGTAAAGAACTTGCTGAGGCTTCATTATTAGGCAAATCTGCCTTATTAGATTTAGTAAATGTATTAACCAATCCTTTCTCAACAGAAGGCGGTTTAGGGCATTTATTATTTGGAGATACTTTATTAAAGCAAGCAAATAAGCAAATAAAATTAACTCATGAATTAGCGGAGCAAGAGCAAAAAATAGCAGACGCATCAAATTCGCTGTACATGCAAAAGTTTGAACGCTTTGCCAAGGAATTTGAAACCGCTGATTATACGAGCCGCCAAACTATTTTAAAGCAGGCTAAAGATATGTACGACAACCTGCTTGAATTGGCAAGATTGGGCATAATAAATTTGCAGGTTTTAAACACAGCGTATTTTGGCACATTTGTAAAGCAATTACCTAAATCACAATTCAATATTACAGGTAAAGCTAAAACTCCTTTATATGCTTTATATGGATTTTCAGAGGAAGATTTACAAGACGCGCAAAAGAAAGTACAGCAATTCAGATTAAATCTTAGAGCTGGGGATGTCGAAGGAATAACACAAGCAAATAAATATGAAAACGAAATACAGAGATTATTAGATATAATACAAGGTCAAGAAAGAAAAAAGAAAGAGAAAAAACAATCACTCTCTTATGAGCAAACTTTAGAAAAAGCGCAAGAACTTGCCGAAAAACAAATATCAGAACAAAATATTTTTGATTTAAAGGAGAGAAAGGAAACAAACGAGAGGCTAATAGATTTTTATAATAAGGGGCAACTTGATAATAATAAAAATCTTGCTGAGAGAAATAGATTATTGAAAGAAAATGAAACAATACAGAAAACTATTGATTTTATCACAGGAAGCGAAAAGAAAACAAAAAAGCGTTCTTATGCCGAAATGCTTCAAGAGGCAAAAGAGAATGACGGCATTTTGCAATTATTGTTCGCTTTAGAGCAAAAGAATAATCAGAAGTTCAAAGCTCTTTATGAAGCCGACCAAGCCGCAGGAATTGAACTAAGCCAAGAAAACAGGCAAGCAAGAGAAGAACAATATTCTAAAGAAAACAAGCGTCTTCAAAACCAAGTCGAACAGCGCACTATTGAAATTGAGCTAACATTCGAGAAGAATAAAAACCGTATTACTGAACTTAAAACAAAGCTCACTCAACTTGAAAAAGAACAATCCGAAGCGCAGGATGTTATACAACAGATAACAGAACCAAAAGCGGGGACAAAAACTGCTAAGAAGAACACCTCAGAACTTCATACAAGAGTGCTGAGCAATGCGAGGATTGCCATATTTGGCGACGATGAACATATATCCGACCCTCACGAACGGCAACGTGCTGAAATAGCAAAGACTATTAGCGCATATCAAACATTGGCGCAGGCTGCTTCTGACGCTTTCCAAACTATTTATGAAGCGCAGATACGGGCTTTAGATGCCGAAATACAGGTGCGCCAAACCCGTGTAGATGTGGCTATGAAACTGGCAGAACGCGGCAATACTGAGGCTCTGAGGATTGAAGAAGAGCGGTTGACCAAGACTATTAAGCAGCGCGAAGAATTTGCGCGTAAACAACAGTTAATAAATTCAGCTTTGGCGGTGAGTGATGCCATTGTTGCCGTAGCTTCGGCAGCTTCTGAATCAGGCGCAGGGGCAATCGTTATAGTTCCTGCGGTTATAGCTGCAATCATAGCGGGTTATGCTGCGGTAGCGGCTGCCACTAAAGAAAGTACAGCATTTGCGCACGGTAAAGTCGACATCCAAGGCAAAGGCACTTCAACATCAGACAGCATTCCAGCACGAATAAGCAAAGGCGAATCGGTAATAACTGCCAAAGGCACAGCCAAGAACCGAGAGATATTGCAGATGATTAACAAAGGGTATGATGTTCAAAGCATGATACCGAGGTTTGCTATGGCAGGGATGGTTAGTGGGAGCAAAGGGGCGTCTGGCATGAGCGATAAGCAGGTGGACAAGATAGTTGGGGCAGTAAACAAGAAAAAAACCACATTAGGCGTTAACTTTGACCGCGAAGGTGTTAGCGCAATGGTGCGAGAGGAACAAATTAAAGATAGTTATAGGTTTAGGTAATCATGGGTTGGGTTCAAGCATATAAAGATTTAGTAAAGTTCACGCAAGGATGGGCTTTATATATCATTGAATGTGATTTCAATGTTGTTAGCGATGTTACATTTGAAACAGGTAATGGATAATGTCTATAACCCTACGCCTCTATATCAAACAATCTTTGGAGTTTGACCCCATTTCATTCAATCCCACATGGTACACAGGCCCAAACCCAAATAATTTACAGCCCACTCAAACACTCCAACCTGCAAGACGTTGGAATAACTGGAATGGCTCAAATGTTCCGCAATACATTGAAGTAACGCAATTCGTCTCAGACCTGCATAAGCTCAAACTAACATGGACTGCGGAACGTGATACTAATGGATTCCCTACAGTCGGCTCGATACAGCCCCGCAAATCCGCAAGTGGTTCAATACAATTTGAGCGTGAAGCATTTTTCCTGCTAAAGCAATGGTTAATTACCGATGTAAGCGCACCTATAAACTCAGTCGATGTAAAGATTGAGCATGTCGGGTGTGGTAATTATGAGAATTACATTATCAAAGCTACAGATATTAGGTTTTGTGACGACCAAGCTACATGCACCTTTGATGTAACCATTAAAGGCAAAGAAGAATCGCTGCAATGCATACAGAAAACACTGATTGCTGATAATTGGCAGGGATGGTTTCCGCCTGATGGTAAATCATTTCAGGGAGGTAAGAAACATCCCCGTTTTAGCTATTGCAACGAGATTAGACCTAATGGGCAATTGGTAGTTAGCTGGTTTTTTATGAGTATCACTTCGCTACTAATAGTTTCCATATTGCCTGTGCTGATTTCCATATTTATAGCCATTAATGGCGTTATAGCCGTTATAAATGCGATAATAGCTGTCATAAATACTTTAGGTGGCAATATCACTCCTGTCAACTATATCAATATTCCTTCACCTCAAAATATCAAAGATGCATTAGGGACGTTCTATCTTGAAGCCGCAGGCTGCGGACGCGAACATCCCGCACCGTTAATCAGGGACTATATTTCTAATGTTTGTAGTAAGTGTGGCGTAACGGTTGATGCAACCACAGCACCGATATTCTTTAGCCCTTCATTCAGCAATACGACAAGCAATAAAAACCGTAATACAAATGGCGGCTATATTTCTGTAGATAACCCGCATTATAATGCAACGTACTTCTATGCTCAAGTTAAGCGTGGTATTAGACGATTCAAGAATATAACCTTCAACGGTTTTACGCAGCCCGACAATGTTCATTTTTGGATTCCTGAAAATGCACCACTACTAACGCTCGATATGTTCTTAGACCAAATCAAGACCATATACAATGCCGATTGGATGCTCAAGTCTATAAATACAGGCGGTCAGTTAATCCCTCATTTATATTTTCAGCGCAAGGATTTTTACCGTAACCCTACAGGAACATATATTTTCGATTTTAGTAAACTTGGCGCAGACCGACATAAGATAATTGAGGGTATTTGCTATGAATGGAATGGCAGAGATGGATTTGTAGCTGCTAAAGGATTATACACTCAGGATAGCGTAGATACATGTGGCAACGAGGCGCGCACCCAAATGAATGACTTCGTTTCATTTGGCAATACACAGAACAATCCTACACTAAAGGGAGTAATGGACAAGGAAATGCAATT
>Ga0134127_10001470_pt1 | contig 17480 bp, 23 predicted proteins | sample KB31753_FD_96459 | JGI IMG/M metagenome (GOLD analysis project Ga0134127, IMG submission 96459) | Terrestrial soil microbial communities with excess Nitrogen fertilizer from Kellogg Biological Station, Michigan, USA - KB3-175-3 | ecosystem: Environmental > Terrestrial > Soil > Unclassified ... | reverse complement strand
TCCAATAGATGATAAGCCATTCTTTGATGATAGCGTACCATTTTAAGTTTATGGCCGACGATACTTTGGAATATTACCCGTTCCTATGTTTTGGATAGTACGCAAGCGTAAGCCAGACATATTACGGATATCCCTACATGGGAAAATAGGCCACCTTTATAAGGATATAAAATGAAATTAGATATTACCGTTATAAAAAATGAATCGATTGTAAAATTCGAAAAATCGATGAAGACTGTTAAAGAAAAATTTCAAGACATGCTAGGAATCGCTTTAGATGCCGCTGTTCATGAAATTGATCCAGAAAGAAGACAAGAAGTGTCAGTTGTATTGAATGACACTATTAATGATGAAATTAGTAAATGCTTATTATCATTTACTAAATGCATGAATAAATGCAGCGATTTAGTTAATAATAGCTTATCTGTTTAAAATAAAGAGATGTAAATGGCTATCACTGTTAAAAGACTGATTCAAGAATTAGAAAAAATTGATAATAGATTATTAGAAGTTGAAGTTAATCTGTTAGATAAAGATTCATTAACTCCAGAAATAATGGATATAGCAAAATTAAATAAAAAAGTTATGATTTATTTAAAAAGAAATTAGATAAAAGTTTATGGACACCGCTAACGATTTGATTTGCTCCTTGATCGTTGCAAATTGAATCGGTGTCCTCCAGTTTAAGGGAGAATAGTGTCAATGAGGGGATAACACGTGATAAGACCTTAACACATTTGCCTGTAAAGCAAATAATGCAGGTGAAAATCCTGCTTCTCTCATCAGTTTTATGATTATCGCGGGGCGCTGAGGTTAGCGCAAAATGGTTTGGTTATGCCAAAATATAACTGTGCTTTAATGTTTGGCCTGAACTGTAAAAACTTGTAAGTGTTTAAGTGGAATAACGGGTTCATATTAAACTAGAGAGTTGCAATACTCTTCGATAATCACCAGTTTAAGGCGGGATAGAGCAGTCTGGTAGCTCGTTGGGCTCATAATCCAAAGGTCATAGGTTCAAATCCTATTCCCGCTAATGTTTTACCAACAACAAAGGAAGATAAAAATGTCAGTGATAGAAGTAGATTACAATAAACAATATATTTTAGCAGGTGATATCTCTGGTTCTATGGATCAAGTTGATCCTAGATGCGCTAACCAAACCAGATATAATTACATGTTAGAAAAGTTTCAAAACTTCATCAAGTTAGCAGAAGATTTTGATCCAGATGGTCCAACAGTTTTATTATTTGGTGAAAATGTTAAAACATTTAAAAATACTAATCTTGAAGCAGTTAAATCAAATTTAACTAATATTACATTTGAAGGTTTCACTAATACTCATCTTGTAATTGAAGAAGCTTTCAATATTCATAAAGCTGAAAAAAGTGAATTATCCAAATCAGGTAAAGCACATCCTGGTACTGTAATTTTAGTATTTACGGATGGCGCGCCAACTAATAGAGCCGCATTAGAAAGAACTATAGTTTCTATTGCAAATTCTATTGATCGTGATGATGAGTTTTCTATCGGATTTTTAACAGTTGGTACTATTCCACAAGATCTAAAAGATTATTTAGTTCATTTAGATGACGAATTAAAAGGTAAAGCTAAATACGATATCGTTGATGTAAAAGAACTAGAATCAGTTTCTTTTATGAAAGCAGTTGAAGGCGCTATTAACGATTAATAATTGGGTGGAGTATTTTTCAATACTCCACTTTTAAAAAGGATATTTTATGGTTGAATTTTCATTTTTACTTCTCTCAATAGGTTTTTTATTAGGTTATTTCTCTCAACGATTTTCAATTACTGAAAAAATAAAAAAAACTTTAGATAAAATATTTAAAGATTAAATTTTTAATGTAAAATCAATTTATTTTTAATAAGGGTATAAAATGGATAATCAACCTGTAAATTATGAAAAAATAGCTAGAGAATCTTTTTTAAAAAGCGTCCAAGATAAATATAAAGAATTAGTTACTGTATTACACAGCTTACCATTTGAAAGCCATCAGCTTCATCAAGGTTATGTTATGTTAGATCATGGATTATTTTATATTGAAAAAATGATTGCCAATGTTCCATTTAACATGAATCTATCTAAACAAAATGGTCAAGTTTCAGATAATACAATTACGCACGATGTACATTTAACAGGTGAAGAAAATGATGCGGCTTAAATTATTCTTATTTTTAATTTCAATGCTTCCTTGCCTGTGCTTAGCAACTGAAATAACTTGCTATTCATCTGGAAAACAAATCTATCACGGTTATGGAACAAGAATTGTATATTCAGATGATTTCTTAGCTTTTACTGAGAAAAAAACAAAAAATCAAATTGCGATTTTTTCAGAATGCATGCTAGTAGAACATCATAAGAAAAAATAGTTTTAGAAGATTGTCATGGGAGGCGACAGGATATAAAGTAAAATCAATTGTTTATTGCCCAGTTTTCAATTGATAAGAAAAATATCTAGGCAGTTTCAATCACTGTAATCTTCTGCCTGAGCAAATGGACCTATATTATTTAATGTTGGCTTGTTTACACCCTATTATTAACAGTATAGGTCTATTTCATTAAGCAAAATATTTTAATAAAAATTCAACCGCTAAATAACATTGACCATTCAGATTTGGATGAACATCATTAATTACATTTAAAACTGCAGGATCATATGTATTCAGATTAACATATCTAATATCTAATCCATCTGCAGAGAACAAAGAGCAATCATTTGATATTAAAGTTCCATAAGCAGCACAATTTGTTTGGCTTCCATGATTAACTGGAGCTACACAAGCTGCATAAGCTGCGTTTGTTGATGGCAATACACCACCCACACAAATCTTATTACCAACTGTATTTGAAGCTACATAGTCTACCCATATGCAATTATTTGATGCAGTGCTAATGTTTTTAATCTCTACTGTATGTGATCCTGAACTCAATCCTGCAAATCTTAATAAGGTAGGGCTATAAGCTAAACCACTTTGAGGAGCTGTATTGCCATAGCATCCACACGATGTCATCAAATTTCCATCTATCCAGATTTCAGCTAAGCCACCGGTACCATTATTGATTTGTGTTAGAGATACATAAACAATTGTACCTGTTACTGAACAACTTACAGAATCATTAAGAGTGTTATTCATAACGCTTATATTGGCGCCATAAATTCCACTATTAGTCCATGACCCTGTTTTTGTCATATTTTGGCCTTTGACTATTTCACCGCTCGCCAAATAAACTAAACATGATTTCAATATTTTTTCATAATCAACTGTTGATGATCCAAAATATAATAGATCATTAAGACCAGTTAAGAAAAAAGAATCTTGTTTTGCATTACCAAAAATAGAAGCTACTTGATCAGCTATCATGCTTCCACCAATACCATAATTATTGAGAGACTGTCCCAATATTGAAGCTGCTACAACAGGATATCTAATAGATGTTCCTGCTGTACCATTTGTAACTGAATCACCAAAAGCATTTATAGTCATATAAATTCCTTTTTAAAATTACTACATATATCGTATAGCAATAATATTTCCACCTACGGTTCCGGTACCACCAAATACACATCTTTGAGATAAATATACAGTAGTTGATCCTGAAACATTTGCAATCAAAAGGGGAACAGGAACTGCAAAGCTTGTTGTGGATGCTCGTGTACATGAAATCAATGAAGCATCTGGAAGTGTAGCAGATGTTAAACTTAGCCAACCTGACGCAAAAGAAGATGCAACGCTAAACTCTAAATCCACATTACCAAAAACTATCCAGTTTCCACTAGTAAGAACTAAACTACCTACATTTGCTGTAGTTGCAGTTGCAATACTAACAGCGCCGCTTAATACATTTAAAGTCTTAACTTCACCTACATATCCAGCACCTTGAGCGACACCACTGGTAATTCCAAAAAGGTTAATACCACTAGTTCCTTTGCCTTTTATATTAAGAGCAATATTTGAATCAGCTCCTTGTGCAGCTACAAATGCTGGACCAGTAGTTACAGCATTTCCAAGCTGAACATAATTAACACCTGATGCTACTCCAACAATATCAACAACTTTAGTATTATTTGGAGGATCATTAATAGCCGCTATTTTAGGTGTTACAATCGTAGGGGCAGTAGAACCTACAAAATTACCAGTACCAGTCGCGCCAGACAATCCAACATTGACAGGATTATTCGTTGCCATAGATCAGCTCCTATTAAACAACTGTTAATCCAGCAGTTACGGCATTGTCTAAACACCAAGTTGTATTAGCAACAATACATTCTAAATCACAACTATCGCCTGCATTTGTAGAAGACCAAGAACCACCAGAAGATGTTGATGTATTACCAAATTGAATCGTCTGCCCTGTATTAGCAGTTGCTGTCCAACCACCACTACCTGCTAAGCCTCTCAATGATATTTTACTACCAAGAGCAGCTGTTGCAGGTAATGTCACTACACAAGGCGTAGCCGCATGATTCAATACATAAGCATTATTAACAGCAGCTGCTAATGTTGCAGCTGTCACTGTGGACCAAGTTAATCCACCACCTGTAGAAGCTATGGATATAGAATTAGCTCCATTAGTAATAGTAATACCAGTTCCTGCAGTTAAATTTGCTGCAGTAGGATGACCACTTGTCGCACCAATATATACTTGACCATCAATTAATGGACCTTGCGCATTTATCTGATTATTTGTAGCCATTAGAATATTCCTTTAAAGATAAGTAGGATTACCAAATACACTGGTAACTTGCCATGTTGTATTAGCAACTAATCCTTTTACTTCAATATTTCCATATTGAATATCAGAATTAATTGAACCAGCGACACTTGTGGAAAAAGAGCCAAACTTTATTGTTTGACCTGTATTCGCGACTAAAGACCATCCTGCAGCACCTAACCCCATTATTAATACTCTATCACCAATATTAAATGTAAGGGGTAATTCTATGGTTACAGGAGTTATGGTTCTATCAGTAATATATCCAGAATTAATAACTGCACTTGTTGAAACGGCTGTAACAGTAGTCCAATTTAATCCACTCGTTGTATCTTGCAATTGCATCCATTGAGCGGTAGTTGAATTATAAAACTCATATAATCCTAGATCGGTGTTATAACCTAATAATCCATTTGCAGGCGTAGCCGGAGGAGAAATACCAGGACGTGTTGCAGTGGTCCAATGCGTGATCTTATCAGCAATAATATTAATCCCGCTGCCAATTCCAACAAGTTTGTTTGTCGAATCATTCAAATCGGCATTTGAAAATTGGCTAAATTTCTTTGTATTAACCATACAACATCCTTTTAATTATCCTGGCAATCTTAATAAGGAAATTCCAATATCTGTTACTAATGCATTACTAATAAAATGTAAAACGTCTCCACCCCTCACATATCTAACATAATTTTCATTAGATATTCTTTCTACTCGATTTGTAGTAGTAGCAGTAGCAGGCGTTGGTTGGGTAACTGTTATGTTATATCCAATCCAAATATTAGCATTATAAGGAACTGAAAAATCAGCTCTATATTGCATTGAATTATCCCCAGGAACTGTATAAGTCAATTCAGTATTAGCTGCTAATGCAACTTGAACAGTTTGATCTGAAAATGGAAATGCGCCTTCAAAAGCAGAATTATATGTAGTCATTTAAACAACTCCAAGTCGTGAATCAATTGTATATTGAAATTTGGCTATTCCAGAAACTGCAGCATTTGCAGCAACCCCTGAAATATTCGTTAAAGATATTCCATTATTCGGATAAAACTGAGCATTCTTAGTTCCAGTTTGAATTAATTTCCAATCTGAACTATTTGTTAAAGCTGGAGCTTGTTCTGAAGAAGTACCATTAAAAATAGCAACATCAACCATATTAGCCGCGCCAGTTGAAGAAGCATAAAATACAATTCCTGAACTTGTAGTAGGCGGTGTTCTTTTTACAGATCTAAATTGAATATTAAAAGGAGTTGCATAAAGATCATAAACTCCACCGGCGCTTGTAAATGATAAATTCTGAGGCACTAGAAGCTGAGATGAAGTATCAGCTGTACCAGGAACTACAGTACTATTATAACTTTTTTCATAGTAAAATTCACATTCACGCTGAACTTCATCATATGTTTGAGGAGCTGGACGAGTTGCTATTTCTCCAGGAACCAAACTAATAGACTGAAGAAATACATCATTAGTACTTGGAATAGACTGAAAACCTACTACGATTGCAAACCAATTAGCGGTATCTGCTGCAGTAGACTCCTGTAAATCCCAAACACCGAGAGGATAATCATTATATCCAGCAGTAGCATTTGGAGCTAAATTAAATTCTGGTTTAAGAGAATTTGGTAAAGGAACTTCTGTCCAATTTCCATTAAATGTAGCTGGCTTACCATTTGTATCTAAACTTAATACCAAAGAATTAAAAGTTGGAGTATTTACAACTGGAAGATTTGCATCTGTTGAATACCAAAGTGAAACTGTACCCTTGAAAGTAGTAGAAGCTTTTCCACTAACATTTACTGATAATTTATTCTTTAATATTTCTCGAGCTTGATTAACATCTAAATATTGAATCAATGCAAATTGAGAAGTTAATGCAGCAGTTATTCCTAATGAACCATCAGGTTGACGTGTACCTGTAAACCCGGAACTCACTGATTGAAATAAAATTGTCTGGTCCCATAAATAATAAGATTTATTATTTCCTGTTGCAACTGGAGCAACTGGAGAACCATTGAACTGAGAAGGATTCAAAGGGAAATCCCATCCTACTAAATAACTCTTAATAGGTTTAGAAATCAAGCCATAAGCATAATAATTAAATAAATGATCTATCTGACGATTAATCGTTTCCTGTTTATAAGGCACATTTAAAGTAGAAGGAATTGGAGTAGGCAATGCATCTGTTTGCCCAATTACTTGTACATTAGTAATGTCTAATGTTCCATTAGGTGGCAAGATAAGTTGCATATCCACATATGCACTATCACTAGTAGCAGTATTAGTAGAAGCAGGAATATTGACAATACCGCCTTTTCTAGAATAGTCACCAGTGGTAATTATAGTCGGCGCTAATATTTCTGTAGGTGTTCCGGGTGATGAAGGAACATATTGCATAGATAATAAAGCAGATGCGCCTTGAGCCCTTACTAAGGCTGACATTGCAACAGCGCCACCAGACCATATAGCACCATTATTTTCAAATCTTTGATACAAAATAGCAGATGTCCAGCCACTTGACGCAATTCTTAATGCAAAAGGTGGATTTTCAATGATAGTAGGACTTCCAGCATAATCTTGCTGCGTAATCGTAGTTGTTCCTGAACCTGTCAATGTCAAAAACCAATCTGGAGCAATTTGATAATTTCCAGCCGTAGTAATCACTAAAGTAGGTAATAAAGCACCGGATGGTGTAGTAAATAGAATTTCAGAAAATTGAGAATTAGATATTTGATTATCTTCCGTTAAAATAGAAGAAGAATCAGTTGATGAATTTTCATCAGGAATAAAGTTATTGATTTCATAAATTAATGGCTCACTTTGTAATGGTCCACGACGAATTTCTATTCTATATACCAATGAATCATCAAAATATAAATTATCAGGTAATGTACCATTTGGATAAAATTCTAATGGATCAGTCCATGGCGTATTTCCTTGGTTATCTCGATAAACTACCTGTGGAACATAAGGTAATGTATTCGTTAAAAAAAACGCATAGTATTCATCATTTAAAGGCTGGCCAACTAAGTCAACCATGAACCATATAGGATTTGGTGCGCGAACAAATGGCATAATAACCCCTTAATAATTTGTACCGTGATCTGACAATAAATATTTACCTACTTTATAAGCAGTTGCACCACCCGCTGCACTTGCACCTATGCCACCTAATAAGACTAATCTTCTCGTAGCTTTATTCTTTAATTCAATTGCATCTTTTAAATCTTTTTCAACTTTCATTTTTTCTTTTAATGATAAACTTTTTCTGTTAGCTACAGCTCTTAAATTAGAAACATGTTTATCTAATAAGGCTAATTTATCATGAGTATCATCAATTTCTTGTCGTTTAGCACTGCGTTTTTCAGATTGTTTAATTAAATTTTCATGTTCATCAGTTATTTGTTCATGTAATTTTTTAGCCTCTTTGTGTGCTAATTCGGCTTCATTTATTTTATTTTCAGCCATAGAAGCAGCGCTCTTTGATTCAGCATGATTTTGTAAAAGATTCTGTAATTCTGGCATTTGATCAATGTATTCTTTTTCAATTTCATTAGCATTATGCAAAGCATCTGGTTTATTAGCATATCTTTGACCCACTACATTTTTTAATGATTCTGGATCACTCTTTATCATATTTTTAATAAGAACATTCCCTGGTTCATCACCACGAAGAGAATTCATAATATTAGATGGCATTTGAGATTTCTTAGAGATATTTTGAAAAATTGTATTCTTATATAATGGAACTACTTCATTTTTCCATCGGGAATTCAATTCTTTTAAACGTCCAAAATCTTGAGATCCGACACTATCTTCTAATGTCTCTCCCATTTCTTGAACCTTATCATCGAGTTCTTTATATTTTTGATGCCATTCATTTCTTTCTTCCGCATTCATTCCAGGTTGATATGACTTCTGTCTAGCTTCCCTAGCGAATTGAGATGCTGAACGATATGCTCTCAAATAATCTTTAGCATTAATTGAAGTTGTATCCGTTAATTTGTCTAAATCTTCAATAATCTTAGTGGCTTCTGGACTTCTATGCTCACCTGACTTAATTAAATCCATGAGATCTTTATTTTTCTGTTTAATAGCTTCTGTATTATCAATCACAACATTTTTATCAGAAAAATCTTTTTCAAGAGCATCATAACCAGAACTGATTTGTTGTCGATTCGCCTTTTCCATTTCTTTGACACGTCTGGCAGTTCGCACATCGTGCGCAGCACCTTGATTAAGATGATTAGAAATGTCTTTTTCATTTTGATTAACAAAATCAATAGCTTTTTCATGTTCAAGATTAGCATCTTCAATCTGTGATTTAGCATTATCAATATTTGATTTAGAACGTTCTAATTCAGCAAAAGAATGCTCAGGTAAAGAAGAAATAATTGATGGGTCTTCATTTAAAGATTCATATTGATTTTGTAAATTAGATTGTTGTTTAAATGACTGAGCCTGAGCCATATTAGGATTTCCAGAAATGCCGCTCGATTGAGCAGCTCCTTGCGCAGACTTTAAAGCAGCTTGATCTGCTTGTAATTTTTCTTGTGCTTCTGCAAATTTTTTCTCTAAAGGGGATAGATTCTTAAATGCATTTCTTAAATTTCCAATCTTTTCCCCAGCAGTTAATGCAAGATCAGGAATTTCAGGAAGAATAGCACCACCAGCTCCTAAAGTAGCACTTTTTAATATGTTTCCTCCTCTATCTTCACCTGTAGGAACATATTCGGATGCACCAATAGTACCACCTACTGCACCACCACCTAATATTTTAGATAGAATTGATCTAGCACCTAATGGACCACCTAGAGCTAACCATGGAGAGGATTTAACGCCTCCTCTTATCATTTGAGAATAAGGGTCTTGTCCAGCTGGCGTTTGATTATATGCAGCTCTATCTAAATCAGATTGTTTAGTATATTCATCTTGAGATCCTTCAGGAGCAGCACCTAATGCTTCCTTTCCTCCAAGATATAATTGCTTTATCCCTTGGCCAAGATCTGTAATTCCACGCTTAGCCGCTTGTAGTCTCAAAGGAACAGCTTTGTTTAATGGCATGCTAGCACTTTGCAATAATCCTAATGCGGATTTAATCCCTTCTGGCCAATTTGCAATATTGACATTAGAAGATGATTTAATTTTAGAAGGTGCAGCATATTGTTCCCAATCAATTTTAGAATCGTCTTCTTGATCAGATTGTTTGTCAGCTGCATATTGCTCCCAATCGATATTAGCCGCCATTAGAACCCCCACCTGGAGTTAATGAAAATCCTTCTTTTAAAGCTTTTTGCATTAATTTAGGAGGTAAGTGATATTCTTTGCCACCTTTATAAAGAATAGCTATTGGCTTATTACTTTCATTAGCAGAGCTTGTTGCTTGAAAATTTGAAACTGGCGCAGATACAGGAACAGATTCAGATTGCTCAGAAGATTCTAATTTGAATGGTAAATTCTTGCCAGTTTTAGCACGATATTCTTCATTAAGATCATTATAATCATTCTGCAAACTATTAATTGTTCCACCAATAATTCCACGATTATATTTAACAGGCTTGTATATGCCTGGTTTATTGGTTTCAGCCCATTTAAGAACTTGAGCTCCTCCTCTTTGACTGCCAAGTCTTCCTAATTCAGCTTGAGCTCTTCCAGAAATAGTTTGAAATGCCGCTAAATCAGGATTAGAAGACATATTCAATGAAGAAGCTAAACCAGAACCCACTCCAGTTAAATTGGGGCGTTTATCTAAAATATCATTTAATTGTTTATATAAACTATGACTTCTTTTTAATGTTAAAGCTGCATCTTCAAGTTTTTGAGCTGCAGCAGAATCTGCTTCTTGTTGCTTGGTTCCTACTGCTTGTTTTTGTTCTCTTTCACTTTTTTCCGTAGGAGTTTCACCAATTTGATGAGCTGCAGTTCCAGTAAAAGGATTAGTAGAAACTAATTTTCCATCAATAATATTAGTTTGAACTGGTAATCCTAAAAGACCAGCTACTAAATTACCCTTCATATGTTTAGCTTCATCACTTTGAATAGAGTTTGATGAACTTGTCCCGGACGAGGATTCATCGCCCATTGCATTTCCACCCATCACATCATTAATTAAACGTGCAATCATATTAGATTTCATTGCTTGAGCACGTTTAAGATCAATTTCAGCCGGCACTAATTTATTCTTCATCAAGGAATCGAATATTCCTTGTGAACCTGCGGCACCTTGCAAGAAAGCATCTCCACCACTCATAGGAGTTGGAATAGATGGTCCTATCGGCATATCAATTACTCCTTAAGCTGTCCATGGAAATGCACCGGCTGCTTTACCAGCAGTTTTTGCTGCACCAGCACCACCACCAGTAAATAAGTTTGCAGCTAAATCAACACCACCACCTAATAATTTACCAAACATATCACCAGGTGCAGAATCTTCACCATATTTCAATTGAGCCAAGCTATTTCCTTTATCAGCCGATAAAGTAGCTTCTTGAGATGCAGCTTGAGTGCCTTTTCCATAAATATCTTGGCCTATTCCAATAGCACCCATGTATTTTTTCATTAAATCATCTAAATAACTTTGTCTATCAGACTGCATAATATTGCCAGCTGACTTTTGAATATTTCCTAATGCAGCACTGCTACCAGATAACCCCATACTACTAGCTGCATCTAAACCCGATGTTTTAGATTGATCTAATAATTGTTTAGCATAAGGCGACATTTCATAACTAGATGCCCATTGATTCTCTAATTGTTCTGGATGAGATAAAGCATCTTCATAGCCAGTTAATCTTCCCAGCTGATCTTGACCAGCTTGACGAGTAGGATCTAAATAACCTTTAGTTTCATTCCATTGGTTATTAACAATATCTGATGCATCCTTATAGCCTTTTTCTGGATTAAGAAAGCTATGCAGCATGTCACTAAAACTAGCCATGTGTCACTCCTATGGAATATTAGCTTCTATGGTTTGTAATGCTGTATTAATGACATCAACCAAATTTGATAACCAATCTTTAAAAACAGCATCAGCCTGAATATAATCAACTGGTGCTGGATCAACTCGTGGTAATTGCACTGGCATTATGATGTTCCCTCACTTGATGGTCTTACAGACATTGTGCCACCCAAAACATAAATTGGAGTAGGGCTAACACAAATTAATTTATAAACTCTATTTCTAGACGGACCTAATTGATACCATCTCATACGCCATTGATATTGACCTTTGTCACTAAATCTTCTTACATCTGCTGGCAAAAATGAAACTCCACCATCATCTGAATAATACAATTCTACATGGGGCTTAAATAAAGCATTATAAAAAGTCTCATTTATTGTCGGCTGATTGCCTTCTTCAGCAAGAAGAAAAGTGGGATCTGGAGGCGTAGTAGGACTATCCTCTGCTATTAAATAAACTGGATCACCGTTCGTATCAGGTTCTTCATCAATTAAAAAAACCGCATTAGGAAATGGAGAAGTAGAATAAAGAGATCCATCACCCCAAACAAAATCTATTTGAACCCAATCAGTAATGTACTCAGAATCATCATCTTCAGCAATGATTGTTGAAATTCTCTCGTAACGGAATGGATATTCAAGGAAAGCATCCGATGCTTGTGGATCTGGTTGCAATGGATTTCTATTTTCATTGGTAAAAAAGTCACCAGACATTTCATAGATTGCTGTTTCTCCAACAACAGTTACCAAATGTCTTTCTTCAAAATAAATATGTTTCTTTATTCGATTTCTTTCACCATTCAACTCAATACATCGACTCCAGCTTTCAGTATCAAAGTTATATTCAATACTATTAGCTGAATCACCAAAATCTAATACTTTATAATCAAGATAAGGACCAGCTGAAAGCCGATAGAAGACTGTATTTTCATATGAATACAAAAATCCATTTGCGGTGAATTCTATAAATGGACTCAATTTATTCTTAGAGGCTTTTCTTTGAAATAAAACGTCAATCGCCTTCGTACTAATAACTTGTGGTTTATCCCCAGTACTTTTAACCACTTGAATAAGACCATTACGACTACGTGCTAGCCAAACCATTCTATCAAAATCGATATCTAAGGATTGAGGATCAGCCATGCCATAATCCCAATCATAAGTAGAACTCTTTTTCCAAGGAAAACTAGTTTGATCACCACCAGTTGATGTAAATGTAGAAGGAATATTTGCCCAAATACCGGTTGTATAATCTGTAAAAATATAAAGAGTATTATGAATCACTCCAAATTGTCTAATGAGACCAGATTCTTGCGCAAATACAGCTTGACCACTTACTGTAAAACAAGTTGCAGGATTAAATGCAACATCATCTAAATTAATTTCAGATAAATTAAATTGAGAGCTATCTTGATTGCATGCAGCTAATCTATTACCAAATGCTACAATAAACTTCGGACGTTGAGGCGCATTAGGATCAGTAACAATATCAAAACTGCCTGTATCTTCTCGATAAATATAAATATGCTGACCATCAACAAAGCATGCAAATGTAATATCTGGAGTGACTAAATAAGTAAAATAAACATCGCCAGAAATAGTAGTTAATTTTCCTTGGCTAATATCAACTACATTGAAAAACTGATCTATTTTAAAAATACTTCCAGATACAACCACATAACCAAATTTTATTGATTTGAATTCACCACGTGGTTCACTATCAAAAATAAGACGATTAGATCCCAAATAAGAAACATGACGTCTTCCCATGGCAGGATACATTGCCAAACCTTTTTTTGCGCGTGCATTCTTAACTAAGAACCAGTTAGCAGCATCCTCTGGAGAAAACTGAGCTACTCGCTGTCTATCGTAGAATCCACATATAGGTAATGGCTTATTATTTTCTTCCATTTTATATCCCTGCTTTTACGCGCCATGAACCATTCAACCAGCTACCATGATCAGTTTCGATATCTAAATTCACTGAACTTACAGATTCCATATCTTCTTTGGCACTCTTCAACATACCTTCTAGTTTATCAGTCCATGCCGCCATTCTTCCCTTATAAGCACCAAGATCTTTCGCTAATGCTAATCTTAAGAAACGAGTGTAATAGCCAGGTAAAGTAGACATATCATCATTAGCAGTGAATTGAGCTAATTGAAATTTACCATATACATGCAACTCAAATACCTGAGAAGGGGCAGGGTAAACCCTCATTGTGGTATAATCAGTGTTGTAATCTACTATTACGTAACGAGGCAATCCTTGTTGTGGAAGATACTTCCACGCAGACATGAATTCATCTCTATCTTCATTATTTAATGGGTAAGTAACTCCATCTAATAATAACCACGCATTACCAAGATTAGCTAATCTTCCACTCGCTACATCCGGTGTAGGAATAAAATCAGGAGAAGCAAATGTCACAAACTGTTGTCCAATTGCCATATTAAAAACAACTTCTCTAGAAACTGTTAATAATAAAGCGCTAGCACTATAAGAGGTTAGCAGCTCATTCATGAATTGCAGACCCTTTATAAAATCATTACCCTGCAATGGAACAACTGGATTATTAGCTGTTACAAGCTGGTAAGAATCTTCTATAAATCCCTTAACCGACTGTGCCATTTTTATTTTTCCTAAATTGATTAGCATTTACTATTGATCTAGGATCACGAGCTGCTTCAATTATTGGATCAGGTGATTTTACTGAAGTGGGTTCAACAACAGCTTTTTCTTGAACTTCTTCAGCTAACTTATTTGATTTTCCATGAGCATCTTCTAAAGTACAGAACCATTCACCAGTCATAATGTGATGTTCATATTCTTCATATGACTTCATTAATTTCTGTTCATTTACTTTGTATACGAATGCTCTAAATGTAGCTCTATCAACAAATCGACCTAAATATTGCACTTGACCATTAGGCGCTTTGCTTTTCGTTAATTCTTGATGTGTATTCTGATCTTCATAACGACCACGATGATACATCTTAGTATTTGGAACCCTAAATGCTTGATCATTATCTTCTTGCATATTTTCCCCTATAAAAAAGGGGTAATTTCTACCCCTTTCTGTTTTCTATTAACGATGGTTATGAGCGTACTACAACAGCAAACTCAGGGTTAATTGCTACACCACCCAGCATATCCAATCGATCTAACTGGATATAGTTTCTGATATCCGCACCTAACGTGTATGTAATAGCCATCTTATAAAGATCACTGTAAGTCGTAACAACTTCAACACCACCTTTCAATTCTTTGATAGGAGGAGCAGCAAATACAATCGCTTGATTGTGGAATGCTAGTGATACGTTGTGATCATCAGATAACCAAATTTGTGCACCATTAGGAATTGCTGCACTGATGTTTTGACGCGCACCAGAAACGACAATAGTAGGATTAACAGGAATGCTTGCAGTAACACCACTTGAAATTACGTCCGCTGTTACAACAAATTGAGCACGTTGTTCTAATGGTTCATAAGTTAATGGGTTAACCATGAATACACCAGCAGCATCAGCGATTTCAATAATATCCCCTTTGCGGAATACTAAAGTTGAATTTGCAACGCCTGTTACGTTAATGGTATTGCCACTAGAAATTGGACCATTAGTGACTTGTCCACCATCTTTGAAACCAGTAGGAGGAGTAATAATAGAACCACCCGCTCCAGCGATTTGACGTCTTAAAAAGTTTGTCTTGAAGAAATCAAAACCTGATAAGTGACCGATGAAACCGTCTAACAATGCACCACGGTTAACCGTCATGTTAAACACATTCTTTAACGTATCAGATAAGCCAGCAGAAACACGAGGACTATTAGCGAAATAACGATTACCATCTTCAGGAATCCCTAATTCAGTCATGTATGCATCAGCAAGTGTAATCGTAGCAAAATCGATTGGCACGCCTGGAGTACCTACTGCTTGATATACAGAAGTTTGAAAGTTTTCAGATGCAATGAATTTTTCAACATCGTTCGCCATAGTCTTAGCACGAGGATTTAACATCATGTCTAAATATGGTTGATCACGTGCGCGATCGAATGTTAACTGCATACCATCAAATTCAACCATTGTATTGAACTGAGTGTCTACTGTTAATGGGCGAATAACCTGTACACGAGCTTGAGATGTTGCTGTCGCGCCACGGCCTGGTAAATATCTTTCTTCTAAACGATAGTTTAAAGTTTGACCAGTTGCGAATTGCAATGACTTGAAATCACCTTCAAGATTACGGTTAGCAACTTTAGCAAAGTTAAGATAGTTTACAAATCGTACAAATACTTCATCGAGGACATACTGTGTGGTTTCAAATCTATTTAGCGACATAAAGGTCACTCCAATAATAATTAAATAATGCTCTTTACGAGCGTTCTTTGTTCATTATCGAAGCGGACGATATTTACACGCTTTATGGCTCTAGGTGGTAAGAGCCTGAAACTACGCACCAATTAAACATATTATGCACAGATTTAAAATTAGATGCAATATTTACCAATGTATTAGTATAATGCTGGCGCTTACGATGTTCGCTATATACAAAGCCTAGGGAGCCGTCCCGAAAAGCTGTCTCATCAACAGTCTGGCTTTGTCTTTTCAATGATGACAACACTAGATGGAGTGTTAAAAATGATCAAGAAAAAACCTGCAAAGAAAAAATCATTATCTTCTCAAATAAAAAATTTAAGATTACAAAGCCAAAAATGGGAAAAATATCATGAAGATCAGTGGCAAATTAGTCGAGATTTAAGATATGAATTAAATAATTTAAAATCTTTATTACCTTTAAAATATTTTAAAATAAATTTTAGAATAAAATCTAATGATGGATTCATGGTGGAAGTATCAGAAATAATTGATTCTTATTCTGCAGAAATGGCCATTAAAGAACTAAAAAAGCAAAAAACTCATCCCTCAACATTTGAATTATTAGACATAAAACAATTAGCTTAATTTAAAGGGAAATTCATGAACGAAATTGATAAAAAAATAATGGAATCATTCCATAAAAAAATGGGTGAGATAGATCAAATCATTGAAGAAAAGTTCACACAAAAAAAGTTAGATGAAATTATTTCTAATATAATTTATGGAAGAATACAGCTTTATGTTATTAAGGTAGCTCAATCATTCATAGAGAATCATGTCAAAGATGAATTAATCAGTTTTAGAGATGAAATAATTTCTATTAAGGATATTAAATCAATAGTAAAGGTAGAACTTAAAAGAGCTGTATATCGAGAAGATTTTTTACAGTATTTAAGATTTGATATTGGTAAAGAAATGAGGGAAGCAATAGAAGAGTTTATTGATACCGATAATTATAAGGTCAACTTATGAAACTTGAAGACCAAGTATGTTCGTTAGAGTTATCCACGCGATTAAAAGAGCTTGGGGTTAAACAAATTAGTCTATTCTATTATTGCGAAAGAATGACTGGATATCATAATGAAACAGAAATTAAATTACTTTTAAATAAAGAAACAACTATAGATGAAATAAGTAAATATTCAGCATTTACCGTTGCTGAATTAGGTGAGTTACTTCCAAAAGAAGTAGAGGTAACAATTTCTGAAGATAAAGATGGTCTTGGAATTTTAAAAGCTAATCTCTGGATCGGTCGATGTAAATCTTTAGAAGATGATAAGTATGAATTTGGTATTTTTTATGGAAATAATCATCAAACTTATGATGAAAGAGAAGCTGATGCGCGTGCCAAAATGATAATTCACTTAATAGAAAACAAAATAATAAGTCCTAATAAGGAAGATTAATG
>Ga0134127_10001469_pt1 | contig 17481 bp, 26 predicted proteins | sample KB31753_FD_96459 | JGI IMG/M metagenome (GOLD analysis project Ga0134127, IMG submission 96459) | Terrestrial soil microbial communities with excess Nitrogen fertilizer from Kellogg Biological Station, Michigan, USA - KB3-175-3 | ecosystem: Environmental > Terrestrial > Soil > Unclassified ... | reverse complement strand
TTGCTCGTCACACAGACTCCAAATAGTCTGTTACAAAACAGTTACATAAGAGCTTGTCTGCCCGTTTATTTACAAAACGCCTTGTCGCTCTAGCAATCTCTATTTTTTAGACACTTGTACTACATTGTTTTCCCAGATCAACTAGTGTTTGATAAATTTGACATTCCATGGTACCCTAATATTACCCGCTTGGCGGTGTTTGTATAGTGAGCCTTTGACTGGGATCATCCTATAGCAAATCCTTCTAGCTATGCTATACTCAGTGCATGATGACATTAAAACAAGCCTCTCAAATAGAGCCTGGCGATAGAATATTCGAATTCGGTCAGGTGTATCATGTTTGGTACACTCACTATAAAGTTTACTTAGGAGTCAAAGGGAAAAGACCTAGATCCTTCTATCCTGATCAGCAGGTTATAATTGACTTGGGATATGTAGGCAGTCTTGGAAACTTGCCTAAAATTGAATCTGAGTTGGCTTTTCAGTCTAAGCTGTGTTCCTTATGGACAGCTTCCTGACTACCTCCTATTATACCAGTTTTCACACCTCCCTGGTGTTCGACTAAAGGACGATCTACAGATGACTAACTTATCAGATTTCAAAGCTAAGAAATTGAAAGACCTTAAACCAGGTAAATACTGGAAGCTGTGGAGTAAGAAGGAACGTAAGAGAGATCCTGAGGGTTGGAAGAAGCACACTAAAGAGAGAGTTAAGTATGGCTACTCTGAGGTTGATTGGTGGAGTTTTGACAGTTACATTGCTGGTGTTATCGCACACGCCTGTGAGAAATTTGCAGCGGAAAGTCATGGCCATCCTGGCAATATGACAGCTGAAGACTGGACGGCGTTGTGTCTTGATATCTCTCGTCCTTTAGCTCTCTGGGCTAGCGCGGATCGCTGGGAGTTGTCATGGGACGACAGTTTAAAGTTATACACTCAGGTACAGGAGGCTTTGCACATGTTTGCAGACAACTTCGGTTCTTTCTGGGATTGATCTTGCCTAAGTTAGGAAGGTATGCTAACATTCAGTTATGTATGATATTGATTTGATTTTAAGTGATTATGAGCCTTGGCTAAAGAAACAAGCTCATGTGATATCTCCGTCTGGAGATCAGGTAGAAGACTTGATACAAGAAGGAAGAATTGCTATCTGGAAAGCTCTGGATACCTATGATCCTTCTCGTGGAGAACTTTATCCCTACTTAACTACTATGGCTTATTTTAGAATGGGCAATTGTTTGCGTAAGCACAGGTGGACGGGTTACCAGAAGGTCTCTTCTCCTTATGTGAAGAGAGTACCTGAACAGCCTATGGATATGACGGAACTGAGTACCACTTCCTGCTATGTTGTCCCAGGTTCAGCCGATCTTTCCTATCATAAGTCTGAAATTATAGGAGCCTTGAAAGAATTAACTATTAAGCAGCAACAGTACATTGTTAATAGGTTCTGGTTACAGGTTCCTCATAGAGATAACGTGAACCATGGAGTTTGGGATGTCAAAACTACTGGTGCGAAGAACCGCCTTAAGGAAAAACTTAAGCACTTAGAAGGTGTTGCATGAGTAAACCACCTCCGTTTAAACGACCAAGCGTTTCTTTAGGCAACCATGGAAGATCTTGGAAGCTTGTAAAGGCACGACACCTCGCGTCTGGAGATATTGTAAGTGAGAGAGGTTTGGTAGATCAGACTATCTTTCATGGCAGAGTGCAGCAGGTAGAAGTTTCCTACCTTAATCGAGAAACTGATATTTTTGAGCCAGATGAAGAAGTTTTCGCTTTTGTGAGAAAGGCAAGTTGATGACTAGGATGCCTGGACGACAGACTAAGTGGGCTTTTCGCGATAAAGGAATGCGTCGGCTGCTTAAGAAGAAAGAACTTCGTGCTGAGGACAGGCAGTGGCGCGGAGCTGATATACCTGACCCTGTGTGCTCGACTTACACGTGTGTTTGTAGGGAGTCCGGACCAGAGGATGAAACTGAAATAGTTTGCTGCATGCAGGAATGTCAATTCCCGGACTGCGATTGTGAAGACATTGACTGAGAGTGTGTACACGTGTTATCCTTTGTTTGAACAGAGAGGATAACCGATGACTAATTGGGAAAGCCTAGAAATTGAGGCCCTTGAAAACAGTATCTACTCAGAGTCAGGGATAGGTAAGTGCAAATTTTCTAAGTTCCTAGACACTTTGGATTCTGAAGCTCGATCTCACGTTCAGTCTGCTCTAATCAATCATAAGATTTCAGGCAGAGCGCTTTATAAGGCTCTTAGGGCACGAGGAATGGATTGTAAGCATACCGTATTTCGTGAGCATAGAGCGTTCAAGTGTATTTGTTTTGAAAAGAAAGATTAACAATATGACAGATCATAATTGGGAAGATTTAACACAAGAACTTCTAAAACCTGTAGAAGAGAATCAGCACAGAACAGCAACGTATAAAAAACTTCCTACAGGTTCTGAACCAGGCATCGTGTGGGATGGTGTATCTGGCGAACTTCGTACTGGTGTTTTAAAGGAAGCGCCCGCCAATTGGGATGATCTTATCAGGCGCTGGGGTGAGGACCCTGATAAGGTAGAGATTATTGAACCTGTTAAAGTTAGTAAGTGGGAAGCTCAGTCTGAAGATGGTGTTATTACTCTTAGCTCTTACAGGGCTCAGCTTCGTAGCAAAGTACAGTCTGAACGAGATTTTGACTTCCAAGATATTCTAGACGAATTCAAAACACATAAACCAGGCAGCTTCAAGTGGCCTGAAGCTGAAGTAGCTTATGTGCACTGTACTTCGGACACACAGATTGGCAAGGACGATCCTAAGGAGCTGCTTGCGCGTTTCTTCAAGTCAGTAGATGACAGTGTTGCAAGACTTAAGCAGCTTCGTTTCCTAGGAAATAGGATTGGCGCAGTATACCTTATTTGGCCTGGAGACTGCATTGAAGGTGTTAAGGGGAACTATGCTTCTCAACAGTTCACAGTCAAGTTGAATCAAGTAGAAATGGTTAGACTTTTCCGCAGAATGCTCACTTACCAGGTCAAGGCTTTTGCTTCAGAAGCTAGTAGAATTGTAGTTATTGTTGTTCCCGGAAACCATGATGAGGCTTCCAGAGACAGCAGGGGCAAAAATGTTACAAACGGCAGTGACAGTTGGGCTATTGAAGGCGCTTCCATTCTCAATGATATACTGAAAGAGAATCCAGATACTTACGGTCATATTTCTGTGGTTGTCCCACAAGGAAATGGATTAGGAGTCAGTGTAGATATCTGTGGTACACCTGTAGGTGTTGTGCATGGTCACCAATTCCCCAATGGCAGTGATGGTTGGAAGCGTTGGTGGGCCAATCAGGCACATGGTTGTCAGGATATTGGTAACACTACTCTGCTTTTAGCAGGGCATAAACACCACTTGAAGATTGATAAAGACGGAGCTAAAACATTCATTCAAATGCCTTGTATGGATTCGGGCTCTCAGTGGTGGGCAGATAGAACCGGTATAGAGTCCGTTCCTGGGACAGTGTCACTCACTGTAGGACAAGGATCGTGGGATAACTTTAAAGAACTTTAGAATAAAGGTGAGCAGTGTCTTCTGAAAAAGAACATGCAAAGATAGTCTTAGCAGCGATACTGCCAAATAGGAAAGACTTACTTGACTATTGCCTTGTAAATCTGACGGCTGAGCATTTCGAGAGCCCGTATCGCACTATTTTCTCCATGATGGAGAGGTATTATCAGGTTTCTAAAGGGATTCTCAGCCGTCAGGCTGTTGAAGACATTCTAAAAAGGTCTAATGTAAGTGACTTTGGCATTATTGCTTCTTACCTAGAAAACTATGACACTCTAGTAGATTTTGAAGTCTCTGAAGAAGATTTTAAGTGGAGTGTAAATGAATTAAAAGAACTTTTAGCTAGAAAAAGTACAGAACAGGCTCTTTTAGAAGCTGTGACAATTCTTCGTACAGGAATTCAGACACCTAAAGGCCAAGAATTGAAGGGTCATGCAGAGGCTAGAGCAGCTATTTTAGAGAAGTTCGCCATAATCGAGCACAAATACCAGTCTAGTGACTCACCTTCAGGTGACATGAAGTTTGAGAAGGATGAAGTTCTGGAAGAGTATGCAAAGGCCAAAGAACTCCAGCGTTCTGGGGAGTCTCCAGGCATACTATGCGGGGTTCCTAGTCTTGATGCTATCCTTGGAGGATTCCAACCTGGTGAGCTTGATCTGGTTGTAGGCTACAGCTCGTCTGGAAAGTCTTCTTTCTGTGTTCAAGTAGCCTGGCATGCTGCCATCAAGCAGGGCAGAAACATGATATTTGTAACCAGTGAGACTCTACGCCCTCAGATTCGTAGGAAAATCATTGCAAGACATTCTAAATTGCCAATGTTCAACTGTCCTAATGGTCTTAATACCAGGGATCTTAAATTTGGAACACTCACGGAGGATGAAGAGCAGATTCTACATAATGTTGTAGATGACCTTAGTTCAAACACTGCTTATGGTCACTTGGAAGTAGTGCAAATTCCTCGGGGCTCCACTATTCTCAACTTTGAACACACTCTTAATCGTTATCAAGATCAGTGGAATATTGATGGTTGTGTCATGGACTATTTTGCACTTCTAAGTGCCTCTCGGAAGAGAGGAGTAAGTTGGGAGGAGAATTCAGACACTATCAAAGAAGGCAAGAATATAGCCGCTACGTTCGACAATGGTAGAGGAATTCCTATTATTTCGCCTTGGCAGACAACTAGAAATCAAAAAGAACTGGCTGACAAGGTGGGTTACTACACTACTATGGCTCTAGCTCAAACAAGCGAAGCTACTAATAGTGCAGATGTTATCTTGAGTTTCTTAGAGCCTCCTCAGTCAAGTAGGCATGTCAAGCTTTCCGCAGCATTTATCAAGAATAGGGATGGAGAGCAGTCGGGCTCCATTGAAGTTGATGTTGACTATGCTACAAGCTACTTCTCTGACGCTAGTGTGTCATCTCTGTCTTCTACTTCTGCTCCTATGGACGGCCTTTTTGGTTTGATGTAATCCGATAATCAGGGTATGACTGAATCTGTATTCGCCTTTACGGTCTTGACTTTGAAGAAAGCATACAACGTGCAAACTTCTGTCAGGCCGATTTGGCATGTAACAGTTAGTGTAATTCCTGCAATTAAAGATATTGAAATTTCTATAGGAAGGGCCACACCATGAGTGAAGATGATCTAACAGCAGAAGAAACCCTCTTGCTGGCTCAAGCTGTGCTGGCCAAAGGTGCTCCCGTAAAAATTCGCTCTTACGTCAAACATTCAACTACTGGAAAGCAGATCGTTGTAAGGCAAGCCCTCAGAGGGGCCGCTGGAGGAACAGGCAGAACACCTATTAACCCTCCTACTGCTCAGGCTGCTCCCGTAGTTTCTAGCGGAGCTATAAAATCAGAGGCAGCAGCAGCTAGGGCTGGCGTGGCACAGCAGAGCAAAGCACTGCAAGCTGCCCAGAAGCAGGCCGCAGCGGCTCTGAAGGCTAAGCAGCAGAAGCAACAGCAGGCCCAGCAGAAGAAAAATGCCAAAGCAGCTAAAACAACTCAGCCAAAGGCTAAGGCACCCAAGCAGCCAAAGGCACCTCATCTAGGCAATTTAGGTGGTTTAGGCGCTCTGGGTGCGCTCCATGGTGGACATGGAGGCCTGCTGGGCGGAGGTCGCAGAGGAAGACTATTTCCAGGGAGTCATATTCTGGCTAGGGCTATTGGAAAGGCACGTTCAAAGAAGTCAAATTCTAAGAATGAACGTAGTACAAGTGTTCATGTCCATAATGTCATTACAAACGCTGAAAAGCATGAACCTAGAGTTTCGAGTGGAGCTATAGCTAGAGCTAAGGCCGCTCAGTCACGTCAGGCTGAGAGAGACCAGCGTGCCCATGAGACAATTGCGAAGGTTCATAAGGTTGAACAAGCTACACATGAGTTTGGTTCACACACAGAGGCTGCCCATCGTGCTCTAGAAATTGCGGCTGCCTACCGACGTGCACATGCTCATGGCAGACATTCTACTGGAGCAGGATTTCATGAACGCATAGAGGGCGAAAAAGTTGTACATGAAGGTAAGAATGCTGCGAAGAGTTTACATCTTTCTAATGTTGAAGTTGATTTGTCTAACCCTGTTTCTATTATGCAAAATGCTTTACAGTTTCATGGCTTTCCAGTAGAAGTTACGGGAACCATGAATATGAATACGCTTACTTGCCTTGAGGCTTTTTTGCGATCAGAAGGGGTAGATCCTGATGTTGAGTGGTGATGACCTATCTGTTGGTGAAACACTTACTGTGCTAGTGTCTGCTTTTGACAGAGTGACCAAGTTGCCTGTTTCGGATGCTGTTTGCACAGTAGACTTCTTTGCACCACCAAAAGATCCTGAGCATAATCCTGCCGACCGTACGGCTGATCACACGTTCACTGCAACATTTGATAGTGGTCAGAATGCATACACCATTGATGTGGATACAACAGGTTGGGCAGCAGGTCAATGGACCTATAGAGGTAAGTTGGTAAGTACGAAAACTGGTTTTGAATATGGTACGTTTGTACTACTAGCTTGACAATGAGCGGTAACATGAGTAACCTTGTATACACAAGAGTCCCGATGCTTAAAAGGTATCGCGTTTAAACGTAAGGACTCTCCGACGCACAGACGAGGTAGTCATGCGCCGCTTTTTTGTTGTTATTTGTATGTTGTTCCTTACAATTGTTCCAATTTCAACAGCTTCGGCCCATCCTGTGCCAGAATTAGGACCGGATAACCCACACATTGTACAAGGATCTTCTAATATAAAGCCTTCTCCGCCGATTATTCCTGAGAAGGATGCACCTCCTAAGGTTATGTATGTTCCACCAGTTTCCAAACCAGTACCAGTGCATAGTAATCCCACTGTATCAGGCTCTGGTGGTTCTCCTCAGCAGATCGCAGCTTCTCTAGTGCCTTCTGGGCAACTTAGTTGTTTTGACAGAGTTATTAGTAGAGAATCAGGGTGGAATGTGCATGCTGTTAACCCTTCCTCTGGCGCTTATGGTTTGCCACAAGCTTTACCCGGCAGTAAAATGGCATCAGCAGGACCAGATTGGCAGGATAATGCTAGAACTCAGCTCAGGTGGGCACTAAGTTATATGGATGGTAGATATGGCTCCCCTTGTGGAGCATGGAACCATGAAGTATACTATGGGTGGTACTAATCTAAGATAGGGCGAAAAGGAATGAGAAGCAATCTTGTAACACTCAGTTCATCATTCCTTGTTGTTCCTTCTGAATCATTGCATGCAGTGCCCTTCAGCAGCAAGATGAAGGGCACTGAAGCATTTCTGTATGTAGAAACACAAGGAGAGCATACAAGATGATTACAAGTAGAATACAAGATCTAACTTTAGCTGAGTTGCAGAAGCTGTGTCAGCGTCAATCAGAGGAAGCCTACGAGAGATATGTTAAGGCTATTCACAGTTCAGATGAGATTACTACTGATCAGATGTACAAACAGTGGGCAGACACTGAAGATTGCTTGTATGCTATAAACAGAGTTCTCGAAATGGTAAAACTGAATCCCAATGTCTAAATCTCTGGTAGACATAGCTAATGATTATGTCTCTATTCAATATGTTTTGTCTCTGTGTGGCATTTCTACACCAGAGAGTTATTCAGGCAACTCTTGGAAGACAAATTGTCCTTTTGAACGTTTCTATCATATAGATGAGGGCAGGCAGAAGTCTCTTAGAGTTTACTTTAGTAGTAATACTGCTTTTTGCTTTGCAGGATGTGGCTATCTAACTCCTGTAGGCCTGTACGCACTGCACACAGGGCTCTCTAAGGCCGAATCAGCAGAGACCCTTATTAGCTTGTCTGACACACAGCTTCCCTCTTTTACAGAGGAGCTTGATGCTGTATTAAAAACAGACAATTCTCCTAGCAAGCCTTTCTTGCGTGAAGCTCTTCAACTTTTCTGTAAAAGGTTAGCAGGCGAAAGGTGGGCAATTTTAGAATTTGACGATTATATAGTTTCAGAGTTTGATAAATGCTTGAGAATTCTTGATAAAATAGACAGCGAAGAAACTGCTAGGGTTTGGCTAGACTTAAGTAAAAAGCACATGAGCTTGATTTTGAAGGGTTATATCAATGTCAAAGTTTGAATTCCCTGAGTTAGAAGGCTGGAAAACAGTATTCCAGGTATCTGAAGCACTCGGCGTTTCTAGACAAGCTGTTCATAAAATGTTGCCTTCTTTTGGCCAGGACAATGTTCGTCAGGTAGGTTCGGGGCTTAAGCCAGTGTACTTGATACGAGACACAGCAGTTTTTAATAAACTTCTAGGAAGAAATCAGCATGATAGCAATCAGTGAACTGCCAAAAGTTTCTATGATAAAAGGCAATTTGTCAGCTGAAGAAAAGACGAAAATTGTAAATGATATCATTAAGCAATATAATATATGTCAGTTTGATATTTTGAGGATAGAATCCTTTACAGTAGATGCTTCTGAGCAGGTTCGTGAATTTGTATCTACTGAACCCCTTTCAGCAGTTAAACTAGTTATTATTGATATCAGCAATTCTACTTCTCGTGCTCAGAGTACGATTTTAGCACTTTTGGAGGATACTCTTGAACGAGTTCACTTTCTTGTTTTTGGAAATTATTCCACACTTGAGACAGTGCAGTCTAGATCACAGGTTTCCTCAGTAGAGAGTTCTAATCCTGTTGATAAGTCTTGTAAAAATCATGTTCTCTCCGTTCTTCGTGCTACAGCAATGTTGAACGAAGCAAAGTTAGAAGATTTATTAAGAAACTGGACAGAAGAGTGCCAGAAAGTTCTAGTAGAGTGGGCTATTGAATTAAAGCTTTCTCGACCTAGGATATTTTCCATAGAAGAGCTACAGGAGATCGATCTACCGTTAAGTTTTGCGGAAAACGTGATCTTGTCTATTTGTATGTTAGACTTTGCGCGAGCTAGAATAAGTATTAAACCTATTTTACTGTCTTATGTTGAAAATAGTAGGGGGCAGCGATGAAGTGGACTCCGCATTCCTGGCCTAATCACCCGCATATCCGTTCCAACCTTACTCTAGGCGAACGTGCTGCGGACCACATGAGAAATGGCATGGGAAGTTGGTACTTTGTTTTCTCTTCCCTTATTTTTCTGACTGGTTGGATGACCTACAACGGACACCATGGATTTGATCGTTTCCCTTTCATCCTTTTGAACTTGATCTTGTCTTGTGTGGCTGCTCTTCAGGGTGCTATACTGCTCATTGCTGCAAAACGTCAGGACCAGATAAGTAGTGAACTAGCTGTTCACGATTATGAAGTCAATAAGGCCACTTTGGCTTTTCAGGTAAACATGGCAGAGGCCATCCTTCAATTATGTGATAAAGAAGGAGTAGAACTTCCTGAAAATGTGATCCAAGCCTTGAAACATCCTGGCACTATACCTGTACCTATAAAGATAAATCCCCCTATAGAGGCTCAATGAGCTATTACTCACAGTGGATAAAGCAACCAAAAAGTAATCAAATTTCCTGGGTATTAGGATCTGAAACTGTACTAATTGATGAAGTTGTACAATTCCTTAAGTTCAGTGTTAAAGGTGTCAGTACAGTGCTGGACTTGTCAGAAATGTCTGAATCTGCCATGTTCGATCGATTGTTTCAGCACTCTTTGGTGGACACGGAACAAAAGTTTGTACTAGTCAGAACTGCGGAAAAAATTACCGATTTTGGTAAATTGAAATTATGGCTCGGCTTGTCCAAGACAACATTTTCCAATATTAGGGTATGTTTTGTATCATACTCTGATGAGATTCCTGAGGATTATGTATTTAAAACATCTAAAATCATGATTGTGAAATGCTCTAAACTTAATCCCGAAGATTTAGTCAAATGGACAAAGAGGCAAGCTCCTATTTCCGACAGGTCTGTCAGAGCTATTTTGGACCATACAGCAGGTTCTCTCGCTGACACTAAGTCTGTGTGTGATAAACTATCTACTATTTTGGATGCTAGTAAAATCAATAATGTATCAAGTGGGATGATAGCTATGCTGGCCGATGAGACTCCCTCTGAGTTTGTTGATGCTGTTCTTTCTATAGACAAACCACGAGCCATTAAAAGTATAGATCATCTCTCACAAGATGATCGTTATCGTATAGTAGCACTATTGGATACTAAGCTTTCTCAGCTTGTTAAATTACAAGGCCTCTTAAGGTCTAAGAAGGTTGGTCGTGAATTAGCACATATTCCAGGACTGCCCTACCCTGTAGTTCAGCAACTTATACCTGTTTGTAAGTTTTATAGTAGTTCTAGAATCTCTAATTGTAGACAGTACTTAGCCTTGGTAGACGCATATCATAATCAAGGTGTCTACTCGGGCACTCTGGAAAGTTTAGTAGCTTTGTGGTAGCCATTTGTACAAAGAGTTAAGGCCCGATATTTAAAGTAGAGATTCCACAAGGAACTTCTTTGCACATATAGATAAGGATAGGTGATGTTTATGATTCGGCATTATTCCCATACCCTAATGTATAGCAAAGAGCGGTGGCATTATTTCTGCATGGCCACCTTTGACCTTGTGAGGTGATCCTTATATCTCCGTGAGCTGTGGGCAGATTACCACAGCTCGCGGTGGTGTGGGCACCGACTTACATGGTACTTAGTACAGAACAGCGGGAAATACTAAGTCAGTACTTGAGATCAGTAATATTTAAGAGGTCTGAAGATGAAGAATAACCTATCACTACGTATTCTATTAAGACTGCCTAAATTCATTGTGTCAGACCCTTATGAGGCGTTTTTCTCAGTGGCCTTATTCCTTACTGGTGTTACGGATATTGTTGAGCCTAGAGCTACTGGTGCTATTCAGAAGCTTTTGCCCGTGTGGGAGACATACTCTTGGGGAGCTGTACTTATTATAGGAAGCGCTCTCACATTTATAGGACTTGTTTTATCTTCTAGAGCAAAGACGATTGATCGATTACAAGACGCACGCATTACTGAGAGACTTGGCCAGCTTTTGTTAGGAGTGGCTACTAGCTTGTGGTCATTCGTTCTTTTTAGTTTAGGGGTATTAGCTGTTGCATCGGGCATTTTAACGCTGTTCTTAGCATTTGTGTTCTTTGTAAAATCCGCTGTTCTGAAAAGAATGGAAGAATACATTGTGGAATCAGCTATGATGCCTGATCACAAAGAGGGTGGATAGCTGTGATAGATGTTGTTAGCATTGCCTCGGCCGTTGGTGGTTCGGGGCTTCTTATAGTGGGTCGTGATATCTGGCTAGCTAGGCGAACTGTGCGGTCTTCTGAATCGGCTGAGCACAGAAATCAGTCTCGCGAACCTCTTATTGTCGAGCAGATTGCTCTAGGTAATACAGCTAAGGTAACAGAGATCTTTAGGGCTGCAATTGCCGAGTTGGAAGATGGTAAAAAGCGTGCAGTGGAAGAATTCAGAGACACACGTAATAGATTAGAAACACAACTCAGTCAGGTAAATCAAGAACTAGAACGAGTAAGAAAAGACAACGAGCAAAAAGATAGAACAATTCGCGATCTGTATGCTAAACTAGGGGAACTACACGATAAACTCGAAAACATGAAAAGTGGCTAAATGACGGAATACAATTATGGGATAGTCGAATCGCTGGCACAACTTCGACAACTGGTAGACAAGATGTTAACAGAAGGCAAGCCTGTAGGGCTTGACTGTGAAACTGGCTATGATGGCCCTGATAAGGCAGGTGCTCAGGTTCACCCTGAGGAAGGTTTTGTAGTTGGTATTAGTTTTACTAACTCGCTGAAATGGGCCAGATATATACCTCTCAGGCATGACTTCTATGAAAATTTAGATAACATAGAAGCAGCTAAAATTCTATGGCCTCTTTTTCAAAGTGGACTCATTGTTGCACATAATGCTCTTTTCGAACTGCGCATGATTTCTGCTTGGCTTCGTAGTCAGATTTCTAGTCTCGTGGAAAGTACAGGAGGTTATTTTCCCATACGATCAGACACTATGATCGAGTGTGCTCGTACCGGGAACTGGAAGCCTCAGGGCCTAAAAGCACTTGTGTACGAGATTTTTGGCCATAAGATGACTGACTTCTTAAGTTTGTTCCCTGGTGCTCCTAAAACCAAGGAGAAGTCTTTGAGGTTTAACATTCTAGAGCTTACGCCGGAGGTTACATCTTACGCTTGCGAAGACGCCTTGTGGTGTCTTGCTATTCATTTAAAAGTTTATGATACAATTAAAGATAATCCAGCCTATCGTCTTGAGATGCAGATTCTTCAAGAGGTAATGCCTGACCTTCATGATGACGGAGTAGTTCTCGACTGGGAAGCCATGCGAGAGTATTTAAAGCGAGCCAAAGATTTTTTGAATGTTCAGTATACTGAGATCCAAACAGAACTATCTGAACTACTTGGCAGACCAGTATCCATTAATCTAAACTCGCCTCAGCAGGTAAGGCACGTCCTATATGAGGAATTGGGCTTTGAAACAACTCGTATGACTAAGTCCACACAAGATACTGATTCACCTCAAATGTCTACGGATGCTAAAGCTCTTGAAGGCCTAGCAAAAAAGAATCCAGTGGTCAGGAAGATTCTGGAGTGGAAAGAAGTAAAGAAACTCATAGGATCATACTTAGAAAAATACGAGCGAGATTTTGCATATGACTCAGTTACGGGCAGAGCACACCCGCACTATAATCAAACTTGGGTAATCTCAGGTCGTTTTTCCTGTTCAGAGCCAAATATTCAACAGTTGCCAGCAGGCAATTATGAGACTGAACAAGGTAAGAAGATTACGAGATACACAGCCGGTGATCAAGTTTTCGAAATGTGCTTCAGAGACTTCGTTACCGTTCCTGAAGGTTGGTATGCTGTAGGATTTGACTACTCTGCTGCTGAGTTGCGAGCACTTGCAGGGGAGGCAGGTGAGCCTGCTCTGTTGGATGCCTTCAACAGTGGTGCAGATGTTCACAAGCGAACTGCTAGCTTGCTGTTTGGCATACCAGAGGACCAAGTAGACAAGCTTCAGAGGCAGAAGGGCAAGACCCTAGCGTTCAGTTTGCTTTATGGCCAAGGTATTAAGGCTCTTGCGGAGTCTCTAGGAATATCTTTTGAAGAAGCTGAAGATTTGTACAATAAATTTATGTCTATCTATCCTAAAATTGCTGACTACGTTGCAGAACGTGAAGCTTTTGGCAAAGAGCACGGCTTTGTGGTTAGTAAGTTTGGGCGAAAGATGAGAATTTGGGAGTACCAGGATTCTCAGGCATGGGTGAGAGATAAAGCTAATCGTATGGCTGTCAACTGTACTATTCAGTCTTCAGCTACAGGAGACTATCCAAAGATTGCTATGGTTAGGGCCAAGAGAGCTATTAAGTCTGCGGGTTTGAATGATAAGGTTAGACTTATCATGAATGTTCATGATGCACTGGAGTTCTATGTGCATAGCAGCCTTAACATGCACGATGTTATTGAACTGTTGGAACCAGCTGTTGTATTTCCTGTCCAAGGATGGCCTAAGATGGTGGCAGATTGGCACACTTGGACACGTTACGGTTCTCCTCAGGAACTGACAAAGAATGATGAAGGTTTGTGGGTTGTAAAAGAAGAGAAGAAAGTCAAGGTGGTAACGGGAGATGTTACCAACCAGGCTCTTCCTGAAGGCAATCTTGTGATTGAATTAAACTCACCTGTCACTGCCGAAGGGCTTAGCAGTTTTAAGGAGTTGGTTGTTGCATCACCAGGCGATACTGTCTTGTGGATAACTACCCCTCAAGGTACTGCTAAATTCCCTAAGAAAACCTCTTTGAGTTTAGAAGATTCATACACCATAACTAGACTATTAGGCAATTGTGTGATATCCTATAGAGAGACTTACGACAAAGAGAGCCAACTCGCATGAAACTGCTAAGAGGGTATTCTGAAGAGTACCAGAAAAACCACTGGGTAAAGGCAGAGATAGAGACAACCGAAGACGATCTTATCCCTTTGATGGCCTCTGTTGAGCTGCCCTCACAGGCTTTAAGCAGTCTAGGAGCCTATGAGAAATTTTTACTTATGAACTCAGAAACCGAAATTTGTCTACTTAAGCAAAGAGTTTTTGCTGGTGTTTCTACTGAAGACGAAATAGCAGCCGACCTAGCTAAGTTTAAAGGTATCAAAGAACAGGTACTCTCACATTTAAAGGCCACTTATGTCCCTTACTGAGTCTGATGTACAGCAGACATTGGCAGATCTTATGAAGGAAGCAATTTCTCTGAGGTTTGACTCTGAGCTGCCACATTCAGGCGCTGGACCTCTAGAGGTACTTGAATCTCTATTAGAATGCCGAAAGAAAGCTGATAGGTTAGAAGGTCTGTACTACAAAACCCTAAATTTAAAAGGAAAATTGGCCAGGAAGGCAGCTTTGGACATTGCTGAAGCAGATGATCAGTGGGCTTCGGCACTTGTCCAGATTAAGAATTCTCCGATTTATAAAGGAGACACCTTCTCTGGTCCAAGAGAGCGATATGCAGAAGCTGACCTGGAAACTTTCGAGATAAGACGTAAGGCTAGAAAGTCTAAAGAGCTTCTATCCTTGGCCGAAGAGATACTGGATATAGTTAAAACTGCACTACGAGGATTGAATGACACTCGACAAGACCATCTATCATGGATAAGATCACTGCAATTCCAATCAACACTAGAGAACTAACAAGAATAGGACCAAAATGCCAAGAATTTCCTTTACACAAGAAGTAGGACCAGCAAAATCAGGTTCAGCGTTCCCTAAGCTTCGCTTGGCAAACGGCGAAGTAGCTCGTATTGTGTGTCTCGAAGAGCCCGTGATGACTTATGTACACACTTTGGAAAAGCCTCAGATTCGTAATGGACAGGCTGTTCTAGAAGAGAAAAAGCGCAAGGATGGATCTCCGTACACTAAGAATGCCATGCGCTACGTAAGTTCGTTTCTCTGCCTAGGTGATGAGGGCGAAATGGAGGAACGTGGGGTAGATCCTGAAAACTGTCCTGCTTGCAAGGCTAGTACACGATCTGACCAAGTTAAGCAGCCTAAGCCTAAGTATGCAATGAATGTACTTCGTTATGCTACAAAGCCAGGATCTGCTGAAGTGTCGTCTTCTTTTAATGTCCAGGTAGAAGCTTGGGTGTACAGTGGTCAGCAGTTCGCTAAGATTCGTAAACTAGCTCTAGAAGGTTGGAAGCTGCAAGAGCACGATCTGGTTTTGGGTCCTTGTGAAGATGAAGACTACCAGAGGTTTGAAATTGTTTTGAGTCAGCAGGCAGTTTGGCTGGCTTCAGAAGAAAACAAGAAGCGTTCTCTGACAGCTTTCAAGGAAAACAAAGCTTCTGCTGAAGAGTTAGAGCTGCTGTGTGCTCGTAGAATCGATCGTAAGTACATTGAACAGGATTTGGAAACAGTTCATGCAGCATGGCTTGAACTTAATGGCACTCCTGCTGGTCCTGTTGACAAAATTCTGCAACAGTCTGAAACTCCAACTATTAGTGTAGACCTGAACTCCACTGAAGCTGTGACTTCTAATACAAGCGTTTCTCACTCATCTGATCTTGTACTAGATTTTGATGAGTTAATGAAGGGCATCTAGTAGTTTGATAGTCGCTGTGGATTTAGCTGCTAAGTTCAGTGCTTTATGTGTGATGGATTTACAGCATGGAGTGATAGCTGAAGACCACTCTTGGGGAAAATCTGAAGATGAGTGGGTGGACGCTGTTGTATCTCCTTTTTATAATTCACTAGATAACTTGCCTTTGGCACTTGTAATTGAAGACATTCCACATGCCGTTGGTTTTAGAAAATTGGTAAAGCACGTCTGTCAATTACAAGGTCGAATTGTTCAAGCCATGACGAGCGTGGGAGCCGGGGATAGGGTCGTATTTGTGCCTCCACAACTGTGGCAAATGTACTTCCCTGGTGTGTACCGAGGTAAGGCAGAAGGAGCCTTAAAGGCCGCCGAGTCATTTGGTTACACACCACCCCATCTCTTAACAAAAGACTTACATGGCAAAGATCGCATGGATGCCAGAAAAACAATGACTGATCACGTGGATGCCTATCTTATAGCTAGATGGTTTTTAGATAACTTGAATAAATATGGAACTTTAGAAGAATTTTTGAACATTCAGAAGCGGGTAAATGGATATGGCAGTTGATCGAGCAAGTATTACTGATGTTCTTAAGGCAGCTAACAAAAAATATGATTTTACTTCTGGCACAATTGACAAGGTAATTACCGATGTTAAAGCTCTTAGTACAGGTAACCTGGCACTAGATGAGATACTGTCAATTGGTGGCCTTCCTGAGGGCCGCATGTGTGAGTTATATGGCCTTCCTTCGTCTGGCAAGACTACATGTGCACTTCAAGTAGCAGCAACAGCTCAACAGCAGATTATGGACACACACAGTGGCCAACATATTCTGTATATGGACTATGAGCATGCACTGGATAAAAAGTATACCAAGAACTTAGGTTTGGACCTTGATCATGAAAGTGTTATTTTGGCACAGCCTACTTCTTTGGAAAAAGGAGCACAGTTAACCCGAGATTTGGTTAATACTGGCCGAATTAAACTTATTGTTTGGGATTCAGTTGCAGAGGCACTGCCTGATGCAATGGCTGAAGGCGATTCAGATCAGCATTTTGTAGCTGTCCGTGCCAGACTTATGAGTCAGTTCCTTCAGCAGATAAACCCATTTTTATTCAAAAATAATTGCACGGCTATCTTCTTGAATCATGTGATGGAAGCTATTCCTATGGGGTACTCTCCTGGTCCGCCTAAGAAAAAAACTCCTGGCGGAGACGCATTAAAGTTCTACTCTAGTGTACGTATGGAGTTTGCTCAAACAAAGGTAGTTAAGGGCAATCGTTTCAATCGTCTTTCTAATACTATGGAAGCTGTAACAACATCAGCAGATGTGAAAGTAAAAGTAGTCAAGAACAAGGTAGGCGACCCTAATCGCGAGTGTATACTTCGTGTGCGTTATGGAAAAGGTTTTGATAATTTCTGGTCTGCTATGCAGATCCTAATGGGCTACAAAGTGGTTCCTAACAGTGCGGGGTACTATTACTTTGACAAGTTAGCTGACCTCGCTCACCCTGATCTTCAAATAAGCAGTACAGGTCGGCCTAATCTAAAAGGTGAAGATACTCTGCTCAAGTTTGCAGATGACCATCCCTTATGGCGTAGTCTTGTAATTGATGAGGCTAGGAAAGTATTAGAGACTTCCGAAAATGCTATGGAAGATGTTATACTGTCCGAAGATGATGAATTAATAGGAGGCTTTGACAGCCTCGAATCTTTGGAGAATTAATTGAGCACAATTACGATTGACCAGATGAGAGACAAGTTGCTGACCCTGGATACAGTTCGTGAGGCCTTGGCAACAACAGAACCTATCAGCGAAATTCCGTTGACAGTTGGCAATACTTCGTTTGCCCTGGAAGGTGGCTGGAATCATGGCATT
>Ga0134127_10001468_pt1 | contig 17488 bp, 16 predicted proteins | sample KB31753_FD_96459 | JGI IMG/M metagenome (GOLD analysis project Ga0134127, IMG submission 96459) | Terrestrial soil microbial communities with excess Nitrogen fertilizer from Kellogg Biological Station, Michigan, USA - KB3-175-3 | ecosystem: Environmental > Terrestrial > Soil > Unclassified ... | reverse complement strand
GGGCGCCTGGAGCGGCTCGGACGTCTCGCCGAACGCCGAGTCGATCCATTTGCCGAGCAGCGCCTCCGCCGGCTCGTTGCAGAACACCACTTGCTGCCGGGCGTTCAGCACGATGACCGCGTCCTCGAGGCTGTCGAGGATTCCGTCGATCTGGCCGGCTTGAACGCGCTCGCCCAGCTTGTTGACCCGGGCGGCCAGCGCGCCCAGCTCGTCGTCACGCGTCAACTCGACGGCGCCGGCCCGGCGGCGCCCCAGCCGCTCCATGCCACGCGCGAATCGCTTGAGCCACCGCAGGAGCATGTGACCCGCCCCGAGGCCGACGACGAGGACCACGCCGAGCGCGATGATCGCCAGAAGCAGGCTGCTCAGCGCGGCGCGCGCCAGTTCCTGGCGGAGCAGGCTCGTCGACACGCCGACCCGCACGGTGCCGAACGGCTTGTCGCCCAGGCGCATCGGCACCTGAGCCTCGTAAACGTGCGGCCCCTTCAGGAGCGAGGCCACGGTGCGCAGCGTCCACCACGTCTTGACCTGGTCGAGGCTCTCCTGGGGCGGAAGAAGCTCGCCGTCGAGCTTCGGGTTGCTGTGAGCGAGGATGCGATCCGTCGGGTCGACGATGGCGGCGTAGACCACGGTGTGCGAGTAGCCGACGATGCCCTCGAGCATCGCGCGAATCCCCGGATCGCGCTGGATGAGCGTCGGGTCGGCCTGCGGTGAGTCCGCGACGACGCGCGAGCTCTGGTGGTAGAGCTGCCGCGCCAGCAGCTCGCCTTCCTCGACCGCGCCGCTCAGAGCGACGCGCGCGACGCTCGCGAGGTGCGCGATGGTGGACCCGGCGACCACCAGGAGAACCGCGACGCCGAGCGCCGCGACCTGGCGGCCCCGGAGCCCAAGGCTCACTGCCTCAGCCTCGGTATTTGTGGAGCTTGTTGTGCAGGGTCTTGAGGCTGATGCCCAGGATAACGGCCGCGCGGGTCTTGTTCCCGCCGGTCTGCTTGAGCGTCTTCAAGATCAGCTCGCGCTCCGCGTCCTCGACGGTCGTACCGACCGACAGCACCACCTCGGCCTCGGTCCCCGACGGAGTGGGCAAGGACGCCTCGTCGAAGGCGGGCAGGTGCTCGGCCCGGACGAGATCGTCCGGGCAGACGATCACGGCGCGCTCGATCACGTTGCGGAGCTCGCGCACGTTCCCCGGCCAGCGATGGCGCCGAAGAACCTCGAGGGCGTCGTCGTCGATGCCGCGGATCGAGCGCCCGTGGCGCTCGTTGAACTCGTCGATGAACGCCTGCACGAGCTCGGAAATATCCTCCATCCGCTCGCGCAGGGGAGGCACCGTGATCGTCAGGACGTTGAGCCGATAGTAGAGATCCTCGCGCAGCGCGCCGTCCTGCAGCGCCTTCATCGGGTCCTTGTTGGTGGCCGCCACGATCCGAACGTTGACGTGGGTCTCGCTCTGGGCGCCGAGGCGGCGGAATTGCCCTTCCTGCAGGACGCGCAGGAACTTCGCCTGGGTACCGGTCTGCATCTCCGCCACCTCGTCGAGGAACAGGGTGCCGCCGTCGGCAAGCTCGAAGCAGCCCTGGCGGCGCTCGACGGCGCCGGTGAAGGAGCCCTTCTCGTGGCCGAAGATCTCGCTCTCCAGCAGCGTCTCGGGAATGGCCGCGCAGTTGACGGCCACGAACGGGCCCTTCCGGCGGGACGACAGCGCGTGCACCGTACGCGCAACGAGCTCCTTCCCGGTGCCGCTCTCGCCGGCGATCAGGAGCGTCGCGTCCGTGGGCGCCGCCACCTCGATCTGGCGCATGACCTCGCGCATTCCGCCGGAGCTGCCGACGAGACGACCGCACGCCCCGCGCTGGCGGAGCTGTCGGCGCAGGAGCTGAACCTCCCGCGCGGTCTCGGTCCGTTCCAGAGCCCGGTCGAGGATCAGCTGGAGCCGCGTCGGATCGACCGGCTTGGTCAGGTAGTCGTATGCGCCTTCCTTGATCGCCCGCACGGCGCTGTCGATGCTACCCTGACCGGTCAGGAGAATCACCGCCGTCGTCGGATAATCGCGCCTGAGCTTGGTGAGCAACCCCATGCCGTCGAGGCCGGGCATCACGAGGTCGGCGATCACGAGATCGGGCTTCCACGCAGCCGAGCGCTGCAGGGCTTCCTGACCGTCGGACGCGGCGACGGCCTCGTATCCCCAGATGGTCAGGAGATCCTTGAGCCCCGTGCGCGAGGCCGGCTCGTCGTCGACGACAAGAATGCGCGCCTCCGGCGCGGCCTTGCTCATGACATCGCGACTCGCTTGTGGGCCGAGCCCCGGACCAGCCGCAACCGCGCGCGGGCCGGGACGTGCCACTCGAGCCGCGAGTGGCGATGGATCACGTGTCCGCAGGGGCCAAGCATGATCGACATCATTTCGTCGGCCGCCTCGCGCCAATCCTCAATCGACCGGAGCGCTCGGCAGCGCTCACAGAAGGTTGTCATGCGATTCGCTCCTTTCCTTGACGGTCCGGCACACGAGCATCGGTCGTGCCAGCGCACGCGCGTGCGGCCTAAGCTCTTGACTTCACGAAAGGCTCGTCAGGAAAGGGAGCGTCGATCCGTCACCGGCCCGGTCGAGCGAGCAACAAGTGCGACGTAAAATTTACACTCGTGTCCACAGAGCGTCGGCCGGCTGTCATCGGCCTCGGGTGTTAACCTGAGGTGGGTTTACCGAGGAGCCGGAGGCGTATTTACCTGAGGCGGGTTTTCGACGACCGGCTCACGCGGCGCGCGGCGCAACCAGTCGGTGAAGCGATTCCAGCCGCCGACGACGTGATCGACCAAGCCGCGGTGCTCGTCGCACAGCGGCGGCTCGGTGCCCGTCAGGAACGTCTCGCGGATCACGACGGGACACGCCGAGACGGCGCGCTTGCCGTTGGTTGCATCGATGTCGGCGACGACGATGCCGGGCGGTGCAGCGAACTGGCCCTGCGGATAGGTCTGAGTCGCCTGCTGCATGAAGTCCGTCCAGATCGGCAGCGCCGCCTGGGCGCCGCTGAGACCGTGAGCGTCACCGTTGTCGAACCCGACCCACACGAGGGTCAGAAGCCGTGGTGTGTAGCCGACGAACCACGCGTCGCGGCCGTCGTTGGTCGTCCCGGTCTTTCCCGCCACCGCGTCCGGTAGTCCGCTCGCCAGCGCGGCTCTCCCCGTACCAGAAGTGATGACACCCTTCAGCAGCGAGGTCATCAAGAACGCCTCCGCCGGCGGAACGGCCTGCACGGATTCCTCGGCGCCCGTCGGCTGCACTTCCTCGTCGCCGAACTGGACGGCGCGGATCCCGGAGACGGCGGGCCGGACGCCGCCATTCGCCAGCGTGACGTAGGCGCGGGCCAGATCGAGCGGCACGACCTCGAATGCGCCGAGCGCCATCGCCGGCACCGGCGTGAGGTGGCCGCGCAGGCCCAGCGTCCTGGCCATCTCGACGATGCTCGGCAAGCCTACCGTCTGCGCGATCCGGACGGTCGCGGCGTTGAGCGACCGCTCGAGCGCCTGCCGGACGCTGACGCTGCCCTCATAGCGCTCCTCGTAGTTGCGCGGGCTCCAGGGCTGGCCGCCCACCTTCAGCGTGATCGGTGAATCGTCGACGCGCGAGGCCGCGGTGAAGGGCGGCGCGCCGCTGCTCGCGTGGAGCGCCGCGAGGTACACGATTGGCTTGAAGGCCGAGCCCGGCTGCCGGCGGGCGAGCGTGGCGCGGTTGAACTGGCTGACAAGGTAATCACGCCCGCCCACCATGGCGCGGATCTCACCGGTCGCCGGCTCCATCGCAACCAGCACCACCTGCAGTCGCCGCTCGGGATCGCGGCGGCGCAGGCGCGGCGCGCTGGTCTCGATCCGGTCGAGCCCGCGAACGGCGGCCGCTTCCGCGAACCTCTGGAGACTCAGGTCGAGCGACGTCATGACGCGCACGCCGCGCACGCGGGAAACCTCGGCGCCGTAGCGCTGCTCGAGCTCCTGGCGCATGTGGTCGACGAAGTAGGGCGCGGACTGTCCCGGGCTGGCGAGCGAGCGCACCCGCACCGGCGAGCGTCGGACGCGATCGTATTCCGCCTGCGAGATCGTCCCGAGCTCGTGCATCCTTGCCAGCACGACGTTGCGTCGATCGCGGGCGCGGGTCGGGTCGACCGCCGGCGAGTACACGTTCGGGCCGCGGATGATCGCCGCGATCAGCGCTGCCTCGCCGGTCGTGAGCTGGTGGACCTCCTTGCCGAAGTACGCGCGCGACGCTGAACCGACCCCGCGGACTGCGATCGGGCCGCGCTGGCCCAGGTAGATCTCGTTCAGGTAGGCCTCGAGGATGCGCTGCTTCGAATAGCGCGACTCGACGAGCGCCGCCAGCCATGCCTCGCGCAGCTTGCGCACGAGCGTGCGCTGAGGACTCAAGAGCCGCACCTTCACGAGCTGCTGGGTGATGGTGCTCCCACCTTCCTTCACCCGGCCGGCGCGGAAATTGGCCCAGGCCGCGCGCGCGAGCGCGCGGCCGTCCAGCCCGCCGTGCTCGAAGAAGCGGTGGTCCTCCGCCGCCAGCACCGCGTCGACCAGGACCCGTGGCACCTCGTCGAGCCGGACCGGACGATGGTCCTCGCCGGGACGATCGGCCGCGCTCGACAGCACTTCGGGCTCGAGCACGAGATCGGCGACGTCCTGGCCCGCTCGCGTGACGCGCTCGATGCGCTCGTCGACCACGTGCAGACGAACCAGCGCGGCCTTGCCGCCGCGCTCGTCGGCTTCACGCGGGATCAGCTCCCAGTCGCCGGCGACTCGCCGGAACTGTCCGGGCGAGCCCGGCGCCGCGCGGGTCTCGGCGTAGCCGAGCCGGGAGAGGGTAGCGGCGAGACCGATGCGCTGGACGTTGGTCCCGGGAGCCAGCGACTGTCCCGCGGCGTAGATGAACGTCGCGCGGCGGGCGTCGGCGCGCTCGAACCGCGCGAGCTCGACGGCCGAATAGGCGAACGGACCGCCGATCGCGATGGCAAGCACGAGGCCGAGCAGCAGCGCTCGCCCGCGGCCGAACCGTCCAGTCAGCATCGCCCTGAGCTCATCAGGCTTTCACATCCATAGGCGCGCGACTGCCACACTCGGAGTGCCAGGCGCACGCGAGCCCATGGTACCTGGACTTAGATCGGAAGTGCGAACGTGGTGAGGTCAGCGCGCGTCAGAGCGCGCACACGTGTCGACGCGCCGAGGTGCTTGGCGCGGGCCGGCGAGCTAGTTGGGACGCGTGAACGCGGCCGAGACCGCGTCGTGCAGATGCTGCAGCGAGACGGGCTTCGACACGTAGGCGAACGCGCCCATCGACATGGTCGTGGGCTTGAGCGATGCGTCATTGCTGCCGGTGATCATGATGACGCGGATGGCCGGATCGAGCGATCGGATGCGCTGCAGCACCTGTACGCCGTCGAGGCCCTCCATCATGACGTCGAGGACCACGACGTCCGGCTGGTACTGCGACACCGCGATGAGGGCGTCGCCGCCGTGGGACGCCGCGTCGACCGTGTAGCCCGCGTCGGTGAAGTATTTGGTGAGGATGGTGACGAGGTCGGGCTCGTCGTCGACGACGAGGATCCGGCCTCGAGGCTGGCTTGCAGAAATGCGGCGCGGCTCCACGACTCCCGCATTATCGCTCGCGTCGCCGTCCCCACCGAAGCGGAATGCGCCCCGGAGGCTGTCTTCACGCGACAGTTCTGGCCTCGACCGGCTCGGGCGCGACCAGACGGACGGCCGCCACCTGCTCGAGCCAGCGCGAGCGCCCGCAGAGACAGCACTTCCAGAGCAGGGGCGCCGTCTCGAGGCAGTTGAATCGCTCGGCCGCGGAGATGTGGCTGCGATCCAGCGTCAAGAACCCGCCGCACCGACAGGTCATCATGGGAGCACCTCCCGGCCCTTCGGGGTGCATCGTTCGAGCCAGGCCTAACTAATTGACTCTTCTACGATCCGGGCCTGTTCCGCATGGCGGATTGGCAATGCCCAGAAGACGGGGTGCCCTCTGGGCCGGATCGATATCGCGCCATCTACTGGTAGTGTTGGGGCCGTGCAGCTCGACCAGCGACTGAGGGCGCTCTATCCCGACGCCTCGGGTCGCAGTCGGAAGCAATGGCTTGCGACCTCGCGCGTGCGCGTCAACGGCGCCGTCGTGCGCCGGGGCGACGCGCCGGTGGGCGCCGACGACCGCGTCGAGCTCACGGCGCCGCCGCCGCCGGCCTGCCCTCAGCCACTCGGCCTCCTGCACGAGGATCAGGACATCCTGGTCGTCGACAAGCCGAGCGGGCTCCTGAGCGTGGCTACCGAGGGCGAGCGCACGCGCACCGCGTACCGGCTTCTCCGCGACTGGGTCGCCGCGCGCGGCCCGGCCGGCGCCCGGCTCTTCATCGTCCATCGTCTCGACCGCGAGACCTCCGGGCTGATCGTCTTCGCCAAGACGGTTTCGGCGAAGCGCGCCTTGCAATCGCAATTCGCCGCGCGCTCCGTCGAGCGCGTCTACGTCGCCCTGGTCGAGGGCGTGCCGCCGACGATGGAGGGCACTCTCACGTCACGGCTCACCGAGAACCGCTCGCTCCGCGTTCGTCCGACGTCGGATCGTCGCGCGGGCCGCGAGGCGATCACGCGATACCGTGTCGTCGCGCGGCGGCGGGAAGGGACGCTGCTGGAGCTTCGCCTGGTGACCGGTCGCCGCGGTCAGATCCGCGCTCAGCTCGCGGCGGCCGGCCATCCGATCGCCGGCGACCGGGAATACGGCGCCAGAACTGATCCGCTCCGGCGCCTCGCCCTGCACGCGACGCGGCTCGGCTTCGCGCACCCGCGTGGCGGGCGTGTGGTGTTCGAGAGCCCCCCGCCGCCGGCGTTCGGGCGGCGGCCGGCGTGAGACGCGGTGCTATCATCCCGCTGGCGAGACGACATGGGTAACCCGGAGCGGCTGGTCGGCGCCGAGGTCGCAAATCTGGCCGCCGCCATCGAGCGCGCGGCGGCCGATCTCGCCATGACCGAGGAGCCGGCCGGCTTCACGGTCGCGCTCGAGGGCGAGGACGAGGCGGGCGAGCCCCGTGAGTGACTGGACCATCGCGACGCTCGCGCGGGCGATCGCCGCGCGCAAGATCTCCCCGGTCGAGGCGACCCAGGAGCACCTGGCGCGCATCGAACGCCTCGACGGACGAATCCGCGCCTTCATCACCGTCGACGCCGAGGGCGCGCTGGCCACCGCACGCGCGCTCGAGGCCGAGCTGGTCGCCGGCCGGTCACGCGGCCCGCTTCACGGCGTGCCGCTCGCCCACAAGGACCTCTGCCACGTGCCCGGCCTGCCGACCTCTTGCGGAACCCTCACGCGCGAGTACTTCACCTCGCCCTTCGAATGCACCGCCGTCGCGCGCCTGCGCGAGGCCGGCGCGGTAATGCTCGGCAAGCTGAACATGGCGGAGCTGGCCATGGGCCCCTTCGGAGACAACGCCCATCACGGCGACGTCCAGAACCCGCGGCGCGAAGGTCATTGCGCCGGCGGCTCGAGCAGCGGCTCGGCGGCGGCGGTAGCGGCGGGCTTCGCGCTCGCCGCGCTCGGCAGCGACACCGGCGGCTCCATCAGGCTGCCGGCCGCCTGCTGCGGGGTCGTCGGGCTCAAGCCGACGTACGGGCGGGTGAGCCGCGCCGGCGCGATGCCGCTCTCGTGGTCACTGGATCACATGGGGCCGTTGACGCGCACCGTCGCCGACGCCGCGACGGTGCTCGGGATCATCGCCGGCTACGATCCGCGCGACGCGACGTCGAGCCGGCGGGGCGTTCCGTACTACGAGCGAACCCTGGAGACGCCGATCGCCGGTCTTCGCGTCGGCGTCGCGGAGAACTACTACTTCGACGGCATCACCGACGAGATGGCCGGCGCCGTCCACGCCGCCCTGCGCGCGATCGAGGGCCTGGGCGCGGTCGTCACGCAGGTCCGCCTGCCCGATCCGCAGCCGCTCGTCGACGTGTCCAACGTCATCTCGCGCTCGGAATCGGCCACGATTCATTCGCGCGTCCTGCGCGATCGTCCCCACGAGCTGCAGGCGGCCGTCCGCGCCCGGCTTGACACGGGCTTTCACATCTCGGCTCACGACTATCTCCAGGCGCTCCGTCTCCGCGGCCGCTTCACGCGGGCGTTCGTGCGCGAGGTATTCGGCGAGGTCGACCTCCTGGTGCTGCCGGTGATTCCCGAGCCCGCACCCGCTCTCGAGGCCGTGAAGGCGGGCACCGCCGACGAGATCGTGGCGCGGATGGGCCGGTTCTCGCGCCTCACGCGGCCGTTCAACGGGCTCGGGCTGCCCGCGCTCGCCCTGCCGTGCGGAGCGTTGTCCGACAGCCGGCCGCTCGCGCTGCAGATCGTCGGACGTCCGTTCGACGAGGCGACGGTGCTCCGACTGGGCCACGCCTACCAGCGTGGCTGAGCGTCCGCCGATCTGGCCGGTCTTCGTCGCCTACATCGGCGCCTTCGCCATCATCATCGCCCTCTCGTTCCTCGCGATTCACACCGTCCGGGCCATGCATCCCGATCTTCCGCCGTCGACCGTGTTCGAGAGTCTCGCGGGCGTGCTGGCGCTCGTCATCGCGTCCTCGACCGGACTGCTCCTGACGGTCTTGCTGGCCGATCGCGGCACCTCGCTCGCGCGGCTGCGCCTTCTGCCCGGGCGTGAGACGGGCTGGAAGCTGGGGGTCATGGTGATCGGCATGCTGGCGCTCGCGCAGCTACTCGACTCGCTCACGATGCTCGTCGGGCTCGGCCAGCCTAGCGTCATGATCCTGATCCGCCGTGCCCTGGCCCAGGCGGTGGGCCCCGATCTGTTCCTGGCGGTGCTCGTCATCGGCGTCCTCGCCGGCAGCGCCGAGGAGATCTTCTTCCGTGGATACATGCAGACGCGGCTCGGCGAGCGGCTTCCGCCAACGGCCGCGGTGATCGTGGCCGGCGCGTGCTTCGCCGTCCTGCACTCCGACTTGCTGCACGGTGTCCTGGCCTTCGCGCTCGGGCTCTACCTCGGCTGGATCACGGAGCTGGCGGGCAGCGCGCTGCCGGCGATGGCCTGTCACGTCATCAACAACTCGCTCTTCACGATGCTCACCGCGCTCTGGGGCACGCTCGAGGGCTTCAGCCTCAACGCCGGGCTCGTGGCGGTCTGCGGGCTCGTGTTCACCGCGTGCGTCGTCTGGCTCCGCCAGTCCGACCCGCGCCGCTCGCCCGTTCCGCGATGACCATCGACGACCTGGCCGCCCTGACGCGGTCACGCCTGGCCGCGCGCGAGCGTCGCGTCGCACCCGACGGTCCGCTCGTACGGGCGGCGGTGCTGGTCCCGCTCCTCGATCGCGGCGAGCCCTACATGATCTTCGCGAAGCGATCGGAGTCCGTGGGCAGCCATCGGGGCCAGATCTCGTTTCCCGGCGGCGTCGTCGACCCGGGCGACGCGTCGTTCCTGGCGGCGGCACTGCGCGAGTGTGAGGAAGAGATCGGCCTGCCGCGGACCGCCGTAGAGCCCCTGGGGGCGCTGGACGACACCGAGACGGTCGCCACGAACTTCGTCATCACGCCCTGGGTCGGGGTGATCCGACAGCCGGTGACCTGGCGGCCGGACGGCGAGGAGATCGAGCGGGTGATCGAGGTGCCATTCGCCGAGCTGGCGAAGCCCGGCGGCATGCGCACGGAAGAGTGGGACCGCAACGGCGTGCGCCGGCCCGTGTACTTCTTCGACTACCGCGGCGACACGATCTGGGGCGCGACTGCCCGCATCGTCAAGCACTACCTGGATCTCGTCGTCGGCTCGTCGTGAGGCAATCCTGGACGAGCCGCTGACGCGCCCGGCGGCGGCTGGTCTCTGCGCCGCCTGCGACCACGCGCGGCTCGTGACCTCGGCGCGGGGATCGACCTTCGTGCGCTGCGATCTCAGCGCGACCGATCCACGCTTTCCGAAATATCCGCGGCTACCGGTCGCTCGGTGTGAGGGGTTCAGGCCGCAGGCGAGCGCCGGCGATCAGGGCAACCAGAGATAGAGGAACCGCGGCCCGCCGCCGATGAGCGACGCGAGCTGCGTGGCCGTCACGTCGAGGCCACCCGACGACGACTCGGCGCGGGCGTAGTACGTGGCCCGGTAGTCAGTGGGGCGGTGGTAGACGACCACGCGCGCCTCGTCCACGCCGATCTTCTGGCGCGCGAGCTTGAGCACATCGTCCATGTAGCCGATCTGGTCGATCAGCTTGAGCCCGAGCGCCTGCTGCGCCGTGTAGACGCGCCCGTCGGCGATCGTCCGGGCGGTGTCGAGGGGTAGCTTCCGCGACTCGACCAGGCGCGACAGGAACTGCCCGTAGAGCCCGTCGATCAAGCTCTGGAAGATCTTCCGCTCTTCCTCGGTGGGGGCGCGGAAGGGGCTCCCCATGTCTTTCCGCTCGCCGGACTTGAAGGCCGACGTCGTGACGCCGATCTTCTGCAGGAGCCCCTCGGCGTTCAGCGAGAGCATGATGACGCCGATCGAGCCGGTGACGCTGGTCGGGTGGGCCACGATCGTATCGGCGGCCAGCGCGACGTAGTAGCCGCCCGAGGCGGCGACGTCCATCATGACCGCGAAGACCGGGATCTTCGCCTTCTTCTTGAAGAGGTCGATCTCCTTGAACATGATGTCGGACGCGGTCACGGTGCCGCCGGTGCTGTTGATCCGGATGATCAGCGCCTTGACGCTCTGATCGTCCTCGGCCTTCTTCAGCTCCTCGCGCAGGCGGACCAGCAGCGGCACGCGGGGCGGCGGCGCGCCAATGACCAGGGTCGGCGACGAGCCCTCCTCGCTGAGGAATCCCGAGATATCGGTCAAGAGGATCTTCGTCCGCCCGGAGCCCTCGACGGTCCGCTCCTCGAGGGGCTTGATCCGAGGCGTGAGCTCGATATTGACGAGCGAGCAGCCCGTCGCGAGCAGCAGGACCATGAGCACGAGCGCGCGCGATCGCATGCCGGCAGTATACCCCGCGGGGTTGAACCGCGTTCCCGCGCTCTGGGATAATCACGAGGTGACCGCCGACACTCAGCTCACGCTCGACGACGTGCGCGCCGCCGCGCAGCGGCTGGCGAACCGGATCTACCGCACGCCCGTGATCTCGTCGCAGCCGTTCGACGACGCCAGCGGCTGCCGCGTCTTCTTCAAGTGCGAGAACCTCCAGGTCGCCGGCTCGTTCAAGATCCGCGGCGCGCTCAACAAGCTCCGGTCGCTCACGGCGGCCGAGCGCGGCCGCGGCGTCATCGCTTACTCGTCGGGCAATCACGCCCAGGGCGTGGCGCTGGCCGCGCAGATGGTCGGCACCACCGCGATCATCTGCATGCCGACCGACGCGCCCGCGCTCAAGGTCGAGGCGACGCGCGGCTACGGGGCGGAGATCGTCTTCTACGACCGGCTGAAGGACGACCGCGCCGCCGTGGCCCGGCGGCTGGCCGACGAGACCGGACGCGTGCTGGTGCCGCCCTACGACGACCCGGCGATCATGGCCGGCCAGGGGACGGCGGCCCTCGAGCTGTTCGAGGAGGTGCCCGCCCTCGACGCGCTGGTGACGCCGGTCGGCGGCGGCGGGCTCATGGCGGGCTGCAGCACGGTCGCGCGGAGCCTGTCACCGAAGATCACCGTCGTCGGCGTCGAGGCGGACACCGCGAACGATACCTTCCTGTCGCTGCAAAAGGGCGAGCGGGTGACGATTCCACCGCCGCCGACCATCGCCGACGGGATCCGTCCGCAATCGCCCGGCGAGCTGACGTTCCCGATCCTTCAACAGAACCTGACGGGCGTCGCGCTCGTGAGCGACGCCGAGATCGTCGCGACGGTCAAGTTCCTGGCGCTGCGCGCCCGCATCATCGTGGAGCCGACCGGCGCGGTGGGCGCGGCCGCGGCGCTGAGTGGCAAGCTCGGGGTCCCGCGCGGGGCGCGCGTGGGCGTGGTGCTCTCGGGCGGCAACGTGGACCCGGAGCTCCTGCTCCAGATCCTGAGTTCATAGTTCATAGGCGCGCCTCGGCCGGCGGGGCCCCAGCCCCGCGACGGCCTGCAGCGCGCACTTCCGCGGCGCGCCTCGGCCGGCGGGGCCCCAGGCCCGCGGCGAGCCTCAGCGGGCGTGAAACGCGGGCACGACCTCGGCCGCGAGCTCGGCGAGCTGATCGAGCATCCGCTCCGGCGGACACAACGGCCGTAGCACGAACTTCGAGCCGCCGCCCCGCACGTACTGCTCCAGGCGCTCGGCCACCAGCTCCGGCGGACCGAACGCCGTGCACGCCTCGAGCGTGGGCGCGTCGGCTCGCCCGCGCGGGATGAACGGAAGCGCGAGCGCGCGCGCCGCCGCCGGGTCGGGGTCGAGGCAGAAGTTCACGAGGGACCCGAAGTGGTCCCCGGGCACCTCGCGGCCCGCCCCGGCCGCGAAGGTCAGCGTCTTGTCGACGCCGATGCGAAACTGCTCGGGCGTGATGAACGACGGAATCCAGCCGTCACCGAGGTGACCGGCCCGCCGCATCGCGGCCTCGCTGTTGCCGCCGATCCACAGCGGCATCGGCTGCTGGAGAGGGCGCGGCAGCACCGTGATGCGATCGAGGCGCCAGAACTCGCCCGCGTACGTAACCTCGGGCTCCTCCCAGCATTGCCGCATGATCCGGATGGCCTCGTCGGTCCGGCGCCCGCGCTCCCGGAACGGGACGCCCGCCGCCAGAAACTCGCGCTCCTGCTCGACGCCGATGCCGACCGCCGGGAGCACGCGCCCCGCCGAGATGTAATCGAGCATCGCGAGCTGCCGCGCGGCCAGCACGGGGGATCGGAAGGGCGCCACCAGCACGCTCGGGCCGAACTTGAGCCGCTGTGTCCGCGCGGCCACCGCGGCCATCGTGGTCATCGGCTCGAGGACCGGCGTGGGCGAGGAGAGCCGGTCCGAGAACCAGACGGAGTCGATGGCCGTCTGCTCGCAGACGTCGATGAACTTCCAGAAGAAATCGAGCCCGTCGGCCGGCGAGGTGGTCGGCCACGGCCCGGGCATGATGCCGATCCGGTACTTGATCTGCATCGGCGCCGTCTAGAACATCGAGAAGTCTTCGGCCTTCTCGGTGAGGAACTCGAGCAGCACGGGCGTGCCCTCCTGGGTCTTGCGGATGGCGCGCCGGATGGCCGGCACGATCTCGGCGGGCTCACTCACGCGCTCGCCGTGGCCGCCGAAGGCCCGGGCCATCGCCGCGTAGTCACCGCTGATGTCGGTCGAGCGGAACTTGGCGGTCGCGGTCTTCATGATCTTGAGCTCGATCGCCATGGAAAAGTTGTTCAACAGAATCGAGAGAATGGGAATGCGCTCGCGCACGGCGGTCTCGAAGTCCATCCCGGTGAAGCCGATGGCCGCGTCGCCCCAGACATTCACGCAGAGCTTCTCGGGCGCCGCCAGCTTTGCGCCCATCGCCAGGCCGAGGCCGTAGCCGAGCTGGGTAGTCTTGCCCCAGCCGATGTAGCTCAGCGGCGCGACCGGCTCCCAGAACGGCGAGATCTGGTCGCGCGGGCTGCCGGCGTCGTGCGTGATGATCGTGTTGGCAACGTCGACCGTGTGCATCAGGTCCCACAGGACGCGGTAGGGCGACAGGGGCTTCGTGTCCTGGGTGAGCCGCGGCGTCCACTGGGCCAGCCACTCGCTCTTGAGATTCTTGATCTCCTGGGTGACGGCCGAGAAGCGGCCGCGGGGCCCGCCCTTCAGACGATCCTTCACCTCGACGATCAGGGCCTGGAGCGTGAGCCCGGCGTCGCCGACCAGCGCGAGATCGGCCGGCACGTCCTTGTTGATGTCGGTCGCGTCGAGCGTCGCGTGCGCGATGCGCTTGCCCTTCGGCATGGTGACGCCGTAGTTGGTCGTGGCGAAGCTGCAGCCGATTCCGAAGATCAGGTCGGCGTTCTTGAGGAAATGGTTGAGCTGCTTGCTGATCGAGCGGCCGCCGGAGCCGAGCGAGAGCGGATGGTTCTCGGGGAACGCGCTCTTGCCCTGAAGGCTCGTCGTGACGGGCGCCTCCAAAAGCTCGGCGAGGTCGCGCAGAGCCTGCCACGCCCGCGCGTAGTGCACACCCTGGCCCGCATAGATAACCGGGCGCTCCGCGGCCACCAGGGCCTCGGCCGCCCGCGACACGTCGCGGGGGTCGGGCGCCGAGCGCAGGCGCGGTGTCGGCGTGTACTGGATGGGCTCGGCGACCTCTTCACGGAGCAGGTCGGTCGGGAACTCGATCAGGACCGGCCGCGGGCGGCCGTTCTTGACCTGGGTGAAGGCGCGGCGCATCGCGTCCACGACCGCGTCGGGCACGATGACCTGCTCGCACCACTTGGTCACGTGCTGGAAGTTCAGAAACGAGTTGAAGTTCGGCTGGATGTTCGTGATGCGGCGCGGATAGCCTCCGGGGAGCACGATGATCGGCACGGAGTCACCGTAGGCCTGGGCAACGCCGCCGAACGCGTTCTCCGATCCCGGCCCGTGCTGCATCGCGAAGACACCGACCCGGTCGCCCGACGAGATGCGGCTGACGGCGTCGGCCATGTGGAGCCCGGTCCGCTCCTGGCGAACGATGATCGTCCGGATGTCCGCCTCGGCGGCCGCCTCGATGATCGGGTTGACCGGATACCCGATGAGAAACTTCACGCCTTCACGCTTGAGAATTTCCGCAACGGCTGCCGCTGCCTTCATGAGCCTCTCCTGGGATCGAATTGCCCGCGCCGGGGCGCGGGATCGGCTTATCCTACGCCAGACCCGACGAACGGGGGAGGAGAACGTCGTCCATGACCCGGGACGAGCTGAAGCAGCGTGTCAGCGAGACGATCGAGCGCCACGCCGATGAGATCGTCGGTGTCGGCGAGACCATCCGCCGCCACCCCGAGCTGGGCTTCAAGGAGCTGAAGACCTCGACCCTCGTCGCGGAGAAATTTCGCCGCCTCGGTCTCGTGGCGCGAACCGGCCTCGCTTTGACGGGCGTTCGCGCGGACGTCTCCGGCGGCGCCGGGGCCGGGCCGACGTTCGCCCTCATCGGCGAGCTCGACGCCCTCGGGGTCACCGGACACCCGGAGGCGGACCCGGTGACGGGCGCTGCGCACGCGTGCGGCCACAACGCCCAGATCGCGGGGCTCGTCGGCGCGGCGATCGGCCTTCTCGGGGCGGGCGCCTTCGAGCACCTCGCGGGCCGGGTGACGTTCATGGCCGTGCCCGCCGAGGAGGGCGGCGATCTCGAGTGGCGGCTCGACGAGGTGCGCGCCGGACGGCTCGAGTTCCTCGGCGGCAAGTGCGAGCTTCTGCGCCTCGGCCACCTGGACGACGTCGATCTCGCGATGATGATCCACACGACGTCGCGCCCCGAGGACGGCCCGGCGTGCGTGCCCGGATCGAACAACGGGCGATTCGGAAAGACCGCCCGCTTCGTGGGACGCGCGGCGCACGCGGGCGGGGCGCCGCACGCCGGGATCAACGCGCTCTACGCGGCGCAGATCGCGCTCGCCGCGATCAATGCGCAGCGCGAGACCTTCCGCGACGAGGACACGATTCGCGTGCACCCCATCCTGACCCACGGGGGCTCGCAGGTGAACGTCATCCCCGGCGAGGCGCGGATCGAGAGCTACGTGCGCGGGCGCACCCTCGAGGGCATCCGCGACGCCAACCTGAAGGTCGATCGCGCGCTGAAGGCCGGCGCCCTGGCGCTGGGCGCCACCGTGGAGATCGAGACGCTGCCGGGCTACCTGCCGCTCCGCACCGACGCCACGCTGGCGCGCCTGTTCCAGCGGAACGCCGATGCCATCTTCGGGGCGGGCGCCTGCGGCGAGGCGGGGCACCGGGCCGGATCCACCGACATGGGCGACCTGAGCCAGGTGATCCCAGTGGTCCATCCCTACATGGGCGGCGCGCGGGGGACGGGACACTCGGCGGACTACGAGATCGTCGACAAGCACCTCGCCTACGTGATGCCGGCACGGGCCATGGCCGCGATGGTCGTGGATCTGCTCTGGGACGGCGCCGCCGGCGCTCGCGAGGTGATGGCGAAGGCCGTCCCAGGGATGACGCGACAGGGCTACGTCGAGTTCCAGCGGAGCGTGCGCCGCCGCGAGGTGTTCCAGGGCGGCGCGTGAGCGCCGCCGCGGCGTTCTATTCATAGGCGCGCCTCGGCCGGCGGGGCCCCAGCCCCGCGACGGCCTGCAGCGCGCACTGCCGGAGGGGGCCGAAGTTGCGTCTCCCGCCGGGCGCCCGTAAAATGAACGGCGGTTCAGTCAGACTTCATGCGCGATCCCGACAAGCCCCAACAGATCATCGACGCCGCGATTCGCGTCTTCGCGCGTAACGGCTACTACAACTCGCGCGTCTCCGACATCGCGCGCGAGGCGGGCATCGCCAGCGGTACGATCTACCTCTACTTCAAGACCAAGGACGAGATCCTCGTCACCCTCTTCCGGGAGCGGATGGCGGAGTGGGTGGCGTCGGTCCGCCGCGAGGTCGCCGCCGAGCGCGATCCTCTGGCGAAGATCCGGAAGATCGTGGCGCTGCACTTCAAGGTGCTCGAGGACAACCCCGAGCTCGCGGAAGTGGTGCAGGTCGAGCTGCGCCAGGGGCAGAAGTTCTTCCGCGGGGCGTCGGCTCACGAAGTCTCCGCGTACTTCACGGTGATCAACGACGTGCTCGAGGAGGGCGCCGCCTCCGGCCAGATCCGGCGCGATTTGCCGGTGAAGATCGCCACCAAGATGCTGTTCGGCGCGATGGACCAGATGGCCACCTCGTGGGTGCTGGGCAAGCGCGCGTATCGCCTCACCGAAGCGGCCGATCCGGTCGCGACCATCTTCCTCCAGGGAGTCTGTGCCCATGGCGTATGAGACCCTCTTGTTCGCGCGCGAGGAGAGCTTCGCGATCATCACGCTCAACCGGCCGCCGGCCAACGCCATCAGCGAGCCGCTCATGCGCGAGCTGAACGCAGCGCTCAATTCGATCGAGGACGACGATGGCGTCCGGTCAATCATCATCACCGGAACGGGCGACCGGATCTTCTGCGCGGGCGCCGACCTGGGCTCGGCCTTCTCCGGTGGCGACGTCGACACCTTCATTCGCTTCGGCAACGCCGTCGTCAGACGCATCGAGCGGTTCCCCAAGCCGGTCATCGCGGCCATGAACGGCCACGCGCTCGGCGGGGGCTGCGAGATCGCGATGGCCTGTCACTTCCGGCTCCTGAAGGACACGGCGCGGATGGGGCAGACCGAGTCGAACCTCGGCATCACGCCGGGCTTCGGCGGCTCGCAGCGTCTGCCGCGCCTGGTCGGCCGCACCAAGGCGCTCGAGTTCCTCATCATGGGCACGCAGGTGCCGGCGTCGGAATGCCTGGCGCTCGGCCTCGTCAACCGGCTCACGAAGGAAGGCGAGACCCTCAACGAGGCGAAGGCGCTGGCGCGCGAGATCGCCAAGCGGCCGCCGATCGCGACCCGCCTCATCATCGAGGCGGTCGACG
>Ga0134127_10001467_pt1 | contig 17498 bp, 17 predicted proteins | sample KB31753_FD_96459 | JGI IMG/M metagenome (GOLD analysis project Ga0134127, IMG submission 96459) | Terrestrial soil microbial communities with excess Nitrogen fertilizer from Kellogg Biological Station, Michigan, USA - KB3-175-3 | ecosystem: Environmental > Terrestrial > Soil > Unclassified ... | reverse complement strand
TCAGGCTTCGATACGGACGCGCCCGGCCCTGAGGGTCATTTCGGGATGGCGATGATGCGCGAGCGCGCCAAGGTCGGTGGCGGCACGCTCGACGTCACGAGCGAGCCGGACGACGGCACCACGATCACTGTTCGGTTCCCGATCGATCTGCTCCAGCGCGATCAGGAGCCCGGTAACGGATCGGCATCCTCCACCAATCAGGCGCATGCTTCCCTCGGTATCCCGGGAACCACCACGCCAACGGCCGAGGGTTCTCGCGGCGCCGTCCCCGCATGATCTCCACGATCGTGTAGACGAGCCCTCCGTACAGCAGCACGTCCCCGATCGACAGCACGTCCGCGAAGGGCGGTGGGACGGGGATCACGTCCCCCAGCTGCCACAGCACATCGTCCTCGGTCATGAGGTGATGCTTCGTCGGCGACGCCTGCATCAACGTGTACGGGTCTCCGCCTGCGCGTTCGATCGCCTGGGGCTGGACGGGCATCCCTCCGTTCACCAAGACCACGGCCAGGTTCAGCAGGAGCCCGATCCGCATCACCGGCGCGCCGGGGATCCACCGGTTCGAGAACAGGAACACCACGAGGAACGTGTAGGACAGCGCGAGCATGACGGGGCCGGTCACCGACGCCGGGATCGTGCCGATCGCGAAGGCCGGGATCAGCTGGAGCGCGAGCCCGCCGATCGCGAGGCCCCATCGGTTGATGCGCAGGTCCTCGAAGCCACGCAGCCTGCCGCCGATGACGTAGCCGAGCACTACGGCGAAGACGACCAAGGTGGGGATCAGCGGCACCCCCCGATATTGCCTGCTGGACCGGCCAGACGCACGCGTCTGGGTACCCTGGCTCGTGTGAGCGAGGACCTCGGCTACTTCGGCCCCGACAGCGTCTCGTGGCAGGTTCACAAGGAGGTCACCGTGCTGTTCGGCGGAGCGCGGGCTCTGCTGATGCAGGCGGCGCACCCGTTGGTGATCGCCGGCGCGGGTCAGACGGGCATGTTCGAGCGGAACCCGTGGAAGCGGTTGCAGCGCACGTTGATCCTGACGTACACGCTGACGTTCGGGACGAAGGCGGAGGCCGACGCCGCCGCCGCGAAGATCAACGACGTGCACGCGCGCATCAACGGGATCGATCCGGTCACCGGGCTTCACTACGACGCGCTCGACCCACACCTGCTGCTCTACGTGCACGCGTGTTTGGTCGACTCCGCCTTGCTCTTCGAAGAGCGGACGGTCGGTGCGTTGGACGACGCAGGTCGCCAACGCTTCCACGAGGAGCAGATGCTCGCCGCCGAGCTGTGTCTCGTTCCGCGCGACATGATCCCGCCGACCGTGCCCGCGCTCCGCGCGTGGCTCGCCGACGTCCAGGACCACGGCGAGCTCCTCGTGACGGACAACGCTCGGCGCGTCGCACAGCTGTTCCTCGATCCTCCGCGCGAGGCCGAGTGGCGACCGGTGCTCGCGGGCGTGTCACGCCTTGCGTTCGCGACGCTGCCGCCGCTCGTCCGCGAGATGTATGGCTTCCGCCTGAACGCGCTGCGCGCGGCAGCGGTCGACGCGACGTTCGCTGCGACGAGGGTCGCGCGGCCGTTCCTCCCACCGAAGTACCGCTACCTCGCTCCGTACGACGGCTGGCGTCGCCGACAGCGGGGCAGGCCCGTGCCCGACGACGTCGAGCGCGCGCGACGTTCGCTCGGCATCCGCCTCGGGTCCTGACGTGCGCGACATCGACGGGCTCCTGCTCGACATCGACGGCGTCCTGTCGATCTCGTGGGAGCCCATACCGGGTTCGATCGAGGCGTTCGACGCCTTCAGGTCGGCGGGAACCCCCGTCTGCTTGATCACGAACACGACCACGTATACGCGGGCGGCGCTCGCCGACACCTTGCGCGGCGCGGGCTTCGACGTCCGGCCCGAGCAGATCGTCACAGCCGTGACCGCGACGGCGCAGTACCTGCGCTCGTCATTCCCGGACGCGGGCGCCTTTGTCCTTTCCGACGGTGATGCTCGCGCCGACATGGACGGCGTGATGCTCGTCATGACGCCCGAGGACGCCGACGTGATCGTGCTCGGCGGCGCGAGCGACGACTTCACCTACGACGTGATCAACCGCTGCTTCCGTCGGCTGATGGACGGCGCCGCCCTGATCGCGATGCATCGCAACATGTATTGGAAGACGGCCGAGGGTTTCGAGCTCGACGGCGGTGCCTTCGTCACGGGCCTCGAGTCGGCGTCGGGTACGGAGGCGGTCATCTGTGGGAAGCCCTCGTCCGCGTTCTTCGGCGCGGCCCTCGAGGTGTTGGGTGTGCCGGCGGCGCGCGCGGCGATGGTCGGTGACGACATCGTGAACGACGTCGAGGGAGCGCGAGCGGCCGGACTCGCCGGGATCTTGGTGCGGACCGGCAAGTACCGCGAGGGCGACCTCGAGCGCGGCACGGCTGACGCGGTCGTCGACTCGCTGGCTGATGTGCCCGCCTGGCTCGGGCTCGGTGGCTAGACTCCCGCGCCATGCCGAGGGCGCACGAAGCGATCGGGTTCGTCGTGCTCGGCGTGTTCACCGTCGCGTGGATATGGGGTGGGGGAGCGCTCCTGCTCCGTCGCGACCCGGGCGAGCGCTTCTGGGTGTGGATCACGGTTGAGCAGGTCGTCGCCGGCGTCCAGGCCGTGGTCGGGCTGGTGCTCCTCGTCCTCGGGTACAGGCCGGAGACCTGGCTGCACTACGTCTATGGGTTCGGCCCGCTCGTGATCTTGGGCATCGCCCACGTGATGTCGCGCGAGGTGACCGGCGGCCAGGCGGGCGGGAGCCGGTGGACCGAGCCCTCGGCGCTGTTCACCGCCGCCTCGTTCATCTGCTTCGGGCTGTCGCTCCGCGCGTTGATGACCGGCATCGGCGTCGGCTGACAGAGCGCGGGGTACGCTCGACCGCATGCCGAAGCCCCTCAAGGTCGTGCTGTGGGTGCTCGTGTTTGCCGCCGCGATCGGCGCCGGTGCGTTCGTTGCGTCGCGCTCGAACCCATTCCCACCAGGGGTCGAAGACCCCGGAGCGCGGCCGACGTCTTCGAAGAGTCCTCCACCGACCGCGGACGTGTGGAACATCTCCATGGACATCTCGAGCCGGCACACCCTGCACGTCGGCGGCTCGTGCCGCACCGATTGGAGGGTGACCGGCAGCATCACCCTCCAGCCCAACGGCCGGGCGTCGGGCAACGCCGATGCGAAGCTGGCGTCGCCGGCTTCGTGCGACTTCTCCCAGGCGCAGGTCCAGACCAAGGCGATCCGGTTGGTCGTGGTCGGTACCCCCCTCGACGGGAAGCTCCGTCTGGCGTTCAGCGAGGCCGGACGAACCCCCGTCGGGTCGCAAGACCTGGGCGGATTGACCAACACGCTTTCGCTGATCCACCCCTCGGTTCGGTTGCGAGGCAACCCCAAGGCACTGGTGCTCGCCACGAAGCCCGACGGCGACCTCGGGACGTACAGCTCGAGCAGCCATCTGGCACTTTCGATGCAGTGAACCCACTACGGCGGGATGTGCCGAGGAGCAACTAGCCAGTTGCATCGCGACAGTCGATGATTGGCCGCGGATGAACGACGAAAGCCTCCAGCGAGCGAACGCGTTCCTTGCTGCCATCGCCGAGAAGGTTCAGGTCGGCGAGGTGCTGCAGGAAACCCCGGCTGAGATCGGCCGAACCCTCGGGCTGCCCGACCCGTTGTCCACGGCCAGAGCGGTCAGAGCCCTGATCGCACGCCGACGGCTCGAGGCCGCCAACGGCTCCTACCGGTTGCTCGACGCGAAGCCGCTCGAGGCCGGCGAGCGCGAGTCGATCGGGCGGCGCCCACGGCGGAAACCGGGCCGTCCCGTTGCATCTTCCGGAGGCGGTCGCTCGGGTGCGTCGTCGTACTCGGATCTGGGTCGCGCGGTCGCCGACAAGTTGGTGGACCTCGGTCGGGAGGCGGCCGAGCTGCGCGCCGAGGTCAGGCAGCTACGGGAGGAAGCGCGGGAGGCGCGAGCCGCCCGCGACGACGCCGAGCGTCGAGCGCGATCGCTCGGCGATCGATCGCGCGAGCTCGAGAGCCGCGCCGAGATGGCCGAGTCGAACCTCCGGGCGTTGCTCGCGACGGCTCGGACATCGTCCACCGCTCCCCGGCAGGACGCGCCCGTCGGCGACGCCGAGATGGCGGCGATCCTCGGGGTCCTTCGCGGCGACGAGGAAGAAGACGGGAGCGACCCCATGGCGGCGCCGGTCGCCGAACAGCCGCCTACGGCTGCTGGTTGAGCTCCACCAGGTGACACGCGGCGAGGTGCTGGTCGCCGGTCCGCATCAAGGCGAGGTCCTCGCCCCGGCAGCGCTCCTCGATCCCAAGCTCGCGAGCGCGTCCGGACGCGACGACGGGGCAGCGCGGGTGGAACCGGCAGCCTTGGGGGATCCTCGTCGGGTCGGGCGGCTCTCCCTGCAGGATCGGTCGCTCCGCGCCGCCGGCTTCCGGCACCACGTTGAGCAGCGCCTTCGTGTAGGGGTGGCGAGGCCGCAGAAGCACCTCGGCGGTCGGTCCGATCTCGACGACCCGTCCGAGGTACATCACGGCGACCCGGTCGGCGACCGTCCACGCGAGCCCGAGGTCGTGCGTCACGATCAGGATCGAGATCTTCAACTCGTCGCGGAACTTCATCAGCAGCGCGAGGATCTCGCCGCGCACGGATGCGTCGAGGTTCGACACCGGCTCGTCGGCGACGATGACCTTCGGCTCGAGCGCGAGGGCGCCCGCGATCACGACGCGTTGGCGCTGCCCGCCCGAGAGCTCGTGCGGGTACAGGAGGTAGAAGCGCTGGGGTGGCCGCAGCCCGGAGCGTGACAGCGCCTGCGCGACCAGTTCCTCCTCGGTCTCACCGTCGGGCCCCTCGTCGATCTTGTGGATGCGCAGACCCTCGGCGACGATCTCGTAGATCGTCTGGCGCGGATTGAGGGACGCCGTCGGGTCCTGGAACACCATCTGGACCTCGCGCCGGTAGGGGCGGAGACCGCGGGTGTCGCGCGGCAGCTTCTTGCCGCGGAAGCTGATCGTGCCTCTCTCGGGCGGGATCAGCCCGAGGATCGCGCGGGCGGTCGTCGTCTTCCCGCAGCCGGATTCGCCGGCGAGCGCAAGCACCTCACCCTCGTGCAGCGTGAGGTCGACCCCGTCGACCGCCTTGGCATCGGTGCCGGTCTTGCCCATGAGGCCCGAGATGAGCCCGACGCGCGCTTTGAAGTTCACCTCGAGGTCCTCGACCTCGACGATCGGCTCGCCGAGCTCGAGGGTCTCGGAAAGGGCCTCTTCCGCTTCGCTCACGTGGCGACCTGCTCAAGGCTCGGGGCGCCGGCGACGTGGACACATGCCGCGCGGCGATCGGGGCCTGCGTCCCACAGCTCTGGCACGAGGCTGTCGCAGACGTCGATCCGGCGGGCGCAGCGTGGATGGAACGGGCAGCCCGAGGGGATCTGCTGCGGATCGGGCGGGTCGCCGCCGAGTCCCGAGGGCCTGTGGCGGAACCGAGTGTCGCCGATCGCGGGGAACGCCGCCGCCAGCGCCTCGGTGTAGGGGTGCTGCGGCGAGTGGAAGACCTCGTTCGCCTTGCCCTCCTCGACGATCTTGCCGGCGTACATGATCGCCAGCCGGTCCGAGACCTCGACGAGCACCGACAGATCGTGCGTGATGAACAGCATCGCGAGCCCCAGGTCGTGCTGCAGGGATCGCAGCAGTTGCAGCACCTGGGCCTGGACCATCACATCGAGCGCGGTCGTCGGCTCGTCGGCGATGATCAGCGAGGGGCTGCACGCCAGCGCCATCGCGATCATGACCCGCTGCTTCTGTCCGCCCGAGAGCTCGTGTGGGTAGTCCTCGATCCGGCGCGGTGGCAACCCGACCTGCTCGAGGAGCGCCCCAGCGCGAACCGCGGCCTCCTTCTCGGTGGCCATGCCGTGGACGCGGATCGCCTCTTCGATCTGCACGCCGATCTTCTGGACGGGGTTGAGCGCGTGCAGCGCGCCCTGAAAGACGATCGAGGCGCCGGTCCATCGCGCGGCGCGGAGTTTGCCCGGGGACAGCGCCAGCACGTCCTGGCCGTCGAGCAGCATCGAGCCCTCGATCTTGGTCGCGCTGGCGTGCAGTCGCAGGATCGCGCCCGCGATCGTGGACTTGCCGCACCCTGATTCACCCGCGAGCCCGAGCACCTCGCCCTTCTCGATCGAGAAGTTCACACCCCGCACGGCAGGGACGTCGCCGCCCTTCGTGCGATAGGTGACCCGCAGGTCCTTGATCTCCAGGACGCTCATCGCTCGCGGATCCGCGGGTTGATGATCTCGTCCATCGCGAAGCCGACCATCGTGAAGCCCAGCACGACGAGCACGATGCTGAGGCTCGGTCCCATCAGCCACCACCATGCGTGCAACGACAGCGCACCCGCGTGGAACGCGTATTCGATCAACGTCCCCCATGACTTCGACAATGGGTTGCCGAGTCCGAGGAACGACAGTGCCGACTCGGACAAGATCGCGATCGCGATCGTCAGGATCGTGTTCGCAAAGATGACGGGCATCAGGTTGGGCAGCACGTGGCGGATCACGACCTGGTAGTCGCTCGCCCCGAGCGCTCGCGATCGTTCGATGAACGTTCGTTCCTTCACCGAAAGGACCTGCGCCCGAACGAGTCGCGCGGTGCCGGCCCACGACGTGATCCCGATGATGAGGATGATCGCCACGGTGCTCTGTCCCAGGATGGAGGCCATCACGATCGCGAACGCGAGCCACGGCAGGACGAGGAACGCATCGGTGAGACGCATCAACAAGGCATCGGTCGTGGCGCCCTTGTAGCCCGCCCAGAGGCCGACGGTGGTCCCCAGCAGCATCGAGATGAGCGCGGCCGTGAGTCCGATATACAGCGATGTCCGTGAGCCTTCGACGACCAGGGAAAGCACGGAGATGCCCTGCTGGTTGGTCCCGAGCGGGTAGGCGAGTGACGGACCGGCAAGCCGCGGACCATCCGTGACGACGGTGGGGTCGAGTCGACCGGGGTCGGCGAAGAACGAGAAGATCGCCATCCCGATGAAGATCAACAGGATGATCAAGCCCGCCATGCCCATCCTGTTGCGACTGAAATCCGCCCACAGCCGCTTGAGGGCCCGTCGACGCCGAGCCCATTTGACCTTGCGAGGAGTGAGCTTCTTCGGCGGCGCCGGGGCATCGACCGGCGGCTCGGACGGCGCGATGATCGGTTGGGTCTTCATGTCACGCCCTCCGCACCCGTGGATCGAGATACGCGTACAGCAGATCGGCGATGAGGTTCGCGACCAGGACCGCGATCACCGAGATGATGAACGTGGCCTGGAGCATGGGCATGTCTCGCGCGGTCAATGCGTCGACCGAGAGCTTCCCGACACCGGGATAGCTGAAGACGAGCTCGACGGTGAGCACGCCCCCGAGGATGAAGCCGAACGAGAGCGCGACCAGCGTGATCGTCGGCAGCAGCGCGTTGGGAACCGCATGCCGCCGGAGCACGAACTTCTCGCGCACGCCCTTGGCCCGAGCCAACGAGATGTACTCCTCGCCGAGCACATCGAGCAGCGAGCTCCGCATCACGAGGTAGAACTCGCCGAGGTACGCCAAGGTGAGCGTGAGCCATGGCAGGGCCATATGTCGCCCGATGTCGATGTATCGATCGACCCCCGTGTAGTGCACCGCGTAGCTCTCGTACCCGCCGGAGGGGAAGAAGTGCACGACGTTGGAGAACAGCAACAACAGGATCATGCCGAGGACGAACTCCGGCATCGCGTACAGGACCATCGAGCTCGCCATCGAGGAGTTGTCGAGCGCACCCCGACGTTTCCATCCCCCTTTGATCCCGAGGTACACGCCGATGACGATCGAGGCGATCGTGCTCGTCGTGATGAGGATCGCCGACTTCCCCATCTTCTCCCAGAACAACGAGCTGACCGGGACGCCCGGCTGCAGCACCGTCGAGAAGCCGAAGTGGAAGGTCAGGCTTCCCAGCATGAAGTCGACGTACTGATCGGGAAAGAGTGGTCGGTCGAGCCCCCACTCGTGGCGGATGGCGTCCTGCTGTTCCTTGGAGTAGTGGGACCCGGTCGATCGGACGAACGTCTTGACCGGGTCTCCGGGCATCCACACCCGGAACATGAAGAAGGCGATCGTGAGGACGAACAGCAGGGTGAGGAGCAGCTGCCCTACCTTGCTCAGCAGGTACCGCTGCGTTCCCACCCTGCGTTCGTCCTACCTCTCTACCAGGCCGCCGATCCTATGCGAGATCCTCGTCTGACTTCCCTCGACGAGCGATCATCACGATCCCGACGATCACGATGATGGCTCCGAGGATACCCACGATCAGCAGCACCGAGGACGACGACGATGAGCTCGTCTCGGTACCACGCGGTGCCAGCGTCAACGCGCTGTACGGCGTGTACTGAGCCCAGAGGTAGCCGTCCGGCGTCGGGGACTGGTTGTCCTCGAGCCCCTGCCAATCGCGGCTGTTGTACGCCTCGAGGTACTTGTCGTAGTACAGGACGATCTCGGGGATGTCCGTGTAGAGGGTCTGCTGCATCTGCTGGACGATCGGCGCCCGCTCTTGGACGTTGTCCGTCGTCTGCTGTTGCGTATACATCTTGTCGTACGCGGGGTTGGCATAGCAGGTATCGCTCCAGACACCGCACTGGTGCGACGTGAACGTCGACAGCATGAAGTCCGGGTCTGGATCGGGGAACCAACCCCAGATGTAGAGGTCGTAGTCGTTGTCGTACCAGGCGGACACCAACTTGCCGTCGGTGAGCACCTCGGGCTCGGTCTTGATCCCGATCTGCTTCAACCACCCGGTGACGTAGTCCCCGACCTGGGTGCCCACATCCGACTCGGAACGCAGGATCAGCCGGAAGTCGAGATCCTTGCCGGTCTTCGGATCGTTGCGGATCCCGTTGTTGTCCGTATCCGTATACCCGGCTTGTTCGAGCATGTCGTTGGCTTTGGCGATGTCGAACCCGATCACCTGATCGCCGGTCGGTTCCCAGTGGTAGGCGGATGCGAACGGTGGGATGACCGTCGTGCCGATGGAGCCCAGTCCGGCGAGGATCTTGCTGACGAGCGTTTGCCTGTCGATCGCCCAAGAGATCGCGGTGCGAACCACCGGGTCACGCAGCGCCGGGTTCCCGGTCGAGCCGGTCTTGGCGCAGTACGGTGCCGCGTCGGCCGCCGTCGGGTCGCACATGTTGAAGCTCATCTGATCGAACGAGATCGCCGGTCCGACGTGTGTCGTGATGCCCGACTCCGGGCCCGCGGCCTGGAGCTGCTGGAATAGGTCGACCGATCCGATGTAGGCGTAATCGATCTCGCCGTTCTTCAGCGCGTTCACGAGCGCTTCGGAGTTGTCGTACTTCACGACCGTGAACTTGTCGATGTGCGGAGCGCCGCCCCAATAGTTGGGGTTGGCGTCCATCGTCCAGGACTCACCCTTCTTCCACTCCGTCAGCTGGAAGGGGCCACTGCCGATCATCGGCTTGCCGTCCTCGAAGAACGGTGCCTTCTTGATCTCGTCGCAGCTCGAGTTCCCCCAGAGGTGCTCGGGCGCGATGTAGACCCACGGTGGCCGCACCGGTGCGAGGGTCGGAACCGATGTGGTCCAGACAAGCTCCGTCGGGCTGGTGGCTTCGATCGACTTCGTGAACTTCGGAACGAGGTAGTCGAGCGAGTTCCCGAGACTGCAGTCGAGCGTCTTGTTGAACGAGAAGGCGACATCCTCTGCGGTGAAGGGTTGGCCGTCCTGCCACGTCGCGCCGTCCCGGATCTGGAACGTCCAGGTAAGCCCGTCCTCGGACTGGGTCCAGCTGGTCGCGAACCCCGGGGCCGCGGTCAGGTCGTCCTTGTTGAAGTTCTCGAGCGTGTCGAAGTTGAGCGCAAGCACCTCATACTCGGGCGACTCGATCGCCTTCCACGGGTTGACCGTGCGCATGTCGTTGATCGTTCCTTCGACGAAGGTGATCGGTTGTCCGGCGCCGCCCGCCGTCGTTGACGGCGTTGCGCTCTGGGCCCACGCACCACCCGCCGCGAGGAACATCGTGATGACCCCGCTGATGATGACGAGGAGCCCCTTGTGGACCTTCCTCATGGTGCCTCCTTCCATGGGACGCTCGCGTCCTTCTGTCTACGTGTACGGGTCGATGCGGACGCCGGGTTGGTCGATGGTGAGTGTCTGGGCATCCGCGTCCAGGGTGGCTTGCACCCCAAGGGGGATGGTCGCGAGGTGTTTCCCGTGACCGAGGGGGAGCTTGTAGAGGACCGGCACGCCGAGGGGCGCCAGGCAGCGCTCGAGCACGTCCTCGAGCGACCGCGTGCGTGGGGTCTCCGGGCGGTCCTCGCGCCAGTCGCACTTGAACATCTCGCCGACGACGACACCGGCGAGGTTCCGGAGCTTGCCCGCGTGCACCAGCTGGTGCAGGTGGACCTCCAAGATGTAGGGGGGCTCGTTCACCTCTTCCAGGAACAAGATCGCGCCGTCGAACACCGGGTCCCAGGGTGTGCCGATCAGATGCACGAACGTGAAGAGGTTGCCGCCGACGATCGGTGCCGTCGCGCGGCCGCCGACGATCGTGCGCACGTACGGATCCTCGGGGTCGCGCGGCACCTCGCCGGTCGCTCCCGTCGAGAAGGCCGCGACCGCCGAGTCCCACGTGAAGGCCTGGCGCTCGGCGGCGCCCATCGAGCCGAACCCGGGACCGTGCAGTGTGGCCAGCCCGGTCTCCTGCCGCAGCGCGATGTGCAGGTTCGTGATGTCGGAGAAGCCCATCAATGCCTTGGGGTTGGCAGCGATCAGGTCGTAGTCGAGGAATGGAAGGATCTCGATCGCGCCGGTGCCACCCCACAGGACCTGGATCACGTCGACCTCGGGGTCGGCGAACAGGGAGTTCAGATCCTCGGCGCGCTTCTCGGGCGGGCCGGCCACGTAATCATCCTTGGCCCACACCGAGTCCGTGAGCTTCGTCCGGTACCCGCGGTCCTTCCACCAGCGCAGCGGGCGGTCGATGTCGCTGCCGTTGAAATACGGCCCCGACGGGGCCATGACGCCGATCGTGCCGCCAACAGGGAGCGGTGCGCCGAAACGGGTTGCGCCCACGGACGTCATCTAGCTCTAGCGCCTTTCCATGGGCGAACTGCCCGACGGGCACCGAAGGATGTTCGGCGAAACAGGCTTGCGTCCGTAGATCCGATCCTCTCCCGTCCCGGGCGCCGCGGTCCGTCCGGCGCGGCAACCCACATCGGCGCGCATCATGCCCGAAACGGGCTCAGAGCGCTAGTCCCCTCTTCCTAGTCCTTGTGGTTCCGGAGGGGCGATCGCTCGACGGCTCACCCGTGCTCCTCTACGACGTCGACGAAGCGGCGGAACACCTCGCTGCCGAGCTCCTCGTGGCGCTCGTGGTGCTCGGCGGCCTCCGCGCGCAGCTGGTCGGGGGACTTCCCCCAATCCTCCGCGACGGTGGCGGCAACGTCGTCGATCCACAACTCAAGCTCGGGGACGTCGATCTCGAAGTGGAACTGCGTGGCCCACGTCGTGTCGCCGACCCGGTAGGCCTGGTTGGTGACCCCGTCGCCCGTCACGAGCAGCTCCGCGCCGGTCGGAAGATCGAACGTGTCCATGTGCCACTGGAACACCGGTTCGCCCTGGGGGTAGTGGGCGAGCAGTGGGTCGCCCGCGGCCGCCGGTAACGGCCTGATCGGCACGTATCCGATCTCGCGCTCGGGCGCCTTGTGGATCCTCGAGCCCAGGGTCCACGCCAGCACCTGGGCGCCGAAGCAGATCCCGAGGAACGGCACGGGCCGGTCGACGGCCTCCAACGTGAGGGCGCCGAGCGCGTGGATGAACGGCTGCTCGTCGGCGTGCTCCACGTTGTAGGAGCTGCCGAACAGCACGACCCCGCCGACGTCGTCCAGGGACGGGAGCGGCTCGCCGTCGATCGCATCCCAGATGCGCGTCTCGGCGCCCGCAGCTGCGACCGCGGCCGGGCCGATCCCGAACGTCTCGGCGGCGTCCGCCTTCACGAAGAGTATGGGCTTCATGGCCCGGGAGCTTCCGGCTGCGCCGTGTCGCCGAGGGTGGCCTCGGCCAGGAGGGTGGCGACGTCGGCGACGCGCATGTCGGAGCCCGCCGCCTTGGCGGCATCGTCGAGCATCACGAAGCAGTAGGGGCACGCGACCGCCAGCGTGTCGGCGCCGGTGCCGGCCGCCTCGGCGAAGCGCGTGTCGTTGATCCGGGTGCCGATGTCCTCTTCCATCCACATGCGGGCGCCGCCGGCGCCGCAACAGAAGGACCGCTCTCGTGCCCGCTCCATCTCGGTGGCTGTGAGCCCGGTCGACTCGAGCACGTCGCGGGGCGCGTCGTAGCGGCCGTTGTGCCGGCCGAGGTAGCACGCGTCGTGATACGTCACCGAGCCGTTCGTGCCGGGCGTCGTCAGCAGGCGTTGCTCGGCAAGGAGGTGCGACAGCAGCTCGGTGTGATGCACGACCTCCAGTGTGGCGCCGTAGTCGGGGTATTCGTTGGCGAGCGTGTTGAAGCAGTGGGCACAGGTCGCCACGACCTTCGTGATCCCCGCATCGGCGAACGTGGCGACGTTCTGCTCGGCGAGCATCTGGAAGAGGTACTCGTGGCCCATCCGCCGCGCCGGGTCGCCGGTGCAGCGCTCGCGACCGCCGAACACCGCCCAGTCGACGCCGGCGGCGTTCAGCAGCCTGGCCACGCTCTGCGTCGTCTTCTTCGCACGATCGTCGAACGCTCCGGCGCAGCCCACCCAGAAGAGGTATTCGGGCGCGGGATCGCCCGGATCGAGCACGCGTACCGGGATGTCGCCGATCCAGTCGGTCCGCGCCGACGCCGGCTGGCTCCACGGGTTCTCGTTCGGACCCTCGACGCCGCGGAGCAACGCGCCGGCCTCGGTCGGGAACCGGGACTCGGCCATCACGAGGTTCCGTCGCAGGTCGACGATCGTGTCGACGTGCTCGATGTCGACCGGACACTCGCGCATGCACGCGCCGCAGGTCACGCAGTCCCAGACGACCTCGTCGGTCACCGCGTTCGGCACGAGCGGCGGCTGCAGCTCGATCTCGCCTTCGGGATCGAGCCCCGCGACGGCGTCGCGGATGTCCATGATCAGCAGCTTCGGGCTGAGCGGCTTCCCGGTGTTCCAGGCGGGACAGACCTCCTGACAGCGACCGCACTCCGTGCAGCTGAAGAGGTCGAGGAGCTGCTTCTTCGACAGGTCCTTCGCGGTGGCGACGCCGAACCGGATGTCCTCCTCTGAGCCTTCGAGGTCGATCTTGAGCTTCGCCAGGTGCCCACTCGGACCGTTCTTCGCGAAGTACACGTTCGGGATCGCCGTGATGATGTGCAGGTGCTTGGACTTCGGGAGGTAGGTGAGGAAGCCCAGCACGATCAGGATGTGCGCCCACACGAAGACGCGCTCGAGCGTCTCGGTCGGCTGGCCGGGGCCGAACAGGGTCGACAGCGCGTTGGCCACGGGTTCGGCGCCCGGGTGCGCGGTCATGCCGAGCGCGATCTTGGTCGCGTTCCACAGCAGCAGCGTCGAGACGATCCCGAGGATCGCGAACAGGATCTTGTCGGCCTCCTCCATGTGCGAGCCGCGGAAGCGATCCGGCCGCTGGACCTTCCGGATGTAGAACGCGATCGCGATGCCGACGGCCACGAGGGTGGCGAAGACGTCGACGAGGAACAGGAACCACGGCGCCTGGCCGATCAGCGGCAGGGTGCCGTCGCGGTCGACAACGGCGATCGTCGCCTCGACGATCGTCGGGAACAGCACGAGGAACCCCCAGAAGATGAACGCGTGCATCAGCCCGGGGAGCGCCTTCTGGAAGAGCTTCCGCTGGCCGAGCACGTGCACCAGCTCCCGTCGGGCGCGCGTGCCGACCTCGTCCGTGCGCGCAGCGCCCGGCGCCGCGCGCAGCAGCGCCACCCGCACGCGCGCCCGACGAACGAAGACGACCACCGCGATCGCGAGGATCGCAGCGAGTGCGACGGCGCTCAAGAGCTCGCCCGTCGACGGACCTCCTCCGTCAACGCCGGGACGATCTGGAACAGGTCGCCTACCACGCCGAGGTCGGCGATCTTCAGGATCGGCGCGTCCACGTCCTTATTGATGGCGACGATCCGCTTCGCGCCCTTCATGCCGACCACGTGCTGCAGCGCTCCGCTGATCCCGGCCGCGATGTAGACCTCGGGCTTGACCGTCTTGCCGGTCTGGCCGACCTGGTAGGCGTACGGCACCCAGCCGGCATCGACCGCCGCTCGCGATGCGCCGACGGCGGCGCCGCCGATCGCGGCGGCAAGCTCGTCCAGCATCGCGAAGGGCTCCGGACCGCCGAGCCCTCGACCGCCGGCGACGACGACGATGGCTTCCTCGAGCTTGGGGCCGCTCGCCGCCTCGGCGTGCCGCTCGATGACCGTGGCGACCGGACCCGGTGGCACGACCGCTTCGAGGGGCACGACCGTGGCGGTGCCACCGCTGGGCTCCGCCGGGAACGACTTCGGCCGAACGAGCACGAGCTTGGGTTCGGGTCCGGCGAGGTCGACGTCGACGATCTTCGTTCCGCCGAAGATCTCGGTGCGTGCTCGATCGGGACCCGAGACGTCGGTCGCGTTGGCCATCAGCGTCGAGCCGGTCAGCGCCTGCAGGCATCCGGCGACGTCTCGTCCCTCATAGGTGCCCGGCAGCAGGAGCAGCGCGGGTGCGTGTTGGTCGATCAAGGCCTTGAGGGTGTGAGCGGCCGGACGGCCCGGCTGGTCGACGAAGACCTGGTCGTCGCTCGCATAGACGGTCGCGGCGCCGTGCTCGCCGAGCTCGGCCGCCGTTGCGGTTGCGCCGGGGCCGAGCGCGACCGCCGCGACATCGCCGCCGAGCGATCGTGCCTTCGTGAGCAGCTCGAGCGCGCTCGGATGGAGGCCTTCCGGCGTGACCTCCGCGTAGACCCAGGTCGCGCCCATCTAGATGACCTTCGCCTCTTCGAGGAGGTCGACGATCCGGGCGACGGCGTCATCGCCCGAGACGACCTCGCCGCCGGCCTTCGCTGGTGCGTCGGTCACCGAGGACACGGTCTGGGTCGACATGAGGTCCGTGACGCGGAGATCAGCGGCCGAGAGGCGCTCCACTGGCTTCGACTTCGCCGCCATGATCCCCTTGAGGCTCGGGTAGCGCGGCTCGGTCGCTCCGGCGGTCACCGTGATCAGGGCGGGGCTCGGCGCGCGAAGCACGTCGTAGCCCGACTCGGTCTGGCGCTCGACGCGGAACCCCTCCCCGTCGGGCTCGAGCTTGCGGACCGCCGTGATGCTCGCGACGCCGAGCAGCTCGGCGATCGTCGCAGGCATCGTCCCGGTGTAGCCGTCGGTCGACTCGACGCCCGCGATCATGAGGTCGGCGGTCTGACGCCCGAGTGCCGCGGCGAGCACGCGGGCGGTGATCAGGGCGTCGGCGCCGCGGAGTGCGGGGTCGCTGATCAACACACCTTTGTGGGCGCCCATCGCGAGCCCGCGTTGGATGCCGGCGAGCGCCTCCTCGGGGCCCATCGAGACCACGGTGACCTCGCCGCCGCCCGCCTCGACGAGTTGTAAGGCGAGCTCCAGCCCGTACTCGTCGCCGGGGTCGAGCGCGCCGTCGCCCGCGTCGCGGATCAGCAGGTTGTCGGGGCCGAGCTGCGGCGTTCCCGTTGGGTTCGGCACGAACTTCGCGAGGACCGACACGTTCACGAGGCGGATGTTACCGAGCCGCCGTCCGGGCCGGTATCCGGCTCGATGACGCCCGGTCGCTCCGCGGCGGCGACTTCGGTGACGACATACAGTGCACCGTGATGGTCACCCCGGGCGCGTTGGACGGCATCCGTGTCGCCGACTTCTCGCGCGTGCTGGCGGGGCCGCTCGCGACGATGATCCTCGGCGACCTGGGCGCGGACGTGATCAAGATCGAGCGTCCGGGCACCGGCGACGATACGCGGGCGTGGGGCCCGCCCTGGTCGACTGACGGTGAGTCTTCCTATTACCTCGGCGCGAATCGCAACAAGCGCAGCGTCGCCTTGGACCTGAAGGACGCCGACGACATCGCGGTCGCGCGGGCCATCGCGCTGCGAGCCGACGTCGTCATCGAGAACTTCCGGCCGGGGGTGATGGCGCGGATCGGTCTCGATCACGACAGCCTCGCGGCGGAACGGCCCAGCCTCATCACCTGCCGCATCGCGGGGATAGGCCGAGGCGACGTCGCCGGGTACGACTTCCTCGCGCAAGCGATGGGGGGCTTGATGTCGATCACCGGTGAGGCTGACGGCGAGCCTCACAAGATCGGTGTGGCGCTCGTCGACGTGATGACGGGCCTTCACACCGCGATCGGGGTCCTGGCCGCCCTTCGCCATCGCGATCGCACGGGGGAGGGCCAGCTCATCGAGGTCGATCTGCTCTCGACCACCCTGTTCGCGCTCGCGAACCAGGCGTCGAACTGGCTGACGGCCGGGGTCGTCGCGGAGCGGATGGGGAACCGGCATCCCTCGATAGCGCCGTACGAGACGGTGCGAGCCGCGGACGGTCCCTTCGTGATCGCCGTCGGGAACGACGACCAATTCCGAACGCTGTGCGACGTCCTCGGCGAGCCGGCGCTGGCGTCCGACGAGCGGTTCGTCACGAACGCCGCGCGCGTGACGAATCGCGACCCCATGGTGGAGGCGCTCGAGGGGGCGCTCGCCGGCGCCGACGCGGCGACCTGGATCGAGCGCCTCCATGCGAAGGGCATCCCGTGCGGGATGGTCAATCAAGTTGACCAAGCGTTCGCGCTCGCCCGAGAGGTCGGGCTCGATCCCGTCGCTTCTTTCCCCGATGTCGATACCGTCGCGAACCCGCTGAGCTTCTCTCGCACGCCGGCCACGTACCGCATGCCACCGCCCCACCTGGGGGAGCACGACGACGAGATCCGTGCCGAGGTGGACGGATGAGGCGGCGGGACACCGTCCGGCATACGCTTGGGCCATGTTGACGAAGGAGCGCCCGCATGGCTGAGGCACCCGACCCGCTCGACCTGATCGGCATCGACGCGCTGCTGTCCGACGAGGAGCGGCAGATCCGCGATCTCGCCCGTCGGTGGGTGGTCGATCGCATCCTGCCCGAGGTCGAGGACTGGTACGAGCTCGGGGAGTTCCCCGCGAGGGAGCTCGCGACGGAGCTCGGCAAGCTGGGATTCCTCGGGATGCAGCTGCCGGAGATCGGTGGGCTCGGCGCCGTCGCGTACGGGCTCGTCGAGCTGGAGCTCGAGGCCGGCGACAGCGGCCTGCGGTCGTTCGTGTCGGTGACGAGCGCGCTCGCGATGTTCGCGATCCACTCGTTCGGCTCGGACGAGCAGAAGGCGGAGTGGTTGCCGAAGCTCCAGTCCGGCGAGGCGATCGGCTGCTTCGGGCTGAGCGAGCCCGACAGCGGGAGCGATCCG
>Ga0134127_10001465_pt1 | contig 17525 bp, 16 predicted proteins | sample KB31753_FD_96459 | JGI IMG/M metagenome (GOLD analysis project Ga0134127, IMG submission 96459) | Terrestrial soil microbial communities with excess Nitrogen fertilizer from Kellogg Biological Station, Michigan, USA - KB3-175-3 | ecosystem: Environmental > Terrestrial > Soil > Unclassified ... | reverse complement strand
AATTTGTTTTTCGAATTTGCCATCAACCTTTTAAGGGCGTCTAATAAAAAGGGGTCGAGGCACTCCGTCTGACGCGCGGAAGCGTTCTATTTTTCGGTTCGAACTGTAATATCCGCCGGTTAGATCTCGGCCACCATTAAAGGGAGACCTTCGGCTTGGTCTGAGTTGCAAAGTACATCGCCGGCCGCCGGGCGAAAATCTCGATGCTCACCCTTTTTCGCTGCATGGTCACTCTGCCGGCTGCCAAAAGTGAAATATTCAAATCGAACTTGGCTGACTTGTCGCTTCCTAGTTGAATGAGAAAGTGATCCGTGGCACCCGGTTTAAGCTCTTGTGCAATCGGAACTCTCTTCACATAACCTGATTTGTCCGACTCCAGAACCACGTTGTATTGACTACTTGCTATCGAGGGTCCTGCAGGCCCCCCACACACGACGAGCGGCATAACAACCTGAAAGGCTGTCCTCCTTTTTTCGTATCTCTCTGTCTCATAACTGAGGCTACCCATCACATCGATTGACGTCGAACCACCTTTCCGACACTCCTCATACGGATTCGAAGGACTTGCAAGCAGCTGCACGATCGCTCGCTCTGAGAAGGTTCCAAGCCGAACCATTCCTATTGAACCGTTTAGATCCGGTCTGCCGCCGGACTTATTGGTAACGAGTTGATAGTCAACCACGGCGTCTCGGACGTCACCCCATCCTTCATTGGTAATATAGAAACCGCCGAGTAATTGAAGATAGGTTTCTCCTGCATCCATATGATCGCCATTGTGAATCACGATGAGTGGTTCGCTGTTAACCTCGCTTGATAACACCTCAATCGCAGTTTCAGTCAAAAACAGAGTGCGGTCCGTATTGTTAACAACCTTGATTGAGAGCTTCGGAAACCACCAGCTAAACCCCAGGCTAGGCAGCGGTCTAATTGGGCCACCCTTCATGAGAAGGGAGAGGTACGGTAGTTCATAGTCGATTTCGAGCACGTCGTCGTGCCTATCGTAGTAATATCTAACGGTTGTTTCAGAAGGAACCTTGTCAGAATCATATGGGGATTGAGTCCCGGGAAGCGTGACGATATTCTCATAGAGTGAGATATCGGTCTCCACGGTCCCCGCTGGAGGCAGGATCAATGGAACAACATATCCGACAAATCCAAGTAACATCGCTACCAGGGCAAGGATAAAAAAGCACTTAATTATCAATCTGAGGATCTCGCCGCCGAGAGTTTTGGTCAGGGTAGGAAAAATGTTCTTTGCGATGATCTGCCGCAACAGCAAAAAGAATAAGGCTGCAATCAAGCCGCTCAAAGCAAGCGGCGTAGAAACGCGAGAAGCAGTCTCTAAGATTTTGTCCACCAGGGTTCTTTCTTAGGTCGGATTCATCATCGGCCCGCGTACATGAGCGCGATAACCTGATTCGATCAGTTCTGCTATGTTTCCCCGAGGTCACGAGACATCTTTACCCTTCTTCCTCGAGGTCGTGAGGCATCCGCAAACTTTCTGTTCAACTCCTCCGACATCCTCTTGATCGGTTCGTTGGTTGCTCCCTTCTCGATTAGCCTATTCAGGAATCTGAGCACTGGCTCGGAGACGCGTCCCGAGGGCCTCCACAAGATTTGAAAAGACGATCAAGAGCAAGTTTCGACGGTGGCTCTCGTTGATCATACGTTGGCGCGCAGAAACAAACGCTACGACGTTTGTGGCGTCAGGCTCAAGTTCTGGCTCCGGATCCTTCGACCTCTGATCAATGTAATCGAGAACTTGTTCCTTAAACGACTCTTCACTGTCTGGAATAAACGGGACCACGGCGTTGAGAACTGTATCGAATCATTCCTCGATACCGCACGCCAACGCCTCAAGCTCGTCGATTGTAAGATTTTTCGCAGAACCCTTCAAGATCATTTCTACACGCTCGGCACGAAGACATCTCGAATCCTATGATCACGTAACTCGGGAACAACTCGGCCCCGTTCGGAGAAAGTCGAGAGAGATTCTGCTACACCAAGCACGACAAAGAGCACTTTCTCGGCGGCCTCAGGTGAGTCCTCTGCTATGTATTCGAGTACTTCGTTGAGCCCGTCTTGCGAAAGAGGAGTCCAGGCTACGGTTCGCGCCCGACCTGCCATTTGCGACGCATCTCCTCCACGACCGTCTCGTGCGGAATCAGCTTGCCCGCTTCTGCATCCGCTTGTCCCCGTTCGACCATCTGAATGACGTACAGATGATAGAGGATATCATCCAGGCTGCAGTTATCTGGTAGGCCTTCGAGCAGGGATCTTACAGTTTCTTTTTGCTTGCACGACTACAGAGTAGCATTAGTGAGTTCGTTCCGACTGATCTCTTCTACTCAGGAGTGCGCAAATCATTCGCGATGTCGCTCGAGCAGCGAGCGAGTCGCGTCGAAACGACCGAGCGACTTCATGGCAGCGAGTGCGCGTTCCAGTGCCGGCACAATGTAAGGCACATAAACCGAATTCCCGACTGCCGCCTGCGATGCGTAAGTGCCCATCGCCTTCAGCATTCGCTGCACGGTCATCAACTTCAGCTCCACTCTGAACTCGTCAACGTCGGGAAGCGGAAGCTTCGATTGCGCCTTCGCCCCGATGAATGCTTCGATCAGTTCAAGCACGACCTCGTGATCCAGCGTCGTATAAGGATCGCTCAGCAGCGAAGCTACGTCGTAACTCGCGGGTCCCATGCGCGCGTCCTGATAGTCGATGATGTACATTTCGTCGCCGCGCATCATCAGGTTGCGGGCGTGATAGTCGCGGTGAGCCAGCACTCGCGGACGAGCCGCAAGCTCAACGCATAGCGTCTTGAAATCGTGCTGGACCGCATTGGCCGTCGCTGGATCCAGCTTTACCTGCAGATACTTGTTGAAGTAGTTTGCAAAGAAAAACCCCAGCTCCCACCGGAGCTTCTCCTCATCGAATGCCAGGCGCGTGCAGATCGAGTCCGTTGCCAAACCCTGATGCGTTGCATCCTGGATTCGCACCACCAGCTCGATCGCGTGCCGGTACGCAGCCGATACCTCGTCGTTCGGTCGATCTCGCAACCAGTCCTGAAGCTTGATGTCACCGACGTCTTCGATCAGCATTGCCGCGTCCTGGCCGGAGGTACCAAGCACCGGCGGAACCGGCAACCCAGCCTCGATCAAAAGGCCGGTCATCTCGATATGAGCGCACGGATCGTTGGAGAAGGTCAGACGGGCGCCTGGATTCAAGGACTCGGCTCTCGCCAGCCTGTCTGCGGCGCGTTCGGTCTCGTCGAAAGGCGCGCCGTACAACGCAACAATGACGCTTCGGCTGTGTGCCTCGGCCCGAAAATATGATCGAGTGGACGCGTCACCAGTGAGACGCGTGATCGTCAGTTCGTCGATCGGCACGCTAAAGTGAACCGCCGCCAGGCGGCTGATTACCGTATTGGGCTCTATTTCGATTGCTGATGCCATAGAAGACTGTTAACGCGAAAGATAACCACCGGAGCCTCGGGATGCCGCTTCAGATGGGAACGACGACGTTCTCGCCGACAACTTCTCCGCGCTCTATTTGGCGCACCACCTCGCGCCGCACAACTACCGAATTATCGATTAGCGTGTCAGCGGGAATGCGCACTCCTTCAGCCAGAACCGAGCGGTTCACCCGGGCGCCGCTCTCCACTGTGACGCGATCCCACAAGACCGATTCCTCAACGCTCGCACCCGGTTCAATAACGCAGGCTTCGCCGATGGTTGCCGAACCGCTTTGCGTTAAACGTGTGTGGGCTTCGAGGTAACGTGCAACGGTGCTCATCTCGTACCAATCCGCGTCCGAAACGTGACCTACCACGGCTTCGCCCGCAGCGATCGCAGCGGGGTAAACATGAACCGTCGAATGAGAAAAGCAAGTGCGCGGAACGTACTCGAAGATTCGCGGCGATAGCACTTGAATACCGGTGAACATCAGGGGCGCGTCCATCGCCGTCGCTAGAATGCTTCCAACGTTTGCCGAAGCTTCGGCCAGGGCAGCCTGCGGGAAGGCTACTGCCGGAAAACCTGCAAATCGGCTGATCCAACCGCGTTCGTCGGTTTCCACAACGCTGAAGTGCTCGAGTGCGGTGTTCCTCTTTAATACCAATGTGGCGATGGCGTTTTGTCGCCGATGCTCCGCGATCACCGGGCCGAGATCGATGTTCGTCACTATCTTGCCGTTGATGACCACGAAGTCGTCTTCAAGAAGCGACTCGCGGACCCGATCCAACGCGCCCGACGTTCCGAGTATCTCTTCCTCGAGAGAGTATTCTATGTTGACCCCGAGCGCGGAACCGTCACCCAGGGTTGATGTGATCGACTCAGGCTGATGATGCAAATTGACGATGATGTCGCGAATGCCGTGGGATGCAAGGTACTCCACGGAATAGTTGATCAAGGGCCGGTTGAGAAAAGGTATGGCGGCCTTGGTGCGATCTTCGGTAAGAGGCCAGAGTCGCGTGCCGAATCCCGCTGCTAAGATAAAAGCTTTCATGACTACAGTGATCGGATGCTTAAGATCGGAAAATGTAAAGTACTTCGGCGGTCGGGCCTGGGAGCGGGGGCATCCTGCCTGCTGCTTGCATTGCAGTTGTACTCAGAAAGCAGGCAGGATGCCTGCGCTCCCTGACTGCTGAGTAGTGAGGTTAAGCAGGGCTACCGGTTCCCGCCATGCTCCCAGGCGTCACTCACTGAAAACCAAATCTTCCAGCGGGAGGCCTCGCGCCTTGCAGCGCGCCGCCTGAAGTTCCGGATAGCTATCCCGAATGATCTCGGCCGTGGAGAAACCAGCCCCGTCCAGCGCTTTCAATACGCTGCCTTCATCACCTTCGATCTCGATGAAGTTTCCCATTGGCGTCTCATCAAGCACAACCTTTAGTTCCCGCCCCTCGATTGAAAGCGTGTAACCCGTTCGGTACTTCTGATATCTAAACGAACGCTGGTATCCCAATCGCTCGAATAGCTCTATTAAGCGCTCCGGCTCCTCGACTGCGGTTTCGATTTCCTCACGCACTTTGAGCCGGGACTCATGGCTCTGCTTTACGATACCCTTGTAAGTCACCGAGCCCTTCCCGTCGACGGATCGTACTCTGAGCGCGGCTCCGTGGTTAAAGAGCCGTTGATCAGGAAGATCCAGCAGCCAATTGTCTTCAAAGTGGCGCGGCGCTTCGAGCTGCAACGGTAGCCCTGACTTGCGAAAGCGATCCACGTCGCCGCACGCGAGTTTGACCTCGATTTCGAGATTCATTTCTTTAGTTACAGGGGCTTGACTCATTTGAAGTCGTAATTATTCATAGTAGGCTAGCAACCGTCAAACTGGGAAATTTCAAGGAGGGAATGCTGTCGCTCTGAACCCTGAACTCTCCCTCCCAGGACGCTATTGCCCCAAGGACCGAAATCGGGTAAGTTTCCCGCGTTTGGATTGCGATTGCGCATAGCGGACGCGTTGTAACCCCAATCGGCAATCCGAAATCCGCTACGAATCTGAAAGAGCGCCGGCTATGGCAGTCAGCTATAAGCCTCCCTCGGTTATTCCCGCTAACCACTCGGACAATTTGTGTCGATGGGACGGCGCAAGCGCGCCCCATTACGAGGTGTGGTTCCTGACGCTAAACCATCGAGCATCGCAACGCGGCTTCTGGTTCAGGTACGTCCTCGAATCGCCAAGCAGCCAGGATCGCGATTCGCGACCACACGCTGCGTTATGGGCGGCGGCTTTCACTCGCGCGCTTCCCGACCAAAGCTTTGGGCTAAAGCGCGGGTACTCTATCGATCAATTCGCTGTCAAAACGCGAGAGGACTCGATCGTCAACATTTCCGATGGATTCTTGTCATCTTGCAGGGCGGTGGGACGAGTAGATGACGCCGGGCATAGCATCGAGTGGGACTTGAGCTACGAACCTTGCGACACAACTTACCATCATGTATCACAAGCAGTGCTGCGCCTCGCGAGGCCTGCCTCTTTTGTTTGCTCCCCGAATCTGGACACGCGGTTTAGCGGACGGATAACGGTGGACGGCGAAGACATCATGCTCGATCACGAGCCCGGCTGTCAGTCTCACTTGTGGGGACGCAAGCACGTTGACGATTGGGTATGGGTTCATTCCAACGCTTTCGAAAAGCATCCGGGGACGGTTTTTGAAGGGCTCGCCGCGAGGGCACGCCGAGCAGGCCACACGCTGCCTCCAGTGCAGTCGTTGTACCTGCGTCATCGCGGGCAAGAACATCGGTTCATTCGACTGCGGCTGGCCGAACAGTGGCAGCGCAAAATGGGAATGGGTTATTGGTCTTTCTCAGCGATGAACTCGAGTTTCTACATCGAGGGTGCTGCGCAATGCCGGCTCCGAGATATGTTGCAAGCCGAGTACGCCGATCCGGATGGAGAAAGGCTCTACTGTATCAACAGCGAGGTGGCGAATCTGAGGATACGATTGTTCCGCCGAGTCCACGGGGTGCGCTGGCGGCATCTGGAAACGATCAAGTCCTACGCGACGGCGCACCTCGAACACGCTTCTCGAATCAATGATCCGGGTGTTCGGATGTCATTCTGAATAGGGTTCAGAGTTTCTGGTTTCTCGGTTGTAGTTTCAGGTTCAGATTCTCAAGGGGAAAGGATATTGCCAGAAACCCTGCACCCTGAACCCTGAAAAGAATGATAAGCTAGCTTTTTCAGACTAAACGCCAACTTCTTTCGTCTAAGGTTTATACGGAAGATTCAGGTCTAGCGAGGAAGTCTTTTATGAATAGAGAGACAAAGGTTTCAATCACGATGGGTTTTGCAATGCGACGTGGCGTTTCGGCGCTGACCGCGGTCGCGATTTCTGGAGCGCTCACCCTCGGCGCGATCGTGCCGGTTGTTGCCGATAGCAAATCAAAGGCATCAAGCGCCGGTCTCAACGCCGACCAGAAGATCATTCACCTGCTCAACCGAATCGGGTTTGGACCGCGTCCGGGCGACGTCGAGCGCGTCAAGAAGATGGGCGTCGACAAGTACGTCGATCTTCAGCTGCACCCCGAGCGGATCGACGACCCGACTATCGAAGCAAAGCTTACAAACTACCCGTCGCTTAAGATGAGCCTCGCGGAAATACAAGAGAAGTACCCGCCTCCCCAGGTGCTCGGACGACAGCTGGGTTTGCGCCAGGGAAAAAATACCCCGGTTCTCCCGCCTGGAGAGGGCGCCGATGAAAACACTCGGCGTGAATACCGTCAGCAGGTCACGGCCTACTATCAGGAGAACAATCTCAGGCCGCCTCAGTTCTTGTTGCAGGAGCTGCAAGCGCAAAAGATCGTCCGCGCCGCCTACAGTGAACGGCAGCTGCAGGAAGTGATGACCGATTTCTGGTTCAATCACTTCAACGTGTTTTGGGCGAAGAACCTGGATCGCAACCTCACAACCGATTATGAGATGAGCGTCATTCGCCCGCATACGATGGGCAAGTTCAAAGACCTGCTGATGGCTACCGCAAAGAGTCCCGCGATGCTGGTCTATCTCGATAATTATCAATCGATGTCGCCGGATGCAAGGGTGCCAGACCCGCGGCAAATGCGACGGCAAACAGCAGGGCAGCGCCGGCCCGGCGCGCTGCGCAGAGGCTTCGGCAATCCGCGATTGAATGATCCCAACTATCGCGATCCGCAGAATGATCGTGAGATGCAGCGCGATCAAATGACCGAGCAGCAGCGACAGGCGCAAGTTCCGAACGGTCTCAGGAATCGAAAGCCGGGAATCAACGAGAACTACGCCCGTGAAATCATGGAGCTTCATACGCTTGGTGTTGAGGGCGGGTACACCCAGAAGGACGTTCAGGAAGTCGCTCGCTGCCTGACCGGCTGGACGCTCGACCGGCCGCGCCAGGGTACCGAGTTCGTCTTTCGGCCGTTCATGCACGACAACAATGAGAAAACAGTTCTCGGCCACAGAATTCCGGCGGGCGGAGGAATCAAAGACGGCGAATTGGTCGTTGACATCCTCGCGCATCACCCGAGCACCGCGAAGTTCATCTCGGCAAAGCTCGTGCGTCGATTTGTGAGCGACACGCCGCCGCAAGCACTGGTCGATCGGGTCGCCTCAGTGTACACAAAGACCGAGGGCGACATTCGCGAGATGCTGCGAACAATCATCACCTCGGCTGAGTTCAACTCGAAGGAAGCTCATCGCGCAAAGATTAAGTCACCCTTTGAGCTGGCGGTTTCAGCGGTTCGAGCGCTTGGCGCCGAGGTGACCGTGCCGATGCAGACTGCTCAGTTTATAGCGAAGATGGGTCAGCCGCTTTACCTGTATCAAGCCCCGACCGGTTATCCGGACCGGGCGGATCAATGGGTAAACACCGGCGCACTGCTCGAGCGGCTGAACTTCGGGCTGGCGCTTACGACAAACAAAGTAAGAGGCGCGTCGTTTGATGTGAAGCGGGCGGCCGGCGGCGTTGACATGTCTGAAAAGCAACGCGTGATGGAAAAGGCGATAGCCGCGCTGCTCAATGGTGACATCTCTCCACAGACGCGAACCGTTCTGGACAAGCAGTTGAAGGAAGGTGTGCCGGTCAAAGGCGAGCTGGGAGTCGTTCCGCCGATTCCGCAAGGCGATGACTTGATGGCTGAGAATTCGATGCAAGCGTTACCCTCGAATCAGGGAGTCGGCAAAGGGCAAAAGGGCGTCGGCAACCCGGAACAGATGGAACGCCGATTTGGCGTGCGTGCCAACTTGCGTCCGCAGATAGCAATGTCCGGCGAAGACCTCGAGACCGCCAGAATATTTGGTCTGGTACTGGGCTCGCCGGAGTTTCAACGAAGATAGGAACAGTTCAGGTCCAGAGTTCAGGGTCCAGAGTTCAGGGTTTGCACCTTTGTGAAGACTCGTAATCATTGAATCGTGAAGGCTGAACCCTGAACTCTGAACCAGGCCTGCCGAACGAAGTGGAGATGAGATCATGCCAGTATCACGTAGACTTTTTCTCAGATCATCGAGTGTAGCGCTGGCGAGTTTTGCCGCTGCGCCGTCATTTCTGAAGCGAACGGTGCTCGCCCAGACGGGCGGAGTCGCCGGTAAAGACCGCCCGATCATCATTGCTATTTTTCAGCGCGGCGCAATGGATGGAATATCGGCTGTAATTCCTTTTGGCGATAAGAACTATTACAGCGTCAGGCCGAATATCGCCGTCCCTGAACCGAAGGCCGGAGCAACGGATACGGCGCTGGATCTCGACGGCTATTTCGCATTGCATCCGGCGCTCGCGCCCTTCAAGCCAATCTACGATGAGGGCCATCTGGCAATAGTACATGCGGTTGGGTCGCCCGATAACACGCGTTCTCATTTCGATGCCCAGGACTACATGGAAGCCGGTACGCCGGGCAACAAGGGTACAGCCGACGGGTGGCTCAATCGATTCATGCAATCCAGAAAAGACCCGAAGGCAACGCCCTTCCGCGCCGTCTCTCTTACGGCAAACATGCCGCGAACGCTGCTCGGACCGGCTCCGTCTATAGCGATGACCAACATCGGTGACTTCGGCGTTCGGGCGGGGCAGGGAAACGGGCAGGTCGCAAAAGGATTCGAGGAGCTTTATTCGACCAGCATGAACGATGCGCTCCACGGCACCGGCAAAGAAGCTTTCGAGGCGGTCAAGATGCTGAAGAAAGCGAACCCGCAGCAGTACCAGGCCGCGAACGGTGCAACCTATCCGCGCACGCCGTTCGGCAACTCTCTGCTCCAGGTGGCTCAGTTGATCAAAGCCAATGTCGGCGTGGAAGTGGCGTTCGCTGACGTTGGCGGCTGGGACACACATGCGAATCAAGGAAGCACCAGAGGACAGCTTGCGAATCGATTACAGGAGTTCAGTCAGGGTATCGCCGCTTTGTACAAAGATCTTGGGGATCGAATGCGCAACATCGTGATTTTGACGATGACCGAATTTGGCCGGACGATTCGACAGAACGGCTCAGGCGGGACCGATCACGGTCACGCGAGCTGCTTGTTTGTTGCGGGCGGCCCGGTAAAAGGCGGCAAGGTCTACGGCAAGTGGCCAGGACTTGCGACCGAGCAGTTGTACGAGAGCCGCGACCTGGCGCTTACGACTGACTTTCGCGATGTGTTTTCGGAGATTGCATCCCGTCACTTGGGCGCTGGTAACTTGAACGCGATCTTCCCGGGCTTCAACGCGAATCCGTCGAACTTCAAGGGGTTCATTCGCTCATAGCTTTTCAGAATGGCGGTTCGCAGATGCAACGCCTCCGGATATTGCTGTTGTTTTGTCTCACGCTGGGGTTAGCCTGTCCAATATCAGTTTCTGCGCAAGATCCACAATCGGATTCCCCGATCAAAGTTCAAACGACCCTGGTAAGCGTCCCGGTTATTGTCAGCGATCGTCAGGGCCGATACATCTCCGGCTTGAAGTCATCGGATTTCAAGCTGTACCAGGACCTGATCGAGCAGCCGATATCCTATTTCGACGCGGCCGAAGAGCCGCTCAACGTCGCGTTGTTGATCGACACAAGCAAAAGCACTCAGCTGGTGATGGAAGAGATCAAGAGCGCGGGTGTGAAGTTTCTCAAGGAATTGAGGCCCCAAGACCGGGCGATGGTGGTTAGCGCCGACTACGATGTGCACGTTTTGACCGAACTGACGTCTGAGCGTAAGGCCCTTGAAAAAGCGGTGAAGAGCGCCAGGACAGGTGAGGAGATCGGCACGGTGCTGCGCGACGCGGTCTCCGAAGTAATCGATCGAAGCTTCAAACGCGTGGACGGGCGAAAAGCCATCATCGTTCTCACCGATGGTAAGGACGTGGGCAGCCGAATCGGCGAGCAAGCGCTGCTCGACGCGGCGGCGGACTCGGGCGCTATGATTTCCACCGTTTTTTTCGATACTGCGTTCCTGAGGCACGGTTGGATTGATGCTACGACCTTTCCACGGCGGCGGGTTTGGCTTGGACGACAGATCCCGCCACCCAGACCGCGCCAACAGCAACGGCGTGATCGCGTCGAGATGCGAAATGAGAAAGCCGTGAGTTTCCTGGAGAGGCTAGCCGAAGTTTCGGCGGGGCGTTACTACAGCAGCGATACGACGGACCTGAAGAAGACTTTTAACCTCATCGCCGAGGAGCTGCGTCATCAGTATCGTTTGGGCTTCTACCCCGACAACAGCAAGATCGATGGCAAGCGTCATACCCTCAAAGTGGAGGTGGCCGCGCCCGACTCAATCGTGCGGGCGCGACGAAGCTATCAAGCGGTAAGTCAGAACAAGGGGTCTTGAAAGAGACCTGATCCGTGTGAATCCGTCCAATCCGCCCGATCCGCGGTCTATTCACTCGCGAAGACACAAAGCTGACCTCACTATGCGCGGATCTCATATCCAGCCCGGAAGAACCAACACAAGCCACGCGAGTAAAGGCCCAACCGCGACCACGAGCCCGCTATATAACAGCATCTGCCGATAGAAACGATCACTGTCCACGCCCTTCGCGTTAGCCATCACCAAGGCGCCGTTTGTAGAGAACGGACTTACATCGACGATGGTGGTAGAAACCGCAATCGCTGCAACGACCCCTACAGCCTGAACATGACCTTGAAGCAGGAAAGGTACTGCCAGCGGGATTGTCGCGCCCAGCACGGCCACCGATGATGCGAACGCCGAAACGCCGCCGCTGATGTAGCACAACAACAGGGCCCCAAGAAGCGGGACGCCAATGCCGGAAACACCGGCGGCCATCATGTCTACCGTGCCCACTTTCTGCAGAACGGCGACGTAGGTGACTACGCCGGTAATCAATAACACCGTCGACCAGCCAACCTGATCCACCGCATTCTTCTGCGCGTTTGGTGATAACAGCGTCAGCAGGACGGCAACTGAGATTGAAAGGAGTCCGACGTTGAGGTCGAAAGCTACCGATCCAATGCCGAGCGCTAACAGGCCGATCAGTGTAAGGGCGCGCTGGGAATCGAGACGCAGGTTAGCGTCCGTGCCCCCGTCGTGCGGTTCTAGCGCGATGGCCTGTTGGTCGAGCTCAGCGGGCCCTCGCGCAAGCCGGTCGTCGTCCGGGAGAGTTGCCGGTCGCCGTCGAAAGAACAAATAGATCACCACCGCAAGCGCCGAATTGAACGCCAGACTGGCGAGGAACAATGCAACATCGTTGCGCGGCAGACCTGCTCGTTCGACCACCTGGTTTGTTATTCCGCCGTAGACGCTTATCGGCGAGAAGCCGCCGGCTTGCGCGCCGTGAATTACCAACAGGCCCATCAACAAGGGATTGATGGTGTAGTTGCGCGCGAAGCGCAGCGCAATCGGGGCGATGATGGCGACCGCGGCCGGGCTAACAGCGCCGGCCGCGGTCAGCACGCCGGCGATGATAAACATTACCCACGGAATCGCGGCGATCCGTCCGCGCACGAGCCATACGGCCTTTTGAACCAGCCAATCGATCGTACCGTTGTTCTGCGCGATAGCGAACAGGTAGGTGATCCCCACCAGGGTGACAAACAAGTCGCCGGGGAACCCGGCGAAGATCTCTCGGGCCGGCAGGTGGGCAATCAAGCCGATCACAAAAACACCTACAAAAGCCAGTGCGCCCATGTTGATCGGCAGGACCGTTGCGATGATAAACATCAACACGAGCCCTGCGATCGAAGCGATTTGCGCGGACATTATTCCTCGCTGGCGTTGGAAGTGTGATTGAGTCGCCGCACTTTACATCAATCTAGCGAAAAACAAAAACGTCAATTTGTTCGCAAACGGCCTGGTTATCGGCAGTCGCGGCGTGCAGGCGCAAGGCGTTCATTCCGGCTTCATAATCGCTCGGCCTCAGTCGGGCCAGGACTGAGTCAGCGCCGGCGGAGAGCTTCTCAGCGTAAGCGCCCAAGTTCGCTGCAATTTCCTGATCGACTAAATCGACGGCGACCGTTCGAAATCCGGCCGACTCAAAGACCTCGCGAACCAGGATGCCGGGTGTAAGACATTCTTCAAGCAGTGGCCGGGTTTCGGGAAAGTAATCAACATACGGATAAGACGAAATCTGTTCGCGAGTACCGGCTCGCAGAAAGACGGTTCCTTGGTTGCGAAGTACCCGGCGGCATTCACGCGCCGCGAGCGCCGGGTCATCGAAATGATGAAAGACCATCGAAATGAAGACCAGGTCCACCGAAGCGTCCTGAAGTGGAATAGCTTCGGCACGGCCAGACGCATAGCTGACACGCTCGTCGCGCCGTTTTCTATGCGCTTGCTCGAGCATCTTTTTCGACGGGTCAATGCCGACAACTTGCGCATCGAAACGAGCTGCTAGATCTTCGGTGAAGCGTCCGGTGCCGCAACCCAGGTCGAGGATGGCTTTGATGGATTGATCGGCTACGTGCTGCGCTACGACGTTCATCCAGAGGGTATGAACCTCCGGACCGTGCTCGCGCCCGCGGTCATAGCTATCGGGGATGTTAGTCGCGTCGTAGTCCATTTTCTGAAGCGTTGCGACTGGATGTTTCAGGCGCCAGGCATCTGGTGATGAATGCGGCCGGTGCCTTCAGAACCGGGGACTCGATAGTTTCCCATCATCGGTTCGAGGCTTCAAGACAAGCAGGAAAAACGGGTCAGCTGGTCGCCCTCCTGACGGAGGGCCTCAGCAACACCACTCTAGGACACCGCCAAAACTTTCAAGTTATTCCTTAGTGCGGTATAGTGAACGGCGATGAGGTCGCAGCGTCTCTTGATTGTTCGATCAATAGCAATATTGCTCTCGGCATCGGTCGTGTGGCAGATGGTAGCGTGCATTTCGCTATGCGCGAGCCATTGCGCGGAGCCTCAGGAGACGTGCGAGGCTTTATCGTCAGATGAAATTGATGCCGCGCACGAAGGGGATTGCTGCCCTATTACGAGGACGCCTGTCAGCTCAATGCCCGAGCGTCTGACGTTGAACCTGCAGGTTAGTCACGCTGAACAGGCAACCGCTCCGCCAGCAGCGCAAATATTGGATTTGAATTGCCATCTTTCCGGCCGCATCGAAGTGCCATATCCGTCTTCAAGCCCACCGTTATCGCAGTTATGCGTTCTGCGCATTTGATGATCTCCTGATTTGGATAGCTCCATTTCCGAGCCGCGTCTGAAGTTTGAGCGCCGGCGGCGATATCTGTTTTCTATTCGGTTGAGGAGACCATGAAGATCAAACAATTATCATTGAGCATATTGCTCATATTAGCTGCACTCCCTGCAACAATGGCTCAGAGCGCGAGTACGGGTCTGGCGAGGCTCGAAGGGCAGGTGGTGTGCTGCGAGGACTGCTGGGCTAAAGCAGATCGCAAGGTTACTCCTTACGGCACTCGCGGCGATCTGGAGAAGGCTGTCGAATGCGTAGCGAGCGGCGACCCGACATTGCTCGCTGTGGCAAGCGAGCAAGGCGGGTTCACCCTCTATGAACTCAAGACTGGTAAGTTCAAGCGGCCCGGAAAAAACTGGCTCGCGTACGTAGGAAAACGTTTAGAGGTGACAGGCTCGACGGGAAAACAGAAAGAGAGGCCGTACATAAAAGTTGACACGCTGACCGTCCTTGCAGAGCCGCTTGCGGCGTCCGAGCCGGAGATCAGCGCCATCGGCACCGAGGTTGACCTTGTCTTGAACGACCTCTCCGGAGTCGAGCAGCGACTGAGCTCGTATCGAGGTCGAATTGTCGTGCTTAATTTTTGGGCTACTTACTGCGTCCCCTGCCGTAAAGAGATGCCTGACCTTGCCGCAATTCAGAATCATTACGCTGCGTTGGGTGTACAAGTAGTCGGGGCCGCTGCTGACACGGTTGAAGACAAGGCAAAGGTGATGCGGTTCATTAAGGATTCCAAGCTCAACTTTCCGGTGTGGCTTGGAGCGACCGCGGAAAACATGGAGCGTTTCGGGCTCGGCTTGGCGCTGCCGGGTACCGTGGTAATTGGTCGCGACGGAAAGGTCGTCGCGGCCTTCAAGGGTGTAATCAAACTCGCTGAACTCAAAAAACAGTTGGACGGGTTGCTGGCGACGGCCGAGAAGGAGTCTAAGGGGGGCATTGCAGCGGTGACCGAGAAACCTAGTAAGGCATCAAGCGTTCCCAGTTGACCGCTCTGACCAGGCGAAGGCCGCGCCGTGAGCGGGGCTGAAAACAACGAAGCTCATAAATGGACGTTCGGTATACGAGCATTAAGCAATCAGATACCGCGGGCGAGTCTCAGGACGACCCTAACCTACCGTCTGCATCCGCGTTTCTCTCTGGGAGTTGAGTACAACCCACGAGCGGACGATGTTGGCTTGCTGGCCAACGTAGTAGCGATAACGGAAACCGAGAAGAGACCGTCACTTATTTTTGGTACAAGTTCCGACCGCATAGGCACGCCCAGCGGAAGATCGATCTACGCAACGGTCAGTAAGAATCTCTCCAGGGAAGTGAAGCTGCCCGTTGCGGGATATGCCGGAGTTGCGTATAGCTCATATGAAGACAGGTTTCTTCCGCTTGCGGGGCTGACCGTGAACTGGGCCGAGAATCTATCGACGCTGGTGATCTTTGACGGCGTCAAGGTTCACCCGACCCTGACCTACGTGCTGGGAACACGCCACGTTTTTACGTTCCTGCTTGCGCAGGGTAAGAATCCGGGCGCCAGTTATAGTGTCTCGTTTTAGCTTGTAGCGTAGACTGTCCAGTCTGGGTATAACTGTCCAGTCTGGGTATATATGATGCGCACACCAGCGAGCACATTCGCTTGCGTACGCCGCCGCAGGCGTGACATTCTGCTAACCGCACGCTGCCCAGCCGAAGGGCCTGGACGGCTGGTTGTGAGCTCTAACTAAATAAACAAGGAGCCGTAGGAATTCACATGCAAGCAAAGACAGCATCAGTTCGCGAATTAGTCTCAGGCGAAGAATGGCAGGCCCGGGTCGATCTGGCCGCGGCGTACAGGCTGGCCGCGCTCTTCGAATGGGATGATTTGATCTTTACGCACATCTCCGCCAGAGTCCCCGGACCCGAGCATCACTTTCTCATCAACCCTTATGGTCTGATGTTCGACGAGATCACCGCATCGAGCCTGGTGAAAGTTGGTCTCGACGGCGAGAAGGTGATGGAGAGTGCCTATCCGATCAACCCGGCGGGCTTCACGATCCACAGCGCGGTGCACGCGGCACGCCAAGATGCGATGTGCGTGATGCATCTGCACACGCGGCACGGCGTGGCGATCTCGGCGAAAAAGCACGGCCTGCTGCCAATTTCGCAGCAATCGCTGTTTGCGCTAGCCTCGATCGCCTATCACGACTATGAAGGGCTCGCGCTGAACGAAGACGAAAAGCCGCGGCTGGTGGCGGATCTGGGAGACAAGAACAATCTGATCCTGCGCAACCACGGTCTGCTGACGATCGGGACTAATGCGGCCGAGGCATTCCTGGCGATGTATAACCTGCAGCGCTCGTGTGAGGTACAGCTGATGGCCGAGGCTGGTGGCGCCGAGCTTGTGCACATATCGAAGCCCGTTCTCGACGGCATAACGGCTCAAGTGAAAGTGGTCACCAAGGGATTTGGCGCCGACCTGGTCTGGCCCGGACTGTTGCGCAAGCTCGATAAGAAGGATGCGTCGTATCGCGACTGATTCTTTCTTCTTTGCGTCTTTGCGGTCCTTGGCGTCTTTGCGCTGTATCCGTGCTTTTCGCTGTCACAACACTGGAAGGCGAAGATTCAGCGCAAAGACGCCAAGGACCGCTAAGACGCTAAGTCATCAGGGCTTCTCCTGACGAAATGTACAAGCCCATACCCGGATTAATCTTTCTCATTCTCGCAGCCCTGGTCCTCCTACCTCTGCCCACTCAGAACGTCTCAGCGCAACGGCGGCCAAACATCATCTTCATCTATGCTGACGACCTGGGCTACGGCGATATTGGTTGTTACGGCTCCAAAGCGATCAAAACTCCAAGCATCGATCGGATGGCCGCGGAAGGCTTGCGACTCACGAGCTTCTACTCGGTCTCGCCGGTTTGCACGCCGTCTCGCGCAGCGTTGATGACCGGCCGTTACGCCGCGAGGATGGGCATTGCCCAGATGCGTTTGCAAAACGTGCTTTTTCCTACCGACAAGACAGGATTGCCAAAGGCTGAAACTACGGTAGCGCGTGCCCTAAAGGATCGTGGCTACTCGACCGCCTGTGTAGGAAAGTGGCATCTCGGAAGCGTTGCGCCGCATCGCGCCATCGATCACGGGTTCGATTATTACTTTGGGATTCCGTACAGCAATGATATGACGCCGACGCCAATCGTACGCAACGAGGAGGTGGTCGAAGAGCCGGCGAAACAAGACACCCTTACGCGACGCTATACCGAAGAGGCGATCGGGTTTATAGAGCGTGAGAAGAGCAAACCGTTCTTTCTATATCTTGCGCACAACATGCCTCACATCCCGCTGCATGCATCCGAGCGCTTCAAAGGGAAGTCGAGCGCAGGTCCTTACGGCGATGCCATCGAGGAGTTGGATTGGAGCGTAGGCGAAGTTCTGGCAGCGCTAAAGCGTCTCGGTCTGGATCGCGATACGATCGTGTTTT
>Ga0134127_10001464_pt1 | contig 17529 bp, 18 predicted proteins | sample KB31753_FD_96459 | JGI IMG/M metagenome (GOLD analysis project Ga0134127, IMG submission 96459) | Terrestrial soil microbial communities with excess Nitrogen fertilizer from Kellogg Biological Station, Michigan, USA - KB3-175-3 | ecosystem: Environmental > Terrestrial > Soil > Unclassified ... | reverse complement strand
TCAATGGCACACTTCTTCATGGTTTGAGGAGAAGGCAACTGGTTTTCCTTGGTCTTTACTTGAAGGTAGTTCTGAATATACGAGGAATGGTGGCGGTAATACTCAAAATAAAGGTGCACAGGAATTTTGGAAAGATTGGTGGGACAGGTCTGTGAAAGGTAATGACAACAAAGATGGTTGGACACTGATGGCAGAATTTCTCAAGAAAATAGTGCTGACAGTAGATAATCATTCAAGTACTTTAGGGTACGAGATCCTAAGCGAACCTCATGTTGATAATAAAGGTCATTGGGCTAAAATAGGCAAATTTAATAGCTTTATTACTTCAGATTTGAGAAATATTACTGACAAAACTATAATCTACAGCATGAATGTGCCAATTGACTTGAATAGCCACATCAATATTTCACCAAAAAACTTGGCAAAGATGGCACCTTCAGATAAGGAGAATGTCGCCTTTAAGGTAAGTGTTTACGCAGTTCCTGAAGGAGATGGTTACCAAGAAAAGAGATTTGATATGTTTTTGAAAACAAGCGATCTAGCTGGAGTACCACTGTACATTGGGGAGTGGAATAACGTTGTAAGGACAAAGCAAGATGGTGTAACCAAACTCAACCCTGAATCAAGTGAACTTACGAAATCCGATGCAAGAAAGATACTTGGTTCACTTAAGAAAGCAGAAGTGTGGGGCACAGCTTTTTGGAGGTGGGATTACCAGAAGGTCGCAACGCCCAATTTCAATTTGGTTTCTGATAAGAATGGTAAATTAGCGCCCACAAAATATTTGGGCATCTTGGAAGACTCTGTGGAGAGAGTTTATGGTTCTTCTGTTGGTAAATCAACTTCCGATACTAAAGAAAGTAATTTGGTCGATGAGCTTGTGAAAACTGGAAAGTTTACAAAAGACGAAGCCAATGATTTTGTATCCAAATCAATGCAAAATGAAGTAGATGTTTCAACGGCTTCAAATGGCACGAAATCTACTGCCAGTCAAGAATAATGCTGACCAATCCTCTGATGCAAAAGCAAAAGGACTTGAACAATATAACGATCTCACGGAGTTAGTAGACGCTATTGAAAGCCATGTCATAGACACTGAAAACATTCCATTAAATAGCTTTCAAGATTCAGGAGCTTATCAAGGCGCAAGTAAACAATTTCAAGATTGTATAAACATAGCAGGAAAGATAGGAGAGAAACTTGGTGATCAAGAAATTGTACATTGTTCAGAAAACTCGAACTATTATGAAGACATTGCTATCTGATACTAACAATAGTAACCAAGCTGAAGACGCTAAGTAAGTATATCTGTTTCTTTTTGTGTCCAGTAGCACTGATTATTGAATTGTTGACTTGAACATTTGGAAATCAATAGATTGTAAAAAAAATCAATCGGCATTTTACTTGTACTATTCTTGAATTAAGATTTATGTATCTGCAGATAGTAACGTATTTCAAATAATACTGTTCAAAATAGGTAGAGAAATGATTTAAAAATGTTTAATCGCGATTAGTTGTAGGTTAGGCCGTTACACACATTATTGAATCTCCATCGATTTGATTCAAAAACATTACTAGAATCACGCTAACAAAAGAGCAGATACCGTCATAAATCAGTAATACATATTAAATCAATCGGGATTTATTCTAGTATTGCATTGATTTTAGGCAGCAGAATAATTTTGACTTTTCTACTAGGTTGCGCCTTAACTAGCGCTATAGCTATAGAGTCCTACGGGTCGACAAATTCGACTAGTCAAGTAACTAGTACACAACCGATCAATGGAGTCGTAATGAAAGGTATAGTCGTAAATATGAAACAGGATGATAACGATTCACCTTCTGCTCCTGACAATTACATTGAAGAAAGTTTTAAGAAGATTTCTGACGCGGGTTTGGACCATGCTAGATTCCTATTCTATTGGGAAGCTTATGAAAGAGATCCGGATGCATTCATGAAGGAAATAAAATCAGTTGCTGAAGCCGCTGATAAGTACGACGTGAAAATTATTTATGACAATCATCAATGGCACACTTCTTCTTGGTTAGAGGACAGAGGAACGGGGTTTCCATGGTCTCTATTTGAAGGTGAATATTCCAGAGGCGGTGGAGGTAATACTGATAATAAAGGTGCACAGGAATTTTGGGCAGATTGGTGGGACAGATCTGTGAAAGGTAATGACAACAAAGATGGTTGGACACTGATGGCAGAATTTTTCAAGAAAATAGTGCTGACAGTAGATAATCATTCAAGTACTTTAGGGTATGAGATCCTAAGCGAACCTCATGTTGATAAAATAGATCAATGGTCCAAGATAGGAAAATTCAACACGTTTATGACACATGAACTGAGAAAGACGACCGACAAGGCCATTGTCTACAGCATGAATGTTCCAGTCGATTTGAATGGTCCCATAAAAGTTTCACCAGAGAATTTGGCAAAAATGGCACCTTTAGAAAAACAAAATGTCGTTTTCAAGATAAGTGTGTATGGGGTTCCTGATAGAGATGAGTACCAGAAAGAGAGATTTGATATGTTTTTGAAAACAAGGGATCTAACTGGAGTGCCTCTGTACATAGGAGAATGGAATAACGTTGTACGTGTGAGAGATGGCGGAGTATTTAAGATAAACCCGGGCGCAAGCGAACTCACAAAAACTAATGCCGGAGAAATACTTGATGCTTTCAAAGAAGCAGGTATGTGGGGAACGGCATTTTGGAAATGGGATTATAGAGACGCAGACACTGAAAGTTTCAATTTGATTTCAGATGGTAATGGTCAAATAAACCCAACCAAGTATTTTGGTATCTTGGAGGATACTGTGGAAAGCGTTTATGGATCTGCAGATTTACAAAACAATAATGAATCCGTAGATACTGAACAAGCAGCATCAGTCGATACTGAACAAGCAGCATCAGTCGATACTGAACAAGCAGCATCAGTCGATACTGAACAAGCAGTATCAGTCGATACTAAATCAGGGACAGAAGATGTAAAACAAAGAAATCTAATTGATGAGCTTGTGAAAACGGGAAAGTTCACGGAAGTTGAGGCTAAAGAATTAGTAACAAAGTCAATTCAGACTGAAAGTGACAGTGAATCAGTTACAGATACTTCAGCTTCTAATACAACCTTGACATCAAATACTGATAACGATGGTGGTACTGCTAAAACATCCAATAATGAAAGTAACAGTACTGCTAGTATATCCTCTGATAAAAGGACTAATCCTGAAGATTATGATGACCTCAATAAGCTGATTGACGATATAAAAAATAAGCGAGTGGATTTTGAAATATCTTTGAATACGTTCAAAAATTCAGGGGCCTATAAAGGGGCAGACGAAGCGATGCAGGATTGCATGGACCTTGCAGGAAAGATAGGAGATAATCTGATTGACTACGAAATAGTTCGCTGCTCTGAAGATACTAACTTTTTCAAAAATCAATAGTCCAATAGTAACAATATCGATGATAAGGATTGATGAGAGCAACAAGAACTTAGAATTGGAAAGCCAAGGCATATCAGTTGGTTACGGTTGCCTAGCTATAAGTTCAAGCTTGATCACCAATTGAATTATGATTTTTTCTTCTGAAGATATGCGAGAGTTTTGACTAATATAAATAACTTGTTACTCATAAAATAATATGAGTGCCAAGGCAAGAGGTACGAAAGCAAAAACAAAAGTAAAGTCAAAGGCAAGAGGTACGAAAGCAAAAACAAAAGTAAAGTCAAAGGCAAGAGGTACGAAAGCAAAAACAAAAACAAGGAATATGAAAAAGGAAAAAGGAGACAAGGGATCAGGTAAGATACAGGCAGGGACAGTGTTGGGAGTGAAAAAAGGAGACCAGACTCTGGGAAAATTACAGTTAGGAACAGAACTAGGGTTGAAAAAGGACAAAGAAGGCAGAGGGAAGATACAAGCTGATGCACAAGTAGGCTTGGAAAGTGATTCTTTGGATGAAATACAGGAAGCCGCCGGTGATACTTTTGATAACATAAAATCAGGATTAAAGGCAGCTAAAAGAAAGATAGGAGAACATTTCTAAGAAGGATCATGAAATAATGGGGTTGTTATCATAATAATATACAACTACTGAAGGCCCCTTTCAGGCCCGAAGTAACTTGTTCCTTATTTTATTTGGTTGAATTTTCTCTAAAAATTTAAGAATTGCTCTCAGAATTGGTAACAAGAACAAAAAGCAGTATGATAAAATTAAAAATTTATCCAACTCTGAATATACCTATTTCATCATCATCCATTATTGCAAATGATCTTACAAGGTTAAGATGATCATTGCAAAGATCTAACCGATAAATACTTTGAAGAATTTTAGTATTCAATGCAAGGCAGATGCGACGTTTGTGGAACGGAAAACGTTGAATTACAGCAAAAGAATATTGAAGGACGAGACAAGAACATTTGTTCTAATTGTGCTAGCCAATAAGCGTATTTGCTGTCCTTTTATTTTTTTATTTGATATTTAGTTTCCCACGTGTATCAAAAATTATAAAATTTTTATTTGGAAGACTGTAGTAAAGTTACGTAGATGAGCGGTGATAATTATGAGAAGCTTGGTGTTTTTTATCTAGGAAAAAAGTATGATATTTCTAACAAGAAAACTAGTAGTGATGAACTGATTCTGTATGATTCAAAGGATCTAACTACTCATGCAGTTTGTGTTGGGATGACGGGAAGTGGAAAAACAGGGCTTGGTATTGTAGTTTTAGAAGAGGCGATCATAGATGCAATTCCAGCAATTATTATCGATCCAAAAGGCGATATGGGAAACTTGCTTCTTACTTTCCCTGATCTCACAGGCGAGAATTTTGAGCCTTGGGTAAATCCGGCGGACATCTCAGATAAAGGGTCGACAAAAGAATATGCAAAACAGGAAGCCGACAAATGGAAGAAAGGTTTAGCTGAATGGAATCAAGATGGAGCTCGTATTAAACGACTTCGCGAGTCAGCAGATTTTGTAATCTACACCCCCGGCAGCAATTCAGGAATCCCCATCTCAATTCTAAAATCATTTGAAGTACCATCTAAAGAGATAATGCAAGATAGCGAAGCGCTTAGAGACAAGATAATGAGTACTGTTACCAGTCTTTTATCACTAGTTGGAATCGATGCAAGTCCAATTGAAAGTCGCGAACACATTCTTATATCTTCAATCATAGAATATTCATGGAAGCAGGGAAAGAATCTTGACATTGCTTCTATAATACACCACATCCAATCACCCCCAGTAAATAAAATAGGGGTACTGGACACAGAATCATTTTACCCTGCAAAGGAAAGGTTTTCTTTAATAACGTCTCTAAATAACGTACTTGCCTCATCTGGTTTTTCTGCATGGATGGAAGGTGACTCATTGGATATCCAAAATTTACTTTACGGCGCAAAGGGTAAACCCAAAATATCTATTTTTTCTATATCACATCTAAATGATCAGGAAAGGATGTTCTTTGTATCCTTATTGTTAAATCAGTTACTTGGATGGCTACGCTCTCAATCAGGAACTACCAGCCTACGAGCGATATTGTACATGGATGAGATATTTGGTTATTTTCCTCCAGTTGCCGAACCTCCATCAAAAAAACCCCTATTGACTTTGCTTAAACAAGCAAGGGCATTTGGACTTGGAATCATTTTAGCTACTCAGAATCCGGTAGATTTGGATTATAAGGGTTTATCAAATACAGGAACATGGTTTATTGGTCGCCTTCAAACTGAAAAAGATAAGGAAAGAGTCTTGGACGGTTTAGAGGGAGCTTCACAAACTCTAGGAAAGTCTTTTGAGCGAAAAGAGATTGATAAAATATTATCAGCACTTGATAAAAGAATCTTTGTAATGTCAAATGCCCATGAAGATGGTCTGGAGATATTTCAAACTAGAATGGCACTATCGTACTTGAGAGGTCCCCTGATTAGAGATCAAATCAAGGTCCTAATGGATCCGTTACGAAAAACCCATAAATCTTTGGAGCCAGAACCTGGAACTACCTCAACCCCTACTTCAAATACGATTGAAGGGAAGGAAAAAGCAAATGATAATCTCTTAAAATCCGATATTCCAGGCAATGATGATACCAATCAACCCGGACAGAGGCCAACGATCGCTCCCAATATATCTCAGTACTTTATTCCGATTAACAAGAATGTTTCGGATATGGAGAACATTATTTATCATCCATATATTTTAGGAGGAGCGACCTTAACCTTTTCTGAAAAGCAATCAGGTATGGACCTTGTCAAAGATGTGGTTTTCATCACACCAGTAACGGATAATGCTGTTCCAGTTGACTGGCAAAATGCTCAGGAGATGGATTTAAAATTTTCTGAGATCTTAAAAGATCCTGCCAAGGAAACTTCTCATTTTATACAACCGCCATCTGTAGTTAACAAGACTGAAAAATATGATGATTGGAAAAAAGAGTTCATAATGTGGTTGTCTCAGAATAACAAGCTAACTCTGTATAAGGATCCCATGACACAAAGTATTTCTCATCCTGGAGAATCTGAAAAGGATTTTCGTCTTAGAATAGGTCAGAAAGTAAGAGAAAATCGTGATGAGTCTGCGGATAAATTACGTAAAAAGTACGCTCCAAGATTGGCTGCTATTGAAGAAAAAATTAGCCGCGCCAAACAAAAAATGAATCTGGAAAATGACCAGGTAAAGCAACAAAATGTGGAAACAGCAATTTCAATTGGTACTTCTCTATTAGGAGCATTCATGGGAAGGAGAAGGACAACTAGTTTGACTAGAGGTATTAGTAGGTCAATGAAAGAAAGAAAGGATGTACAGTACGCCAAAGAGTCTTTAGAATCATTAAATCAACAGCTGTTAAACGTACAGTCAGAATTTGATTCGGAGGTGGCGTCTTTAAATACCAAAATAGATCAACAAGACGTTCTAGAGACTATATTATTCAAACCAAGTAAAAATGACATTTCGGTAAAATTACTTTCCCTGGTTTGGTATCCTTCCGGCCAAGATTCTTTATCAAAATAGAGCATGCACATAAAGATATCATTCCTTTTTTTAGGTCGCATGGCCCTGCACTGAAATAATTTGCTTTCAGTGTCATGCTTCAACTAACCCGCGGGAGCATAAGCGCTTGTCGGGAAGGATCATTATGAATATATGACTATCTGAGCTAAATTTTCGGGCGAATAGATTTGAAAGCGGCTGTTTATAGAGAACACAGTAAGGATCCCAGACAGGTAGTAAAAATCGAAGATATCGATATGCCAAAACCCAAGGCCAATGCCGTCTTGATAAAAGTAGAGGCAGCCTCATACAATTATAATGACTTATGGGGCATCTGGGGTGAACCAATCAAGATTCCGATGCCTCACATATCGGGAAGCGACGCGGCAGGAACAGTTGTCGAAGTCGGAGAAAATGTCACAACAAACATCAAGGTTGGAGATAGGGTAGTTGTGCATCCAAACTTGACGTGCAGATTATGTAGCGAATGCATAGATGGCAAGGAATATGATTGCAGAGGTAGAATGGTATGGGGGTTTCAGACGGGTCCGCTTTGGGGCGCATTTGCTCAATATACGTACATGCCAGAGGTAAACGTGGTAAAAATCCCCGACAATGTGTCATTTAACGACGCGGCAGCAATTTCTATGGTGGGAATGACTGCCTGGCATATGCTTGTTACCAGAGCTAGTATACGGCCAGGACAGACGGTATTAATAATGGGCGGAGGTAGCGGTATGGGAATAGCTGGTATTCAAATTGCCAAATTATACAATTGTAACGTAATTGCCACCGCCGGAAACAAAGAAAAGATGGACAAGTGCCTGCAGTTGGGCGCCGACTTTGTAGTAAATCATCGTGAATCAGATTGGCATATCAAAGTGCGTCAGATAACTAACAAACAGGGAGTGGATATTATTTATGAGCACATTGGCAAATCTGTCTTTCAACAGGAATTGACCCTATTGAAGATGGGCGGTACTCTTGTATCTACGGGCGCTACTACTGGATATGACTCGGCAATTGATTTAAGATACCTGTTTTTCAAGGGAGTAAACCTATTGGGGGCAACACAGGGAACTAAAGCCGGATTAGAAGAAGTAATACGCTGGGTAAGCAAGGGAAAAATAAAGCCGATAATAGATACTGTTCTACCTTTTTGCAGAATGGTTGAAGGACATTTGAAGATGGCCGATTCTCAGCTCTTTGGAAAAATATTAACTACTCCACAGAGACTCTAATTGGGTATTTAGAAATGAATTTCAAATTTGGAACTGCAATAAACTGTATCGATGGAAGAACTCAGGAACCAGTAATTGATTTTATGAAGCAAGAGTATGGCATCGACGGTGTTGATATGGTCACATTTCCAGGGGTGGATGGAGTCATATCGTCTTTAGGAAATTTTAATACCATTGCGTTAATTCGTAATGCAGTTTCAATATCAGTTGAGAGACACGGTTCCCGAATAATAGCAGTAGTAGGACATTTTGATTGTGCAGGTAATCCGGGAAACAGAGAACATCATTATGCACATATTCGTAAAGCGGTCCAACAAGTTTCTTCATGGAATTTTGATGCAAAAATTGTTGGATTTTATGTCAATGACAAATGGCAGATTGAGGAAGTAAATTGAAATGGAATATCTACTGTTTAGGTTACTATAGTTTAGTTAGGAAGTAACAGAAGAGATAAAAAAAGTATTAGTTCTTGATGATAAAAAACGGAATTCTTAAAGAAGATTATTCGGTTGTTTTACCATCAAATTCTGCCTCGTTTTCTTCGGCTTCCTTTTTAGTAGGTCGTAGTATACCATCCTTATGATGAGGAGGAGCGTAAAGAGTATACATTTTCAGATCTGTCTTGTCAATATTTATGATATTATGTTTTGAACCCGTTGGAATTACTATTGCATCACCATCACTTATTTCGTATTCATGACCATCAATGATGCATTTTCCATGACCGCCTTCAATACGGAAGAATTGATCATTTTCATCATGAACCTCTTCTCCAATTTCTTCTCCAGGTCTTAAAGTCATGAGTACAAGTTGGACATGTTTTGACGTATACAGAACTTTCCTAAAGTTATTGTTTTCTAAAGTGTCTTTTTCGATGTTTGTTTTATATCCTTTCAATGTATTCTATTTGATAAAGTGACTATTAAGAATTTTTCAAGTCATCTAGATTCTTGTTTTATTGGGTTCACTAAAACTAAAACCTCTTGCGTCAACTTTATTCTGTAGTAATTATAATTTTAATAGTTTTTGACTAACTTTACTAATTGCAGTATCAACAACAATGGCAGTATAAACTGATAAGGCTATAGTATTCTCGCGTAGATAGGAATTAGCATTTGGATTTAAATTAAAGTAGATTGAATCAATAAAACTCAGCATAATCAGAATATCCTATTCCAAAATTGGCTCAATGTGAAGTCTGGTGCTCTAATTCAGCTTTCTTATAGACCAGACTTTGACCATTTTCTCATCCATTGTAAAAGATTGATTACTGATTCCACCAATTCTTGTCCCTTTGTCGTAAGCTTGTATTCGACTCTGGGAGGTATCTCATTGTAGGCATGTCTCTCTAGTATTTTCGCTGCTTCTAGTTCCTTCAACCTGACTGCTAGTGTCTTACTGCTGATCCCTTTCATGAATTTTCTAAATTCTTTGTATCTTACTGGCTTCGCGGTACAGCAAAGAGGTATCAACATTTCGAGCGTTCCTCTGTTTGTAACTAACTTTCGGATTTTTGCTGTTTCTTTCATCAATAATGCTGCATCATAACCTTCAAAACTACATCCATCAAACAGCGGAAGCCGGTTTACCACATTACCCTTAGTTTCCAACAGGTCACCTAGTTTACTGTAGTATCCTGGACAACTTAAATAGTTTCTGTAGTAAACAATAGCGAAATGGAAGAAAAAGCATTGAAGACAGAAATAAAAAGGCGTTATGGCAGAATTGCCGTTGAAGGCAATTCAGATGGGTGTTGCGGCCCCGATTGTTGCAACTCCACTGATTTTAATCCTCAAGAGTCATCTGTTACTATCGGTTATGATGAGAAGAATTTAAGATTAATACCTAAATCCTCCATACTAGGATTAGGATGCGGTGCTCCTCTTAATTATTCTCATTTGAAACCAGGAGAAACTGTTGTTGATTTAGGTTCCGGTGCAGGAATAGATGTTTTCCTGGCCTCCAAACAAGTTCTAGAAAGTGGTAAGGTAATTGGTATAGATTTTACTGATGAAATGCTACATAAAGCCAGTTCAGCCGCAGAAGAAAATGGCTTTACCAATGTTGAGTTTCGTAAAGGAGATATTGAAAACAACATTCCAGTTGATGATAACACAGTGGACGTTGCAATCAGTAATTGCGTTATAAACTTGGCGTCTAACAAAGTGAAAGCATTCAAAGAGGTTTATCGAATTTTGAAGAAGGGAGGGGAGGGAAGAATAATAATCTCAGACCTGGTTACGAGTAAAGAGGTGAAGGGAGAATCAGTTAATGCTGAAGATTGGTGTAGTTGCATTGATGGAGCATTAACTAAAGAAAACTACCTTAGCAGTATAGAAAAGGCAGGATTTCAAAATGTAAGAACTCTCAGTGAACAAGTATACTTGGATAAATACAGGACAAGTGGAAGAAAAATTACCAGTTTGATAATAGGAGCAGAAACAGGATGAAATTCTTTAAACAAGAACCTAAAAATTCAGTTTTATTTGTCTGCGTGCAAAATGCAGGAAGAAGTCAAATGGCCGAAGGTTTTTTCAAAAAATATGCGCCAAAAGAATACGAAGGAATTAGTGCTGGTACTATGCCTGTATCAGAAATCAATCCACTTGCCGTTATGGTTATGAGAGAGGTCGGTATAGATATCAGTCGTCAAAAATCAAAAGAAATTACAGAAGATATGATTCGCAATTCCTCAAAAATAGTGAACGTGGGTTGTATGGATAAGGATTCCTGTCCTACGCTTTTTATGCAGAATTTACTGGATTGGAATATTGAAGATCCGAAGGATAAACAGATTGAAAAAGTGAGAGAGATAAGAGACGAAATTGAACGCGAGTAAAAGAACTTGCCGCAAAAATTAAAAATTACTAATAGACTAACACTTGCTCAAAAGAAATTTTTTTCTGAGATGATTGGCACTTTCATAGTAGTTGTCTGCGCAACCGGATCTGTCGTTTTTGATGCAGAAGTAGGTGGTATATTAGGAATCTCATTCATAGCCTTTGCTCCTTTTGTAGGTGTTGCGGTAAGTGTTTACCTTTTTGGTAAAATATCAATGGCTCATTTTAATCCCGCTGTTACAGTTGGCTATCTAATTACAAAACACTTGCCAAGAAACTTATTGGCAGTTTATATTTGCGCTGAATTAATAGGTGCATTACTTGCAAGCGTCTTTGTTAAACTTGTGATCGGGATTGAAGCCAATTTAGGAGCAAATGCCCCAAACTATATGTTTCCTCTGCCTATGTTATTTGGGATAGAGATTCTTGCATCTGCACTTTTAATGGTTGTCATCTATGGCGTTGTTCTTACAAAGGGATTGAAGTGTCTTAGTGGTATCGCTATTGGTGGCATGGTTGGATTAGATATTTACTTCTTTGGACTTATTTCTGGTGCATCAATGAATCCGGTTAGATCTTTGGCACCTGCGTTGCTCTCCGGAACTGTTACCGATTTATGGCTATACCTGAGTGCGCCGTTCATTGGAACTTCAATAGTTGCTTTGTTGCTAAGAGGAAAATTCAGAGCAACTTGACAAAAGTAATTTTGTGTACATATTTATCAAGTTGTGAATGCAATTCCATATTGGCACACGGGTTTTGAGACCTAAATACATCATACGCTTATTCTTCCTCCACCGACTATTCGAATATCCCTACTATCTGGATTCATGAGGATAGCTATATCTCCGGCTTTAAATGAAAATATACTTTCAGATAAAATCTTGAGTCTATTACTTTCTAATTTCTGTATCTTTACAGATTTAATTTGAGTTCCTATTGAAAGAAGGTAAGAGTGAGTTTCTGAAAGTTCATTCTTATAAAATGGAACAATATTGAAATCAATAATCAATTCTTGGTCATCTGAAGTAAGATGTGGATATACGGAAAGAATATCTCCTCTAGTTATCTCATCAAAAGAAACTCCTGTGAGAGCAAGACCTACCCTAGCTGGACTATTTGATTCTTCAACACTCTTGTCATGCATTTGTATACTTTTAATGGTAACCGTTTTCTTTTGAGGGAATAATGTTAATTCGTCATGTACTTTGATAGTCCCTTGTTTAAGTATACCCAATACTACCACACCTACTCCTTTTACATTAAATATGTTATCTATATTGATAATTGTTGGTCCGTCTCTTTTCATTGGAGCTAGGGAATTGACACTATGTTTAAGACTTTCAATATTCTGTTCAACCTTGAATGATGAGGCAACTGTATCTTTTAATAGACTCTTAAGTGCTTCACTGTCAACTTCGTAAGAATGAAGGATAAATCCTTTATCTAATTTCAGTAGATCTAGGGCCACTATTTGCTCACCCAGATACTTGTCCAATTTGTCAACATTGATAATAGAATATTCTCCAAGGTTCACTGCAGTAATCAATGGTTGAATCTTGTCAGGAAAGCCTGATGGTACTACGTAGGTCATGATTCTTTCATCTTTTTTACTATCATATGTTGTAATGTCACTTGTCTGCCCTTTCTTACCTAATTCCTTTACAAATTCGGTTTGGCCAAGACATACAAAATTAATACTTTCCACAATGTGTTTTTAGAAGACCATCTTTAAAATTTATTCCATTTCTAACCCGATAGACTTGGAAATAGTATTTTTTCATCATGTTCTAATCGGAGGAAGCAGTTAACACCTCTAATGTAAAGATTGCACAAACATTATGCAAAATTCAAATAATATGGAATATGAATAGCCGTTATGACACTGGGACAGAAACTCTTTGAAGAAGTGGGTAAAATTTCAGGTTTAAAAGTGGTAAAGGTTCATCCCCTGGAAGGAGTAACAACAGAAATCACTTTCATGTCGGACATTAAAGGCATTGGAAAATATCCAAGTGGTAAAAATCTTGCCTCAGGTACTATAACAAGATATCCTCATGGAATTATTGACGGTTCTTGGCAAGGCACTCTGACATCAGAGTTAGGCGTGCAATTTATGTGGTGGTCTCATGAAAAAAGCAAAGTAGTCGAAGGTGGCGAAATTAAGGGTCTTAATGTTACAACAGGGTTTACAAATTCGCCAGAATTATCTTGGATGAATAATCTAATTATTGTAATAGAGTTATCTGGTTCTGTTTTGTCTGACGAATTCAGCGCAGTTGGATATGAATGGATTTGTTAGTACGTTAATCAAGTATTCATTAAAGTAAATTAATACAATAATTCAGGTTCCTATAGTTCGTTCTTTTAGATGTATTTGATTTTAGTAACATTATATAGTTAAGTGGATTTGAGAACCGTCAACACTGCAGTCCTAACCTGTGAATTAATTCTTGATTTTCAATATTAAAAGGCATCACATATCTAAATTAGTGCTTTTCATGACTCAAAACAGTTATCAATGCAGCATTCTTTGCAGCAAACTCTGCTCTCTTTCTTGACGAATCATCGGTTCCTATTATTATTACATCTTCTTCATGAGGTTGAAGTTCCTGAATTAATTGCTTTGCTAATTCTTCGTCGCCTTTCAATGCATTGTAATTTGTTTGCGGAATAAGAAATCTATTATCCTTGAACAACAGTGTTGTTGCTCCTGACGCTCCTATTTTAACTGCAGCATCCCTTTGTTCTATTCCAGATTTGACAGCATAACTCATATCTTTTATGAGTATTGCGTAGTTGTGTTTTCCCAAGGTAATTTTACATTTTGAAATGCGTGTTTCAGAAGGCAGTGAGGATAGTAAGTCTGATAATAATGAACTTCCCTTCTTGGTCATTTTCGTTCCTGCATTGGAGGATTCGATCATACCATGCATTTTAAGATGCCTGATTAACGTCCTTACCGTTCCCTCCCCAAGTTCCAGTTCCTTACATAGATTTTCTCTGCTTACATGTCCTTTGTCGTTGATAAGTTGCAAAGTTTTGAACACGTGTACTATATCGAAAGAAAGAACCCTACTAGGCGCATATCTAGTTGCAACTTTTTGAAGCGTCCTGACATACGTATGCATTAGGGCTGCAAATATCATGTTAGTCTTTCAAGTATATATTTGATTTTGGATCGTTAATCTTCAAAATCTAGTTGGATAAACTATCCTATAATTTATATACTCCGAAACCTACTCATACGGAGATGTCGACTACCAAGCAGAGCACAGTAAAAGCATTTGGCGGCTTACCTGTAGCAATTGGATTTCTGATTGCAGTTTTAGTATTTACAATGTTTGTGGTAGGTTATGACCAAGGACAATTATTCAGTGTAGTTGAGGGACAAAGTGCGTTTGATACTATGTGGATTCATGAGCTTACTCATGACATGAGGCACGCTGCAGGATTTCCGTGTCATTAGTTAACTTTCGGTGAGAAATTATTTTGAAGGCATTGACATTAGTTGGGATTACTCTATCCTCCGGTGTTATTGCTGGCATCATTCTTGCATTGCTGAATCTGGGAATCGTGGAACCAACTATTGATAAAGCAATAGCCTTAGAAGTTCAAAAGCAGATTTCTTCAGGTGAGAATGTGAATATGTCTGAATTGATTGATTATAGATATTGGCAAAAGGCAGGTGCCTTTGCTGGTGGTGCTATTTATGGCGCAGGTCTAGCATCGTTGTTTGGAGTAATCTTTGTATTTGCGAGGAACAAATTGCCTGGCAAGAATAATAAACAAAAGGCAATTTTTCTTGCAGGAATAATGTGGTTTGTACTGTTCCTTATGGTGGCCCTAAAATATCCTGCTAATCCCCCAGCAGTTGGCGATCCAGAGACAATTTACTATCGTGAGATATTGTATGTAGCTTACATTATGATTTCAGGGTTTGCAGCGTTAGGCATGGCAGTAATTTGGATTAGGATAAATATGAATTCAAAGAGGATAATTATACCATTGATATATGCAGCAATTATGGTAACAGCATTTGTTCTTATGCCTTCCAATCCAGACAAGATAGAAATATCCATGGACTTGATTCAAACTTTCAGGATCTTGAGTGCAATCACAATAGGCGTATTTTGGGGAATCTTGGGAATAACATTTGGTTCACTCTGGGATAAGTTCTTGTCTAAGGAACAAACAGTAACAACTAGTCTATTTTAGAAGAATTTAAGAATTTTAAATCGGATTCCTTCATCTGAGATAATAAAGTCAATGAATATCTTGATTTAATATTAAATCAGTTTAATAATAGTAAGTTAGCACTAGACCTAAAAGTTAGCATCAGTTTAAATACAAGAGCGGCGTGCATTCATTTATGCAATTACAAAAAATAGAAAGTACACCAATAATGTTGATAGTATATTGCACATTTGCGGGGCTCATATCGGCTATGATTATTTCGGGGTTACTGGAAGTCATAGACTTTGTGTCGGGTACACCAAGCGGAACTTTTTTTGCAGTGATAGGATTATCATTAGGTATTAACGAACCGTCCACTGCTCAATATGTTGGAATGGCTTTACATACATTGACTGGTACTGTTGCTGGTAACATATTTGGACAAGTGACATTATTCTGGAAAAAACTAATTCCTTACAATTTGAAGTATGGGGTACGTCTGGGTTTAGTATTGGGAATATCTTTGTGGGCGGTATTGTTCGCGCCATTAGCATCATTTGGAATTCAACCCAAGTTAGATGCATTGATGATAACAGAGGCCAACCCTTACGCCCACTCCATAGCAAATCATTTTGCTGGACTGTATTATTTCGTATTAGGTGCATCATTACTATTCCATCTCGTCTATGGCGCTATCTTTGGATTACTGGCGGGAAGAATGACAGGTGCAAAGCTCTCAACTCGGAAGCTTATGGACGCAAAAACAATTGGATAAGAGAAAAATTATCAATTTTCTCCCTTATAAGGAAATAGAGTGAAATAGCTTTGATGAAACTACAAATAAATGAGATTGATAAAAACATCCTAAAAAAGAACAAGCTGGATATTGATACTAACAATAATATCGTTTCAAATAAACAGAAGAAGAATAGGATTCTAGTCTCTGGGGCAAGTGGATTTATTGGACAAAGACTTGTTAGAAGGCTATTAGTTTCATCTAGTACAACAAACTTGAGTATAAGATGTATGACAAGAAAACCACATTCAATTTCAAGATATTTTCAGGATGACAGAGAAAATTTGGAAGTGGTGCAAGCTGATGCTCAGAACTATAATGAATTAGTAAAGGCGCTAACTGGGATTGATGTTGCATTTTATCTTATACACTCTATGGAAGGATCATCAAAGGAATGGAAAAAATTCGCTGAGCGCGATAGAGTTGCTGCAGAAAATTTTGCTAGAGCAGTGAATGAAGCAGGTGTGACTAGAGTTATTTACCTTGGGGGCCTAACAAATGGACCGGAACAAGAATTATCTAAACATATGCAAAGTAGAATGGAGGTAGGTGAAATTCTAAAAAAATCAAATGCCGCTGTTACGATATTTAGAGCAGCTGTTATCTTGGGACAGGGTGGAGGATCTTTTCAGATGTTACAATACCTTGTTGAAAGATTACCATTTATGGTATGTCCAAAATGGGTACTGACCAAATGTCAACCCATTGCTGTTGATGACGTAATAGAATACTTGGCAAGATCAATAGAAACGAATGGAACAATTTCCAAAACATTCGACATAGGTGGACCGGAAACACTCACTTATTTGGATATGATGCGACGTTATGGCGATATTCTTAAAAAATCTATCAAGATTCTCATCATTCCATTTTTAACACCAAGACTTTCATCTTACTGGATTGATCTCATAACACCTGTGAAAGCATCACTTGCACGTCCCCTGATTGACAGTCTCAAACATGAGGCAGTAGTAAAAGACGATTCTATTTCAAACATCATTTCAATTGAGTTAAAGAGCTTTGAAAACTCGATACAAATAGCAAGGAACGAGCAAACAGAAGAAGACATAACAGTAAAAAAAGAACGAACGTCTTCAAGATTGAATAAACGAATTTTGTTGGTCTCTACAATTGCGCTATCAATCATAGGACTTACATATTATTTGATGGATGCGAGAATAGAAATCTTTCAGCCGCTTTGGGTGGTATTGGCAGGCCTTTGGTACCTTGGTATAGCTTTTTCAATATTCTTTATACATAAAGGTGCTAGACTGGGGTCGATAATAGCTGGGATTATTGGATGGATTACATTGACATTTTGGCTACTTGATAATTATTATCTAATATTTGGTACATCAATTCTTGCATCACCGCCAGGATATGTCATGACAATTCGAAATTGCATAGGCGCAGCAATTGCAGGTTTGGTTATTGCCTCATCCCACAATCTGTTTCACAAGATACGAATTCACTGTCTTTA